>PVMK01117889.1_pt1 | contig 16207 bp, 13 predicted proteins | sample 1853481 | NCBI WGS metagenome assembly PVMK01 (sample SAMN08533507, study PRJNA380276) | Marine sediment metagenome, whole genome shotgun sequencing project.
AAAACAAGTTCATCACTCCGGCCACAAACAGCAGGGCCATTAGCGCCCAACAGCAGCCGGTGCAATAACTTCCGTGCTTCAAACCCATGATGAGGGCACCCCATGTTCCATCCCGCCAATCAGTGGTAATAAATCCAAGAGGAGAACGGCAATGTTTTAAACAGGTGTGCTTGAGCGGGGTCCATTGAAAGATCCCTGCCGCCATCAGCAGTACACCACCAAACAAAGAGCTGGTGCTGATCATCATCGGTGAAAGCAGAGCGGCGGAATGTAGCCCCCACTGGGCCAAAGTGGCGATGAGACTAAAAGCGGTCCAAATAATTAAGTAACCTAAAAGGAATACACCTGTCGACACAAAAGGGCGTTGTTGCTTTTGGCGTTGTCTTTGAACATTGGCGAACATCAACACCATGGGCGCCGCTGAAGGGACCATCATGGCCACCATCATCACCGTCCACATTACAAATAGCAGCAACAGATCTACCAAGGTCCAGGTTTGCATCTGGGGCATGGCCATCTCCGGACCCATGTCCATACCTTCCATATTCCAGGCAAGGTATCCAGTATACGCCCATGCTGCAGCCGCTAAAACCACCAGGCTAGTTATCACAATGACGCGATCCTTGGTTACCGCTCTTTCAAAGGATGTCATGGCGATGATTTTAAGGCTAAGTGATCCAGTTGGCTATTAGTTCTGATTGGTCCAATCTACCACGGCCAGGGTAGAAAATTTACCCGGATACGCAAAGTTTAACCCCCCATAATCGATGCGCATAGTTTCGGTGGTGCAAACTGCTCCGTCATTCCAAATGAACCCTCCTTTTGGGTATACAATATGGACGTCCTGTTCTTCTCCTGAGACCGGGTTCATAAGGGGTGTCATATTCACCTCGAGGGTCTCTGAAATTCGGAATCTGGACCTGTTGCCATCTACTGTTAGCTCAATGGGTTTGAGTACCGGGCCTTCAAATTCCGTTAAGGTACCCGCGAGGGCCTCCCAGGGCATGCCACCATCCTGACCGGTAATGATCTTTACTATTGCTTCAGTTTGGGAAGCGCTGGAAGCTTCATCGACAAATAAAATGGCTTTGCCATTGCCTTCATGAATAGCTTTCGGCCACTTTGCGGCGAGCACGAATTTGACTCCTTCGAGGTCCACGTCACCATAATGTCCCTCAATGGTCTCATAACCAAGTATTGCCTCACAGCTTCCATGATCAGGGAATCCAGCGAATTGGCAGCCGCACCCGTGGTTGCAGTTGCAGGTTTCTAAGTTATAGGCTTTAAGCCTCCAGTTAGTACCATTTGTTGATTCCATTGCAATGTTTTTTAGTTTAAAACCAATTTAGAAAAAAAATTCTAAACTCAAAATGATATGTATCATACTATTCTCTCCCGGATGCTTTAATTCAATTGATCTTTTCTCAAAGTAGGGTAGGTGATTTCAAGTTGTTCAAGGTAGGTATCATATTTTGTTTCGTCAAAATAATATGGCTGGAGTTTTGGAACATACAATTCCATTATTCCTTTGTTTAAATGCACCGCAGGTTGATCTTCCTGTGAGACCATAGGAATATATTTCTGTTTGGAAGATTGTTCGGTTCTAAAATACTCCCAGGCTTTTTCCGCCAGTTCCGGTTTAGCCAAAAAGTCAAGTATTGTCATTGCTTCTACCTTGGCACCGGCCACCACTCCTTTATGAGCAATAGGTGTGGCCATAGCAATAGCATTTGACCAGTGATGACCTTGAAGACCCGGGATGTTGGAAGGATAGCGAAGAGTGACCGTAGGCAGCTTCCAGGAAATATCTCCAATATCATCGGACCCCCCACTTTTGGGTTCAGCGAGGGGTGCCTTGATGGTATCCAGTTTTAGGGCCAAGCCAGTGGTATCCCGAGGTGAATTCACTTCACGTTGTACGGCTTTTGCCAGCATTTGATCCTCCTCGCTCCATTGCGGAAGACCTACTTGTTTGATGTTGTCGTACATTGATAATGCCATTACTTTGTTAAAGTGTCTGGGCCAGGCGGTCCCCAAAACTCTGCTAGACATTTTCGTTCGGGTCATCATAGCGGCCGCTTCGGCTATTTCATTGGCACGGGCATATACTTCCATGATTTTCGGATAGGTGATCTCCCTGAAATAGTACCAAATGGAGGCTCTTGATGGCACAACGTTGGGCTGATCACCTCCGTTATTAATCACAGAGTGTGACCTTCCCAGCGGATGAATATGCTCGCGGGCATACTGCCATCCAATATTCATCAATTCCACCGCATCTGCGGCGCTGCGTGCACGCCAGGGGGCTCCTGCTGAATGCGCCGACTCGCCTTCGAATGTGTACTCCACGGAAATCATACCCGTACCCCAGGCATCGCCGTATGAAACACCTAGATTGCTTGATACGTGTGTGAAGATACACAGGTCAACATCATCGAAATAACCGTCTCTGGTATAATAGGCCTTGGTCCCCAGTTGTTCTTCAGCCACACCGGGCCAGATAATTAATGTTCCCGGAATATTTTCCCGTTCCATAATTTCTTTAACCGATAGCACAGCCACCACATTTAGCGGAGAGCCTGAATTATGACCTTCTCCGTGCCCGGGAGCGCCTTCAACAATAGGGTCGTGGTAAGCGACACCTGGTTTTTGGGATGCTTTCGGTATGCAATCTAAATCGCTGCCAATGGCAATAACAGGTTTTCCTGAACCCCACTTGGCCCACCAGGCTGTGGGTACACCGGATATTCCATATTCAATTTCAAAGCCGTTTTCTTCAAGAATTCCAGTTAGGTATTTTGAAGTTTCTATTTCCTGGAAACCGAGTTCGGCAAAACTGAACACCTTATCTACCATAACCTGGGCCATCTTTGCCCGTCCATCGATCATTTTCTGAACTTCCTTTTTTAGCGTCCGAAGTTCTGTATCGGATATTTGGTTTTTTTGTGCAAATCCCTGGAAGATACTCTGGGCTATTATTAGCAGTGTTAAGATGGTTCTCATTTTAAAAACTGGTGTTCTTGAATTTTGTGGTAATGGATTCATAGTTGATTAACTTCTGGTATTGGGAGGCATACCTCAAGATAGGAAATATAAGACACTATTTGCACATGACCCCGGTCAATCAGGCTCTAGTAGTTTTCGATATTTAAGCGGATACCAACTATCGATCTTAGATTTCAATCTGCTAACGATTTCCGGATGTTTCTGGAACAGATTCATTTTCTCATGTGGATCATCGGTTAGATTATAAAGTCGTATTGGCTCTTTCCGCATTTCTTCATGGGTATGCAAACCCCACCCCTCCAATTGTCCATCATAACATAAGATTAACTTCCAATCTCCTTCTATGCACCATCGATAAGCCAGAGAAGCTTCCGGGTGGTCTTTATCAATAATATCATGTCCATAGCCTTCGCCAAAGATGGCTTGTCTATGTATTGGTTGTTGATTAGTCAAACCAGGCCAAAGATTGATTCCTGACATGGGTTGAGTAGTCTCAATTCCGGCCGCCCCTAAAATTGTAGGCATAAGATCAACACTTGAGATCAATTCCTCCCGTGTCTCAGGTTCTAAGACTCCAGGCCAGGAAAATATAATGGGAGTTCTTACGCCACCGTCTTTGGCGCTTTGTTTGGAACCATTGGCAAAACCTTTTCCATGAGGTTCCTGAATCCATCCATTGTCACAGAGATAATATATCAAGGTATTTTCCCTGAGCTCTTTTTCTTCAAGATAATTTATTAATTCACCGCAAGTCTCATCAAACCATTCGACCATGGCATAGTACTTAGCTTCTGATTCTGTAATATCCAGATCAAGGTACTTCTCCAGTAATCGCAGGGGTGGATTATGTGGCGTGTGAGGTAAGAAAGGGGCATACCATAGAAAAAATGGTCTCTTCTTATGTATAGCATACTCCACAAAATGAAAAACTGTATCCATGCCTTCCCTCCCAATAGTGAGCCCATCATCACCATGACGTTCTCCTTTGGTCATTCCATGGGTAAATCCTCCTCTTTTATAATCGCCTTCCCACCATTTGCCGGATTGATGGCTTAGGTATCCATTTTCCTTTAAGATTTCAGGTAGCGTTTCCAATCTATCTATATGGGCTAGTAACTCTTCCCTGGGAAATTTAGGAGTACGCCATCCTCCGGCAGGATCATTACCGGTTATTTTATGTTCATGGGGATATAAACCTGTAACCATGGTCATAAGTGATGGCCGACAGACCGCGGTTGGTACATATCCTCTAGGAAAAACCACACCTTCACTGGCCAGGCGGTCAATATTAGGTGTGGTTGCTATCGGGTGACCCATAAAGCCATAGTCTGTCCAGGCATGATCATCTGAAAATATCAGGACTATGTTTGGTAAGGCCGACGGAGTTGAGGTTGTGTTAGAAGCATTATGCTTGCATGACCCGATTACCAAAAGAATCATGAACAAATTGAAAAGTGAAAGATTTTTCAGTGGCACTTTTTCGAAAACACTAATTTGAATCATTGCTATCAAGTAATTATTTTTTCACCTTTAACTCAATAAATTAACTTGCCACACGGCAAGACAATTGTTGTCGAAGTTATGAAAACCGATCTTAAATTTGGCCCTGTTTACTTAAACAGTCTCCGAGAAACATTCTTGATTTTGTTGACCTGGATTATTTTCGCAATATGGGTCATTGGCTATTCCTTGAGCTATGGCTATAATCTTCATCCAGACACTTTTTCAACTGTAATAGGAATCCCGGAATGGGTCTTTTGGGGAATTGGCCTGCCATGGATATTGGCCATTTTTGTTACCATAGGTTTTGCTGTTTTTATTGTGAAGGATGATCCATTGGAAGAAAATGAAGAAGCACCGATCGATGACCCGGAGACGGCTGATTCGGATGAACAAGGAGCAAGCCGCTAGCGATAATGAATTCACCTACTACCAATTCAGCCCTGATTACTTTTGCAATTTACCTGTTAGTGGTCTTTTTCCTGGCCTGGCTCTCCAGCCGAGTTCGCAAAAAACGAGAATTTGTCAATGAGTATTTTTTAGGAAGCCGAAATTTGGGTGTCTGGGCATTCGCATTAACTTTCGCTGCTACCAATGCATCGGGCGGAAGTTTTATGGGATTCCCTTCTTTAATCTATACCCATGGTTGGGTGTTAGCATTATGGATTGCCAGTTTCATGATGGTCCCGTTGGTGACTACCACCTTATTGGCCAAGCGATTGAATCATGTGGCTAGAAAAGCAGGCGCCGTTACTGTACCGGACGTTCTCAGAGCGCGATTTGAAAGCCCAACGGTGGGCCTCATCGCAACCGCGCTTCTCACGTTTTTCATGTTCTTCTACCTACTAGCACAATTTAAGGCGGGTAGTGAAATCCTGGTTACGCTGCTGGATGACACCCGAATTTTTCAATCGGCAGTAACAATAGCCGAGACCTGGACCGACAAGATCGCGTTGCTAGGCAACACCCCACCAAGCTATTTACTCTGTTTGGTGGTTTTTTCCAGTACTGTGATTGTATATACTGCTTATGGTGGCTTTCGGGCGGTTGTTTGGACAGATGTTATGCAAGGGATAGTCATGGTAGTTGGGGTTATAATTATGCTGTTTCTAGTGTTGCATCAATTAGGTGGCTTAAAAAATGCAACTATGGAAGTGGCCAAAATGATTCCGCCTGATCACGGCAAGGCTATATTTAAAATATCGACCCCGCTCCACCGAGATTTGATCATTAAAAAGGGTGAGTGGCTGGAACTAACCAATGAGTACGGAGATACTGAGTTGATGCGCTCGGGCGAATCGGCAGTCATTCACATCGGAGAAACACATAGTGAGGTGACCCCAGTTTTGATCATCAATACTCCTGAAGAGAAATCTCGTATCCAGCCGCGGAAAATGGATGTGGACATGCAATTTGAAATGATAGATCGAAATCAGTATGAATCAGGTGCCGGGCAAGTAGGAGTGTACGTGAGTGCTCCTGGGCCGGACCCTAATAATGAGGTGGGGTTTTTGTCTATGGGAATGGCTCTGAGTTTTTTCGTATTCTGGGCCTTCTCAGGATCCGGACAGCCAGCCAGCATGGTTCGTCAAATGGCATTTCAAAATTCCTCAGTGTTGAAAAGATCCATTATTATGATATCGGTTTATTACGCTGCCATCTACTTTCCATTGGTGATAATCTTTTGTTGTGCCAGGGTACTATTGCCCGGGATGGAAATTGAATCTGATCGAGTCATGCCGGAGCTGGCTCAATATCTATCTATATCCGCCGGTTCACCGTGGTTGGCCGGCTTGATTATGGCGGCACCGTTTGCTGCTATCATGTCCAGTGTTGATAGTTTTTTATTAATGGTTTCTTCCGGGCTGGTTCGAGATATTTATCAACGCAACATCAATCCGGATGTCACCCAAAGGAAATTGAAAATACTGACCTTTACGGTAACCGCAATGGTTGGAATTGCCGCGTTTTTTGCCATTCTTGATCCACCCCAATACCTGCAGAATTTGATTATTTTTGCCAGCAGCGGTTTGGCCGGGAGTTTCTTAGTTCCGATGGCACTAGCACTATATTGGGTGAGGATGAATAAAACCGGAGTTATTGCCGGAATGCTGGGGGGGTGTGGCACCCACCTTTTACTTTATATCATTGGCTACAGCCTTGAAGGCCGATTCACCGTTTATCAGTTCCTGGGAGTCCAACCCTTCATTTGGGACCTGGTTGGCTCTGCAATGTTCGCGATCACCTTTTGTTTATTAACAAAACCGCCGGATGAGCGCATGGTTAGGAAGTGGTTTTACTAAAGTTTGTAGGCCTTAGCTAAATTCTTTTTTATCTACCAAGTAATGCTCAATAGCTTGCATGTCAGGTTCTACACCCAGCCCAGGCCCAGTTGGTAAATGCACGAAAGGTGGCTCTATTTTCAACGGTTCTTTTAGCAGATCATGCTCCCGTATCATCCGTCCGAATATGTCCCCAGGCCAGATGCAAGTGGCTGCGGCAGCGGATGAGTGCACATACATAGCTTCCAGTATGCCCAGATCAATTTCTGACCCATGCCAGCAAGGTACTTCGGCAGCATGTGCGATATGGGATAGGCGCTGAAAATCGGCTAAACCACAATTAAAGTTGAATCCATCTACAGCTGCTAATTGTATGGCTTGTATGGCATCCTTAATACGTTGTCCTTGTAACACATAGGGAAGCGATACATGCAGAACTATTGGAACCGAGCTGTATTGACGTAATGCGGCAAACTCAGCCAGCTGCCAACGAGGAATCGGATCCTCCAGGCAAAGTACGTTCCCTACAGACTGTAACCCATCCAGGCGTTTACGGACCTCATAGGGGTATTCCCAGCGCCGATTTGGGTCAATAATAACTTGCATCCCAGGGGCTGCATCAGCAATTATCTCGCACCATGAGACCACGTCGTCCTCCAGATCGCTTTTAAACTTTATGCAATCATAACCCTGTTTTTTGAACCCGGATACAAGGTCTGCTATTTCTTCTGTATGGCGATGACTGGACCAGGCTCCCACCCGGACTTTGTTTCGTAATGGCCCACCGAGAAGATCCACCACCCTCATATTTTTGGCTTTTGCATAGGCGTCCCATATAGCACATTCAAATCCATCGTATTCACGACAAAAAGTAAAAGGAAGTTTTTGTAACGAGAGTTGCTCCAATTCGGCACCCAGCAATGTCATTATTATGTCCTGGACTAATGGCCAGTGGTGACTGCGATACAATTCTCCCCATCCTGTTATTCCCGAATCCAACTCCAGTTTCAGCACGATTTTAGAAAGCTGATCAAATTGCACATTCCATCCAGCCTTGGCTCCCAGGGGTAGCTGGTGCAACGGTTTATTGATACTCTCACTGTCCACCGTTCCAGGTTTGGCCGGCACCATCACTTCATAGCAAGTAATGCGTTCAATTCTCATTAGCAGTTTTATAAAGGATTCTCGTAAAGTACAGGCACTACTTCATAGTTATTTGTACCACTCCATTGGCTCCACGGGCACCATAGAAACTTGCTGACATCAATTCAAAATCCCGCCTGTTTGTCTACCAAATTAACCATCGCGTGGCCATGTACATAGCGCCAGATATTTTCCACAAATACCGTTTGTAATCTTTCCCACGAATGCTGTGACCGCCCGGAAATGTGGGAGGTGATGGTGACATTTTCAAAGTCCCATAACGGATGGTTCGACGGTAGCGGTTCCGGATCGGTTACATCCAGTCCGGCGCCGGCAATATGCCCGGATGTGAGCGCTGCCTGTAAGGCATCTGTTTTCACCAGCTTTCCCCGTGACACATTGATAAAATAAGCGCCTTTTCTCATTTGCTTAAATTGAGCTTCCCCAAACATTCCTTCACTTAAGGGGGTATGTGGGGTTGCGCAAACCACTACATCAGATTGTTCAAGCAATTTGTTCAACCCACCGTCATAGACATAATACAACTCATCGCATACATCTCCGATCTGTTCTTTGTAAAAACCCTGAATATCAGCTGCTACTACCCGCATATCCATTGCTTTAGCACGACGTGCAACCTGCCGGCCAATGCCCCCGAACCCAACTATTCCCATGGTCAAATTTTTCATTTCGATCTGTTCTCCGGATCCACCCCACTGGTGTAGGCGCATGTTTCTGACCTGACCGCCAATTTTCCGGGTCAGTGAAAACAGCAGCCCGATTACGTGTTCGGCGATTGAGGGAGCATAGCATCCTTTAGCATTGGTAAGCACCACATCGGAGGCCATAAATTCAGGGTAGAGCTGATGTTCGACTCCGGCTGAACCGCTTTGTACCCAGCTTAGATTCTCAGCTAAGGCAAAATCCTCAGCCCTGATTTGGCCAAGTTGAACGTCTGCTTCCTTCAGGGCATCTTTATAGTGCTGCCCATCTAAATCTTTAACCAATTTAATTTGTGGTGACAATTCCAGAATTCGTTTTTCAAACTTTTCATCCAGTTTTGAAGTCAGGAGTATCGAACAAGGCAGGCGTGGGACAGGTTTTTTGATAAGAGATGAAGGTATTACTTTTGTCTCTACTGGTTGTGAGATAAAGCCCATGGCGGGTGCAGTAGCTAAGACAGCTCCTCCGGAAAGTGAATGTTTAAGGAAATTTCTTCGGGTACCTGGTGACGAGGATTTCATGATCATTTTTAGTTTTCCTTAATTTAAGGATATGGTTGAACTGTTGTTAGTTTTTCGTGGTTTTTTCATATTACTCAGATGGTAACAATAATTGAAAGACCTATGTTTCATAAAGATTGCATCCAAATAGAAGTTAGGATTTTATTTGGTTCTAATAATAATCGATATTGCAATTGTCCAAGGCTGTAAAAAAATAAACCATGCTCAATTTTAAAAGCTTATTGTTGGTAGTACTATGTTTTCGGGGCTTACTTGTTTTTGCAGGCGATAAAAATAAAGTTTTTATAGAGGCAGAGCGTTTTGATAATCGGGGGGGTTGGGTAATAGATCAACAATCAATGGATGTCATGGGATCCCCCTATTTAATGGCCCATGGGATGGGGATTCCGGTAGCTGATGCCTCTACCTCCATTACCTTTCTGAAAAAAGGAAAATATAGAGTTTTCGTCAGAACCAGAAACTGGACCGCCCCGTGGACAGATAAAGCTGCAGGGCAATTTAAATTACTATTGAACGGAATTCCAATCAAACAGATATTTGGGGTAATTGACCAGAACTGGTCCTGGATAGACGGTGGAGTGGTGAATATTGATGAACTTGAAACGGAAATTACCCTTCATGACCTCACCGGGTTTAACGGTAGATGTGATGCAATTTATTTTACCATGGATCAATCCGATATCCCTCCAAATGATAACTCCACCCTTGATGTTCTAAGGGTAAATTTGCTGGGACTTCACCATGAACCAAGAGAAATCGAATTTGATTTCGTAGTAGTGGGAGGAGGGATGTCGGGAACTTGTGCGGCAATTGCTGCTGCCAGACTTGGTGTTAAAGTGGCGCTAATTCAAAACAGACCGGTGCTTGGAGGGAATAATAGCTCTGAAGTCAGGGTTCATCTGGGTGCTCGCATAAACCTCGAGCCATACCCGGCATTGGGTAACCTGGTAAATGAGATTGGGCCGGAACGAGGAGGAAATGCTCAAGCACAAGATTTCTATCAAGATGATAAAAAACTTAAGGCCGTGTTAAATGAGTCAAATATTTCATTATTTCTTAATTACCATGCCAATCAAGTGGAGGTTGAAGATAATAGGATAATTAAAGTAGTAGCTGAAAACATTGTAACCGCTGAAAGGATTGCTTTTACTGCACCATTATTTGCTGACTGTACCGGAGACGGAACCATAGGATATCTTGCCGGCGCGGAATACATGACAGGGAGGGAAAGCAGAGAGCAGTTCAATGAGCCAACCGCCCCAAAAAAGGCGGATAATCTTACCATGGGAATTTCTGTACAATGGTTTTCCGAAAAGATTGATAGCCCTTCTGATTTTCCTGATATCAAATGGGGATTGCCTTGGAATGAAGAAAAATCGATTACAATTACCCGTGGAGACTGGGATTGGGAAACGGGTATGGGCAGGGATATGATCAAGGAAACCGAGTATATTCGGGATTATGGATTGCTAGTGGTGTATTCCAACTGGTCTTATTTAAAAAACCACCATTCAGACAAAGAAAAATTTATAAATGAAAAACTCCGGTGGGTAGCTTATGTGGGAGGAAAGCGTGAATCCAGGAGATTGATTGGCGATTATATTCTTACGGAAAACGATCTGAGGGAAAGAAATTTATTGCCAGATGGAACCGCACCCAGCTCGTGGACCATTGATTTACACTATCCGGATCCAGAAAATCAGAAGAAATTTGAAGGAGAAGCTTTCAAGTCAATCGCCAAACATATAAAAATTTATCCATACCCAATTCCATTTCGGTGTTTGTATTCAAAAACTATCAACAACCTGTTGATGGCGGGAAGAGATATTAGCGTTTCTCATGTGGCCCTGGGGACTGTAAGGTTAATGCGCACCGGAGGTATGATGGGAGAGGTAATAGGCATGGCGTCCTCCATTTGCAAGGATAAAAGAGTCAGTCCAAGGGAGATCTACCAGGATCATTTTTCCGAGTTGGAAAGATTGATGACCAAAGGTGTCGGGGACCCTAACTTGCCTAAAAAGCAGAATTATAACCTGGGAGGTACCTTAATGGAGTATTAGATCGAAATAGTAAATGTTAAGGAACACCTCTTTTCTAGTGGTCTTATTATTAATTATTGGATCAAGGAATACCAACCAGGATAATTCTGTCACACCTGGCAATCTTGCTGATACCCTCCTGATAGAAATTAATCCCATTTATGACAGACTTGATTTGATAGACAAATACCAAGTGTTCGTAAACACCCCGGTTTGTGAGGCCAATAATTGCTACTCCATTCAAATTAATTTTTATTACGACCCTATTGGTAACTTTCTAAGTTATGATACCCTACCTGGCAAGGCATTAACAAAATTAGACCACATACCCTTTACAGCTGCAGACTACCAGAAACTTCAGGATATACTTGCTAACCATGGTTCATTGCTGTCATCCTATAGCAAAGACCAACTGATAAGCAATACCCGAAATTCGGAAATAGATGGTATTACCGGAGCAACAAACCTGGAGATAAAAGAAAATGTAATTGAAGGTGCAGTTTACTCTTGTTACACTTTGTGGCATATTGCCCATGGACTCCTGGTTGATAGTCTACAGAACATGACGGCATCTATGTTTAGCAAAGCCCTTATCAAAAAACTAGTGAACAGGCATGATCAGGGAATAAACTATTACCTGATTAATAAATATACCGATCAGGATTTCGAAAACTATTTGCCCGAGGTATTACAAACCATCCGGCAGGGAGAAGGATATTATGCAAAAAATGCCTTAGAAAAGATCCCAGTGAAAGTATTGAACCAGGCGGTATCACAGGATTTCTTCGTGGAATATTTTAACAAGTTGGATTATTTTGCCCAGGTGGCGTTATTGAAAAAATTTAATAGGAGCTCCTTGAGCAAGGAACTCAGCAGTACCTTAACACAAAACCTTGACCATAGAAATTCTTATCGAAATGATCTAATAAAACAACTAACAACTAACAATTAACAACTAACAACGGCTATTTCATTGAAATAACCACCACTCCATTGGCTCCCCGGGCGCCATAAATACTGGCTTGGGCGCCGGCAAGAACTCTTATAGATGCAACACTGTTAACGTCGATAGCAGTGGATATACTATTATATGTACCTACCGGAGTGCCATCAACTACGAATAGTGGCTCATTGTCACCTGACATAGATTTATTACCCCGAATGCGAACGGTGGCATTGCTTCCCGACCCGGTGATGGTGAGTTGTGGTTCTTCACGCAACATATCTATTAAACTGGTGTAAGCACGTTGGGATCGCGCATTGGAAGTTGTGCTTGGTCCGGAGGAGGTACAATTGTAGGGGACGCCCGAGACAATGATCAATAGCAAGATAGCTATTTGAATAAATGTATTTTTAGTAAACATAGTGGTTTGTCATAATTTCATATTTTTGCTGAATGAAGGTTAGAAGTTTAGTAATTGGGGTATCGCTGCTTCTGGTTATAGATTCTCAGGCAGTACAAGGTCAGATTCCAAAAGTTTATTCAAACATATTGGAAGATAATGGCAGAATTTACCTTAATATAAACGGGAAAAAAGTCTTTTCGGATCCTCCTGTTGGCGCTTACACTCTGGCTAATTTTAGTACCATAATTGGAACGCCAGAAGGCTTAAAATTCAACTTTCAGGCCCCATTATTGAATGGTACTATGTACTATGGTTTCATACCACAAGAGGACTCAAAGTTTCCTCAGCCGGTATTTGTTGGGAGAAGCGCAAGAATTGAAGCTGGAGTTGCCACTGCACAAGTTTCCGCGATGGGAGATAATCTTGATATGATAGGATGGATGTCATCTCATCAGGGAGTTTTGGGCTACCGCATCGTTGATCAAAAAGCGCGTATGCTTTATGATGGTAAAATAAATTTCAACGCTGAGGCATACATAAAAACTTATAATAGATACTCAGAAGGAGCATATGGCCAAAAATTTCTTCTTCCTACCGAACCTTTTAAGGTAGTGGCATCAATCACCGAAGGGCCTTTACTAGCCAACCTGACAGACAATTCCGTGGTGATACAATTCAAAACGAATGTCAAAACCAAGGTGTTCGTTAAGGTTGGAGGTAAGAAATTTGTTGACAAAGGATCCAATACATTTGAAATAAAGATTACCGGATTAAGTCCCGACAAAGATTACAACTATACAATAGGTTACGGTGACTTTACTGAAGAGTACTCTTTTCATACCGCGCCACAACCAGGAAGCCGAACCAAATTTACCTTTACCTATGCCAGTGATTCACGTTCCGGTAATGGAGGCGGGGAACGTAATCTGGGTGGAACAAATGCTTTTATGATGAAACGGATCATGGCATTAAATCATCAATACGGTGCGCGATTTATGCAATTCACTGGAGATTTGATTACTGGCTACTCTTTTTCTCCTGAAGCGATAAGATTGGAGTATATTAATTGGAAAAATGCCGTATCTCCTTATGCCAGATACATCCCCGTGGTAGCAACTATGGGTAATCACGAAGCATTGTTGATGAAATTTACAGATGATCAAACGAAAACTAGCTACCAGGTTGATAATTTTCCTTTTGATCAATTCTCCAGCGAAGCTATTTTCCAACAGGAGTTTGTCAATCCTTTAAATGGCCCTGAAAGTGAAGATGGATCGAAGTATGATCCTGACGATGCAACCATTGATTTCCCTTCGTATAAAGAATCAGTTTATTATTATATCTACGATAACGTTGCCATGGTTGTACTCAATTCAAATTACTGGTACATCCCAAATCATGAACAGGTAAAAGTAACCAGCGGTAATATTCATGGGTATATTATGGATAACCAAATGGCCTGGATGAAAACAACCTTGGAACAACTGGATAATGATGAAAACATCGATCACGTATTTGTAACGATCCACACGCCATTTTTTCCCAATGGCGGACACATCAAGGATGATATGTGGTACAGTGGAAATAATAGTCCCAGGCCAGTGATTGCTGGTAAAGCCGTTGATAAAGGTATCATTGAAAGACGTGATGAACTTTTGGATATCATCATTAACCAAACGAAAAAAACCAAAGCTATTCTTACTGGCGACGAGCACAATTACGCCCGTACACAATTAAATTCAAAAACCAAGTTGAACCGCACCATTAGTGGAAAAAAATTAACCTTAAACAGGGAAATCTGGCAGATCAATAACGGTGCTGCAGGCGCACCGTATTATGCTCAGGAAAAAACACCCTGGTCCAAATCCGTTCAGGGGTTTACCACACAAAATGCTTTGGTATTTTTTCACGTGGATGGAGATAAGATCAAAGTAGAGGTATTCAATCCGGTCACCTTGGAAAAGTTTGATATATTTGATTTGAACTAACTATAAGCCAAGTAATCGGCCCTTGAGTTTTCAATTTTTACCATTGACCGATATATAATTTTTATTCATAGCCTCAAATGGTTTTAAAAGCAAGTATTAATGGAATTAGGCATTGATTTAGTACTAACATATATCTATCCAATTTTTGTCATACTGATGATTCTTGAATATTTCCACGCACGACACTTGTTTGATCTCAAAGAATCTTTTTCTGGATTCGCTATTGCCCTTGTAGCTTCGGCTATAGCATTTTTTTCTAAGGCGATTGCTTTGGGTGTCTTTATATATTTTTTTGATTTATTTAAAGAAGTACGTTTGGATTATTTTGGATATGAATCTATTGGGTGGGCATGGTTCGTTTGGATTTTTGCCATTCTTGCGGATGATTTCAATTTTTATTGGCACCATCGTTTTAGTCATTCTATTAGACTGCTATGGGCAGCTCATGTGCCTCACCATTCAGCAAAGTCCTTTAACCTTTCTATTGGTATTCGCAATGGATGGTTTGTCACACTTTATAAGCCTATTTTCTGGTTGTGGATGCCCATTGTCGGCTTTGAGCCCATCATGATCGCAACATGTTTAGTTATAAATGGAATGTATCAATTTTTCTTGCACACTCAATTGGTATCTTCCCTTGGTTGGTATGGTAAAATATTCAATACACCTTTTGTACATCAAATTCATCATTCCAGCAACGTTGAATATCTTGATAAAAACCATGGTGGTATATTAATAATTTGGGACAAACTATTTGGTACGTATCAGAGCGTTATTTCTACTGTAAAGCCAAAGTATGGTATTCTAAAGGACCCCAAGACTTATAACCCTATATTGTTAAATACACATGAGTTTTCAAGTATTTGGAAAGATGTTCGAAAAGTATCTTCTTGGAAGGATAAATTTAAATATATATTTTTTCCACCTGGATGGAGTCATGATAAATCCTCCAAAACGACCATGGAGCTACAGAAAACGCTTGTTGATAACTCTTTGATTCCCAGGTTGGATATTGAAAGCACTAATTCTTATTGATTACACTTTCTTAACCCGGACGGCATTCATGCCTTTAGCTCCTCTTTCAAGCTCATAAGTGACCTGGTCGTTTTCGTCGATATCTTCTAATACACCATTAATATGAACAAAATACTTTTCCTGATTCTCTGAATCTCTGATAAACCCAAAGCCTTTTGAGTGATTAAAAAATTCAACTTTCCCCTTCCTGTTGGGATTGAATATTTCCTTTTCCTTTTTGGGTACACCTATTTCTATTGTGTTTATGTCAACCTTCTTTTTCTTGGAGGGATCGGGTGGGGTATCTGTGATGTTACCGTTTTCATCAACGTAAGCCATCATATTTTCCAATTCTCCGCTTTTTGCGTTAGCCTTGCGTTCTTCTTTTCTTTCCTGTTTCTCTTTACGCTGTTTTAAACGTTTTTTTTCTTTTTCTCTCTTGTAATAAGTTTCTTGTGATCTACCCATTTATTGATGTTTATTAGTACTATAATTTTAAGGTTTATATAAAATTCGATCCAAACGGGTTAGCCAAAGTAATCTAAGATGACCATATTATTAAAGAATTAAGCTGCTCGCCTGAAATCAATTTCAGCCAAAGGTAACCATAAAAGAATCAATAGGCTAAACCCGATGGGTTTTTCG
>PVMK01150904.1_pt1 | contig 16204 bp, 23 predicted proteins | sample 1853481 | NCBI WGS metagenome assembly PVMK01 (sample SAMN08533507, study PRJNA380276) | Marine sediment metagenome, whole genome shotgun sequencing project.
GTTGAAAAAAGGGGGCAATGCAATTGACGCTGCGGTAACGGCAGCCTTTTTGTTGGCGGTCACTCAACCCAGATCGGGCAATATCGGAGGCGGCGGCTTTATGTTGATCTCCTCTGAAGAGCGGAATGAAGTCGTCGCCATCGATTATCGCGAAAAAGCTCCCGGCAAAGCAACGGTCGACATGTTTCTCGACCAAGAGGGCAACGCCGATAGTGAAGTGTCGCGGTATTCCCATCTGGCCGCAGGTGTCCCAGGTACTGTGGCGGGCCTGGCCATGGCTTTGGATAAATATGGCACCATCAGTCTCCTCGATGCCATGGCACCGGCAATCAAACTTGCGGAGGGAGGCTTTATCGTCACTCCGCGGTTCAGCGATGGTCTTAAAGATAAAGAAAAGCTACTGAAAAGGTGGGATTCAACTGCCAGGATATTCTACAAGGTCGATGGCGGTTATTACGAGCCAGGTGATCTCTTTAAGCAGAAAGATCTGGCTGCGACCTTGAGACGTATCGCAAAAAACGGTGCCAGAGAATTCTACGAAGGAAAAACTGCCGAACAGTTGGTTGCCGAAATGGTCAAACATGACGGTCTGATTACCCTGGAGGATATGAAAAATTATTCTCCGGTGATAAGGACGCCGGTACATGGGACGTATCGTGGCTACGATATCTACTCAATGCCTCCACACAGCTCCGGTGGTGTTCACGTGATTCAGATTCTCAATATTCTTGAGGGCTATCCGGTCACTGTCTATGGCCATAATTCGGCAAAGAGCATCCATTTGATGGCAGAGGCTATGAAACTGGCCTATGCAGACCGCTCGCTCTACCTTGGGGACGAGGATTTTGTGAAAGTGCCTTTGCAAAAGCTCACTTCCAAAGACTATGCAACGCTCCTTCGCCAAAAAATAGATAGTGGAAAAGCGACACCGAGCAGTGTCGTCAGCCCTGGCAAGCTCTTGCCTTACGAGAGCAATGAAACCACGCATTCTTCCATCGTGGACCAGTTTGGCAATGCCGTCTCGAACACCTATACTATTAACTTCAGCTACGGTTCAGGAATCGTGGTTGAAGGTGCCGGTTTTTTGCTGAACAACGAGATGGATGATTTCTCGGCAAAGCCTGGTGTGCCCAATGCCTATGGTTTAATCGGCGGGGAAGCGAACAAGATCGAGCCGAACAAGCGGATGCTCAGCTCCATGTCGCCAACCATCGTCAAACGGGAGGGAAAAAACTTCCTGGTTACCGGCAGTCCGGGTGGCTCCCGTATCATTACCACCACGCTGCAGGTGCTCATGAACGTCATTGATCACGGTCTTAATATCCAAAGCGCGGTCGCTGCCCCCAGAATCCACCATCAATGGCTACCTGATGAACTGAGGATCGAAGAAGGGCTCAGTCCAGACACCGTCAGGATTCTCCGGGAAAGGGGACATAAGGTTCAACAGAAATCAGCCATGGGAGCCAGTCAATCGATTTTGATCAAGAACGGTATAATGCATGGCGCCGCCGACCCTCGTAGATCCACAGCACTTGCTGCGGGATTTTGATGCTGATTTATGAATCCCCCGAGAATAACCCGTTACCCTGATGCCCCACAGTCTCATTCCTGGCTGTGGGGTGTTTTCTTGTAAGCCGGAGGCACTCAAAAGGGACTCAATTTGGATGTCCCCGATTCCTGCTGTATGATCCGAAGCCGAAAATTGGCACTTCCTGCACGTCTTTCCGCAGATTAATTAACAATCGGAACAAGTTTATGGGGGTTTTTGTGCCCAAAACGCATGAATTTTGTTGGCTCGCCCATTGCAGGTAATCAGCGTAAGGACTATTCAGTCAACCAATGGCTGCAAGGCCGGAACTGTTTTTATCGCATGGAGGAGGCTTACTATGTTTATTCGCACGTTCCAACTCGCACTTTGCTTCATACTGTTGATTGCCGGAAGCGCCCACGCTGACCTGAATGCTTACATTCGAGACCTCAATGTCTCTGTTCAGGGTGATGTGGGTGGCTACAAAGCAAAACTGGAGGCAAGATTCGGTACTTCAAACTCTCAGCTTGAAGTCGTCTTTCGGTCCGTAAATAGTCCGGCTGATGTCGCAATAGTTTTATGGCTTGGAGAGCAATCCCGACAACCGATTGACAGGGTCCTGGAGGTATACCGTACCAACAAGACACAAGGTTGGGGGTCAATGGCCAAGAGCCTGGGAATCAAACCTGGGTCGCCTGCTTTTCATGCTCTCAAGAAAGGCAACATTCAATTGTCTCTTGCCAGTAATGGCGGGGATACAAAGGGCAAGGGTAAAGACAAAAAGAAATCAAAGAAAAAGCACGGGTAATTGTGTATCCAAGAGGCTGAGTGGCTGGCTTATTTGCTAGATGATCAACTCTCTCTATTTAGACCCATGCAACTTTTAACGTGAATAACGTTGGAGTGTCCGGTCTCAATATTCACCACTGCGGCGACGAAAACGGCCGTATTATTGATAGAGATATTTAAGCCGCCCCTTGGTCCTTAATTTATGGCCACCTGGATTAACTTCGGGTGGCCATTTCTTATGAGTCAGGGTTAGTAAGAATCTTGCATTTCTGCCAACCTGAGTATTATCAAACAATGTAGGTCGATAAACATACAATCCATCTCCCCCTCAGTTCCCAACTAAAGCACCGATCCCTGTGTCAAAAAAACCACACACGCCTTTTGTTTGTCGATGCCAAAACCGTTGATGCTGCCGCTTGGCACTGTGCATCAACGCAGCCGGCGACAGTGCATGCGCAGGTTTCTGTCGCCAGAGAACGGCTCCTAAAATATTTCTTTTCTTTAGTAATTTCAATCTCTTAGGAGGTTGTCTGCGCTGTCTGGTTAGACGATTCTTAGCTAAGCTGGCACCAGGGTTGCAAAACAACAGTTCAAACTATTAAGGCTTCGAAGCTACTGCAAAGGAGGAACGTACAATGGTTAACCAACTGAAATTATTGGTAGGACACTTGCTGACACTGACCTCCCTGTCTGTCTTCATGTTGTTGGTCGCTTGCGGAGTCTTCTGATGCATGGAGAGACTCATATGGAGGACTCAGCGAAGGGAAAGAAATGTTCAACATCCTGATCAAATCGATCAACACCGGCACCATCGCTCTGAAACCAAAGTGAGAAACATCACAGATTACAGAGTGAACACTCAACATCAAAGGAGTTAATTATGGACTACATGGGATTCTACGATCTGTTCGATCACCTGCTTGATACCAACAATGTACAAGAAGAACCTGCCGTCGCCAAAACTTCTCCGGTTCCCCGGTCAAGATTTCCAAAACAGCCTGGGCTGACAAGGAACGGTCGTAAGAGAGCTTTGCAGACCAGCAAGTCTTTCCACGCTCTGAGATCGAAGTGAAAAGCATCACAAATAACAGCGTGAACCTGCAATTCAAAGGAGTCGGTTATGGGCTACATGGGATTCTATGATCTGTTCGATCAACTGCTTGATACCAACAATGTACGGGATGAACATGCTGCGGCCAGAACATCAACGGCCCCCAGGTCAAGTTTTTCGAAACAGCCTGGGTTGGCAGGGAGCAGTCGCAAGTCAGCTCTGCAGGCCTGCAAGTCTTACCACTTGGAGACTGGGCTCATAACCTCAAGGTGCGATAAATGCCGACAACTGAACGATATTTCACTGAGCCACTTTGTTGGCCTTGACTATAAATTCAAAAGTACAGTTATGACCATGTGTCAGAAATGTAATGCCGATTTTATGGTCACACTTGATGAATCAAGGATTCAATAACCATTTTCTCAGAAGTCCTGAGGATATTTGACACTCTTGATATCAACACAGAACGCGAACAGAGCCAGTCGATAGGGAGGGGATATCATTCTTGCGCAGAGAGTCCGGCGCGCAGGCGCGAGCTGTTGAGAGCGGTTTCCAGGGGTGATGGGTATCCAGAACCGTTTTAGTGAGGTCGTCGATCTCACGAGTAATGACTGTGCAGTTCTTCTATAATGGCTCCACCTGCCTGACCCTTTGGGATTCGGGGTGTCGAGATCAGATTCCAGCGTTTCAAAGAGTTCAATGACATCGAGCAGTGTCGTTCGATTGACGATCCCCGGTAAAGCGATATCCTCCACCGGCACCACGCACGGCTTGGATAAGTTTTGAGCGTACGAGCGTGCGCAGGATTTTTGCGAGGTGATGTGTGGAGATACCGTATTTGTCCGCGATATCGGTAGCCGAGAGCTGACGCTCTGGATCGCTGGCCAGCTCCAGGACAGCGTAGAGGGCAAACAGGCTCGCCTTTTGTATTTTCATAAGGTGATCCCAAAAGTGAGGGGGTTAAATGTCATCAATTTGCTTTTCGAGTTCGATATAACGACCTGTTCGTAAACCCTGACTGCGGAAAAACGACAGCGTCAGTTTATCTTCTCGATCTACCATCGTTCGCACACTCGTAACACCAGTCTTTTTCAGGAGATGACACATCTCTTTCAACATGAGCTGGCCGACACCCATTTCCCGGGTCTTTGGTGATACGCTCAAAGCGAAGACCCAGCCGCACGGGGGTGACCCAAATTCCCAGGCGCGTACTTCTCCTACGATGAAACCGATGACCTCGCCACTTATTTCAGCGACGAGAAAAAACCCACCATCTCTTCCCGTTTTTACGTAGCGGTCAAAGATTCCACGCCAGTAGACAGGTTTATCTTCCATGTCGCCCTCAATATCCAGGTCGATTACGGCGTTAAAATCTGTCAGTATGGCATTTCGGATGGTGACTTGAGCTGTCATATCAATACCCGGTTAACTCTTTGTAATTTATTATCTTGGTATTGTGGTACCATAAGCATGACTTATAATACAAGTCCTTTCATTGACTTTGCCTCTCAGACAGACTGTGATCGAACACCTGCAATCAGCAGGTGGCTTTCGCTATTGAAAGACCTTATTTGACATCTCTCTCTGTGAGAAAAGTATATAGCGATTACGGGATGTTAAGAGGTATTCTTTGGCACGGCTTGGGATTGACACGGCTTTGGTCATGATGTAGAAGGGAGAACGACTAATTTGCTGCCAGTTCATTGGGCTTGTTCATTGATGGACCAACAGTTTGTAAGAGGGAGATAAGCGATGTCAGACCAAAATCTTAAAATTGGAGAAAAAGTCAAGAGCCTGAGGATCGAGAAGGGGATGTCGATAGAAGACGTTTCTCAAAAATCAGGGATACCCGCATCAACCATTTCCGGGATTGAAGATCATACGATTTCTCCGCCTTTGGGGAATATTGTCAGTCTGGCAAATGCTTTCCAGACTACGGTGGGAGAATTTTTCGGCGACAGTGCAGACTCTCCTTTCTGCATTGTCAGAAGTGACAACAGAAAAACCGTGTCCCGTTTCAGTTCGGCTGGCGGCAAGTCTGGCGGTTACAGTTATGAGTCCCTTGGTCACCAGAAGCAAAACCGACAAATGGAGCCTTTTCTGGTCACTCTGACTCCTGCCGAAACTTTTCCGGTTGAGCCAAATCAGCACGATGGTGAAGAAATTATTTTTGTGCTGGAAGGAAAAGTTGACGTAAGTCTTGCAGACCATACGGACATTTTGAACCCTGGTGATTCTATCTATTATGACTCAAGCCTCCCGCACGTTGTCTCATGTCATGGCGATGACCCTGCAACCATTCTTGCTGTGATTTATGCCAAAAAAGAAATGGTAATATTTTAAGAGACACTCCCGGCAAAATGCCGCTAATATTCTCTTGACAGTTAAATTAGTATTGCAGTACTATTATACATAAATCCCATCATTCTGATTGAACCAAAGACACTAGTCCGACAGACTCTAAGAAGAGGTAAGAAAATGAGGTACGCAGAGACAGGCTTCAATTTAGAGATTGATCTCTCCCGGGGAAACATTGAGAAGGTTGCAACCGATCCGCGCGACACAGAGCTTTATCTCGGCGGACTAGGGACAAACACCAAGATCCTCTGGGACAGGGTTCCTCCTGAGACAGAGCCTTTTTCTCCGGATAATCTTTTGATCTTCGGCACCGGTCTTTTATGTGGCACACCGGCGACCGGTTGTAACCGTACTATTGTTTCCACTATTTCTCCTCAGTCAGAATTGATGGCTTTTTCGATGATGGGTGGATTCTGGGCCCCGGAGTTGAAGTATGCCGGTTATGACAAAGTGGTCCTTCGCGGCAAATCCCCCGAGCTGGTTTATTTGTGGATCAACAACGACAAGGTGGAAATACGTGACGCCTCTCATTTGCGGGGTAAAGGCGCGATTGAAACCGCGGAACTTATCAAGCAGGAGTTGAATGAACCAAAAGCCCAGGTGGCCGCTATCGGCATGGCTGGTGAAAACCGGGTCTATTACGCTTCCATTGAGCAGGGCAGATCCAGTGCCAGCCGTGGTGGTATCGGCGCTGTTATGGGAGACAAAGGGGTAAAAGCAATCGTTGTTCGCGGGACGAATGACATCAATGTTGCTCAGCCGGCTGAGTACATGGAGCTTTGCAGCGATGTTCTGGCATATATAAAAAAACGGGAAAGTAATCCCATCCCGGGGGTCATGCCCATTTTAGCCGGACTTGGCTCTCCACAAGAGATGAAAGTCCATGATGAAAAATGGCACACAGAGAACTTCATGTGGGGGAACTCCCGTGTTCGCAAGAGGGATTTCTGGAATGAGGAAGTAGCGAAAGAGTGGACGGATACGATGGAAAAGGCCCGCACGCGGCTGGTCAGTTGCTTTAACTGCCCGATGGAGTGCGGGGCCACGATTTCCATGCCGGGGCTTCCCACCTACATGATGAAATGCTTCACCAAGCTGACCTATACCATGGGGCGCTTTTTCGGACCTGGATTTTGGCTTGAGAATTGCCCAGAAAGCCACTGAGTATGGAGTGGACGGATTCTCCGCGCCGCAAGTTATGGCCTTCGCCCTGGAGCTTTTGGAAAATGGCATTTTGACGGATAAGGACTTTCCTGACATGCCGGAAGACAGCGAAGGCAGATTCTTCTATCTGCTCGACAAGATTGTTCGGCGGGAAGGGATCGGCGATATCCTGGCCAACGGCACCCATTGGGCGGCCAAAGAGATTGGTAATGGCGCAGACGCTTATGCGCATAACAATATCAAGAAGACCGAGCAGTTGCCTTTGAAACTCTCAATGCTGAATCCGGTTTACTTCATCATGTATTCCATCGGCGAAAAATTTAACATTACCCAGATTGAAGGGCAGTTCCCTCAAGCGCCATTTGCGACAAAAGAGGAGCGAGAAGCTTTTGTCTCGGATTGGATTCAGGTTCCTGATGATAAGTTCAAGCAAATTTTGCTGGACTGGGAATTCCGTGGGGACAACTCAAACCCCTATTACCCAACCGTTGAAATGTCCTGCGATATCGTCGATTGGCAAGAGACGATGCACTATATCGATGATGCTCTCGGCCAGTGTGCCGGTTTGTCATCATTCCCTCTCAAACCTCCGTATCATATCCACAATTACCCGAAATTTATCTCAGCAGGGGCCGGGATCGATATGGATAAAGACAAACTCACGCAAGCGGCCAAGCGCTATCGGACTTTAGTGCGAGCCGTCAACATAAGCAGAGGTATGCGACGTAAAGATGAGAAGCCGCCTGAGAACCATTGGAAGAAAAGGTTTCCCCGAACTTGAAGAGCAGCTTCTGGATGGCTATTACAAGCTCAAGGGATGGAACAGCGATGGCATTCCCGACCAAAGAGTCCTTACATGAATTGGGTCTGGATTATGTAAGCGATGCCTTTATCGAGCGGGGTATCCTGACCGAGGGCGAAGATGTCTCTGCCTGAAGAAGCTTCGGTGGCAACATGAGGAAACTAGAATGGGGAAAACCAGAGCAGGGAAAACCAGAGTGGAGGATGTGAGTTTTGAAGACTGAAAAGAAAACCATAAAGACGATAAAAGTTGATATCAGCAAATGCAACGGTTGCCGGGCCTGTGAGGTCATATGCTCCTCCTTTCACGCTGTGCCTAAATATAGCAGCAATAATCCGGAGAGATCTCGTATCCGGGTGACCCGTGAGCCATTGAGAGATGTTTATGTTCCTGTCTACGCAGGTGAATATACAGTCGCCGAATGTGCCGGCCGGGATAAATACATCATCGACGGCAAGGAATACGACGAGTGTGCTTTCTGCAGAGCTTCCTGTCCCTCCCGGGACCTGTTCAAAGAACCTGACTCCGGTTTGCCGCTCAAATGCGATATGTGTGAAGGCGAAGATGAACCCTTGTGTGTCAAGTGGTGCCACGCTGACGCTCTGATTTACGAAGAGCGAGAAGTGGACGTGGATGTGGCAGACGTGCAGGAGGGAGAGGTTGAGGTTGGCCTGGAATCGTTAATAAACAGACACGGTATAGAGAAGGTCGCTGACATCGTCGCACAGATTTCCAAAGCTTCGAAACGCTAAGTCGAATCTGAGCCCCGTCTTTTACACACGGGTTCGGGTAGAAATAAAGGATAGGTCATATCGTGGAAACTGTAGTCCCCGAAAAAGAAATAATCGAGGTCATCAAAGAGAACGGTGGCGATTCGTTCAAGTATTGCTACCAATGCGGGTTGTGCGATGCTGTTTGCCCATGGAACCGGGTTCGGCAGTTCAGTATGCGCAAGCTCATCCGTCAGGCGACTTTTGGTTTGACCGAGATAGACCAGGAAGAGATGTGGCGTTGTACGACTTGCAATACTTGTGTCGAACGGTGCCCCAGAGGTGTGGACCAGATAGGAGCCGGGGTGTCTTTGCGCAAACTTGCCGCGGAATATGATGTTTTCCCGGGACACGTCGCTCCAATCACAGGCGTTGTGGCCAACCTGACCTCCGAGGGCAACTCCCTGGGTGGAGAAAGAGAAAAGCGGACGGAATGGGCCAAAGGTCTGCCGGTAAAAACCTTTACCGAGGAGATGGAAGTCTTATATTTCACCGGCTGTTACTTAAGCTACGATCCAAGAATGCGAGAGGTTGCAGCTGCCACGGCCAAGATTCTTAACAAAGCAGGTGTCGATTTCGGGGTTCTGGGCTCCAGGGAAAGCTGTTGCGGAGAAAGTATCCGCAAGACCGGTCATGAGGATTTATTCAAACGCCTGGCCAAGGATAACATCAAGGCGTTTATCGATAGCGGGGTGAAGAAAGTGATCGTCTCTTCCCCGCATTGTTACCATTCCTTTAAAAACGAATATCCCGAGTTCATGGTGAATTTCGAGGTGGTCTTTATCACCGAGTTTATTTCTGAACTTATCAATGACGGTCGGCTTAAGCTCTCTGGGGAGTATGCCAAGAAAGTCACCTATCATGACCCCTGCTACCTGGGGCGTCATAACGGGATTTATGATGCACCCCGTGAGGTTCTGCAAAAAGTTTCCGGCCTGGAATTGAGTGAGATGGTCGATGCGCGCGAAAAAAGTCTCTGTTGCGGTGGCGGTGGTGGTCGCATCTGGATGGAGACACCCAAGGAAGACAGGTTCTCTGATCTTAGAGTGAGGCAAGCGGTTGATGTCGGCGCCGAAGTTCTGGTGACGTCCTGTCCCTATTGCATCACGAATTTTACTGATAGTTGCCTGGGCCTGGATGATAGCGAAGCCCTGGAGATTAAGGATATTACCGAAATCATCCAAGCGGTGCTTGAGTGAAAAAGGACGAGTTGATGGAAAGCAATCCAGTCGAAATAGAAATTGATACTTCCGTAGACGATAATATTGGCGATGTTCTGGTTGTCGGTGGCGGGAATAAGCGGTATTCAGGGCGCTCTTGATCTGGCTAATTCGGGTTTCAGGGTTTTTCTGATCGATAAGTCGCCCGCACTCGGCGGCAAGATGTCCCAGCTGGACAAAACTTTTCCCCAGCAATGACTGCTCCATGTGCATCGAGTCGCCCAAGTTCATCGAATGCTACGCGGCATCCCAATATCGAGATCATGACGTATACCGAAGTCGATCGCATCGAGGGCGAGGCGGGCGACTTCACGGTCACGCTGATTAAAAAGCCCCGCTACGTGATTGAGGAGAAATGCACGGGCTGTAACATCTGTGTGGACTATTGTCCCGGTAAAAATCCCCGATCCGTTTAATCAGAACCTCTCTGAAAGCAAGGCTGTTCACATCCATTTTTCTCAAGCGGTTCCACTGGTCACTTATGTGGATCCTGAGACCTGCCTGTACCTCAAAGAAGGGAAGTGCGCAATTTGCGTCGGTGTTTGCAAGACCAATGCGATTGATCTCCATCAGAAGCCAGAGACAGTAGAAGTGGAGGTCGGGGGCGATTCTGCTTTCGCCCGGCTTTTGATACCTTCGATCCGAAACTTCGCAACGACTTTGGCTACGGCATCATGGAGAACGTCGTCACCAGCCTCGATTTCGAACGGATCTTGTGTTCCACCGGTCCCTATGAAGGTGAGGTCAGGCGCCCCTCCGACAATCAGCATCCCCAAGAAAATCGCCTGGATCCAGTGCGTCGGTTCCAGACAGGTTATTCCCGGCGGCAACACCTATTGTTCCGCGGTTTGCTGCACTTATACCCAAAAACAGGTGATTCTGGCCAAAGATCACGATGCCGATCTCGACGCGACGATTTTCCATAACGATATCCGGCCTATGGCAAGGATTTCGAGCGTTTTTACCAGCGCGCGGAGAAGTTGTCAGACGTCAACTTCATAAGAAGCTATGTGACGGTTGGCAAGGAGATCGAAGAGAGCAAGAATGTCACTATCAAGTACTCCACTCTTGAGGATGGTGTCAAAGAAGAGGAATTCGATCTTGTTGTGCTCTCGGTCGGCCTGAATCCGCCCAAAGATGTCGAGGGGTTGGCTAAAACCTTCGATATTGAACTCAACGAGCACGGTTTTTGTAAAATCGACCCGACCAATCCGATCAAGACGACCCGCGAGGGGGATTTTTGTCAGCGGCGCCTTCCAGGGGCCGATGGATATCCCCGAGTCTGTGGTGACCGCCAGTGGTGCCGAGGCCCTTTGCGGCGAGCTTCTCAATTATCGGCGCGGTAAGTTGAGCCGGGAAAGAGTCTATCCGCCGGAGCGGGACGTTTCTGAAGAAGAACTCAAGATCGGGGTTGTCGTCTGCCACTGTGGCGCCAATATCGGTCGAGTGGTCGATATCCCTGCCCTGGTTGAATACTCCTCCACCTTAGAGGGTGTCTCCTGGGCCGGTGAGAACCTGTTTGCCTGTTCTACTGAAAACGCCCAGCAGATCGCCGATGCGATCAAGGAGAAAGGGCTCAACCGCGTGGTGTTGGCGGCCTGTACTCCCAAGGACCCATGAGCCGCTGTTTCGAGACACCTGTCGCGAAGCGGGCATCAATCAGTACTTTTTTGAAATGGCAAACATTCGGGAGCATTGCTCCTGGGTTCACTCGAAAGATAAGGAAGCGGCCACCCAGAAGGCCAAAGACATTGTGCGCATGGCTGTCGCCCGGGCCGCCCATTTAGAGCCGTTGCAGGAATTTGAGCTGCCGGTTAACAAGGCGGCGCTGGTCGTCGGCGGAGGTCTGGCCGGTATGACCAGTGCTTTGAGCATGGCTGAGCAGGGATTTTGAAGTTTCCCTGGTTGAAAAGGATGCAGATCTTGGCGGTATGGCCAGACGGATCAGTTACACCCTGGAAGGGATGGATGTTCAAGAACATTTGAACTCTCTCGTTCGTAAGATTTACCAGCATCCTTTGATTCGTGTCTCACATAATGCCACCATCACTGATGTTTCCGGTTATGTCGGGAATTTTGTCACGACCGTCAGTTCTGAAGGCCAGGTTAAGGAAATTCCCCACGGGATCGCCATCCTTGCGACCGGCGCGCAGGAATATAAGCCGACCGAATACCTTTATGGCCAGGATGATCGGGTCATAACCCAGCTTGAGCTGGAAGGCGAGATCGCTAACGGCAACGAAAAAGTGACCGGTGCCCAGAGCCTGGTAATGATCCAGTGTGTCGGCTGTCGTCAGGAAGACAAGAATTACTGTAGCCGTGTCTGTTGCGGCCAGGCCGTCAAGAACGCCCTGAAACTCAAAGAGCTTAATTCCGAAATGGATATTCATATCCTCTTCCGGGACATGAGGACTTATGGGTTCAAGGAAGACTATTATCGCGAGGCGGCAGATAAGGATATCAAGTTCATCCGCTTTGATCCTGAGAATAAGCCTGAAGTAACAACCGGCAAGGAAGATGGGCGTGATGTTCTGAAAATCACCGTGCCCGATCCAGTTCTGGGTCAAAAACTTGAATTGTCTGCCGATCTGCTCACCTTGTCCGCAGCGGTCGATCCGGCCGAAAGCGCTAAAGAGATTGCCAGCTTATTCAAGGTTTCGTTTAACCCGGACGGATTTTTTCAGGAAGCGCATGTTAAATTACGGCCGGTCGATTTTGCCGCGGATGGGGTTTTTCTCTGCGGTAGCGCCCAATATCCCAAGCATATCAGTGAAACCATCAGCCAGGCCTATGGTGCTGCGGGTCGTGCCATCTCTATTCTCGCGGGAGATTCGGTCACTGCCTCCGGGGCCGTGTGCGATGTAGACGAGAATAACTGCATCGCCTGTGGGGCCTGTATCACCGCCTGTACTTATGACGCCATAACGTTTGTTGACACACCGAAGGGTAAAAAGGCCAGGGTTGAGGCGATTCTCTGTAAAGGCGATGGCCTTTGTAACGCAAAGTGTCCGACTCGGGCGATTTACCTGAAGCACTATACCGATGATGAGATATTCGCCCAGATTGACCAGGCGATTCGCAAATAAACAAAACAGGGGTTAACCCTGAACAGAGGTTGCTTTGGAGAGGAGATAAGCATGTCTACGGGATTTGATGAGTTTAAGCCCAACGTCATCGGTTTTTTGTGCACCTGGTGAGCTTACGCGGCTGCGGACCTGTCTGGAGTTTCCAGACTACAATATTCAAGTGAAACCAAGATTATCCGGGTCATGTGCTCCGGTCGAGTTGACTTATCGTTTGTCCTGCGCGCGTTCACAAACGGAGCGGACGGAGTCTATATCGGCGGTTGCTGGCCTGGCGAATGCCACTATGTGACCGAAGGCAATTACGACACATTGTTCAATATGCATCTCGGACGGAAACTTCTGGAGCATATCGGACTGAACCCCTTGAGGTTAAGGCTCGAATGGACGGCTTCCTCTGAAGGAACGCGCTATGCCGAAGTGATGAACGATTTTGGCAAGCAGTTAAAAGGTTTCGGGCCTCTTGGTGAAGGCGAAGGTCTTGACGAAAAGACGATGAAACTCAAGCTGGAAGCCGTTACAAAACTGATCCCTTATATCAAACTGGTAGAACGGGAGAGGTTGCGTATGCGTTTTGACAAGGCGGAGAAGTATGACGAATATTTCGCCAGTGACGAGTTCAACAGGCTGTTTGACGAGTTGGTGCTGGACAAGCTGGCCGTAAGCGAAATCATGCTTTTCCTTCAGAAGGAGCCTCTCCCCGCCAAGGAAATCGCCAAAGGTCTTGGACTCACCCCGGTTGCTGTCTCAAGATATCTCAACAGCTCATCGGAGCGCGGATTGGTCCATTTCGATGAGGAACTGAAACGCTATGCGCTGGCCTGAGAGATTATGGGTTTTGAGAAAACACTTATTTTGATTTGTTTACAGACAGAAGGTAAGGAAAACAACAATGGATAGCGGGAAAATCGATCAGATCATTAACAATCACAACGCCGATGCCGGTTCGCTGATCCAGATTTTATTGGAGATCCAGAGCGAAAACAATTGGCTGCCCAAGGAGGCTCTCACCAGGGTCAGCGAAACACTGGCTGTCCCCATGAGCCGTATCCGGCATATCACCACTTTTTACAAAACCTTCAGCCTGGTTCCCAGGGGTCGTCACGAGGTTCATGTTTGCACAGGGACGGCCTGTCATGTTCGTGGTGCGGAGAGGGTTCTTGAAGCGGTCGAGGATGTGACCGGAGTCAATGCCGGCGAGACGGATCCGGATTTGAAATTCAGCGTTGAGACCGTCGGCTGCATCGGTTGCTGTGCTTTGGGACCGGTGGTGGTGGTCGATGGCGAATATCATGGCAATATAGCGCCCGCCGAGATAACAGAAGTCTTGAAAGACAAAAAGTAAGGATAAAAGTTATGCCAAGGATAAATTCCTGTGCCGAACTGGAAGAGTTGAGAAAAGAAATACTCTCCCAAAAGGATCCAGATAAACCCTGTATTGCTATCTGTACCGGGTCCGGTTGCATCGCTCTCGGCGCGGCCAAGGTCGTCACTGCCTTTAGAGATGAGATTAAAGAGCAGGGGCTGGATATTAAGATAGATATCAGGGAAACAGGCTGTCCGGGTTTCTGCGAAAGAGGTCCTCTGCTGGTTATTTATCCCGAAGAGACCTGTTATTTGCGCGTAAAGCCGGAGGATGTAAAAGAGGTTATAACGGAGACCGTCCTCGGCAAAAAAGTGATCGACCGGTTGCTTTATGTCGATCCCGAGACGGATGAGAAGGCTGTTAAGGAATCTGAGATACCTTTTTACAAGAATCAGTTGCGACTCCTGATTGGCGATAATATCAAGATCGATCCGAACAGCATTGAGGACTATCTCGCCATTGGTGGTTACTCTGCTTTGGCCAAAGCCTTGTTTGAGGAAGGGCCTGAGAAAATCATAGAGTCGGTTAAGCAGTCTGGCCTGAGAGGACGCGGCGGCGGTGGATTCCCCGCCGGTCTTAAGTGGGAATTTACGCGCAATACTCCGGCGGAGACCAAATATGTGATCGTTAATGCCGATGAGGGCGACCCCGGGGCCTTTATGGACAGGGCACTGCTCGAAGGCAACCCCCACGCGGTTTTAGAGGGGCTCCTCATCGGGGCTTATGCCATCGGCGCACAGGAGGGCTATCTTTATGTGCGTGAGGAATATCCCCTGGCTGTTGAGAATGTGAACATCGCTCTCAAACAGGCTGAAGAGTACGGTTTCCTAGGCAAAGATATTCTTGGTTCAGGCTTTGATTTCACGGTTCAAGTGCATCAGGGTGCCGGCGCCTTTGTTTGTGGTGAGGAAACAGCGCTCATCATGTCTCTTGAGGGCCATGTCGGCGAACCAAAATCACGACCACCCTTTCCGGCCGTGAAAGGGCTCTGGGGAAAACCGACCAATATCAATAACGTGGAAACCTGGGCCAATATTCCCCTGATTATAAATAAGGGAGCGGATGCCTTTGCCTCGGTTGGTACGGAGGGCAGCAAAGGCACCAAGATCTTTGCCCTGGTTGGCAAGGTACAAAATACCGGTCTCGTCGAAGTCCCCATGGGGATCACTTTGCGGGATATTGTCTACAAGATAGGTGGTGGACTGCCCGGAGGCAAAAAGTTCAAGGCCGTTCAGACCGGGGGGCCGGCTGGTGGCTGTATGCCTGAGGGCTGCTGGATATGGAAGTCGATTTTGATCAACTCACCAAGGCCGGCTCAATGATGGGGTCCGGCGGCATGATTGTTCTCGATGAAGATACCTGTATGGTTGATTTTGCCCGGTATTTTCTCAATTTCCTGGCCGATGAATCCTGTGGCAAATGTGTCCCCTGTCGCGAAGGTGTTAAGCAAATGCTCAACATTCTGACGAATATAACCCAGGGTAAGGGCAAACCGGGTGACCTCGAACTCTTAGAAGAGCTGGCCGAAGTCGCCGGAAGTGCTTCCCTTTGTACTTTAGGCAAAGGTGCTCCCAATCCGGCGCTGAGTACGCTGCGCCACTTCAGGGACGAGTACGAGGCGCACCTCAACGATGGCAGATGTGCAGCGCTTTCTTGCAAAGAGTTGATCGCGTTCTATATCGATCCAGAGAAGTGCAAGGCTTGCGGGGCCTGTATTAAGGGTTGCGCTCCGGAAGCAATCACCGGTGGCAAGAAGATGATTCATGTCATCGACCAGGAAAAATGCACCAAGTGCGGGTCTTGCATTGAGGCTTGTCCTGCAGCCTTTGGTGCAGTGAGTAAGCTTTCCGGTGAGCCTGTTCCGACGGCACTCCCTGAAGAATCAAGAAACCTGGGATGATAACCAGGATGAGGAAGTAAATAACATGAGCGAAATCCTCTTGCAGATTGATGGAAAAGAAGTTGCCGCCGAGGAAGGAACGACCATTCTTGAGGCAGCACAAAGCGTGGGAGTTTCCATCCCGACTCTTTGTCTCCATGAGAAACTGGAGCCTATGGCGGGTGCCGGGTTTG
>PVMK01176423.1_pt1 | contig 16192 bp, 22 predicted proteins | sample 1853481 | NCBI WGS metagenome assembly PVMK01 (sample SAMN08533507, study PRJNA380276) | Marine sediment metagenome, whole genome shotgun sequencing project.
TCTGGGTGGCCTCGTAGAGTGGCTCCCAGCGGGCACGGGTCTGGGCATAGTTGCGATCCACGCGTCTGCCGGTAACCGTGCGATCCTTCGGAAACATCGTGCCGTTGCTCATGTTGCCGTTGTGGGCAATCGCCAGCAGGCGTCCACCGCTCTTGTCCTCGTAGGACTGCATCCACTTCCACAGCTCGCGTGGATCTGGGCTGCCCAGCGGGGGCAGCGACGTATATGGCTCCATCATTAATGCGCGCACGGCGCCGTCGCGATAGATGACGTTGCGGTGCAGGTTGTAACCCTTGTCGGTCGAGGTCCATTCATAACCGATGAATGCGGTGAAATTGCCCGGGTCGTTGTAGTCTTCGGCGGCTTTTACCGTGGCTTCCCAGGTCGACCGATATAGGTCGCTCCCCGGCAGCGAGGCCAGAGCTTTCGGCATCTTGTTGCCTGTCAACGCCTGAATGATTTCGACCGCGGCCTTTACGCCTTCCTGTCCACCGACCTGGATCATGTCGTACCAGCGCCGGCCCGTCGGATCGGCCAGCATGGAGGGATCGCCGCTCAAAAGCTTGGGGAAAAAGCCCATGTTGTCGGAGTGATCGGACACGACGAGGAAATCGAGTGGCCGGCTTAGCTTAACGCGCTGGCCAGTCGACGAGGTCATCTCCATGCCGCGCGCGAATTGATAGGCGTCGGCTGGCAGCAGCCTTGCGCCGAACGCGCCGGCGTCCATCGACACACCGGTATGCACGTGCGTGTCACCCCAATAAACGGCCGTCGGAAAATTGCGGTTGGCGTATGGTGAGTAGTCATCGCGTTTCGGGTAGGCGTCAACCAGCGATTCTTCGGGCGGGATAGGGTCTGATGCCACTGCCGTACCCATCACAATCGTCAAAGCTGCCGCCACTACGGTGGCACGTATTCCATGGCTCATCGGTTCTCCCAAGGTTTGTAGCTGTTCCTTTTTTTTCGTTTCCGCTTCCTTGCGGGTTGCGATGCTGGTGCCGATCCGCGCAACGAAGCAGGCGCGTGTGCCCCCAACAGAATGCCATAGCACCGCGGATTACGCGAAGGTCCGATTAGGGCACAAATCGGAAGTCGAGGGTTCACCCTGCCAGTGTCTCCTCCTGGAACAAAGGCGACATTAGCCGACGAACGGCTGGGGGTTACAAATCGGCAGCTTTCGACGCCAAAACAGTCCTTCGGCCACCTGCTGATATGAGTTAGCCTCGAACGATCTGTTGGAGGACGTTGATCATGTATATGACCATCCAAGACTGGGGCGCATTGGGCGAACTGGTCGGTGCAGTAGCCGTTATCGCGACGCTCATCTACCTCAGCGTTCAGCTGCGCCAGGCTGCTGATTCCGTTCGCTCGTCTGTGGCGGCGGTGGGGTCCGGATATGCGACGCAAGTGTGGCAGCTACCCATCGACAAGCCCGATCTAGCGGAGATGATCATCCGGGGGAACCAAGGGGTGCAGGAGCTTTCGGACGAAGAGTTTTTCCGCTATCAGCTTTTTCTCGGCACCGTGTTTCGAGGATTCGAGCAGTACTTCATTCTGCACGAACTCGGATCGCTTTCGGACGCGCAGTGGCAGGGGTGGGAGCTTCCGCTGCGTCAAGCGACTCAAGAACCTGGCGTAAGGCAGATCTGGGCCCAAATTCGAGGTCAACATGACCCCGAGTTCACAAAGCTGGTCGATGGTCTGATCGATAACTTTGCGGAAGCCGATACAAGCGGGTTGATCTTCAGCCGCCCAACCTGAAAGGCCCTTTTCTGTTTGGAGAGGCGGGGACCAAGGGAACTTCCGTTTCTGGCACAAAGGAGACGTTTTCGCCGCTCGCGTTTCGGTCAGCTTCCGTGTAGCTCCGCTATCGGCCAAAGCGGACCAAATGGTATGGTGAAGGCACAATGCTAATTTTATTCATACTCGTAACTGGAATAGTAGTTGGAGTACTTCCGGGTCTTCTGAGGTTAGACAAAACGTTTAGCGTTACCAATATAGTCGTTGGCTTTGTTGGCGCGCTGGTGGGTGCACTTTTGGGATTTGGCGATGCGCCACTATTTCTCAAGTACCCTTTTTTGAATGAGATAACTCTTATGGTTGCTGTATCGATTCTGTTTGTCTCTATTAAGGTATCCGTAACAAGAAAACGAAGAGTTCCATAAACACCAGTGCCTTGTTTGAGAGGCTCTTCTTTATACAAATCCCAACTCCCCTATTCCACGCGGTAGTCGTTATTGTACGGACGAGCGCAGATGTCGGAGCAGGCGCTCAAACGATTTCGGGACCGAGTGATATATGATCGGCGGGAAAACCTAAATGCCGCCTTCGGCACAAAGCCGACACTTGAATCATCTGCCACCGATTCGTCCGCTTTCGACGCCGAAGCGGACATTCGTCAACCCGGCCCTGACCGTCTCAGATCGCGTTAGGCGCTTACATCGCGACCACATAACTATGCGTTGGATCAGCGTAGCGATTTCTGCGCAATAAAAAGAATACAAGGACACTTCTATGAACAGGATTTTCCTAGCATGCGTGTTGCTGTGCGCGTCGCTACCGGCACACGCGATTCTGTGGACGCTCACGACTTCGACGGGACAGTCCGGCACCTTCGATTACGGTGCCACGTCGAACACCTACAGCAGCATCAACATCGTTGGGTTTCGCAGCGCAATTCGGCAACAAACTCGGCATCTGATTCGGAGGGCACCTGTGCCCGTAATGTCACGGACACCCGTGCCAGCCTCCCCCTCAGAGCAACCTAAATAGACTCGTTAGGGAAGCCCGCTACGGCGGGTTTTCTTTTGGGCAAAAAGAAGCGCCGGAGTGCGACATGACTGAACCACTCAAGCCCGTTCCGAACGACGATCTTGCGTCTCGGGTTGCTTGGCGTCTGGACGAAAGCATCGACCAGTTGTACATGGTCTGCACGGCAATTGAGAGGCACATGGAGGAGGAAAGCGCGGGCAGCGGCCACCTAACCCGTGCGGCAGTAACCAACCTGCTGGCGGTGATCAACGGGCTTAGTGAAACGCGGGAGACGCTGGGCACCGACCGACCGCCACTACGGTTGTTTCCATCAATGCCGTGAACTCGGTCCTCAGTTCAGGACTCGCCGCTTTCATCCAACTAACGGCAAACTCCATCAACGGATCGGGTTCAAGCTCGGGTCGATCCGCCTTCACGCTGGTACCTCACTACTTCGCCCAGCGCGTTGGCCATAGCTTGCCGGGCAACGTGTTCCGGCTCCTCGCCTAGCTAATCCGAGCCGAAGTTCGCTTTGAGGTAGATAGTGATGGACTCGTTCACATATTCCTCGATCCTGTCTCTTAAACTCGTTGGTGTCTGGATGTCGATAGATCTGGCCCCGTGGTCGGCGTAAAGAACCTTCGCCGTCCCTACGGTAGTTCCAAACGAGACATGTATGCTAGCGGCATACATATCAGGTTGAGATGGCAACTGGTAGCACTGCACCTCGATACGGATGAACAGTGAAGTTGTGTCGGCGTTCACGGGCTTCAATCGCGCACGAAGGAACTCCCCGTTCACCAAATCGAGCACGTCTTGGGCGTTCATCGGGCAACTTTCAGAGGCAAGCGCCTCCGACCCGAGTTCATTTGGGGCGAACTTCTTCATCCATGATTCAGCGAGCTCAGCGAGCGCAATGCAAGGCGTCGTCAGAAACACCAACAGAACTAGCGGTTTCATCTCTCCCCCCCCCCAAGAAAGAAAAAAATCCCCGCCCGAAGGCGAGGCTTTCACACTACTGCGACTGAGTTAGGTTGTCACTCTGCGCCGATATGTGAGGCCGAGCAGGCCAGCGGCGAGCAGGGCGAGCGTGGAGGGTTCGGGGACTGAAGCGACAGAGACCATCGCCACGAGGCCCAGACTACGTCCACCACCTGAAGCGTCGAAGAAAGTAGGACGGGCATTGGTCAATGCCAGTTGAGACATCGAGATCAAAGATGTTCGGTCCATCGGCCCCGAGTACCGTCCCGTCAGACAGCAGGGCCATCACATCTAGGGACAGGCTGCTGCCACCGCCTGAAGCATCGAAGACAGTGGGTCGCGGATTTGTAGCAATACCCGTGGAAACATCGAGTTCGAAGATGCTTGTGCTGTTAGCCCCCAGTAGCATCCCGTCAGACAGTTGGAGTAATGCAACCAGACTCAGACTACCCCCACCGCCTGTCGCATCGAAGACGGTGGGTCGTGGATTGGTCGCTATACCGGTGGAAATATCAAGCTCGAAGATGCTTGTACTTGTCGCACCCAAGAGCGTCCCGTCAGAATGCGGGAGCATCGCCACCAAGGAAAGACTACCTCCGCCGCCGGAAGCGTCAAATACAGTGGGTCGTGGAGTTTGGGGGAGGTTGTCGCGATTGACGGGATCAACATCGATGGCACTGAGTACGTGTTCGATCTAGTCGATGGTACGTACGACGCGGTGTTTGGCGGGACGGTGTACTCGGCATCTTTTGCTGCGGACGCAGCGACACAGATTGCCGCTATGTTCGTAGGCACTGCCTTCGAGAACTCACCCCACGACATCCTAGGTTGCGGTGACCAAGGCACTGACTGCTTCATATTTCTTCCATTCCTGGCCTTCAGCACTAGTTGGAGTGGAGACTCGGCAGCGATCCATGAGACCAATTCGCCAACGACTAGCACGTGGTCTGGCTTAAGCAGGTCTGGAAGCTTCACTGACGCAATATGGGGAGTCGCCCGTGCCGTCCCCGAACCCGGCACCCTCGGCTTGTTAGGCGCTGGCCTTATCGGGCTCGCGTGGCGTAGACGTGGACAATGGAAATCCGAGTAGAACTCCCGAGGGAGTTGGTATCCCGACTCCACGCTGACGAACGTAGCGAACGAGCTGCCTCACCTCAAGTCGCGCGACATCAATATCATCAAGAAAGAACTAGCGGGCATCTCCAACGCGATTGCCGACATCCGTCCTCACCGCGATTAGCCGAACGGCTGTTCCCAACCGGACGCGCGCGGGCGATTTTCTACGTACTACAACGCCCACGGGCGGCGAAGGTCTGCGGGCGCCTACACGCCATGTCCCAGGTACGGGTCGAGCGAATGTAACGCGAAAATGAAGGTCTTCCTGAGAATGCAAAAGCGCAACTATTTCCTATCCGCGCATCAACATCCTGATAGTGGCGCGACCCTCCTCACGATCTAATCGGTTCACCGCCTACGATGAAGGTATATCCGATGATTAATGGCGCAAATCTCGTACAGAAACCATCGGAGGGTGTGCTTTTGTCTCGTGCCACGATCGAGTCCCTGGCGCGTTTCGAACCAACGCCTAACGCCAAGCAACGACGCGGCCTTGCACGCGGGGTAGCATCGCTGCTGTTGAGCAAAGCTGCCCTGATCGCAGCCAGCCACAGGCGAAGGCACTCCGGCCCGAGCCGCGGCGAGGTCCCCCTGTTGACTGACAGATTAGACGAGACCTCAACGACCACCATGCATATTTCCCGCACCGGTGACCAAGTGTTCCGTCGAGGAGGGCAATTAGAGATGAGCAGATTCGAGTTCTTGAGGATGATTGCCTACATCCATGAGCGCGATCGAGGTCCGTTCGAGACCCGTGTAGCGGCAGCACAGGAACTCAAGCGTTATATCGCCTGGCTGTCAGAAGGCAACGAAAAGCTGCAAACGTATCCGCCTCTCCTTACATCGACGTAATTCGAGATGTTTACGGTCCGGGAAGCCATTGGGAACGTAGGACGACGGAAAGTCCTTGTGGTGGAGCAAAAAGGGAGACGCATTGCTAGCGCCTCGCTGAACTTCGTTCATTGGATGCATGGACGCGTACCCAGTCATCAGCTCAGCCCGGAACAAGTCGCTCTTGTGGCGTGGTACGACAACCTAACTCAGTCGCAAGTACCTCAAAAGCCTCGCGGGGGATCAACAAGGACACAACCTTGAAACTACAGGACAAGCTGGAAGGCCTCGCCTCCACCGCGTTCGAACGCAAGGTGATCAGGCTCTGGATGCGCGAAGGGCGCATCCACCCGAGCTCTGCCCGCTCACTGAGCGACAGCCCTGGCCGGAACGTGCCTGCTCGCCCGGCGATTCCGGTCGACTGACGCCAAGATGAGCCGTGAGTACTGGTCATCATCTGTCAAGCGTGTCGCCTAACTCTTCCCCCGGAGGATTGAAGACCCGCTACAGCGGGTTTTCTTTTGGCAAGAAAACTGAGCTATTTGTCACAAAGCGTCAATATGCTTACAACGTGGCGTCACCAACTATAGACCTACCACAGACCCGTCGGGCTACCTTCGACAAACTGCAAGCGCACATCCACGGGCTAAGAAGTTATGCAGTCTCGAGTCCTAGTAGTCGCCGTCACGCTCGCGTTCGCAAGCAATGCGTGGCCCGGACCCATCTATTGGTCTGCCCAGGACTGTGATCCAGCCAATTTGACCGTTAACCCGGTTACCGAGGGCAATCCTACCGATTGCGTGGGATACATCGACCGTGAGCCGGGTGGGGCAAACGACAGTGAAGCAGTCCTCAACACCACGCCCATATTTGATGGATTCAACCCGGATACGAACAGTGAACTCTTCACTGGTTTTTTCGGTCATGACGATTGGCATTTCGCCCAGAAACAAAACAACCCGGGCTCGCTCTCGTCGGACATCGACCTCGGACTCGCCCTAACAGACGCGGGCGGTGGCCTGTGGGAGTGGGCTACCACGGATGGTGCTTTCGGTGCTTACGAAAACGCAATTGCGGTCATCAAGCAAGCTCAAGGTTTTGACAGCTATTTGTTGGGCAACAATCTTGGAGCGATCAGCGGCGGTTTTTTCACGTCCGACTGGGGACACTTTTCGATCTACGTGAGGGGCGATTATTACCAAGTCCCCGAACCCGGCACTCTCAGTTTGTTAGGTGCTTGCCTGATCGGACTCGCCTGGCGTACACGAACAACCTAACCCGAGGAGCACGACCCGCTACGGCGGGTTTTCTTTCAGCTCGTAGTCCGAGACGAACATCCGACCCGCAGATTCATGAGGCGTCACACCGCGCCGTGCTAGCTCCCGTCTGACTTCTGCCTCATCGTCAGTCTCGAACAGTTCCATCAGTGCTTGGGTGTCGTAGATACGAACCCGTTTGTGGCGGCCACCGTGGCGACGGCGGGGGAGGATGCATTTAGTCATGCGCCCCCAAAGCCGCCGGACGTCCTTGCCCGGAACCAATCTCTTCCGGGTGGTGAAAACACTAGGTATAGGGCGATGAGTTGAAACAGCAACTCTCCCAGCGTCAGCGCCGCGATGAGGTTCCAGGCTTCAAACACCTCCACGGCGTCAACGATCCCGATAAGGAGGATTCCGAGATAGCCGAAGCGCGCCCAATTGCGGCCAACCCAAACCTGGTAGATCACGAACACTAAAAGCGCACTCAACAAGGTCGCGATCGTCGAGGCCAACAGGGGAGAGTCGGGCTGGAGCGCCGAGGGGGTACGCTGCCACTCGAGCACGAAGCACACGATGCCCAATCCAAGCGACGCAGCTAGCAAAGCCGTGGCACCTTGAACCTGCGACGGTCTCACCATTCTGGATCTTTCGGATTCCATGTATTGCCTACTCCCCGTCTCCCGACAACGCCGCCCTGATCGAAGGCGCCGACTCCTGAAGCGTGCCGTTCTCCGCTTCCTGGAGCATCACGTCGATAACACCTTCAAGCCGCATTACATGCTCACTGAGTATCTCGACCTGTACTTCCAGCTCGTTCATCGTTTCCCCTCCCGATGTTGAATCGACATCTGCCATCAGAGCTTACCCACTTTACCCCTGACCGACCTCTGCCTACGCTGTCCCCATCCACTTGGGAGGGGATGTTATGTCGATTATGGAATTGGGGGCGTTGGGAGAGTTTTTCAGCAGCATCGGCGTCATCGCCACGCTTATCTACCTGGCGATTCAGATCAGGTCCAATACTCGAACGACGAAGGCAAACGCCAGTTTCCAGGCAACGCATTCATGGGGTGAGGTGACGCAGCGGTTATCCGAACTGCCGGACGATCAGATTGGATTAATAGTCAAGCTCCTCGATGCGAACACCGCAGCCGACGACCTGTCGCGGGAGGAGTACGAGCGGATACGGCTGACGCTTCGCAACATCTTCCAACGCCTCGAAGGGCAATACTACCTATTCAAGTATGGCTTGCTTGAGCCAGGCATCTGGCAAGTCCGAGGTGCTATTGGGGCAGGTATGGTGCAAGCGAATCCCTTGCTGCGTGAGTGGTGGGAAACGGACACAGACCCACTGAATTACTCGCGGGAATTTGTCGATGTCATCAACAGCACGCCTGGAATTGATGCTACCGCCGTTTCTCGTCCGGCACGCCATTTGGAGTGAACAGCCACGTTAATCGAGAGTTTGCTCCTGGGACAAAGGAGACGCTTTCTAGCCCTGCGTGAATGGTCAGCTTCCGACGGCAAAGCGGACATTCAGAATCCCTAGATCCGCACCAGAAATAGCTCACGATCTGACTCAGCCCGCCGGGTAGGAGGGATGATCAGCGGCACGAAAGTCAAAGCTAAGTCGTGAACATAATCGAGACGTGGGTCGCAGCAGTATCTCGACTGTCGAGATAACTTATTGCTGGCTTAATAGACCGCACTCAGCTTGGCGCGGGGTGCGACCGATGCCGTCTGGGGAGTCCGCATGAACAACGTTCAGAATCGGGATTTGTACGAAATCCTCGAGATCAGTCCGAATGCCAGTCAGGAAACCATCGAGCGGATGTTTCGCTATTTCGCACAGCGCTATCACCCTGACCGTCAAGGCACGGGCGATGCAGACCGGTTCCATCAGATCGTCGAAGCGTACGACACGCTAAAGGAGCCCGAAAGCCGCGCGGCATTTGACTCCCGCCACAAGACCAACGTAGATTATCAATGGAGCCTGGTCGAGGAAGCAGGCGACCAACGACAACTTTGACAACGACGGCATGATTCACGCGCGCGTTCTGTCGGTGCTCTACACCAAGCGCAAGCGCGATCCCCGTGAGCCCGGGCTCGGGCCGTTCCAACTGGAGCCCTTGACCGGCTGTCCGCGCGAACTGCTCGACTTCCACCTGTGGTATCTCAGGGATAAAGGCTGGATTATGCGCGAAGACAACGGTTCGATGGCGATTACCGGGGACGGCGTCGATCAGTCTCTGCTGCTTCACCGGCGTGGCGGAACGGAAAAGCTCATCACCGAACAATGACGGTTTTTTCGCGGAGGCCCGCGACCAAGCGTTGAGATACCTCGAGCCGTTCTGAACGAGCGACGGCCATTGTTATTTTTAGGTTTCGACCGAGGGATAACGTCTGCTTGTGGAACAAAGGAGACATTTCGAAAAGCAACATTCAGCGCCGCTTGTTGAACAACTCGTGCCTACCTTCAGCCTGACTGTAATCGGGACTCGTCGCGTTGATCTGAACGCAACCATCGAACGCCGATGGTGTCTGATGAGATAGCCACGATCCATTTCCCCCAAGGGTGAGTCGCTGGCTAGGGCCTCATCGCTATCGCCCTTCCCTCAGCGGTGGGGTCCGCCGGTACGGATGTTGATGGTTACGGGGAACCGTTCCTTTTCGGCAAAAGAAGCCCCGCCCGAAGCTACCCTTCGGACCCCTGGCTATTGGGCAGCGACGCCATCCAGGTACGCCTCACTAAAAGCCAGGTCTCGCAACTCTTCGGAGAGATGTGCGTGCCGCGCTCTTCGCGCACGGTCGCTCAGTCCCTGCTGCTCCAAACTTTTCAGTTCGTTGACCAATCGTTCGTGCCATTCGAGTGCCCGGCAGGACTCATCACTTAGATTCTTCGTCATTTCTCTCCCCCCAGAAAGAAAAAGCCCCGCCGAAGCGAGGCTTTCACACTACTCCGACTGGCGTCAGCCTGTCATCATAGTCCCGATCTGAGGCTAAACTTGAGAAGCGTCTAACGATTCCGCCACCCGTTCCCGGTGGCTTCAAGTCGACACCGGTCAGGTAAAAACCAGCCGTCCGCGGACGACGCCCGTATACAGGAGATCGCCATCACCGATCCAGTGTGGGCATATCGACGCCTGGAACCCCTGGCGGAAATCCTCGGCTGCGACGTGGATCGGCCGCGACCTGTACGAGGGGTGCCATCGGCAAAAAGAACCCCGCACTAGGCGGGACTTTGCGGTAACGCGCCTCGGCGCGAGTGTCATGGCCCCAGTCCGCTGTGCAACCCTCAAGCCGAAACTTCTGAGAAACGACGACCTTTCCATCGTGGAGCAGCTCGAAGCGCATTCGTTCGAAAGGCCATACGCCCTTCACCGTCAGCGTAGACCAATGAACGAAAGTCCCTTCGGTCGACGCGACTCCCTGGCCCCGGTTGCCCACGTGTTCGATGCCGTCCGAGCCACGGAAGCTCCAATTTTCGTCCCACCCAATCTGCCACGACCCCGTCGAGGGTCGTGTCTGATCCACGGCATAGCCAACGCCGAAGTGGGTTCCCGGCGCGCACGAAACTCGAACGACCTCCTCACCGGACCAATTCGCTGAACCGAGAAACGTAGTGACGTTCTCGCGATCCATGGGGTCTGCCGGGAACTCTCCCGAATACAGCTTTCGGAATAGGAACCCGGCGGAGGCAACACAAGACGGCATTTGGCAACTCGCGAGGTTTCGCTCTTCGGCCTGTATCTCCGCGATCGGCAGGCCGCACCCCGCCAACAATAGGCAAACAACGCAAACCCACAATCGCAAACCTGCGTTCACTCGTACCATCCGAAAAAAAGAAGCCCCCGTTAGGAGGCTTCAAGGTACTGCTGTGGGGTTACAGCGTCATCCAATCACAGTCCCTGTATTTATCAAACCACTCCACAAGAGCAACTTGATCCGGGCTGAGCTGATGCCTGGGTACGTGTCCATGCATCCAGCGGACGAACTCCAACGAGGCGCCGCCAGTGGACCTGCCGTGGTCGCTCCTCGAAACGATTTTCCATCCTGCTCTGTTCTGGATCGTAAACATCTCTAATTACATCGCTACCTGGGGGCAGGGATAATCGCAATAAATCCGCAGCCCGTTGCGTGATGGGCGTCGCGTTTCTTCCCGGCGCGTCCACAAAAAGCCCCGCACTTAGGCGGGGCTTCCCGGTGCTGCCGTGGGGTTAGGGCATGCCCTTGGCTAACTCCCTCTGGATATCAGCCAGGAACAGGATGCAGCCGTTCACCGTCCCGCTGTCGCAGTCCTTAGCATGGTGCAACAGAGCGGAGGCGACTGCTTCTAACTTTTCGTAGATATCCGGCACGTCAAACGGAGGTTCTGCGATGGGTACTACGTTTTCTTCAGTCATGATGGCTCCCCACGCCGTTGAAAGTCGAACAGTCCGTTGCGGCGCATGTGGTCAGTATCCGATCTCACCTGATCGATCGCTTCCGCGGCACTTGCCAGGAACTTATTGCCCCAGCCGATCTGGACCAGCGCCTCCTTTGGCATGTTTTCCGATTCCATCGCGATCGCTTGGGCCACACCCAAGCCTTCGATGAGCTCGGTCACCGCAGTCAGCGCGTTGTCGCACTGCGCGATGATCGAGACGAGCAGCTCCTCGTTGTTCTCCTCGGTTGCGCCGATGGTCCGACCCGCACCGCCGTATAGCATAGGAATGAGATTTATCAGCAGGTCGCGGATCGGGTGCTCAGCGTTCGAGATGTACGTCGCGGCGACGTCTTCTGTCGGGGTAGTCTTGGCTTCAGCCATGATTCACCTCCTAGGGTGAATGGTGGTTAGGGCCTCGCCATCGTTGCTGCGGTGGTGGGGTCCGTCGCCTGCCTAGGTTCCGAACGCAGATGTCTTGCCGGCGCCCGGCTTACACCCTGGAACGCACCCTGTAGATATTTTCTGACTTGTGGTGGCTGGCTAAGCGGTTGATCTGATTGGTCGGGACGGCAAGATTTGAACTTGCGACCACCACACCCCCAGTGTGGTGCGCTACCAGACTGCGCTACGCCCCGAGAAGGACGGAAATCATACCTGATCTGCGCTGGGCTCGACAGGCGACGGCAATCATTGCCTACACCGCCGTGGGCCGATTTCGGACTTCGGCACCTCCCGTTCCCGGTTAGGCTCAGGATCGCTTGACGCCCACAGTTCTTACGTTATTGTAAGGAATCTATAAATAGGTAAGGAATCGATGTGGCCGTTGCTACGCTAACCAGCAAAGGACAGATCACCATTCCAAAATCGGTGCGGGACGCGCTCAACCTCCAACCCGGTGATCGTATTGAGTTTCTCGTGGATGACGCAGGCCACGTGGCCGTCGTGCCCGTCACGCATGACATTAAATCACTGAAAGGCATGCTGCCGAAACCCGCACGTCCGGTGACCGTCGAAGAAATGAATCGAGTCATCCGGAAGCGCAAAGGATGATCGGCCTCGACACCAATGTCCTCGTTCGTTACATCGTCCAGGATGACCCCCAGCAGACGCGCAAGGCGACACGCTGGATCGAAGGCAGTTGTACGGAAGAGAATCCCGGGTTCATAGCCCACGTCGTGCTCTGCGAACTCGTCTGGGTTCTCACCTCAGCGTACCGGTACTCGAAGCCCAGCGTCGTTGGCGTGTTGGAACAGATTCTTCGCGTTGCCCAGCTCCGTGTTGAAGACCCCGAATTGGCATGGCTCTCGGTCAACGACTACCGCCGTAGCGATGCCGACTTTTCGGACCACCTGATCGGGCGCCTGAATGCCGCGCACGGCTGCGAGAAGACCATCACGTTCGACCGCAGCGCAGAATCCGCAGCTGGTTTCGAACTCATTCGCTGACAGCGGACACCGCCCAAAAGGAATTGGCCCCGTGATAGCCTGCATGTGACGCACTGCGGCGGGGCGAGTACCATGATTCGGCTTATCCTCAGCGTATCGCTGGTGTTCTATGCCATGAGTATCGAGGGATCCGGGAACGGTATGCCAGGCCGCTACCTCGGTCAGCTCACCTGGCCCGAGGCGGCGGAGGCGTTGGAGGAAATGCCGATCGTCGTGTTGCCGTTTGCCGCCGGCGCCAAGGAGCACGGGCCGCACCTCGCCATGAATGCCGACCAGGTAGTCATGGAGTACCTGCTGGACGTCGTGGTCGAAAGCATGGCGGTACTCGTCGCGCCGCCGATACTGCACGGTTGGTTTCCCGCGTTTCGTGATTTCCCCGGTACCGAAGTGGCCGACCCGGGGGTGTTCCAGGGCTATGTTCGTGAGGTCGCCGAATCGCTGATCCGGCACGGCGCGCAGCGCCTGGTGCTGCTGAATATGGGGGTCGCGCGCGCCACCGGGCTGCCGCTCGGCGTGGTCGCGCGTGATCTGCACGCCGATCACGGGCTGCCGGTGCTGCTGATCTCCTGGGACGATCTGGAGACCGATGAAGTGGCTGAGTTCAGCGAGCAGCGGCGCGGAGGGCATGCCGATGAGATCGAAACCTCGGTTAATCTATACCTGCAACCGGAGCGCGTTCAGATGGAGCGAGCCGTTACCGACTACCGAGGAGACTCCGCGAGCCAGATCGGGTACGCACCGGGCAAGTTCACTGCAGACGAAAGCGGTGTGTTCGGCGATCCGACGTTGGCCACCGCGGAGAAAGGAGAGCGGGTCCTGGCGATCATGCGCAGCAACCTGCTCGAAGCGCTGGAACAATTCGCCGAACGATAGGAGCACCCTGCATGAAGCTACGTATTCTCGACGATTCGATCCGCTTGCGGCTGAGTCAATCTGAGGTCGAACGAATCGCGCAAGGGGAGGCCGTGCACAGCCACACCCGGTTCCTCGATGGTTTCTTCCTCAGCTACGGTCTCGAACCGTCGGCTGCGACGGAGATTGGCGCGACGTTTCTCGACAATGTGATCACCGTGCGCGTGCCCGCCGAGCCCGCCCGAACCTGGGCCACCACTGATCAGGTGACGCTCATCGCAAGCCAACCCTTCGAGGGAGGCGAATTGGCCATCCTCGTGGAGAAGGATTTCGAGTGTCTGGAGCCACGCGCCGGAGCAGAAGACCGGGACTCCTTCCCGAACCCGAAGGGGGGTTGAAACTGCCCCCGGTAATCGCTTACGGCGGTCGGGTTGACTGAGGGCCCTAACGCCAGCATTGTGGGCCGAGCAAGGACCGCTGACCGGGGGCATGGGTGAGAAATCTGTTCGCGTGGTTGTTCAAACCATCAGGGCTGGCTTTAGTCTATTTACTGTTGATCGGGCTTGGCTTCGGCGCCTTCAGTGTGGTTGCGTTCACCCTCACAATGGACGCCACCAATTCCGAATCGTTCTGCACCAGTTGCCACGAAATGGCGACGGGCCCCGCCGCACTGCTCCACGACACAACCCACTACAACAACAAGACCGGCGTTCGCCCGACCTGTTCAGATTGCCATGTTCCCAAGGAGTTCCTGCCGAAGATGTGGCGCAAGATCCAGGCCAGCAGGGAAGTCTGGGGCAAGCTCACGGGGATAATCGACACCCCCGAGAAGTACATGGCCCACGTCAAGGTAATGAAAGATCGCGAGGTTGCCCGGATGCGCGCAAACGATTCGCGCGAATGCCGCAACTGCCATGACGTAGACCACATGATTCTCTCGGAGCAGACCGCCAAGGCCAGGGAATTCCACCAGACCATGATGAGCACCGGCGAAACGTGCATCGACTGTCATCAGGGGATCACCCATATGTCCCCGCAGATCGCTGAAAAGCTGTAGCGCAACATGTACCCGGAATCAATCAGGACGTATCGGCCATGGCTCATCTGCGGGCTGCTGTTGTGTTGCGGGGTCTCGGCCTTCGCGCAGGACAAAGCGCTCGATTGTCAGGAATGCCACAACCCGGAGTTCAGCGAATCGATTGCGATGATCCTGGAGAGCGCCCACTGGGACACCTCGAATCCGGAAGCCCCAGCCGCCAAAGACGACTGTCGCAGCTGCCACGGACCGAGCGACAAACACCGCGACCGGCCGACCCAGGTTCAGCCCGGGACCAGCTTCGGACCTCGCTGGAGCGACAGTATCGTTCAGCAGAACGACACCTGCCTGGCGTGCCACGCGGACACGACCCACGCAAACTGGGCCGACGGCAAACACGCGTCCGAAAATCTCACCTGTGTGACCTGCCACGACCTCCACGCGGAGGATCTGGTCCTCACTACGGCCGGTCAGGCGCAGGTGTGCACCGTCTGCCACAAGGTCCAGAAGGAAGGGGTCCATAGCTTCGGCGACAGTGAGGGGCAGGATCCACCGTGCGCCCAGTGCCACGACCCACATGTCGACCCCGCGCCCCAGGTTGCTTTGCTGGCAAACCGCTCCGAAGGCTGCCGGGCCTGTCACGACCTCGCCGCGATGGTGACTGATCCATTGGTTTCAGACACCGCCAAGAGTTATCACAAAATCATGGTGAGCGCGGACCGCACCTGCATCGACTGCCACCGCGGCGTCATTCACGGGGCCGGGCATCAGGCACCGATCACAAAGCCGGCCGGGCACGTGTCCGATGAGGTCACGTTGTTCTTCCCCGGACAGGCCGACGTAGAGTGGCTGACCACCCGGCACCCCGGCGCGCAACCATTGCGCCAGGGCAGCCGCCAATGTCGGGAATGCCACCAGGGCGAGGGCCAGTCGATGGGCGTATCCCAGGGTGCTGCTCCGGACGCTGCGAGCCGCGAAGTTACGATCTCGTTTGCGTCCACGCAGACCCAGCTCAACGTAACCGTCAGCTGGATGAGCGCCGGCACCCGGGACATCTCAGTGATGTTCGGTAACGACAAAGACAACCAGTTCGCGGTGGGCGGTTGTTTCGCCGCTTGTCATGGCGACATGGCTGGCATGTCCAGGCAACGCGATCAGGGCCACACCAAGTATCTGAGAAGCTCTCGCCAGCAACGACGCAGTATTGGCCGCCCCGCCCTGCTCCACGACGACCAGACCCTGGCGACGATGCGCGCAGAGGGGCGGTCCGTAGAGTTGTGGCTCGCACGCGTCGTGGATGATCAGATTACCGGGGTGGAATCCGCGGAATCCACCGAGGTGGAGTCGTTCACTGTCCGCGAAGCGCGGGTAGAGGACGCCGAATCGAAAGTCACCGCGAGGGCCGGACGTGAGGCCGAGCGTTCGTATGTCACGTTCTCCCGGCCGTTGGCCGACGCCGTCACGCCCATCGTCGCGGGGCAGACTTATACCTTCG
>PVMK01116045.1_pt1 | contig 16188 bp, 11 predicted proteins | sample 1853481 | NCBI WGS metagenome assembly PVMK01 (sample SAMN08533507, study PRJNA380276) | Marine sediment metagenome, whole genome shotgun sequencing project.
GAAATGGATCCTGAAAAAGACGATAGGCAAGTTACAGCAACTGAAGTGGAGGAAATGCGGACCTTTTTGAATGACACCTTTCCAGCACTAGCGGAAGCCCCGCTGGTATATACCCGTCGGTGTCTATATACCGATACCTTGGATGGACATTTCTGGATTGACAACCATCCTGAAATTAAAGGATTATCCGTGGGCACCGGTGGTAGCGGTCACGGGCTAAAAATGGCCCCAATACTGGGCGAAATGCAGGCCGATGTAGTTGAAGGAGGCTCAAATCAGTTTTCAAAAAGATATCGATGGCGACATCTGACAGAAGAAACTACTCAGGTTGAGGAGGCAAGATTTGTGGTGAATAGGAAGATTTGATTTGTTATGAATTATGAGTGATGAATTATGAATTCAACCCTGGTCTGCCAGGCAGACCCTAATGAAACAGCTCTTCTACAAGACTGGTTTGAGATGTGGACATGTTCACATTGAGATGCCTGAAAAGCCCAATCTGAAATCCTCAGCATGCATAATTGAGATCATTAAAATTATCTTTGGGTCAGTGTGGGTCATCCCGCCCTGACGGGATGGAAGGGGATAATTTTCCAGATCGAAAAGTGCATGCTGAGGATTTCTCTGAATCTGTTGATATTGGAATCTCGCAAGGAATCCTGACTATTGTTACTACTTAAAGTACTGGATTATCCCCAACACCCCATTGTAGGATATCACCAGCGAAAATATCAGGGCTGCCAGCATTCCAACATTTAATTTGATCCCAGCCTTGTGTTTGCCCATCAGGGTCTGATTATTAACCAGGAACATGATTCCGATAATAACTACCGGCAGCACAAAGACATTAAAAACCTGAGTAGCTATTTGGGCTTGAACAGGGTTTGCATCCAGTAGTGGAACAATCAAGCCTATCACACTGGCTATGGCTACCAATATTTTGAATTGTTTGGACTGCATGTCTAGTTCACCTGATTGGTAATCTGCGATCAACATAGGGGCAATCATTAGTATGGGAAAAATAGAAGATAGTCCAGCACTTAAAGTTCCAAACAGAAAAATAGCAATGGCAAATTTACCTGCTACAGGCTGCAAAGCATTAACCATATCCAGCGCCTTGTCCACTGTCTGCCCCTGGTAGTACATAGCTCCCATAGCTACTGCCATAATGGATGCACTTATGAAGAATAAGAAGAAAGCTGCATAACGTGCATCTCTACGTTGATTTTTTAGGTGTCCCTTTCCCCAGCCCTTCCCTCGTATAAATAGTGGTCTGGATAAGAATGTGGCCGCTGCCATAGTAGTACCCACAAACGCAGCCACCAACATATTACCTCCTTCCACCTCTGGAATACTTGGTATAAGACCCTTGACAATATCTCCGACAGGGGGTACAACCACGAATAGAGAACCTATAAAAGACATAGCCATTATGGTTACAAAAAAGATCAGAACCTTTTCAAAGAATGAATATTTGCCCACCCATAACAGAATATTCATCGCCACAATGATTAACACGGCAATCATCAGAACCATTGTGTATTGATGTTGCTGTAGTGAAGGGAAAAACAGGTTAAGCGTTTCAAATATAATATTGGACGAGATCCCTAATATGCCTATCAAAGAATTCCATTGTCCAATAGTCACCCCCACAATAACCAGCAGAGCTGCCAACTTACCATACCGGAGGTGCTTCCGAAACGCATGTAATGCAGTTTCGCCAGTTACGATGGCATACCGTCCGTAGGCCTCCATCAAAACCCATGAGAAAATACAGCTCAATAATAGTACCCATAACAATTGCATACCATGATTGCTGCCAGCTACGATCATGGAAGTCACACTGCCCGTCCCAATGGTATATCCTATAGCAAATATGCCCGGCCCAATGCCCAGTACAATTAAATAGATTTTATTAAATATGGATTTATGCTCACTCATTTTATTCCAGACAATTAATGAATCCACCTATTTCGAAATAGGGCTGGCCCATAATAGGTTTCTTCAGTTTTGTAAATTTAAATTTATCATCCAAATTAATTTGCAATTTTCCTTCCCATATTGTCAAGGCTAGCAATCATACAACTATATGTTGACAATTATATCATTTGTGGCATTTACTGGTTTCGTGGCAGTTTATTCCTGGTATAAGCTCAGAAACGATAAACTGGATTCCCGGGAGGGGTATTTTTTAGGTGGTAGAAGTCTGACTGGAGTGGTAATAGCCGGGTCCATGCTTCTTACCAACATTTCAACTGAACATCTAATTGGAATGAACGGTTCTTCCTATAAAAATGGGTTTGTGATCATCGCCTGGGAGGTGACTTCTGCCCTGGCATTGGTAGTAGCGGCTCTTTATTTTATTCCAACTTTCATAAAAATGCGGCTGACCACCATCCCTCAATACCTTGAGGAAAGATTCGATGGAACTCTACGCACTATGGTGGCATTGTTTCTATTGGTTTCTTTCGTAGTAACCCTGTTGCCAATCGTATTGTACACCGGAGCCATTAACCTGGAAAGCATTTTTAACATTTCTGAGACGTTGCAAGTCAACAAAACCATTGGCCTCTGGCTTACGATAATTTGCATAGGGCTGATTGGTTCTGCTTATGCGATATTTGGTGGACTGAAAGCGGTAGCTCATAGTGACACCATTAACGGTGTAGGTTTGTTTATCGGTGGGTTGATGGTGCCAGCGCTGGCATTATGGGACATCGGTGACGGTAACCTATTAACCGGACTATCTAAAGTTTATCAAAATAGCCCTGAGAAATTCAATGTAATAGGGGCTCCGGATTCAGTCTTGCCATTTTCACCTCTTTTTACAGGATTAGTGATCAACCAAATCTATTTCTGGTTGATGAATCAGACTATTATTCAAAGAGCTTTTTGGGCAAAATCTTTAGCGGAAGCACAAAAAGGTTTGCTGTTTACTGGGGTTTTGAAGATACTGGTTCCAATCATTATTATTTTACCCGGGGTAATCGGATTTTACTATTTCGGTGACTCCCTCTACCATCAACAGGACATGATCTATCCGGAGTTGATAAAGAAGGTCTTGCCACTGAGTTTTGTAGGATTTTTCGCTGCGGTGGTCATGGGTGCGGTATTAAGCACATTTAATAGTGTACTGAATAGTACCGCCACAATTTTCAGCGAAGGTATTTACAAAAGACTGATCTACAAAGAGGCTACGGATCACCAGATGGTCCGGGCAGGTAAGATCGTTTCCATGGTGTTGGCCATTGTAGCTATTTTGGCCGCTCCAATGGTAGCCGGCGCTCCTGAGGGCTTGTATCAACTATTGCAACAATTAAATGGCATATTCTTTATCCCCATTGCTTCCATAATATTAGCAGGGCTATTCTTACCTCAAGTAAGCGCCATAGCAGCTAAAACGGCACTGTTTTTTGGACTGGCATTTTATATACTTACTACTTTCATTCTAAAAGTAGATATCCATTTTGTGCACATTTGGGGAATTGAATTTATACTAAATATGGTGATTATGTTAGCCATGTCTCGATTCTATCCAAATACCAAATCGATTCGAAAAGAGGCAACATCGGATGATGCACCCACTCCCTGGAAATACACAAAACAGATGAGCGTAACGCTGGTGGTTATCATCCTGTTAATCTATATATGGCTGGGCCAATAGGGAACAGGGGAACAATAGAACAGTAGAACAGGGGAACAGGGGAACAGGGGAACAATAGAACAGTAGAAGAATGGAACAGGAGAACAATAGAACATTCGAGCCATAGATTTAGTTGATTAATTGATCGGCAGATTTCGTAAATTGCTAATTGTAAATTGCTAATCGTAAGTTAAAACGTTAATTCCCATGGACCATAAAAGTCAATTCCTGCATAACGAAGAGCTTTGGGAAGAAGATCTTCGTTATCGGTACCCGAAATCAGGAAATAAAAAGAAAGAGGAATATAGAAATTACCAAGACCCTCAAAGAGACACAGTCGGTGAATTTTATCGGTTGAACCACCTGAACCAGACTCATGCCTTTGTTTTGGAAAAAGAAGAAGAGTTTAAAAAACTCAGTAAGAAGCAAATGACTTTTTGGGAGGCTGTGGAGTTTTTAAATACCCTGGTGGATGACTCAGATCCTGATACTGACCTCAGTCAGACACAACACCTACTTCAAACCTCTGAAGCTATCAGGGCCGACGGCCACCCCGACTGGTTTATTCTTACAGGATTTATACATGATTTGGGCAAAGTACTTTGCCTTTTCGGAGAGCCCCAATGGGCTGTGGTGGGTGACACCTTTCCGGTAGGATGTGGATTCTCGGATAGGATTGTATACCCTGAGCTTTTTAAGGACAACCCAGATACCACTAACCCTCTATTCAGTGGCAAGTACGGAATCTATGAACCTAATTGCGGATTGAACCAAGTGCACATGTCATGGGGGCATGATGAATATCTCTTTCAGGTATTTAAAAATTATTTACCTGAGCAAGCACTGTATATAATCAGGTACCATTCCTTTTATGCCCAGCACAGAGAACGTGCCTATGATCATTTGATGAACCAACAAGACCACCATATGTTTAAATGGGTAAAGCTGTTTAACCCCTACGATCTTTATTCTAAATCACCAGAACCGCCAGATGTGGACGAATTACGCCCCTACTATGAGGACCTTGCTTCAAAGTATCTGCCAGATGTAATCGATTTTTAATTTATGACTACCTATTATATTTGAATAGCACTCACCTATGGTGGTTCTAGAAAAGATCAGTCCAATATTTGTACTTAAATTTACCAGTAAGATGATTCTGGGGTTGCTGGTAATAGTCCTATCGACCTGGCTGGCCAGCAGGTTTATTGAAATTGAAAATGTCACCACTTTACTACCCTCGATTACTGTTTTTGGTACTATAATGTCCTTATTCCTGGCCTTTAAAACCAACGAATCCTATAACCGGTGGTGGGAGGCGCGTATATTGTGGGGATCTATGGTTAATTACAGTCGTAGCTTTGCTCGACAGGTGCTGAATCTGATCACTTTAGATACCGGTATCAATCTCAAGAACCGGGAAGAATTAACCGTATTACAGCGAAAGCTAATCCATCGACACCTGGGGTATATCAATGCTTTACGATTGTCCCTAAGAAGTCAAAACAACTGGGAAGAATTGAAACCGTTTTTGGATGAAAATGAACGACTTGAAATAATAGAACACGCGAATGTCTCTACTCAACTAATACAGAAGCAAGCACAAACATTGAAGAATATTTTCCAGGATAACAGCAACGACTTTCGATACATGCAAATCGACAGTACCTTGAATGAGTTTTATAACATTCAGGGAGGATGTGAAAGGATTAACACTACAGTGTTCCCCCGTATTTATTCATTTATGACCACCCTATTTACCTGGCTATTTGCCATTAGTCTTATTTTTAGTTTATACGATGATCTTAATTGGGAAATCCTTACCATGAGAGTTATGGTAGCATTTGTCTTTCTCACGCTGGAGAAGATTAGCCGAAGCCTTAAAGATCCTTTTGAAAATGATATTTCTGATACACCCATGACTGCCATTTGTCGTACAATTGAAATTGATTTACGGGAGATGTTAGGAGAAAAGGATGTTCCTCCACCCATTGAACCGGTTAAGGGAATACTGTATTAGAATCTCAGATCTGAGATCTCAGATTTCAGATCTACATATATGAATGCTGAACTAAACATTGAGGACCCTCCAGACTTGCTAAACTATCTGCGTGAGGGTGGAAGAATTGGAGAAAATACCAAGGTCCGTATTTCTAGGTTAACAGGCGGTGTTTCCAATCGAACTGTGCTGCTTGAGTTTGACGACGGATCGTCCTGGGTTATGAAACAGGCGCTTGATAAACTAAGGGTTGATGGAGATTGGTTCTGCTCCCCGGAACGGATACTTTTTGAAGCTGAAGCCATGCGTTGGCTGGATCAATATGTACCTGGCAATACTCCAAAGTTAATTTTTGAGGACCAGTCACAATATATCCTGGCAATGGAAGCTGTTCAGCCCCCTTTTGAAAACCTCAAAACATTATTGATCAGTAGCCCGCCAAAGCCGATGTATTTTAAATCGGCGGGAAAACTACTTGGGCAAATCCATTTACAAGGCTCCAAAGAGAAAACTCATATTCCCGAGCTTTTTAATGACACCCAATTCTTTCATACTTTGAGAATTACACCCTACTATCTTGAGACCATCAAGCAAGTTGGAGAAACCAGGAGCTTCTTTGAAGCGCTCATCGCTGATACCAATAATGACCGCTATACTTTCGTTCATGGAGATTACAGTCCTAAAAACTTATTAGTAAAAGATGGCAAACTAATTTTGTTAGACCATGAGGTCACACATTATGGCGATGGAACCTTTGACCTGGGTTTTTTTATAGCGCATTTACTCAGCAAAGCCAATCACCTTCCGGAGTACCGCACGGAATTTATAACCGGCGTGTTGATATTTTTTGAAGCTTACCTGGACCAAACCAAAGTGATTACCAGAGCCAGGGAACAAAGGGCGGTGAGACATGCTGCTGGTTGCTTTCTTTCCAGAGTATGCGGCTTGTCACAATTGGAATACCTCCATAAAGAACAGCGACAGAGGCAAAAAACCATTGCCCTACAGTTATTGTCGGATATTCCAGAATCTATGAATGAACTGTCCTCAAAATTTAAAGATCTAATGAATGCCTGAAATTAAAAAAGTTAATGCACTAGAAATACTGGATAGTCGTGGCAGACCCACAATTAAGGCTTATTGTGAACTTGATAGTGGACAATTAGCTGCTGCATCGGTTCCTTCAGGCGCCTCTACCGGCACTGCTGAAGCCCACGAGTTACGTGATGATGAGCAGCGTTTTAGTGGAATGGGATGTCAAAAGGCCGTTCAACATATTAATCAGGAGATCAATCAGAGCCTTAAGGGAAAGAAAATCAATTCCCAAAGTGATTTGGACCAGCACCTGATTCAGCTAGATGGTACCGCCAATAAATCCAACTTAGGAGCGAATGCCATACTTGCAGTTTCCATGGCATATGCCAGAGCCAAAGCCGCAACCAAGCATCAACCACTCTACCAGTACTTTGCAGAACTGGCCGGCACCACCCTGTTGTATTTACCCAGACCAACCATCAATCTGTTTAGTGGAGGAAAACATGCAGGAGGGCAGGTACAAGTACAGGACCTCTTAATAGTCCCCGCCCAGGATTCCATCATGGGCGTACTCGAATGCGCTTATGGGGTGTATCAATCTGCGGTAAAGCTATGTTTGGAAAAATATAGGATGCGGGCACTCACTGCTGACGAGGGAGGGCTGGCCCCACCATTCAAGACAGTCGATAGCATGTTCGAAAACGCTATAGAATCCATTGAAAAGGCAGGTTATACTCCTGGCAAAGACGTTTACCTGGCGTTAGATGCGGCATCCAGCCAATTTTACCGGGACGGCAAATATCACTTAGATGATCTGGAATTAAATAGCATAGAAATGGTTGATGTACTGACTGATTGGACATCAAAATATCCCATTATCAGCCTTGAGGATGGTCTGGCTGAAGATGACTGGGAGTATTGGCCAATGCTTAAGCAGAAAATCCAAAGCAAATGTTTAATCCTTGGTGATGATTTTCTTTGTACAAACCCTGAAAGAATTAAGAAAGCCATTGAAACGGATTCGGCCAATGCCCTCTTGCTTAAAGTGAACCAAATTGGCACAGTAACCGAGGCGCTTGGGGCGTTACAATTGGCCAAAAACTCTGGTTGGGAGGTTACCATTAGTGCCAGAAGCGGTGAAACAGAAGACCATTGGCTGGCAGATCTGGCGGTAGGCTGGCAGGGAAATCAGATCAAAATAGGGTCCATTACTCAATCAGAAAGACTGGCCAAGTACAATAGGCTACTTGAAATTGAGCAGGATACCAATCTCGTTATCAGCAAGTTATGAATTATGAGTTTTTAGTGGGTTCCGGGTTTCGCTCGCAATCACCAATACTTCAAAAATCGCTAATCGTTAATCGGCGTTCATTGTTCACCGGGTAAGCATGGCACTCATTTCAGATGGAGACTGCTCGTTTTACCCGGTAAAGGTTGTCATCACATATATAACCACTCCTACAATTATTAAAGAAGTGACTACATCTATCCAGTTATAACTGTTCTTGTTGGCGGCTTTTTGTTCTTCTGTAAGTGTGCCAAAAGTCAGGCCCCTGACCTCTTCCTCAGATTGAGCAGGAGTGGCCAAACTTACGCCCACCAAAATTACCATGCTTACCAGGAAGAAATAGGCACCAAAAGTCAGGAAATTCATGGTTGCCAAATTATGCAACAGACTACCTTCCGCCAGACTGTCTTTTGAAAGCTCCAGAATAATTCTTGCAGTGCCAATGACAAAACCTGAAACCAGCGTGACATAGGCTCCTTGTGCATTGATACGCTTGTGAAATACCCCAAGTAGAAATACTGCGGTAATGGGTGGTGCAATGTATGACTGCACTTTCTGCAGGTATTCATACAAAACACCTGATATATTGGCCATAATTGGAATCCAAAGCACCCCAAGCAACACCACAATCACAGTTGCAATCCGGCCCATTCGAACCAGTTCCTTTTCGGAAGATTCCGGCCTGAGTTTCTTATAAATATCTACGGTAAACAAAGTGGAACAGGAATTGAATACAGAAGCTAATGAGCTCATCAGGGCAGCCAATAATCCAGCAGCTACCAGCCCACGCAATCCGGAAGGAAGTAAATTGCTCATTAACACAGGAAATGCCTGATCCGGGCTGTCCCAGTGTAGTTCTCCCCGCTGCTTCATCACTAAAGCGATTACTCCTGGTATCAGGAACAAAAACACCGGTAACAACTTCAAAAAACCGCCCCAGATAGTTCCCCTCCTGCCCTCTTTCAGGTTTTTGGCGGTCAAAGCCCTTTGTACTATATATTGATCGGTACACCAATACCAGATACCAACGATAGTACTGGTTATGAACAGGCTTGGCCAGGGAAATTCAGGATCCGAGGCCGGACGCCACATATTGAAATAACCAGGATCCAGTGCGGCTTTTAATTCACCCCAGCCACCCACATGATGCAATCCGATGAAAGTCAAAGCTCCGGCACCCAGCACCAAAATGATCGCCTGTATGGTTTCTGTATATACTACCGCCCGCATTCCTCCTAATACCGTATATATTCCGGTTAATACTAATGTAGAAATAGCTCCTACCCAAAAATTGATCCCAAGCAAAGCCGAAACTACCACTCCACCGGCGTAAATGGTTACTGAAACTTTGGTAAGAACATAAGCGGCTATGGAAAATATTGACAATATCCATCTGCATTTCGAATTGAACCTTTTTTCCAAAAACTCAGGCATGGTAAAAACACCACTTCTGGCATAAAATGGGAGAAAGACCCAACCTAGCATCACCACTAACCATGCATGAAGTTCATAGATCAACAATGGCATTCTATCACTGGCGCCGGTCCCTGCTAGTCCCACTACATGCTCAGAACCAATATTGGAAGCAAAGATCGAAGCTCCCACTACAAACCATCCAATATTTCGGCCAGCCAGGAAATAGTCCTCGGTGTTTTCGTTCTTTTTACTTATTACCCAAACGGCAACACCAAAAAGTATCAGAAAATAAATTGCGATAAATATCCAATCAAGTGTGTCTAAACTTTTCATTTGTAGTACGCTTCATTCCAATGAATTTTGTGCTTGAAGTCTTGAATATTGGTGTATTCATCTATAACCAAAAGCTCTATTCCAGCAATTTCGGCAAAGTCTTCGATCATTTCAATGCTTACAGCCTTGCTAAAAACAGTATGATGTGCACCACCAGCCAGTAACCAGGAATGTGCGGAAATTTCCAGATTCGGCTTGGGCTGCCAAAGCACTCGGGCCACCGGTAACTTGGGAATCTCCATATCAAGACTGACCACCTGTACCTTATTGGCAACCATCCTAAATCGATTGCCCAGGTCAACCAGGGAAATGTTTATGGCGGCACCAGCATCCACTTCGAAAATTAGTCTTGCCGGAGCACTCTTTCCCCCAATGGACAGCGGATGAACTTCACATTTTGGTTTGTCGGCAGCAATCGAAGTACAGATCTCCAACATGTGTGCACCAAGTACCATAGAGTGGTTATCCTGGAAATGGTAGGTATAGTCCTCCATGAATGACGAGCCACCGGCCAGTCCTTCATCCATAACTTTAATTGTTCGTAGTAAAGCAGCTGTTTTCCAGTCACCTTCTGCTCCAAATCCATAACCGTCAGCCATCATTCTTTGAACGGAAATTCCAGGTAACTGAGCTAAACCATGAAGGTCTTCAAAGGTGGTGGTAAAGGCATGGTAACCTCCATCAGTCATAAATGCTCTAATCCCTAATTCAATCTGTGCAGCCTGTTTTAGTGAATTACTTTTTAACACTTTGTCGCTAACTATATATTCATCTGCATATTGCTCAATAAGGTTTTGCACCGGCTGGTCACCAAAGCTTTTAATAATCTTGCTCAAATCACCGACTCCAAAACCATTAACTGAAAATCCGAATTTAATTTCAGCTTCAACCTTATCGCCTTCCGTAACCGCCACATCTCGCATGTTGTCCCCAATTCTTGCTACCTTCAAACCCTGCATTGTATGCCATCCCAAAGCTGCCCGCATCCAACTATTCAGTTGAACAATTACCGAATCACTTTTCCAATAACCCACAATCACTTTATGATTTTTGCCCATACGACTTAGCAAATGTCCAAATTCGCGATCACCATGGGCAGATTGATTCAGATTCATAAAATCCATATCTATCTCACTCCAAGGTATTTGTTTGTTGAATTGAGTGTGCAAATGTGCCAGAGGTTTGGAAAGTATATTAAGCCCATTAATCCACATTTTCGCAGGTGAAAATGTGTGCATCCAGGTCACCACACCGATGCAGTTTTTATCACTGTTGGCTTTTTTGCAAATTTCTGTTATTTCCTCGGCCCTGGTTACCACCTCTTTGAACAGCAGAGTTATGGGTATTCCACCATGGCCATCCAGAGTTTTAGTCAATTCAATGGCGTTAGCAGCTACTTTTTCTAAAGTTTCCGGGCCATATAAATGCTGACTCCCTGCTATGAACCAAACTTGTTTATGATCAGATATTTTCATTTTTGTCCGTAATAAGCATTATCACCATGCTTTCGCTGATAATGTTTGTCGATCAGGGTTTGCTTCAAGCGGGGTGCATCAGGGTTAATATGAATGGTGAGATAAGCCATTTTGGCCAGTTCTTCCAATATTTTGCTATTATAAACTGCTTTATCTGCATCTTTTCCCCAGGTGAAAGGTCCGTGATTTCCCAGTAGCACCATTTCAACTTCCAGAGGGTTCAGCCCCCGCTCCTTTAGGCAGTCTACAATCTGCTTGCCAGTATTGTACTCATAATCTCCCTGGATCAGTTCATCACTAATGGGAGCAGCACAGGGAATATCTTCCGTCAAATGGTCGGCATGGGTAGTACCAAATATCGGTATGTCTTTCTGTGCCTGGGACCAGGCCACGGAATAAGTAGCATGAGTATGTACTATAGAGCCAATTCCCTGCCATGTTTGGAATAAAAATGCATGGGTCTTGGTATCTGATGAGGGCCTTAACTGGCCTTCTATAATATTGCTGTCAAAATCTACCACTACTATATCGTTGACCTTCAGCTTACCATATGGCACACCGCTGGGCTTTATGGCAAACACCTTAGATTCACTATCAGCTACACTAACATTGCCAAAAGTATAGGTGACCAATCCAAGTTCCGGCAACTTTATATTGGCCTCATAACACTTTTCTTTTAAATCCTGAAATTTCGACATAAGCTATCGGGTTGCGGTACCTTTTTCGATGAAACTTCCCAAGATATTATATTTTTCATACAAATGTTGATAGACTTCTGACATTTCAGGATCTGGGTAATATGTAGTAACAAATCCATTGCCCATGGCCTTGATAGCATCCTGTACGGAAGCATGTATTCCAGCTGCCACTGCCGCATACATGGCAGCACCCAGCGCCGGGGCTTGCTCAGACTCCGCGATTTTTATGGGCATTTCCAATATATTGGCCAGTGTCTGCATGATAAACGGTGATTTCTTTGCTACCCCGCCAATGCCTACCACTGATTGTATTTTCACACCTTCTTCCTCAAATCGCTCAACGATCTGCTTGGAGCCAAAACAAATTGCTTCAACCAAGGACCTGAAAATGTGATGAGCGCCAGTCCCCAAATTCAGGTTGATTAAGGCCCCTTTTAAGTACTGGTTGGCGTCAGGAGTTCTACGGCCATTGATCCAATCAAGGGCCACAGGGGCGCTTTCACTGGCCTGAATTTGTTCAGCTTGACGGGAAAGTGTAACAATTATTTCTTCTTTTAGCCGCTCAAGCTGCTCATTAGATAATTTGAGTTCAGGTAAATTATCAAGCGGCCAGGCCACCACATCTCTAAACCATGCCAGTAGATCACCAAAGGCGGATTGTCCTGCTTCCAGTCCGATCATGCCTGGAATTACCGAACCATCCACCTGACCGCAAATCCCCTGGACCATGGTGTCACCGAGGGTTTCTTTCGATGTGACAATAATGTCACAGGTCGAAGTCCCCATCACCCGAACTAAGGTAAACTCTTCCACTTCTGCCCCCACTGCGCCAGCATGGGCGTCAAAGGTACCCACACTTACTACCACATCTGGTGATAACCCTAGCCTCTCCCCCCATTTTCCGCACAACCTACCGGCGGGTTCATCACTGGTGTAGGCCTCTGAATACAGGTTGGCTTTTAAAGTCACCAAGTACGGATCCAGTTGCCTTAGAAACTCATCTTCAGGCAGCCCTCCCCAACTGTGGTGCCACATGGCTTTATGACCGGCAGCACATCTACTTCTTTTAAAGCTATTTAGGTGCTCTTCTCCAACCAACAGGTAGGTCATGAAATCACAATGTTCCATCCAGGTATAGGCCCCTGCTTTAACTTGTTGGTCATTCCTAATAACATGAAGAATTTTGGCCCAAAACCATTCTGAGGAGTAAATACCTCCTTCGTACTTGGTAAAATCGTCCCCACCCCAGGATTTGGCCAGATGATTGATCTCTTCAGCCTCAATTATGGCAGTGTGATCTTTCCACAGCACCATCATAGCATTGGGATTCGACTTAAATTCTGGCAACAAGGCTAATGGCCTTCCCTGAATGTCTAATGGCAATGGCGATGATCCTGTGGTGTCTACACATATTCCGTTGATATTGTTAATGTTAACATCACAAGATTTAATTATTGCTTTAATGCAATTTTCCATGCCCTCGATGTGGTCCAAGGGATGCTGACGAAACTGGTTGTTGGCTGGGTCGCAATACAATCCTTGCTTCCATCTCTGGAACCAGTACACATTTTCTGCCGTTACCTCCCCGGAATGGGCATTTATCAACACTGCTCTAACTGAGTCTGTGCCGAAATCAAGACCGATTACATAATTGTCCAAAACTCCTAAGGATAAACATCATAAGGTAAGGGATTTTCCATAAGTGCAATCCTTACATTTATAATTGTTAATTCTTAATTTTTAATTTTTTTTATCTCTGCTACTAAGGTCGAATCACCGTCCCATCCATTTTCCTAAGTTGTGTCCAGTTATTTAGCTGCACTTCCTGGATGGGGAATTTTGCTGCTACCTTCTCGTTAATGTCCACCCCAAGTCCCGGGACTTCATTTACATACATGTAGCCATTTTTTATATATGGAGCGCCAGGGAATATTTCCTGGATGCGTTCACTGAAATTGACTCGTTCTTGAATACCAAAATTCCAAACGGCCAAATCTATGTGAGCATTGGCTGCATGACCTACGGGCGATACATCTCCCGGACCATGCCAGGCAGTACGAATATTGAAAATCTCACCCAGTCTAGCCACTTTCATGGCCGGCGTGATCCCTCCAATTTGCGAAATATGGATCCGTATGAAGTCAAACAATTGGTCTTTCATGGGATCTACCCACTCATGCGGGCTATTGAAAAGCTCTCCCATAGCAATGGGCACGGTAGTTTGCTGTCGCAGTAGTTTAAAATAGCGGTTATTTTCCGGTGAGAAAGGGTCCTCAATGAAAAATGGACGATACTGCTCAAGCTTCTTGATCAGATTAATAGCGTCAATGGGCTGGACCCGTTCATGAATATCATGAAGCAATTCCACTTTCTCTCCGCAGGTTTCACGAACCTTGGCAAATATGTCAACCACGCTTTTAGTATATACCACCGAATCCATATAGTTATCATTGGGCATACCAAATCCCGCCTTTTTGAAATCCGGGTCTTCCACTGTGGTAGTGTCTCCATATCCGCCCAATAGTTGGGTGGCACCGTACCCTCCCATCTGGATCCTCACATGCCGGAATCCTTCTTCCATAAATCCCTGTACGCTTTCGGCTACCTGCTCAGGGCTTTTTCCACTGGCGTGGGCATAACAATCCACCGCAAAACGGCACTTGCCTCCCAGTAATTGGTATACCGGCATATTGGCTCGTTTTCCCTTAATATCCCACAGCGCCTGGTCCAACCCACTAAGGGCATTATTCAGCACCGGGCCATTTCGCCAATAAGAACTCTGATAGGCAGATTGCCACATATCCTCGATGTTGTCCACGTCCCTTCCTTTACAAAAATCGTTTAGGTACTTATCTACTGCTGAAACCACAGCATGCGCCCGCTGCCGAAAAGTGGCACATCCAAGGCCGTATAACCCGGGTTCACTGGTTTCAACTTTCACTACGATGAGTTCAATGCCATGTGGGCTGGTGGCAATGGCCTTTACATTGGTGATCTTCAATGGAGGTAGTCCCTTGGTAGCTTTTTTATAAGTTCCAGCAGAAATCTGTTCTGGCAAACCCATCAAGCCAAGTCCTCCTGCCAAACTTCCAAGTCCTATTCCTCGTAGCGCAGATCGGCGGTTAACATTTTTGACGTTCATAATTTCATGATTTGATTATCTTACAAATTAGTGCATTAGTAGTGAATTATTATCATAGAGTCTTGGGAACAATAGAACATTTGAATAATAGATTAACGAATTAGGAAGTATACTAAGTCAAACTCTAAATTCATAATCTGAGCAAAGTACATAATCCCATTACCGCTCGGTGTTTAAAACATTCTAAAATTCACCGCTGTCTCTTGTCTAATAAACTAAATACATTCATATTCGCCACTTAAACTATTCACACCATTCAGATTCGGACTTACAATGAGTAGATGTTTTAATTTTTCAGCCGGACCAGCCACCCTCCCCCTGGAGGTACTGCAACAGGCACAAAATGATCTGGTGGACTATCAGGGGACCGGCATGTCCGTGATGGAGATGAGTCATCGCGGGAAAGATTACATGGCTATACACCAAAATGCCGAGCGGAATTTGCGTGCATTGATGGACATTCCGGTAAACTATAGCGTGTTGTTTTTACAAGGAGGCGCGTCTACTCAATTCACGGCCATCCCACTAAATCTGTTTAGCTCTAACCGCACGGCCGATTATGTGAATACCGGAGCTTGGGCTAAAAAAGCCATTGCAGAGGCCAAGCGATATGGAAGAGTGCAGATAATAGCCAGTTCAGAGGATCGGAATTTTAATTATATTCCAACACTAACACCGGACCTGTATTCTGCAGATGCGGACTATGTTCACATTACTTCAAATAACACCATCTATGGCACTTGTTACCCAATGTTACCGGATGTGGCCAACAAGGCCTTAGTTTGCGATATGTCCTCAGATATTCTCTCAAAACCCTATGATGTATCAAAATTTGGGGTGATCTATGCTGGGGCCCAGAAGAACATTGGCCCGGCTGGTTTGACTATTGTCATTGTACGAGACGACCTGATAGGTAATGCTTTAGACATTACGCCTACCATGCTTAATTACCAGACCCAAGCTGATAGCGGATCCATGTTTAACACTCCTCCATGTTTTATTATTTACATGGCGGGACTGGTGTTCGAGTGGATGCTTGGCAATGGAGGCATCGATGCCATGGAAGTCAGGAACAAAGAAAAGGCCAAACTCCTTTACGACTTTTTGGATCAATCCGCCCTCTTTAGCGCTACCGTAGAGGGATATGCCAGGTCAATTA
>PVMK01124972.1_pt1 | contig 16186 bp, 21 predicted proteins | sample 1853481 | NCBI WGS metagenome assembly PVMK01 (sample SAMN08533507, study PRJNA380276) | Marine sediment metagenome, whole genome shotgun sequencing project.
AAGTGTCAAGTGACGTTGCCACTTGTATTTATACAGCTATTCTCTCTGATACCGGCTCTTTCCGTTACTCCAATGCCGACCCGGAGGCCTTTCAGGTGGCGGGGGAGATGGTCGGTCTCGGTGTTGATCCATGGTCGATTGCGTCCGGCCTTTATGAAAGCCAGGACCTGAAGCGTCTGCGCCTACTGGCATTGGCTCTGCCGACTTTGCAAGCCTCAGCCTGCGGTCAATACGCTTCTATTGCCGTCACTCTGGCGATGTACGATAGTTCAGCAACAAATGAAGCGCATACCGACCGCTTTATCAACTATCCCAGATCAGTACGTGGTGTCGAAGTGGCGATCTTTTTCCGCCAACTCTCAAAAAACCGTTTCAAACTAGGGTTTCGCTCTAAAGGCAATATCGATGTCGGCGCTCTGGCTCGGGCCATGAACGGCGGTGGCCACCATAATGCGGCTGGTGCAGAGATTGAAGGTTCCCTGGAGAGTGTTCAGAAGTGGGTTTTTGCGCGTGTCGCAGAGCTGTTGTCTGCTCTATGAATGGTGTTCTGATGATTGAGGAACCGCAAGGGAAGACTTCCTTCGACATAGTGCGACAGGTACGTCGCTTATGTAAAACCCGCCGGGTAGGGCATGCGGGGACCCTGGACCCTTTAGCGACTGGAGTTCTTCCGGTTGCGGTCGGTCGGGCGACTCGACTGGTCGAGTACATGATGGCCGGCGACAAGACTTATCAGGCGACGCTGAAGTTGGGTGCGGCGACCGATACCCAGGATTCTGAAGGTAGAATCCTGGAGGAAAAAGCGTGGCAGCATGTTGATCGGGCAGCGCTGGACAAGGCTGTTGCCAGTTTCATTGGTGAGATTGAGCAACTGCCGCCAATGTACTCCGCACTTAAGAAAAACGGCAAACCGCTTTACCTGCTGGCGCGCCAGGGGGTTGAGGTGGAACGTCAGCCTCGTTCGTTGCGTATCGACACTCTGGTGGTTGACGATTTTTCCCCACCGTTTGTGACCTTTACGGTGCGTTGCAGTAAGGGGACCTATATACGGACTCTCTGTCATGATCTTGGACAGAAGCTGAATTCTGCCGCTCATATGACTTCTTTGCGGCGTTTATCCTGTGGGCACTTTGATGCATCGGACAGTCATACGCTGGAAGAATTGCAGGAACTGGCAGAGCAGGGCAGACCACTACCGCTTTTGACACCCGCCGAGGTTTTGGCTGACTGGCCTGCACTGGTTGTTTCCGGGGAAGTCCTCTGCCGCCTGCAGGACGGAGTCGCACCTGACATGGTCGGCCTTGATGTCTCCACACTTGCTGCCGGAGACCGGGTTTGTTTCCTCGCCGAAGACAGCCTGGTCGCAGTCGCCAACTTCACTCCTGGCGGCCTTGGCAAAAGGCCGGAGACTTCGAAATTATAAAGGTTTTTCCTCTGCCTGGGGACGGCGGATAAATGCTTTACTCTCCCGGGTTTTGTGGTAGATAATGCTTCTTTAAGGTGGCTAACTGCCGAAAATAACAATAACTCACAAAGATCTAAGGAGGTGGCGCCTTGCTGGCCACAGAACGTAAACAAGAAATCATCGAGAAATTCAAAACCCATGAGAGTGACACGGGTTCGCCGGAAGTACAGATTGCACTCCTCTCAGAGCGCATCACCTACCTGACGGACCATTTCCGTACTCACAAGAAAGATCACCACTCCCGTCGTGGTCTGCTTAAGATCGTCGGCCAACGTCGTCGTCTGCTCGATTACCTCAAGGGCAAGAGCGTCGAGCGTTATAGCACGGTGATTAAAGAGCTGGGTATTCGTCGTTAAAGCTGACAGCAAGCTCTTGACTGCTTAGAGCCTGCTGTCTTCTGTTAGTAAGTGTTATGGCCGGGAGGTTGTCCGGAGAGAGTTTCTGAGCCTTTGTGCATCGGAACCTGTCTCAGGCCATCCTCCTCTGCCATTTTAGGAAGCAGTCATTACAGGTGACCGGATGTCCGGTCAGAAAGAGGAGAAAAAATGGCTTATCAAAAAGTCGAAATCGAGTTCAACGGCCAACCGTTGACAATGGAAACGGGCAAAATGGCCCGTCAAGCCGACGGTGCTGTCGTCCTTACTTATGGAGAAACCAAGGTACTCTGTACCGTCGTTTCAGGCAGGACAATGCGGGAAGGGCAGAGCTTCTTTCCCCTGACCGTCAACTACCAGGAAAAATTCTACGCCGGTGGTAAAATCCCCGGTTCTTTTTTCCGTCGTGAGCGTGGCACCACAGAGCGCGAAACGTTGATCTGCCGGTTAATTGACCGTCCAATGCGTCCGCTCTTCCCTAAAGGTTACATGTTTGAAACCCAGATCATGCCGACCGTCATTTCGGCAGATATGGTCAACGATCCGGATACGCTTGCCATGGTAGCGGCTTCAACTGCTGTTGCTATTTCAGACATCCCTTTCGATGGTCCGATCGCTGCAGTTCGTGTTGGCCGGGTTGACGGCAAGTTAATTGCCAACCCGACAATTGAACAGCAGGGAGAGAGTGACATTAATATCATTGTATCCGGTTCGAAAGATGCCGTGATGATGGTTGAGGGCGAGTCTGACTTCTTCTCCGAAGCTGAGATGCTTGATGCGATCTTCTTCGGTCATGAGTCGCTGCAGCCTCTGATTGAGGCACAGATCGAACTGGCTAAGCTGGTCGGCCTTGAAAAGCGCGAGTTCATCGTTGCCGAGACTGATGCTGCGCTGGAAGCCAAAGTGACCGAGCTGGCAGAGGCCAACGTTAAGGTCGCAGCCAAAATCCAGACCAAGCAGGAGCGTTATGCAGCTTTGGGCGACAATCGCACCGCAGTCAAGGAAGCCCTTGCTGAAGAGTTCGAAGGTCGTGAAGAAGAAATTAGCGCAATCCTCGGCTCGATCGAGAAGCGCGTTATCCGTCAGATGGTCGCTAAAGATCGTGTCCGCATCGACGGCCGCGACATGAACACCGTCCGCCCGATCACCTGTGAGACAGGTGTTCTGCCGCGTTCCCACGGTAGCGCTCTGTTTACCCGTGGCGAAACTCAGGCCCTGGTTGCTGCAACTCTCGGTACCAAGGTTGATGAGCAGCGTATGGACAATGTTCAGGGTATGGAATTCAAGAAGTTTATGTTGCACTACAACTTCCCTCCCTTCTGTGTCGGTGAAACCAGCATGCGTCTCTTCCCCGGTCGTCGTGAGATCGGTCATGGCATGCTTGCTGAGCGCAGCATAGCGCAAGTTTTGCCTCAACATGAAGACTTCCCCTACACGATCCGTATCGTCTCTGACGTTCTCGAATCAAACGGTTCCTCTTCGATGGCTTCTGTCTGTGGCGCTTCTCTGGCGCTGATGGACGGTGGTGTGCCGGTCAAGGAAGCGATCTCCGGAATTGCCATGGGTCTGATCAAGGAAGGCGATGATATTGCCATCCTCTCTGACATCCTCGGCGACGAGGATCACCTCGGCGACATGGACTTCAAGGTTACCGGCTCTGCAGATGGCATCACCGCCTTGCAGATGGACATCAAAATCACCGGTGTAACCAAAGAGATCATGACCCAGGCGCTGGCACAGGCTAAAGAGGGTCGCATCCATATCCTTGGTGAAATGGCCAAGGCGATTGATAAGCCTCGTGCTGACCTCTCCAAATATGCACCGCGTATCACCAGCATCAAGGTTAAAACTGACCAGGTGCGCACCGTTATCGGCGCGGGCGGCAAGAACGTTCGTGGTGTTATCGAAGCAACTGGTTGCGCGATTGATATTCAGGACGACGGCACCATCCATATCGCTTCTTCTGATGGCGATGCTGCCAAACTGGCAATCAAGATGATCCGCGACCTGATCCAGGAAGCCGAAGTTGGCAAGCTCTACAACGGTACAGTTCGTAAGATCATGGAGTTCGGTGCTTTCGTCGAAATCTTCCCGGGAACCGATGGCCTGGTTCACATCTCTGAGTTGGACAAAGAGCGTGTTCGCACAGTTACCGACATCTTGAAAGAAGGTGACAAGGTTCTGGTTAAATGTATTGGTGTTGACAGACAGGGCAAGATCAAGCTGTCCCGCAAAGAGGCCCTCGGCAAGTCATTGCCTGAGGATGCCTGATCCCTGCCTTTCATGATTCAACGTACGACGCTGGATAATGGCATCCGGGTGCTTTCTGAGAAAGTGCCCGGGTGCCATTCTGTTTCACTCGGTGTCTGGGTGAACAATGGCTCACGTCATGAGTCTGCCGAACTTAACGGCATCTCCCATTTTGTTGAACATATGCTCTTCAAAGGGACCGGACGCCGCAGTGCGCAAGCCATCGCTCGCGAAGTCGATTCGGTCGGTGGTCTGCTCAATGGTTTCACCAGCCGTGAATACAGTTGTTACTTTGTCAAAATTCTCGCCGAAAAATTGCCGATGGCAGTTGACCTGCTTGGCGACCTCATCTGTCACTCCGGTTTGATCTCGACGATATTGAAAAGGAACGCCGAGTTATCCTCCAGGAGATAGCCATGATCGAGGACAGCCCGGAGGAGTCGATTCACGACCATTTCGCCACGGTTTCTGGGCTGGGCACCCACTGGGTATGCCGGTGATCGGTACTCGTGAGACGGTTGACGACATTGATCGACAGCAGTTGCTGAACTTCATGAGCGAACGGTACGTTGGTAACAACCTCTGTGTGGTGGCTGCCGGCAGCCTTGACCATGGGGAACTCGTCACTTTTGTTAAACAGGCTCTCAGTGGTGTTTACAGCCTCGGCGTGGAGCAGGAAGCGATTGCCCCGGTTGTCAATCGACAAATTGTCGTCCTTCAGCGTGACCTTGAGCAAGCCATATCTGTCTTGGCGTAGAGGGCTTGCCGCAGCACCATACTGATCGTTACGGTACTTACCTGCTCAACACCATTCTTGGCGGCAATATGAGCTCGCGTCTTTTCCAGAAGATTCGTGAAGATCTTGGCCTGGCCTATTCCGTTTACAGCTTTCACCACAATCATACCGACAGCGGCGCATTTATAGTCTATGCCGGCACCTCTGCTGAGGACGCTCCACTGGTTACGCGCACAATCCTTGAGGAAATGACCCGCATGCGTTACGAATCAGTCAGCCATGAGGAACTGCAAAGCGCTAAGGATTATCTCAAGGGCAGTATGATGCTTGCCATGGAGAGTATGGACGCTCGAATGACTCGACTTGCCAAGAATGAACTCTTCTTAAGAGATGTAGGCGTCAGCCTGGAGGAAAGCCGGGCGATGATTGATGCCGTTACCGTTGAGCTGGTGCAGCATCTTGCGGAAAAGCTGTTCATTAACGGCACTCTCAATCTTCATGTTACCGGAAGGGTCACCAAGGCAGACTTCCCTGACGTCGATCTGCAAATAGGGTAAAAACAGCGATATGATCCAAATCAAAGTTAAAAAGCTCCATCCCGATGCAGTTATCCCGGGCTACATGACTGAACATGCTGCCGGTATGGACCTCTGTACCGTGATCGACGTACCCGTAGTGCTTGTCCCGGAGAGCGGGCTCTTCTGCCGACGGGGCTTGCCATGGAGATTCCCCCTGGTTATGAAGGGCAAGTACGTCCCCGTTCCGGTCTGGCATTGAAAAAAGGCATTGCCCTGGTCAATTCCCCGGGGACAATCGATGCCGACTATCGTGGCGAGATTGGCATCATTGTTATTAATCATGGCAGCGAACCGGTTGAGTTCCATCCTGGTGATCGCATCGCCCAGCTGATTATTGCCCCAGTGACCCAGGCGACTCTTGTCGAGACAAATGATTTGAACGCCTCGGTACGTAGTTCTGGCGGCTTCGGTCATACCGGGGACAACAACAAGCGGTAGAAATAGCTATAATGCCATAAGCTGTAGTTCTTAAAAAGGGGAGCGGAACATGTTGCTGCAGATCAACCAGGAGAATCCTCAAGAGCGACTTGTAAACCAGGTTGTACAAACGTTGAAGCAGGGTGGGCTGATCGCTTATCCAACTGATACGACCTATGGTATCGGCTGCAATATTTTCAACCGCCGCGGTGTGAAAAATATCTACCAGATCAAGCAGCGCGATGCCCGCAAACCTTTTTCCTTTATCTGTGCAGACCTTTCCGATGTTGCCAATTATGCCCAGGTAAGCAACTTTGCCTTCAAGATCATGAAGCGTCACCTTCCGGGGCCTTACACCTTCGTTCTGGATGCCACGCGTGTTGTTCCGGCCAGCATGATTACCCGTCAGAAAACAGTCGGTATTCGAATCCCCGATGATGGGATCGCCTTGTCGATCGTGCGGCAACTGGGCCATCCTCTGATAACAACCAGCGCCAACCTGACCGGCGAATCGCCATTGCACGATCCCGCAGAAATCGAAGCGACCATGGGGCGCATGCTTGACCTGGTCATAGACGGCGGCATCCGCTTCGGTGACCCATCCACCATCATCAGTCTGATAGACGATCGTATTGAAATCCTCCGGGAAGGCTGCGGAGACATCTCCTGGATTGATCAGTTATGATGGCTCGCTATATCAGGACCTCCAGCATGAATCGTGTCTTTGTTTTCCTGATTGCAGGGCTCTTGCTTTTATCTGGATTTGCCGCTGCTCAATCTTCAACTGAAGAGGTCCCTTTCGGCGGAGTCGGCTTGCAGGTTGTGCCGACCATCAATGGTGATCTGGTGGTGTTGAACGTTCTGGAGGATTCCCCTGCAGCAGCCAAAGGGTTGCTCCCTGGTGATCTGATCGTTCAGGTTGATGATTTCGCACTGCATGGAAGCGACTTCGGCAAAGTCGTTTCTGAATATCTTTGGGGACCGGTCGGCAGCTCTGTTGAGCTCTTCTACCGTCGCCCCGGTGTGGCAGGAGTGAGTAAAGTGGTCGTACAGCGCTCAACAATTGATCCACGCCTGACGGTGACACCGACGGTGAAAAATGGCGCTTCGGCCGGCAGTCTGTCGGGCGACGGGAGCAACTGAGCATGCAGAAAGAAATCACCGTTGTCCGCTATGGTTACCGTCTCACCAATTCTGGATGGTCTCCAGACACCAATATAGATGCCCTTGGTGAGTTTATTAACGGTCTACACAACGACCTGAACTCTCTTGGTATTACCGTATCTTATGTTGAGGAGCCTGATAATGTGCTTGAAGTAAACGGCTATGGTGATCTGCTCAATATAATCCGCCTGCGTTCACCGAAAGACCATATCGGCAACCTCTGTCTCGGTCATGTTGTCGGCCAGAGTAGCAACTGCGATTTATTAGAGGATATCCGCCGTGGAGTTTCTCGTGTTGCCTTTGCTCCAGAGATGATTGAGCCGGAAGGAAGTAATAAGGTGGTTTGTCATAATTGTGGGTGTGGGTGTTGAGAAACCGGGACGCGTTGCGCGGGACGAGGGACGCATCAAACCAAGCTCTATGAGTAAACAGATTACCGTTGAATCTGGTTAAAGACAAGTTTCTTGTTTCAGCTCGTCAGCCAGTTTATTGCATATGCTCAGTCGGGAGATAAAGAAGCACATGAGTAACAAAACCAGCCAGATCTATCAACTTGTTAAAGAAGCGATCGGCAATGGGGTTGCGCTTGAAACAAAGGACATTCGCGAACTGCGTGCCAGGAGCAAGAAGGCGACAGTTTTGTTCAAAAGCGTATTCTGGGTCGGTATTGTAATCTTCAACCTGGCGCTCTGGTTACCGCTGCCGGTGGAAATCAATAAGACGACGCTCTATGTTGTTGCGTTTCTTGCGCTGATAATTGCCATCGTTGTCCCGATTTTCGGTCTTAAAAAGCATCAGGTGAACCTGGAGCTGCTTAAAGTGACAAAACAGGCTTTGAAGAAGAAAACCGCCAGTGAGGCGGGCAAGGTTTATATCGACCAGGTGAAGAAGCAGGATCGACCGTTTATTCTTGCTGAATTTGAACTTTTGAACGGCAGTAAGTGGGCGGCAAAAGCTGATGAGTCAGACGTTTAATTGCTTGACGCGGCAATTTTTGTGAGATGAATACACTCATCCTCCTGAGCCCTGAGTTTTCTTGAATTAACGAGATTGAGTTAATGTTTTTTTGCGATACTATTTATATCTGTGTTAGTCTTCATAATTAAGACAGAATTTATCGTTAATGCAAAGGGTTTACCTCTGGCTACAGGCGGCCCGAGGACTGGAGAGGGAGATGCTTGAATTAAGAAAAATCCTGATTGTTCTCATCGTAGCTATGTTCTCGGTTCCGATTGCCACAATGGCCGCAGATCAAGAGGACGCTGAGATCGAAGAATATGCCATTGAGGTCCTTACTCGTTCCATCGGCTATCTTGCCAACCTCAAGCAAATGCGGTTGACTGCCGAATTCGGTTTTGATGTGCTTCAGGAAACCGGACAGATGATCGAATTCGGTTCTCGCCAGGAAGTCACGGTTCAACGTCCTGATCATTTACGGGTCGATTTTTCCCGCAGGGATGGTGTCGCTGGTCATGTTGTTTATGACGGCAAGGAGATCGTGCTCTTTAATCCTGAGCATGCTGTTTACGCCAAGGCCCCGTTCAAGGGTAAGGTTGATGATGCTTTCGATTTTCTCGCCGAAGAGTTAGGGCGGCCGGTTCCATTGCGTGACTTCTTTGCCACTGACCTCAATGAGCTCATGATATCAAAGATAGATGCTGCTCTGTATGTGGGCGAATCGACAGTTGGTGGGGTTCTTTGTGACCACCTTGCCATGCGCAATGAGAACGTCGATTTCCAGCTCTGGGTTGCGCAGGGGGATAAGCCGTTACCACGTCGGATGATTATCACGTACAAAAATGAGGAAGGACAGCCTCAGTTCTGGAGCCAGTTCTTGAAATGGGATACCTCTCCTGAGATAAAGAAAGGTGACTTCTCGTACACGCCTCCCAAAGGGGCGGAGCGTATCCCCTTTGCGGTCCTAGAGGAAGAGGTTCCTCAGCAAGGAGGTCAGCCATGATGAGCTATAAATGGCAGATACTGGTTGCGGGATGTGCCGTCCTGGTCGCGCTATTGTTTATTGTGGCCGAGGTTGAGGCCCGTCGTGGTGGTGGCCGAGGTGGTGGTCGTGGCGGAGGCGGAAAGAGCTTCTCCCGCAGTGGTCCTGCTTCAAGTGGTTCTGTACGGAGTCAGAGACCGACGAGCAGCCAACGTGGTAGTAATCGCGGCAGCATGCAGGATAATCGCGGTGCTAATCGTGGTGACCAACGCAGCAATATGCAGGATAACCGTAGTGACCGACGTGGCGATATGCAGGATAATCGCAACGACCGGCTCGATAATGTACAGGACGGACGCAAGGAAAGACGTGAGGATTGGCAGGACTACGGGGATGATGTCCGCGATGACCGCCGTGATTATTATGATGATCGTTATCGTCGGAGAGTCGGTGTGAGCTTGACCTATGCATCTTTCAGGTCGCTCTCTTGCACCACGACTACAGTTTATGTCGGCAGCGTTACCTACTACCGCTGTGGGTCTGACTGGTATTCGAGGGCTTATCATGGTGGGAGCGTGACTTATGTCATTGTGACTGCTCCTGCCGGGTATTGAAAACCTGACTAGAAGCAAGGAGCTTAGATCCAGGAATTATGGAGTTTCTCCGGCTCCTCGTACTTCGCTCCCAGCCAATTAACTTTCACCCAAAGGAGAAGAATATTGAAAAAGTTTCTGGCACTATTTATCACTGTTAGCGTTCTGGTTGCCGGCTGCGCCGCACCCCAGAACAAACAAGAGCAAGGGACCCGTACGGGTGCTTTGGTGGGTGTGGCTGGTGGCGCTCTCCTCGGTCAGCTTATCGGTGGTAACACCCAGGCGACCCTCATCGGTGCCGGTGTTGGTGCCCTGGCCGGCGGTCTCATCGGCAATCAGGTCGGCAAGATGATGGATAAGCAGGAAGCAGACATGCGCCGCGAACTGGCTGCGGCGGATGCCATTAATGTCCAGCGCAATGCCGATATCCTGGCGGTCACTTTCAAGTCCGATTACCTCTTTGCCGTCGGCTCTGCCAACCTGAACGCCGGCGCCTTTAACGAGATCAGCCGGGTCAGTCGGGTTCTCAATCAGTATCCTGATACCAGCATCCAGATTGCCGGTCATACTGACAGCACCGGTTCTGAACAAACCAATAAGGTCCTCTCGGAGAATCGCGCCGAAAACGTCAAAAATGCCCTGGTTGGCCAAGGTGTCCATCCCAATCGCATCACCACTATTGGTTTCGGTGAATCGGCGCCGATCGCTGATAACAGTAACGAATCAGGGCGGCAGTTGAACCGCCGGGTTATCATCACTATCACACCGCGTGCTTAGAAACATCTAACTACTCAGAAGGAGAGAACCACATGCGTATCAAAACCATTCTACTGACCATCCTGTTGCTGGCTGTTCCCTTTTTCGCCCTGGCCGATGAGGCCCTGGATTTAAAAAAGAAGATCATGTTTGATCAGAAGAGACTGATTATAATGGAGAATATGGATTTCACCGAGGTGGAAGCCAAGGCCTTCTGGCCGGTTTATGAAAAGCACCAGGAGGAATTGTTCCAGGTCAGTCAACGCGGCGCAACGCTGATCCTTGCTTATGCTTCGGTCTACCAGTCTTTGACAGATGAGCAGGCCACGAAACTCATCGATGAGTACTATGATGTGCAGGATGATCGTCTGGCAGTTATGAAGAAAATGGCAGTTGATGTGGGAAAAGTCCTGCCCGGCAAGAAAGCCTTCCGTTATATGCAAGTAGAATCAAAGCTGACAGCAATCGCCCGGTATGAACTGGCGAAGGGAATTCCTTTAGCGCAGTAGGAATAACAGTCCGGAGCTTATATCTATGGCGTGTCGGAGCAGTGGCAAGGTGTTATACCCGCTACTCTGACGCGCCATAACTTCGAGGAAGTCTTGAGTTATAAGCTGAAAAAATAGTAACTATTCAGCATAATCTGAATTGCAAACAAAAGTGTCTGTCATCCCCGAATGCTGCTATCGGGGATCCATGCTTTAAATCTGGATTCCCGATTACACCCTCGGGAATGACCGTATTTTGTAATGCTGGATAGTTATAAAGAATACAGCTCTCCTGAGGTTGTTATGGACCCACTGCTGATATCGGTCGCTTTCATTCTCGGTTTCCTGGTTCGCCAGGTAGGTCTGCCGCCACTGGTCGGCTTCCTGGCTGCCGGTTTCGTTCTGAACGGTCTTGGTTTCGAAGGTGGCGAGACTCTGCAGACATTTGCCGACCTCGGTGTAACCTTGCTGCTCTTCTCTATCGGCCTTAAGCTTGACCTGAAAAGCCTCGCCAAGCCTGAAGTCTGGGCCGGGGCCTCCCTGCACATGGCCATTACAGTGGCGGTCTTCAGCGCCGGGGTGTTCGGACTCGGCCTGGCCGGGATTGCCGTTCTTTGCCGACCTGACTTTTCCCCTGGCGATCCTGGTTGCCTTTGCTCTGAGCTTTTCCAGTACCGTCTTCGCCGTCAAAATTCTCGAAGAGAAGGGCGAGATGGGTGCGATGCACGGGCGGGTGTCCATCGGTATCCTGATCATGCAGGATATCTTCGCGGTCCTGTTCCTGACTTTCTCCCTCGGCAAACTGCCCTCGCCATGGGCGCTCCTGGTGCCGTTGGCGCTCTGGGGGCTGAAGCCGATCCTCTATCGCTTGATGGATCGTAGCGGGCACGGTGAATTGTTGCTCATGTTCGGCCTGTTCGCAGCGCTGGTCGCTGGGAGCTGGAGGTTTTGAACTGGTTGGTCTCAAGGCTGATCTTGGAGCCCTGATCCTCGGGATTCTACTGGCAGGACATGCCAAGAGTTCAGAGCTGGCCAAGACTCTGTTGGGGTTCAAGGAGCTGCTTCTGGTCGGATTTTTCCTGACTATCGGCCTGGCGGGAATCCCAACCATGGCCTCTGTTGGCGTGGCCGCCTTACTGGTGGCTGTCGTCCCCTTTGAAGGTTGCTCTTTTTTACTCTCCTGTTAACACGTTTCAAACTCCGGGCACGGACCTCTTTGCTTGCTTCGTTGAACCTGGCGAATTACAGCGAGTTCGGCCTGATCGTTGCTGCAGTAGGGGCTTCGCAGGGTTGGTTAGGTCCGGAGTGGTTGGTGATTATTGCCCTGGCGCTTTCGGCAACATTTATCATCGCTTCGCCTCTGAATACAGCGGCCGATGCTCTTTACAGTAAATATCGTGAGCGTCTGCGCAAATTCGAGACCGATACACGCCACCCGGCCGATCAACCGATTGACCCGGGCGAGGCGACCATTGCTGTTTTCGGCATGGGGCGGATCGGCACCATGGTCTATGACTTCATGCGAGAGAAGTATGGTAATACAGTCGTAGGTGTCGATTTTAATGCCGAGAAGGTTAAGACACATTGTGACGCAGGCCGACTAGTCGTTTTTGCTGATCCGACAGATCCGGATTTCTGGCCTCGTATCAAGCGACGGGGAGGGCAGGTACGTATGGCCTTACTGACCATGCCTAAGCATCATGCCAACATGGCAGCGGCAAGGCACCTGACGGAGATTGATTTCCCAGGCCTGATCTCTGCGATTGCCCATTTCGATGATCAGGTAGCGGAATTGAAGGAAGCGGGAGTCGATGCTGCTTTCAATTTTTACAACGAAGCCGGTCTTGGTTTTGCCGAGCACGCCTGGGAGGTCCTTGAAGGGCCGGAAACTGAAGAGTCAAAGCCATGAAATTATACATCCCTGGTATCAAAACGTTCATCCTCGGTCGCTATGGCAGCCTGTTGCTGATTCTGGCCTGCCTGATCATTTTTCAACCATTTGTGGTTACTGCTGTCGGAAAATTTGTGCTGGAGCTGTTGTTCATCGCGGCACTGCTCGCTGGCGTGCGGGCCATTGAGATCAAGCGGGGATTGTTGCGTTTTGAAGTGATTTTACTCATTGTCAGCCTGGTGCTTGGTTTTGCCGGGTCATTGTTGAACTATCCTCTTCTGTTTGGTCTAGGCCTTGTTGGTGAAGCTCTATTCTTGAGCATTGTTGCCATCGCTATTTTGTTTGATCTGTTCCAGAGCAAAAAAGTGTCTGCAGACACCATGGCCGGTGCCGTCTGTGTCTATCTCCTGATTGCCTTGATCTGGTGCTATCTGTACGTTTTGGTTGAGTTAGTTTCTCCGGGGTCATTCTCCTTCACGCAAGGGCAGGCACGGATGCATTGTGGCTCTCGAAGGAGTTTTATTCCTTCTTCTATCTCAGCCTGATAACCATGACTACGGTCGGATATGGGGACGTGACCCCTATCAGTAAGGCAGCACGAACCTGCGCCAGTCTGGAGGCGATCATGGGGCAGATTTACTTGACTGTTCGGGTTGCGCGTTTGGTTGGGATGCATTTGTTGCATCAGCAGGGAAAGGAGGAGTGAGGTGCGTAGCGCGTAATCAAAAAGGTTCCGCGTCAAAAAGCTCTCAAAATCATTTGTTGACCTTTCCGATTGAACACGTGGCCTTTACCTGTTAGCCTGTCGGCAGAGCCTGATGCTTGCTGGAAAGTTGTGATGGCTGAAAGTTTCTCGGGAGGATTCGGTGGGGGATCGGAGCAAAGGCAGAATTCTGATTGTTGATGATGAACAGACATCCCTGAAGGTGCTTTCAGCAATTCTGGAAATTGAGGGTTTTCTGGTTTCTCAGGCAACCGGTGTTGATCCTGCCATTAAAGTGCTTGATGAAGAAGACATCGACACAGTCATCACTGATATAAAAATGCCGGGCAAGACCGGTCTCGATTTGTTTCAACATGTCAAACTGCAACATCCTGATATCCCCGTAATTTTCCTCACGGCCTACGGCACTGTTGAAGCGGCAGTCAATGCTATGAGCAGTGGCTCCTTCCATTATTTTGTCAAACCCCCAGATTATCAGGTGCTTAAAAAAGTTCTTGCCAATGCGGTTGAACAGAGCCGCAACAGAAGGGAGGTCAGCCTGTTGCGCGGCCGCCGTGAAGACGAATATGCTTCTCTGCTGCTAGGTGATTCACCTGAAATGAAGCGTATCTACGACATCCTTCAGTCGATAAAAAACTCTTCTTGCAGCGTATTGGTCTGTGGTGAAACCGGAACCGGCAAGGAATTGATTGCCCGTGCGTTGCACTTCTCCGGCAATAGAAGCTACCGGGCATTTGTCGCTGTCAATTGTGCAGCAATACCACACGGCCTGATTGAATCAGAACTCTTTGGTCACGAGAAAGGTGCTTTTACGGGTGCCTCCCAACGCAGAGTCGGGCGGATTGAAGCTGCCGCAGGCGGCACTCTCTTTCTTGATGAGATCGGTGAACTCGACGCCTCTGCCCAGTCAAAACTCTTGCGTGTATTGCAGGAGAAAGAGTTTAGCCGACTGGGCAACAATGTCTCCATTGAAGTCGACTTTCGTTTGATTGCGTCAACCAATCGCGATCTCCGCAAGGAGATAGAAAACGGTAGTTTTCGTGAGGACCTTTACTATCGACTTAATGTCGTTAACATCAAGGTGCCTCCATTGCGCGAACGAAAAGACGATCTTCGCTTGTTGACTCAAGCGTTTATGGACGAATTCTGTGCAAAGGAAGAGAAGATTCTGTCTTTGGCCGATGGTGTCATGCAGGCACTTCAAGCTTATACCTGGCCAGGAAATGTTCGTGAACTGAAGAACCTAATCGAAGGCCTGGTTGCCCTTGCGAAGAGACGAAAAATTTCCATTGAAGACTTGCCTGCGGATATCTGCGCTGCTGAAGCCTGTGATTCATCTGTAGGGGCGATCAGAACATTAAGGGACATTGAAATCACAACAATACGGGACACTCTTCGCCTCTGTAACGGCAATAAAGCCAAGACGGCAAGGCTTCTTGGTATGTCCCGCAAGACTCTTTATAAGCGGTTAAAAGATATCGGGTTACACTGAACGGCTCCTCCTGTTTGACCATTTACATATCTGTAGACATACGACACGAATAATATAAAAAATTGCCAGAAATATAGTAAAGTGTGTCTATCGTACACGAAAACGTTAGACATGTATCCTTGGTGAGCACAAATACTCATGCTGTAGTGTGCGCGATTTACGGAAAGACAGTCTTGGCGGGGATTCCTGGGGTGGCATACTAATTGCTCACTAAGATACCGTTAATTAATTGGATTCAGGTCAGGTCGTATTTTTGCGGCCTATGTCATTTGTTTTCGTAACCAATCAGCTTAAGATTGTCATTCCCGAGGGCTTAAAATTGTCATTCCCGAGGGTGTAATCGGGAATCCAGGCTTTAAATGATGGATCCCCGATAAAATCATTCGGGGATGACAGATATTTTGCCAATAGTTCTGATTGTGCTGAGTTAGTTACTTGAGTTTTCTTTGTAAGCTATTGTCAGCATTCGGGTTTCGTTGCTTAAGGCGACAGGGTGGCTGCGTTTACGGCTGTTCTGGCGCTGCCGGCAGTCGGTTCATTGAGCCTGACTCATTGATGGGCTGGTAAACTGCTGGTCTTCGGGGGGTTATATGAAACAATTTGTACTTCTTCTTTTGTTTGTTTGCATCGCTATTCTTCCAGCGTGTCGCGAACAATCGAAAGAAGAAATCTTTCAGCAGGGTATGGCATTTGCCGACTCAGGCAACCACCGGGCGGCCCTTTCCTTTTTCAGGGAAGCCCTGGAAAAAGACCCCAACTATATCGATGCCAGGCTCCAGCTTGGCATTGCCTACCTGGAAACCGACAAACTCGACAAAGCAGAAAAAGAGCTTGAAAAAGTTCTTCGCCAGGAACCTGACAGCACTAAGGCCTCTTTGCGGCTGGCACAGGTTTATATTCAGGCGAAAGAATCGATCAAGCATTTCAGTTGTTATCTGAACTGGAAAAAACGCAACCAAACGACATTGATGTTCTGTCTGCTTTGGCGCAATGTTGCGCCTTGCAGAGCGACTACGCTTCGAGTGAAGCCAAGATATCGCAAAGCGCTTGCCATTGAGTCAACACATCTCAAGTCTCAACTTGGTCTGGCACAGGTTCTTTTTGCAACCGCAAGGCCCGACGAAGCCCAGCAACTTCTACAGAAAACAATTGAGAAACATCCTCAAAGCACAGCTCCTCACTACCTCAAATTCAAATATGCCTGCAGCAGGGCGACCGTAACGATGCGATCAAATCACTTGAACGGATTCAGTCTGTTTCCCCGGAGGATACCGGCGCGGCATATATGCTCGCTCTGTTGTATCTGGACACAGGCGCAC
>PVMK01161916.1_pt1 | contig 16186 bp, 17 predicted proteins | sample 1853481 | NCBI WGS metagenome assembly PVMK01 (sample SAMN08533507, study PRJNA380276) | Marine sediment metagenome, whole genome shotgun sequencing project.
GAATGGCCGCCCCGCCTGGGCGGCTATTTCTTTGAGCTCTGCGATCTTCTCCGTGAGCTCACGCTGCGAGTCGCTCGGCGCATACCAACCGTCTGCCGCGTTCACGACGCGTTGCAGGGTCTTGGTGGTCGTGCCGCCGATCAGGATCGGCGGGTGCGGCTTCTGCACGGGGATCGGATAGCTCTTGAAGCCGTGCCACGAAAGAAACTCGCTTTCGTGCTCCACCACCTCGCCGCTCCAAACCTTCTTCACCGCTTCGAGGTAATCGTCGAAGCGGGCACCGCGTCGTTCGAACGGCGTTCCCATCGCCTGGTACTCCTCGGCGAGCCAACCGATCCCGAGCCCGAGCGTCAACCGCCCACCGCTGAGCGCATCGAGCGACGCCGCTTGTTTCGCAAAGAGCATCGGGTTCGTCTGCGGAAAAATGTTGACCCCGGTTCCCAGCCGAATCGTCTTGGTCGCACCCGCCACATGCGCAAGCGAGATCAGCGGATCGAAAAAACAGGTCTCCGGCGCAGCCGGCATCTTTCCCGACCGGTCATATGGATACTTCGACTCATAGTCCACCGGCACCACGACATGCTCAAAGGTCCAAACCGACTCGATTCCAGCCGCCTCTGCATGCTGCACGATCCCTACCATCTTCTCAGCAGTCGAAGGACCACCGACATTGATTGAAACAATTCCGATCTTCATCACCGGCTACGTACAGCCCCAACACCCCACTGTCGATACGTAACGGAATCACCGGAGGGCGGCCCGCCCCCCCGCGCCCCGCCGTACGTCGACTTCTACGTAGGAGGACGGCTCGGGATGGCCAGCACAGCGATTGGGCGGGAGGCTAGTCGTGTGTCGCGTAGGGAGACGGCCGAGCGGGCCCCGATCGCGAGCACGGCCGTCGCGAGCCGTCCTCCGGTGACTCAGTCGCTATCTGATCTGGAACCAAGTAGCCCCCGTCGCTGCGCAAACCACACCTTCCGCGTCGTAAACCGCCGTCCCACAGAAGCTCTTGGGCCGCCATGCCGGGGACTTCCAGAAACCTCCCTAAGCTAAGGCGCTCGTGCCTCGAACCGTGCGACCAGCGTCTCGTCCGCAAAGAGCATGAGCTTGGATCCGTGAATCTCGTATCGAGTGATCGAGCCGAGCACGGTGAGGAACTCCTGCTCTTGGTTCATGCCTTCGGGGCAGGCCATGCGGGTCGCGCCCATCGCGCCAAGGGTCAGTGCGCGCCCTGAGGTCTCGTACGATCCAAAGAAGCGGTTGCAGCCGCCGAAACCGTAGGCGCTTGCCTTCTTCGAGTTCAGCTCCAGGTAGGGCGCTTTGTCGTTCACTTTGACGGTGATCGTCTTGCCCTTGAGCTCGAGCAACGCCCAGGTGGTGTCTTCTAGAGTGACGGGTCGCATGCTTCCACAGGTCTCTCGAGGCCAGGTGCGTACGAAACGCTGAATGATCAGCGTCGTCTCTTTGCCCCGGCCGTCGACCTTCGGGCGCGAGTCCAAGCCGCCCTCGACGGTGACCAGCAATGGACTACCGGGTGCGATTTGGGCCTGCCTATACGCTCGTTCGAGGGTCGCGTTGTCCCCTTCGTGGGCGACCGGCCACTTTTCGCGTGTCGCACAGTCCACGAAAGTCCCGGCGTCGGCCATGTACGAGTACATGCCCTGCAAGCTCATCGTGCCCGAGGGCGGCGGCGGTTCGCGCTTTTCGTCCGCGGCGTTGTCGGTGTCCTTGCCCTTTTTGCAGCCCGACAGCATAAGCAACCCAGCGAGGACGCTGAGCGCGAGCAATTGAGTGATCCGTGTCCCCCTCATGCGACGGGATTTACCACCAAGACGCGCAAACGCTAAACGTTTTCGTGCACTCAGCCCGAAAACGGGATGCGTTCGCGGAGTTTCTTCGCCCGTTCCCGGGCGAGGGGGATCTTCGGCTCGTCTGGGTGGTCGAGCAGAAGCTGGTAGGTGCCGGCCCCCGTCGGCTCGATAGCGCGGATTCGATCGTAGCGAGCAATGAACCCCCGATGGGAGCGGAAGAACGCCTCCTGGTCGAGCTCGTCCTCCAAGTTGGCTAGCGTCTTGTCGATCGCAAACCGGTCTTCTTCGGTGATGGCCCAAACGAGCTCGTCTTTGACCTCGAAGTAGATCACGTCGCCGAGCTCGAGCACTACATAGGCGTCCTTGCGACGCACCGCGATTCGTTCGAGGCGTTCGGGGCTGTTCGCGGTCCCGCCGGACGTGCTCCGAACGCGCTCGACGGCTTGACGCAATCGTTCGAGCCGGACCGGCTTGAGCAGGTAGTCGACGACCCGCGCTTCGAACGCGCGTAGCGCGCCTTCATCGTGCGCCGACACGATGACTACGCTGAGGGCTGGATGATTGGCCATGAGCGTTTCGGCGAGCGCGACGCCGTCGGGACCGGGCATTCGCAGATCGAGAAACGCCACATTAGGCTCCTCTTCATCGCAAAGGCCTTGCGCGTCAGGCGCGTTGCCGGCCTCACCAACGACCTCGATGCCCTCGCACTGGCCGAGCATGAAGCGAAGCTCGTCCCGAGCCAGTGGCTCATCGTCGACCACGATCGCGCGAATCTTCATCATTGTTCTCCCGAGATGTCAGAGTGTTTCGGCAGCTCCAGGGTCACGAGAGTACCGCGTTCCAGCGAAGAAAGCCGGAGGCTGGCCTGTCCATCATATTGCTGGTCGAGCCGCTTCCGTAGGGTTTGTAGCGCCAATCCCGACCCCTTCGTGGGCGATCCCCGATGTGGTCCATCTGCTTCGTCCTCGACTTCGATCCGTAGCCGTTCACCGAGATCCGATGCCCGAATCGTGATCTTCCCGGGCCCTTGCTTTGGAGCGATGCCGTGCGTGACCGCATTTTCGACGATCGGTTGGAGCAGTAACGCAGGTACCCGTATGTCGCGCACGCTGGCGTCGATCGAGGTTTCAACCGCGAGCCGTTCATCCCCGAGGCGCGCCCTTTCAATCGCCAGATAGGCACAGGCATGCTCGACCTCGTTGAGCAGGGATGCATCGTGCGGGTGATGCAGGAGGTACCGGTAGAGGTCGGCCAGGTCAGACACGAGCGTGCGCGCCTGTTCGGGATCGCGCCGAATGGTGGCGCGCAATGTGTTCAGCGTGTTGAACAAGAAGTGGGGCTCGAGGCGGCTGCGCAAGGCCGTGAGCGAAAGGGCGTTTGCTGCTGCTTTGGCTTCGACCAGTGCGACGGCTTGCTCCTGTCGCGAGATCACGACCAACGCCACGTTCACGAAGAGCGCGACGCCCACCGCAACGCCCCCGAGCTGCGCGGCAAGCGAAGGCAGCGCGTCGACGGGGTTGGAACCGGAAAAGGCCATCCCGACGCCCGTGACGGTCAAGCCCGCCACCTGGACGATGGCCGCGGCGCCAAGTACGCGCCAACCAACGAACATCTGCTCCCGCCGCACCGACATCCGGCCCGCAAGCCATCCATCGAGGATCGACGCGACGAGGGCCCAGGGAAACTCCTCCGGAACGACCCGTGTCACGTAGAACCCGCCGCCGAGGAGCCCAGTCAGGGCGCCCGCGCGGGGTCCGCCCAAGATGCCCGCGATGATGATGCCAATCGTGCGAAGGTTGAGAAAGTGGCCGAGCCACTCATAGCCCATCGTGGAGCCCCACAGTGAGAACAAGAGGCCGAAGATCACCACGACGGCGATATCTCGTGGCCGGCCCACGCCCAGCAGTCGGTTGCGGAGCGGCGGCACGAGCACGCCGAGAAGGCCCGCGGTCGCGATGAGGCTGAGCTTTTCGAAGAGGTCCAGTATCAGCAGCCGGATGTCCACGGCCGGAGCCTAGCAGCGTTTTGCGGCACGGGGCGTGGTCAGCCATCCCGGGCCGCGCTATCGTCGCGGCGATGTATCGCCGACTCCTCCGGCTATCGTTGTGTCTCGTGTTGTTTGGTTGCGGCAGTGATATGCGCCCAAAGCAACTCGACGAGCCATGCACGCGGACCGACCAGTGTGCCGGTGGCTTGGCATGCCTTTCGGGCGTGTGCTTGCCCGCGCCCGGTCCCGACGCGGATGGTGGCGTCGATGCCGGCCCGTGAGGGCTAGGGCGCCGCGGACTCGTCCAAGAGGTTGCCCCCTTGGTTGATGTATTCGAAGCCTTGCTTGATCACGAACACGGACCCGTTGTCCGCGCGGATGGTGACATCCACCATGCCTGGAGTCGTTCTCCTTGGTGTGACGGCGAGGAGGGCTTTCTCGCTTTGAATTGAGACCTGAGAAGACCGAAGCTGGCCGAAGTAGACGGCGTAGCCGATGTCCAAACGAAGGCTCTGGCCGACGACCTGCACGGTCTTCCCGCCCTGCAGCCCTCCGAAGTCTGGGTCGAGCTTGCGGAACGCCATCTCGGCGCGCGGCTTCTCGCAGGCGGCCAATACGAGTACTGCGCCGATGATCACGCCTAGGATGCCCCCGTGCTTTTTCATCCCACCATTACCAAGTTATCACGTCGGCGATGGGAAGGCATGCTTGACATGGTGGTGCGCCCATTCGCACACTCCCGCTGACAAAAGGGTGCAGTGACCAAGCAAAATCTCCTCGTCGTCGATTCCGACCCCCGTAGTCTCCGAGTGCTCGAGGTGAGCCTCCGGAACGCGGGCTACAACGTGGCCGGGTGTCCGAGCGTGGGGAAGGCGTTGGAAATTCTGCACGCCAACAGGCCGGATCTGATCCTCTCCGACACGACCTTCAGCGACTTGAACGGCTTCGAGTTCGTCGAGCAGCTGCGACAGAAAGCGGAATGGTCACACATTCCGTTCATGTTTCTGTCGAGCGATGGGTCGATCGAAAGCAAGATCCGCGGGCTCGAGCTTGGCGTCGAAGACTACCTCACCAAGCCGATTTACATTCGCGAGGTGGTTGCGCGCGTTGGAATCGAGCTCGCGCGGCAGACTCGCGCGGGGCTTGCACACAAGAGCAGCGACGCGAGGACGAGGTTTAGCGGTTCCCTCTCGGAGATGAGCGTCGTCGATCTATTGCAGACGATCGACGTGAGCCGGAAGTCGGGGGTCCTCACCCTCCTGTCGACCGATGGGCAGGCGGGGATGATCTCCTTTGATTCGGGTGCCGTGATCAACGCCACCGTCGAAGATCTGATCGGCGAGGATGCGGTCTATCGGCACTTGCTTTGGCGTGACGGCACGTTCGACCTCGAGTTCAGGCGCGTGAGTTTGAGTGAGCGCACCGTGCACCGCACGACGCAGGCGCTCTTGATGGAAGGGATGCATCGGCTCGACGAATGGAGCCGTTTGTCCGAGCTTCTTCCATCGTTCGACGCGGTGCTCGAGATCGACCCGGCGATGTTTCGCGAGCGGCTTCGGGACATGCCGGACGAGCAGAACGAGATGGTGCGATTGATCGACGGGCAGCGAACTGTCGATCAGATCCTTCGCGACCACGGGGGCGATCACGTCGATGCCCTGCGAAAGGTCGTGGACCTCTACTTCGAAGGGATGATTCGCGAGGTCGGTCGAATCCAGGACAGTATTCCGATCCTGACGGAGGTCTCCGTTCAGTCCTCGGCTCCGCCTCCCAAGGAAGGCATCCACACGATTCCAGGGCCTGCCGGGTTGCCAGTGGAGGCAGTCGCCGTGCCCGCTGCGCCGCGTCTGCCCGGCGTGGAGGCATCGTCGACGTCGGTGACGGCGCCAGAAATGGTCGCAGCGTCACCCCGTAAAGAGGACGCTTCGCATCCGCCACGGGGCGAGGCCTCGGTACCTCCGTCCGATCTGTTGTCGACGCCGGTGTCTCTTCCCTCACCCGCCGTGGGGGACGATCCCACCCTCGAAGACGCGATCACGACGCCGTCTGGCTCGCCGACAGTTCTCGCGCCGCCGTCCGACTCGCCGCCGGAGGCCGATCTAAGGTGGGAGCCCGCGCCGCCGCCGGCCCGCCCGCGCCACCAGACGCCTGCCGGTTTTCAGGCGGTGCGACCCGAAAGCTCGATGTATGCAGGCGGGACGATGCTCAATTGGGCGGGGCGCGTTCCCGAGATCGACAAGATCGAGGAGATCTCGGGCCGCGAGACGGTCGAAGTTGGGCAGTGGGACAGCACGCTCGACGAGCTGCGCGACGACCCCGAAGTCGAAGAGGCGATCGTCGCGATCGACTCCGATCCGCCGCCGGGGCCGTTCGTCCGCTCGACGCCTCCAAGTGACCCCGCGCTCGCCGCGTCGGCGGACCGGCCCGAGGAGCCACACCGCGACGCCGCGATCGACTATCACGAGCCGCCTGACGTCGATCCACCCCCACTCCGGTATGAACAGGTGTTCGAAGATGAGGGGGTAAGCATTCGTGCGCCCCGCGCTGTCCAACCGAGCTCCATCGCGCCAAGGCAGCCTGCAAAGCCGACGATGTTGCCTTGGGCGTTGCTGGTCTTGGCGATCGGGTGTGGCGTCGCGGCGGTCGTGTACATGATGTCGGCGGGGGGCGCGCCGGGGGCGGAGCCGGTGGCAGTGCCAGTCCCAGCGCCAGTGGCAGCGCCAGAGCCAGTGGCAGTGTCAGCGCCAGAGCCAGTGGCAGTGTCAGCGCCAGTGGCAGAGCCAGTGCCAGTGCCAGTGGCGGAGGCGGGTGCTGAGGTGATCTTTGCGGAGACGGGGGCGGTTGATACGTATGAGGCGCAGCTGGCTCTTGCTCGTCGGCTCAAGCGGGGTTCACGGGCTTCGGCGGCTTACCGGCGGGCGATCGAGCTCAATCCGGAGGGCAGCCCCGCGTTGGCCGAGCTCGCGCGCCTGATGTTGGCACGAAACCACACGCGCGAGGCCGCCGAGCTGGCGGAGCGCGCGACCGCGGTCGATCCCTCGAGCGCGCTCGCATGGATCACCCTGGGTGCGGCCCGGCAGATGCGAGGCGATCGCCAAGGTGCGCGCCACGCCTATCAAAACTGCGTGAAGCTCGGCAAGGGCCAGTACGTGTCCGAGTGCCGCGCCATGCTGCGGTGACCGCGCGGGTCCGGCACAAGTTTCGAGTAAAGTCGCCCCTCCTGCTAAGCTGTCCCGAAGAGCTTGGGGGGTCACGTGAATCGATCAGAGCCAGTGGGGATTGCCGTCGTCGGGGCCGGCGGTTGGGGCAAGAATCACGTTCGCAACTACTCGGCGATGCCAGAGGCCGACCTTCGATACGTGTGCGATCGCGACGAGGGTATCCGGAGCGCGATGTCCGCGCTCTACCCGAACGTCGCGGCGGTCGCGGACCTGCAAGTCGTTCTCGACGATCCCTCGGTGTCAGCGATCGTAGTCGTCACTCACGCTCCCTCCCATTTCGAGGTGACCCAAGCTGCCCTGCGCGCCGGCAAAGACGTCTTCGTGGAAAAGCCGCTGTGTCTCTCAGGGGATGAAGCCGCAACTCTGTGCGCGCTTGCCGAGCAGGGCGGTCGGATCCTCATGGTCGGTCACCTGCTCCTCTATCACCCCGCCGTCGAGCGCCTGAAGGGCCTCGTGGATGATGGCGAGCTCGGCGACGTCTTGTACGTCTACGCGCAACGCGTCAACCTCGGCGTCGTTCGCCGCGACGAGAACGCGTGGTGGTCGCTTGCCCCGCACGACATCTCGGTAGCCAACTATCTTTTCGGGGCATCGCCTGAAGCGGTGAGCGCAACCGGCTCGTCGTACCTTCAGTCCGAGCGCGGCATCGAAGACGTCGTGTTCGCCACGCTCCACTATCCCGGCCGCCGGATGGCGCACATCCACGTGAGCTGGCTGGATCCGCACAAGACGCGAAAACTGACCGTGGTCGGCAACCGAAAGATGGCGGTTTTTGATGACACGTCTCCCGACCAGAAACTGGCGGTGTTCGACAAGGGCGTCGAGCCGCCGGCGACTCTCAGCTACGAAGAAGGCGTTCGGATTCGCACCGGCGACATTCTCATTCCCGCGCTCAAGATGGCCGAGCCCTTGCGCCGTGAGTGCACGGCGTTTCTCGATGCCGTTCGGACCAGGAAGGCGCCGGTTGCTAACGGGGAGTCTGGACTTCACGTCGTTCGGGCGCTCGAAGGCGGCTCTGCATCACTGGCGCAGGGAGGCGCGCGCATCAAGCTCGCCGGAGGGCAGTGATGAGCGCGCCCCTCATTCACGAGACGGCAGTCGTCGACGAAGGCGCGCGCGTGGGCGAAGGGACACGCGTCTGGCATTTCACCCACGTCTCCAGCGGATCCACCATCGGCGAGCGCTGCGTTCTCGGACAGAACGTTTTCATTGGATCGGGCGTCGAAATCGGCGACGGGGTGAAGATCCAAAACAACGTATCGGTGTACGCGGGCGTGACCATCGCTGCCGACGTGTTTCTCGGACCGAGTTGCGTGTTCACCAACGTGTTGACGCCACGCGCGCACGTCGAGCGCAAAGACCAATACGCGCCTACGCCAGTGGGGCGTGGTGTCACGGTCGGCGCCAACGCGACCATCGTTTGCGGACATGCACTCGGCGACTACGCGCTGATCGGGGCTGGCAGCGTGGTCACGAAAGACGTTCCCGCGCATGCGGTCATGGTGGGCAACCCCGCGCGCCGCATCGCTTGGGCGTGCCGGTGCGGGGAAGTGCTTCCCGAGGACGGCGTTTGTGCCCGATGCGGCGACGAATACGAATTGACGGCACGCGGCTGCCGATGGGTGAAAAGCGGTGAGTGAAGAAGCAATTCCGATGTTGGACGTCGCGGCCCAGAATGGGCCGTTGATCGATCGCCTAACCGAGAAGGCCGCGGACGTCATTCGGTCTGGCCGTTACATTCTCGGGCCGGAGGTCGTGGCGTTCGAGCGCGAGGTGGCCGACTACATTGGGACAGAGCATGCCGTCGGCGTGTCGAGCGGGACCGATGCGCTAATGGTCGCGTTGATGGCCCTTGGCGTCGGTCCGGGCCACGAGGTCATCACGACGCCGTTTACGTTCTTCGCCACCGCGGGATGCATTGCCCGCGTGGGAGCAACCCCGGTTTTCGTCGATATTCGGCCTGACACGTTCAATATCGACGTCGAACAGGTCGCGGCCGCCGTCACGAATCGCACCCGCGCGATTCTCCCAGTTCACCTGTTTGGGCAAGCCTGTGACATGGAAGCGCTTTCGACCATCGCGAACAAGCACAGCTTGCCGATCATCGAGGACGCGGCCCAGGCCATCGGCACGAAGAGCCCATTGGGGCCCGTGGGTAGCCTCGGCGCCTACGGCTGCTTCTCTTTCTTCCCCTCGAAGAACCTCGGCGGGTTCGGGGATGGCGGGCTAGTGACCACCCAAGACGCTGCACTTGCGGACAAGGCTCGTGTCATGCGCGCGCACGGGAGCAACCCCAAATACTACCACTCGGTGATCGGCGGGAACTTCCGCATCGACGCTCTGCAAGCCGCGCTCTTGCGCGTGAAGCTTCCCGAGCTCGAGGGTTGGACGTCACGCCGTCGCGAGAACGCGTCACGCTACGACGCGGCGTTCTCTGCTTCTGGTCTGGACGAGAGCCTGTTGCGGCCCCCACCGCGTCGTTTCGAGGGGCACATCTACAATCAATACGTTCTGCGGACCTCGCGTCGAGACGAGCTTCAGACGCACCTCCAAACCGAAAAGATTGCGACGGCAATCTACTACCCGGTGCCGCTTCATCGGCAGGAGTGTTTCGCGCATCTCGGGTATCGCGAGGGGTCGCTTCCCGTGTCGGAGAAGGCGAGCCGTGAAGTCCTGGCGTTGCCGATCTTCGCGGGCCTCGGGCAGGCGCGCCAGAAGCGTGTCATCGACACGGTAATTGGCTTCTTGGGCCAATAGAAGTGGCCATCGATGCACGTGCGCCCTAGAGTGCGCAGCAACTCATGACAGGCCGCTACCATGCACCGTTTGCCGAGCACGGGTCGCATACCGTCGATGCGGATATCGCGAACCGCCTGCTGAGGATCGCTCTCGAGCAAGGTGGCGATTACGCCGACCTGTTTTTCGAGTACTCGGTCAGTGGGAGCTACGTCTACGACGAGCAAATTCTCAAATCTGCGAGGCGCGCCGTTTCGATGGGTCTGGGCGTCCGAGTGATGAAGGGCGACGCCACCGGGTATGCCTATTGTGAAGATTTCTCATTCGACGCGATGAAGCAGGCGGCCGACACCGCGGCGCAAATCGCAGCAGGGGGCCAACCGGTCGCGCCACTCGACGTGTCAATACGCGACGCGCCCAGCCGCTACCCGGTCGCGGTGGAGTCACTCGATGTGGACGGCGAGGTGAAAAAGGCGATCCTCGAGCGCGCCGATCGTGCGGCGCGCGCATCCGACCCGCGCATCGTCCGAGTCGATGCCTCGTTTGGCGAAAGCATTCGCGAGGTCCTGATCGCAAACAGCCTCGGGCACATGGCGCACGACCGTCAGCCGCTGATCCGCTTTGGTCTCCACGTGATCGCCGAAGATGCGGGGAACCGTCAGTCGGGTTCTTCAGGGGGTGGCGGCCGGATGGGGCTCGAGTATTTCGATGGTCAGACACCGGAATGGCACGCCGAGCAGGCGGTCCAGCAGGCGTTGGTGATGCTCGACGCGCGCGAGGCGCCCGCCGGGGAAATGGACGTGGTCTTGGCTCCTGGCGACAGCGGCATCCTGTTGCATGAGGCGGTGGGCCATGGTCTCGAGGCGGACTTCAATCGCAAGGAGACTAGCAACTACTCTGGCCGCATCGGTGAGGAGGTCGCAAGCGGGCTCTGCACCGTCGTCGACGACGCGTCACTCGAAGGGTCGCGCGGCTCCATCAACGTCGATGACGAGGGGCAGCTTCCGACTCGCTCCGTTCTCATCGAGGGTGGGGTCTTGAAGGGCTACATGCAGGATCGACACAGCGCGGACTTCTTCGAGACGAGCTCGGACGGCCACGGCCGCAGGCAGAGCTTCCGCTCGCACCCGATGCCCCGGATGACCAACACGATGCTCCTTGGCGGGCAGGACGCGCCAGAGGACATCATTCGCAGCGTGAGCCGTGGCGTCTACGCCAAGAAATTTGGTGGTGGCCAGGTCGACATCTCCAACGGTGATTTCGTGTTCTCGTTGACCGAGGGCTATCTGATCGAAGACGGCAAAATCACCGCGCCTCTCAAGGGCGTGAATCTGATTGGCAACGGACCGGACGCGATGCGCAACGTGGTCATGTTGGGCCACGACTTCGAGGTGTCGGACGGGATTTGGACGTGCGGCAAGGAGGGGCAATCGGTTCCGGTTGGCGTGGGGTGTCCCACGATCAAGATCGCCTCGATGACCGTCGGCGGCACGCAGGTGGCCGGCGGATGAGCGAGGCCGAAGCCGAGGCCAAGGCGTTGGTCGACCTCGGGCGCTCGGTCGTCGAGCGCGCCATCGCCGGCGGCGCCGACGTGGCGGAGGTAGAGTGCACAGCGGGTCCCATCTATCCGTGAAGGCGCGCGTGGGGGAACCCGAACTGGTCGAGGAAGCCGGTTCGCGAGCCCTCGGGCTTGCGGGTGATGGTCGGTCGGCGCGTGGCATCGACCTACACGAGCGACCTGAGCGACGCGGGTCAGCGCACGCTGATCGAGGATGCGCTCGAGCTGGCCCGGCTCAGCGAGCCGGACGAGTTTGCGGGCCCGCCCGCCCCCTCGGAGCTGTCCTCCGCAGTCGCAGTGGGCGGAGCTGGACACCTTCGACGAGGGCGTCAGCCGAATCTCGGCTGAGGAAGCGCTTGCCCGGGCGCTCCGCGGAGAGCGAGCCGCGTTTCGATTTCGACCCCCGCATCACCAATAGCGAAGGAGCTTCATTCACCCGTGCTCGAGGGGTGAGCGCGCTGGTCACCAGCGGCGGGTTCGCCGGGGAGCGACTCATGGCACCTACGCCTCGGTCGTCGTCAATCGATCGCCGACGACGAGGCTGGCAAGAAACGAAGCGGCTACCACTGGTCGTCATCCCGGCACTACGCAGACCTCGAGGACAGCCAGGCCGTGGGCGCAGAAGCCGCGCGCCGCACGATCGCCCAACTCGGGCGCGAAGAAACTTCCCACCCAAGAGCTGCCTGTCGTCTTCGACAAAGACGCCGCGCGGTCCATCCTGGGGCTCTTTGCGGGATGCATCCTCGGTGGGGCGATTTGGAGAAGAGAGCTCGTATTTGGTCGACCGAGTTGGCACCCGGGTCGCGAGCGACCTCGTCGACATCGTCGACGACCCACTGCTCCCGAGAGCTCCGGGCTCCCGCGCCTTCGACGGCGAGGGCCTGCTTTGCGCGCCACAACGTCGTCGTCGAGGGAGGGGTGCTCCAGACATATTTGATGGACACGTACAGCGCGCGAAAGCTGGGCCTGAACAGCACCGGCAGCGCCTCCCGGTCCCCTGCAGGCGGAATCTCCTCCTCCGCCACCAACCTGATCCTGAAAGCCAACACCCAGTCACGGGACCAGCTCATCGCCGAAACGAAACATGGCCTCTATGTCACGGGCATGATGGGTTTCGGCTTCAACGCCGTCACCGGCGACTTCAGCCGAGGCGCGTCGGGCTTTCTAATCCAAGACGGCGAGCTATCCCACCCCGTTTCCGAGGTGACCATTTCGTTGAACCTCGATCAGTTGCTCCAGCGTATCGACGCGGTCGCGGACGATCTCGACCACCGAACAGCAATTGCATCCCCGACGTTTAGGGTTTCGTCGATGACGTTGGCGGGCGGCTAAGCCTGCCGCGCCCGGGCCACCATCGCATCCACGTAGCTCTCCAACGCGGGACACGAAATCCCTGAGTCGGCCAGCAACTCGCGCGTGTTGCGGTCGTCGTAGATGACGTCGGTATTCAAATGGTCGAGGAAGGCGCGGGTGGTGTTTCGGAAGCGCTGTAGCCCCGGAGCCCTCATGAGTGCCGTTGCGAGGTTGAGTGGGTCGTGCTCTCGGGGCGCCGGGCGACCGGTGGCCTCGGCGAAGAGCTGGAGCGCGTGCCGGACCGTGACCGGTTTCGGGTCGACGATGTGGAAGGTGCGCCCGATGGAGCCGGCATCTGCTGCGATGTGCAGAGCAGCCCGGACGGCGTAGTCGACTGGGACCGCACTGATTCGGACGCCGGTTCGGCTTGGTGTCGGCATTCGGTAGTCTTCGGGTGCGCTCAGCAGGAAGCGGATCAGGAGGTACAGGCCGTTCAGGTCCTCCGCCTCGCCCGTGGCCGAGTCGCCGACCATGAGCGCGGGTCGAAGCACCACAATCGGCAGCTCGTCGGCCGACTCGCCGAGTATTTTTTCCATTCGGTAGAGAGACTCTTCAATCGGATTGCGAAACCCCGCTTCATCGCCGAGGTCGGTCTCTTTGACGAAGCCTTCACGGTTGCCTGAGACCATCGCGCTCGACCAGCACACGAGGCGCTGTAGCCGCGGCGCGGCCTCTGCGAACTCCAAGACCTCAGCCATCGCGCGAACGTTGCCCGCGGCTTCTTCCTGGGTGCCCGCCGGATCGGTGATCGACGCGCAGTGGTGGATGACCTCCACGCGTTCGGCGAGGACGGCGAACTCTTCGCCGCTCAAACCAAGATCCATCGACCGCGGGTCACCCACCCAAAGCGACACGCGGTCACGCACCGCATCTGGAATGGCGTCGAGTAACCCGAGCGCGCGCTCCTGTTGGCTCTCGTTGACCAAGCAACACACCGAGCGCTCGTCATGGGTCGCGAGCTCGCGCACCAGGTGCGTCGCCGCTTGCCGGCCAGGGAAACCCGTCACCAAGACCGAACGTACCAACGTTCCCATTACTTCGACTCCTGTGATCCGAGCTGCGCCACCAGCAGAGCGTGCACCTCGGCGACTTGCCGTCGCGTCGCCTCGAGGTTGCCATTGTTTGTCACAACGTGGTCGGCGACGGCGATCTTTTGGGCGAGAGGTAGCTGCGATGTGATTCGGGCATCGGCCTCCCTGACTGTGAACCCGTCGCGCGCAATCAGTCGGAGCCGTTGGAGGGATTCCTCCGCGCTTACCACGATCAGAGCGGAAAACGCCTTGTGTGAGCTCGTTTCCACGAGTAGCGCGGCCTCGTAGAGGAGATACGGTGCCGGATCGTCTTGGTGGGCCGTCATTTGCTCTGCGCCGGCGGCCCCGATCAAGGGATGCATGATCCCGTTCAGGGTCTGGCGCGCAGCCTCGTCACCGAACACCAAGTCGCCCACCTTCTTGCGATCGAGGCGGCCGCTCCCGTCGAGCACGCCGTCTCGTGACCGACGGTCACTTCATCGTGATCGAAGGCATCGACGGCTCCGGCACCACAACGCAGTGCTCGACGCTTGCGGAGCGCCTGGTCGCCAAAGGACTGCAAACGCACACGACGCGCGAACCGAGCGACGGTCCCATCGGCGTTCTGATCCGTCAGGTCCTCACCGGGAGGCTGGTGGTGTCCGCTCGTCATGGGACCCGTCCGCCAGGCTGGGCCACGATGGCCACGCTGTTCGCTTCCGACCGCCTCGATCACCTGGAGGCGGAGATCATCCCGAACGTCGTGGATGGTGTCACGGTGATCTGCGACCGGTACGATTACTCCTCCGTCGCCTATCAGACGGTGAGCGGCGGAGGTGGGGACGACGCTGCGTCCTGGGTACGCGAGCTCAACCGGCATGCGAAGCGCCCCGACCTGACCTTCGTTCTCGACGTCGACCCCGAAGTGGCGGCAAGCCGCCGAAACACGCGATCCGGCAGCCCCGAGCTGTACGAAGTCGACGAGATGCAGGTCGAGCTGGCCAAGTTCTACGTGAAAATCGACGAACTTTTTCCAGATGATACCATTCGACACATCGACGCGAACTGTGGGGTCGAGGAAGTGGCCGCGGCGATATGGTCCGAGGTCATGGCGCTCCGAGGAGAGTCTGTATGAGCCGTTATCTGAGTGTGTTGTGGGCCGCCCTGATGATCGCCAGCGTGATCGGGTGCGAGAAAAGTAAGCTGCGCGACGATATGATGGGGGACTCCACCTGGGAGAGCTCCGCAGGCGAGGAGAAGTGGGAAGCGGTAGACCAACCGCCCAAGCGAAACGATCAGTGGGAGGAACAAAACGCGCCGATGGAGGGCGCGCCTCCCGCCGAGGAGCAGAAGCCGGAGAGCAGTCTGGGGCAGTCCTATCCGCGAGTATCGACGGGCACCATCTCACGTGCAGAGCTTTTGCCGGTGCTCGACGGCGGCCTGGGCCGGTTCCTGCAAGGCGTCGAAACCGAGCCCGCGTTTCACAAGGGCACCTTCGTCGGGTTTCGCATCGTGAGCTTGTTTCCTGGAGAGCCGGCGTTTGCGTCGCTCGACCTTCGCCCCGGGGATACCGTGACGCGCATCAACGGCAAGCCCATCGAGCGACCCGAGCAAGCAGCGGCGGTGTGGGAAGACCTTCGAACGGCTTCGAGTCTGGTGGTCGACTATCGGCGCGGTGGCGAGAAGCACGCCCTCCGCTTCACGATCGTCGACGAGGGTTAACCTCGACTCCAACTTTCCTCACCCAGTCCCATCTCGGGTGCTAGTGTGGTTCCGTGAGCGATCCTTATCTCGACCAAGAGGTGGCCGGTCAGTTCCGCATCGTCGAGAAGATCGGCAAGGGCGGCATGGGCTCGGTCTACAAGGCCGAGCAGCCCGACATGAATCGCTACGTGGCGATCAAGATCCTTCACTCACGCTACCTCTCGCGGAGCGACTTGGTGTCCCGCTTCCGTCGCGAGGCGCGCGCAATGAGTCAGCTCTCGCATCCCAACACCGCGCGGGTGTTTCTCTACGGGCAGCTCGACGACGGCGCTTGCTACTTCGTGATGGAGCATTTGGTCGGCCAGAACCTCGCTCAAATCGTTCGAGCCGAGGGCGCGATGGACCCGAAGCGGGCGATGCGCATCATGATTCAAGTGTGCAGCGCGCTCGAAGAGGCGCACCAGGCAGGCATCGTTCACCGCGACCTCAAGCCGGAGAACATCTTCGTGACCACCCAGGGTGGCATCCGGGACTTCCCCAAGGTGCTGGACTTTGGTCTCGCCAAAGTCACCGAGCGTCAGATGAGGCCCGGCTCGATGGTGCTCACTCAGCAGGGCATGGTCTTCGGCACCCCGGAGTTCATGAGCCCGGAGCAAGCGCACGGCAAGACCCTCGACGCGCGTTCGGACATCTACTCGCTGGGCGTCATCCTTTACGAGCTGTTGACCGGAAAGCTGCCCTTCGATGCCAAGCAACCGATCGAGTACATCCAGCTGCACGTCAATGCGACGCCGATCCCGCTGGCC
>PVMK01179156.1_pt1 | contig 16181 bp, 13 predicted proteins | sample 1853481 | NCBI WGS metagenome assembly PVMK01 (sample SAMN08533507, study PRJNA380276) | Marine sediment metagenome, whole genome shotgun sequencing project.
CCCGTATCGGTTCCGACACGACACCAGAGCAACTGCTGCAGTTGCTCTGGTGTCGTGTCGTACCTAAGCCGCAGGATCGGCCGATACAAAATCTTGCTGCGCGCCGAAATATTGTCGATTGGCTCGCTTGCCAGCCGTGCGTTAGGGATTGCGATCACAGTATTTGCCAGCGTGCGAATGCGCGTGGTCCTCAGACCGATTTCCTCGATGGTGCCCGTACTGCTTCCGATACGACAGAAATCGCCTACTCGGACCGGCTGCTGCGCATACAGTGTGATAGCGCCGAACACGTCTTCCATCGGTTTCTGCAATGCCAGAGCGACGGCTATGCCGCCGACTCCGAGGCCGGCCAGCACTGTAGTGATGTTAATGCCGAGATTGTCCAGGTAGATCAATACAGCGCCCAGGGCAATCAGCAGTTTGAGGGCGTTAGTGGCGGGACGAAGCAAGACTGCCCCGCCAGGACGATCGCGCTGCTCCAGGCGATTCGAATAGATATCCCGAACAAGATTCATGCCGACAAACAGCATCCAGACGGTCACCAGGATCGGGACGGGCGAATACTGCTGCATCGCTTCGGCAGTTACGCCCCTGCCGAGCGAGGTGGCGACGGTATTCATGGAAATAATGACCAACCAGACCCCGAAGGGCAGCGCCAGGAATCTGAATACACGCCGATGTGCGGGCGTAGTCGGATCACCGAGCACCCGCCGAATCGCTAGCGCTATCAGGAAGGTTGCCGCGTAAACAAGTATGCCAACGCCGCACACGATGACCCATTTGAACAACTCGAAGCCTAGGAATGTCACATTCGGCATGCTGCGACGTAGTTTTTCGATCCATTCCGGATAGCCGTAGGTAGCATAGAGCCTCGGTATCAGCGATATCGTGGCGTTGGATATTTTCCAAATGGATTCGCCATCACCCCGCGGCACCTTCTGCATGAGTAGCCGGACATCCTTGTCACCATCCAGAACGACACCGATAGAGTCCCGGTAGTCGGGCAGGTTGTCGTTGCTGCGGCCGGCCGGATTGTCGGTCAGTTCGTCGACGTCCACCCAGGTTGCGCGATTGATAATCACAAAAAATCGGCGGGAAAGCTGTGCACCGGTCAACTCCCGGGCCTCGCCCCGCAGATTACGGAGATCCATGTATTCGGCCGCGGTCTCATAGTCGGCCTCGTCAGCCGCGGCAATGAATCCTTCTCCACTCCGGAGCGGTGTTCCACGATCAAATTCGTCAGCGAGAATTACGACGCTGTCTGCGGCAGGGGCGCTATTGTCCTGCGCGTTTACCTGCATGTCGGCGAACAGCACCGCTACAAGAAATAATCGGAAGAGTTGAGTTTTTTTCATTTTATCCTCCCGGCTGGACGTTATCTAACAGCAAGCGAGTCCGAACGCCGCGATTCGCTAGAGGTTGCTCAAGTGAATCAATAAGTGCAGGAAGTCGCTCGTGCTATCGAGTCCGTCGCGATCCAGCCATGTCCGACCGTATGCCAAACCCCAACGATAGCTCTTCTGTGGATACCAGTTGATACCGATCATGACCTGTTGCATATCACCACCGTCGATCAAGCCTTCGTTAAGATCCGTATCGTTTACCGCCAATGCGAAAGACCATAAACCTTTGCCGCCTTTCGTAAAATCATGGGATGGCAGTGGCCTGCCGAATACGGCTTTGTCGTAGTTCCATGACCTGGTTTCGCCGGTCAAAGTCCATTCAAACCACACGTACGAGCCCGAAAATGTCGGATCGCCTATGGTCGGCGAGTCAAGCTTGGTCCGAACATGTTCCGCCGTGAGCATGAAGTTTCGCTTTCGCCAAGCGAACTCGCCCGTCAGCCAGCGAGCCTCATTGCCCGGCATGTCACCAGTGTCGAGATAGTCTGGAACGAAAGGGACGCCTGGCCTGGCCCGAAACTGTATGGAATCTTCAACGAAATCCGTCCAGCGCATTCCAACACCGACCTGGAGCAGCTGCTCGTTTACTTGATTATCGAGCACGAGGCCGCTCACTCGCCCGGTTACGTAGGTATTTGTGTCACTAATGCTTTTTCCTTCTGTGAGCCAGTCATTGAAGAGTCCCACACCCCAGGTCATCCGCTTATCGAAGGCCGTGTTGGTCAATCGCACGCCGTTATCACGGGACTTCGTCAATGCGCTGACAGGCGCTTGGCGGAAAGCCGTCGGCAGATAGGTACCGCTCCAGGACCTGCTGATCGTAGTCGGGGCCTTCATACGCCCGACCGTCAGCTTGCCGATTCGCATCTCGGGAAAGCGAATCTCCAGGTTGTAAAGGGAATATTCATCATCCTCGGTGATGTCAAACCCTTCATCGAAACCGTTGTAACCCCAGTCCATATAGTAGTTAACCGGGTAGCCCTCGCCAAGGTGCCCGAAAAGCACGAACCTTGCGGCAGTAAGTCCGGCACCTCTGAACTCAGTTAGATCACCCACCTGCTGTTTGCTCTCGTCGTCCTGAATCATATCCAGTCCATCCACCGAGATGATGCCGCCGACTCCGATACTTGCCCAGCCATTGTTCGCTTCGATCACGCGTAATGGCATGTGGTCAGGGTCATCGATGTCGGGGCCGGCCGGAATGACATTGTCGAGATAGTTCTCGACAACCTGGCCATCTTTTACGAGGAGCTGAGTGTGCAAATCTGCCCGGGCCAGCACCGAAATGTCTTCTTGTGGATTTGCGTCGAAGACTACGAAGTTCGCGATTCGGCCTGGTGTTATCGCGCCAACCGCAACGTGACCCAATCCGTCCATGATCTGTGTGCCTGAAGGAGCCCGAGGCTTTTCTGAACCTGCCTCGGCAATTTCACCTGCGATAATCAGGATATGCTGGCCGTTCCGAACCTCACCGCTCGATCCATCCCAGATGCCGATGTTCGTCAAAAGGACTGTATCCACTACGTTCTGCGTGAACGCGGGCAAACAAATGAAAAGACAGAGGCAGACCGTCGATACACGTAAGTTCATAACGAATTCATTAATGTTTCACGGTGCGATCAACTGCAAAACTGCGACCTCATTCAGATCTGAACATAGTTCTTCCAGTTCTGCTGCTGTAGCAAGATTTTACGGATCACGTGGGACAATCCAGTGAATTGACCCGTGTAAATTGCTGCCGTTCCGACACTGCCTGCCGGCACGAATACATCCGGGTCATCAAGTGACAGATGGACCAGGAAGGGTGCTGCATCAAATTGGTCCAACGTAACTATCGTGCCGCTGGGAGCCAGCTGCCCCGACGAATTTGCTTTGAACACACGCACTACAGTCGCAGAAAAAGTCTGCCCTGGAAAGAGTTTGAAGATCACCTCAGCCGCATCACCAGGCTCGATGTGCCGTGTATTGATTTGTTGCATCTGAACGACGAGAAACGTCTCTGACTCATCAATGAACGCCATGGCTGCCTGACCCGCCGCAAGACGCACGCCGGGGAGCAAAGCCACGTCGAGAACCCAGCCGTCCACCGGTGCCTTAATCGTGGTTTGGTCAAGATTCCAGCGGGCCGCATTCAGATCGGCCTGGAGTCCGCGAACCTCTGCGTCGTATTGCTGAACCTCGTAGACACTGCCCGCCTGATCAGCAGCAAGTTCACTGGCCTGCTTCAGTCTCAGCTCAGCCAACGCAAGTCTCGCGCTGATACTATCCACGGCTGCCTGGAACGGAGCGCTGTCGATCATAAAGAGGACATCATTCTTACGCAGTGGTGTGTTTGACGATACCGGCACCTCTACAACCGGTCCCGCTACATTGGGACTGATCTGTACGGTGTTTTTCAAGACGACCACGGGGCCTGCAGGAGCTCCGAAATTCATCGGAATAACGAAAATCAACAGCATGCTGATGAAAACGACAACGCAAGACGCTGACATCCAGCCTGCCCATTGCTTGAATATCCCGACCTTGATAAGGAGAAACAGAAACCCTGCATATGCGCCGGTCATTAGGATAATCATGCTGCTTCTCCTGTCGTCCCATCGGCCAACTCGCGGTCTCTTCGGTCCGCTGCCTCGGGAGCCGGGATGCGAGTATGCCCACATCAGTACCCAGGGCCAGCCAATCACGCCAAACAGCAGAGTTGCCCAGCTACCAACGTTGATCGCCTCGGCCTTGGGATGGTTGCGCGCGGCGGCGACACGCCCCGGCATGCCTCCAATCGTCCAGACCGCATACAGCGCCAGTCGCATGATGAATATCGTCAGTCCAAGTGCAGCCCATTTCATAGCTTGACTCCTATCATTGATATCTGTGTCGGATTACGTAGCCAATTCACGTTCGTTCTCTATTCCGATTCTTCGAAATCGCCGCCGAGCGCGAGATGTAGGTTGATATGTTCGATCAGCTTCGCGTTCTGCAGACGAATCAGCGCCGAGCGCGCAGCGAGTTCTCGTGACTGAACCTGGAGGACACTGAGCAAGTCGATGCGGCCGACTTCAAATTGACGCTGCATTTTCTCTACCGCTGTTGCGTTGTCTTTTACCGCTGCCATCTGGAATTGAACGCGCTCATCCAAGAGGCCCAAATTGCAAGGCCCGACTCGACTTCGCTCAAAGCGACCAACGCCTGCTGCCCGTAGTTAGCTAATGCCACTTCTTGTTGCGCGGTCTGAATGTCGACCTGCGCATCGAGCGCACCACCTGTGAATATCGGGGCCAGGAAATTCGCGCCAACATTGAAAAAGCCTGGACCCTGGCCAAGCATGTCATTTAATGCATTGCTGGAAGCGCCGGCGCCCGCTGTCAGGCTGAAAGATGGCAACTTCGCAAGTTTCGCAGCCTCTACCTGTTGAAACTGTGCTTTTACCTCGCGCTCTGCGGCGACCAGGTCGTATCGTCGTTCAAGCAACGCAGACGGCAAACCCGCAGGCGGTATGGGCGGCACTGGCACGAATTCCTCGGCCACTTCCATTTCTGCTGATGGGTAGCGGCCGAGTAATAACTCAAGACTGCGCACGGCCTGCTGATAACCGGCCTCTGTTCCCCGCAGGCTCTCTTCTGCACTCGCTAGATCAGCCCGTGCAAGTGCGACGTCCTGTTCGCTGACACGGCCCGCCGCTTGCTGTTTCTCCACCAACTCGAGAACTTTCTTGTTCTTGTCGACGAATTGCTCGGCGAGCGTCCGATGTTGCAGCGCCTCGGTGGCGAGGTACCAGGCTTTGGCAGCCTGTGCTGCAAGTGATTGACGAGCGTATTCGAAGTCGGCTTGTGCGGCTTGGAATTCCTGCTCACTTGCCTCTGACAATGTGCGCAGCTTGCCCCAGACATCCAGTTCCCAAGAGACATTGACATCAGCGCCATAGCTCTGCGACGGCCCACCACCCTGAGCAACTGTCTGGCTTGACCCCCCACCGCCGAGACCGACAGTAGGTTTTAGCCGGGCACCGGCAATTGTTGCTGCAGCAGCGGCAGCATCGAGATTTGCTGATGCTGCACGCAACCCCAGGTTGTTCTTTAAGGCTTCACCAACAACCGCCTCCATTTGTGGATCGTTGTAGGTCTTAAGCCAACCGTCCGGCACTTGCCCTGCCTCCGCAGCGCTGGCCCACTTTCCGGGAATGACCGTGGTTTCCGGGCAGCGACCTCAGCCTGGATCTCGGCTCTGCGTTGGCGGCGCTTTCGTTGCGCAGCCCGCAAGTGCGAGACTGGCGCCCAAGGCCAGAAGGCAACTCGTGTGTCGACGGTACTTGAGAATCACTTTGTACTCCTAGATCTCGTAGATTGTTCTTGAGAACGGCGCTGTAACTACAGCCCGACCGGGATCGTCATTACGGGTGCAGCACCCGGTACTGTTCCGCCGACCACGGCAAACAGCGCGTTAATCATCGCGAACGACTGTCGAGACCGAAGATCTGATTCGTCGATGTAGAACCAGTGGCCCCGATGTTTTATGCGCAGGTGACTGTCGGGCTCTGATTCCGAGCTCTTTATGACGAGCCAATCTGATTCGCCTTGCGATGACACGCTGGCTGCCGTACCCATGCTGATATCCGCACCCGGTACCTGCACATGTTTCGATGCGACCTGCATGATCTCGAGCATCGAGCGACCTCGCAGACCTATCTCTTCCCAGATGACACTGGGATCCAACGCGCCCGGCGACTGCCCAAGAATGCCTCGCGGTTTTTCCGCGTTAACCATTTCGGCCTCAACCATTGAAAAGTTGTAATGATCAGGCTTCAAAGCAAGGAGTTTTTTCAGTCGCTGGGCATCCGTCGATTGGTCCGAGTTCGGCGAAAATCGCAAGGCCATGTGCTTTTCATACCTGTGCGTCTGCCAGAGCCCCTGGCCACCACGAATGGCCTGGCCATCCGGTCCTACTCCGTACTCGACAATCTCCAAGTCATTCGACGTCGCGTAACTTGCCGCAGCGAGCAGCATGACCTGCGAATGTCGGATTGTGCATCGAGTTGTACGGGGCTTGACCAGGAAGTTTCCTTGCCTCCCAACTCCAGGTCTACGAGCCCCTCGGCCCGAAGCTTCCTGATAAGCGAGAACGCCTCCTGAAACTGCGCGGTTGCAGCACTTTGCTCTGATGAGCCCTCGAGATTGGCGCTAGTGTTTCGCAGTCCGTTGACTCCGCGGACTGCTGTGTTGAACACGAGCTCGCTGTCGAAACCTGCCAATACCAGTGAGGTAACCTGCTTGGCGCTCAAAGGCGCCAGCATCCGACCGTAGTATTTTTCGGATTCAGGCATTGAGAAGGTGATCGTTGGGGTTTCGGAAACATTGGCTCCCGCGCTGAGTCCGTAACTATTCCCTGAGCCTTCGTTCAATGTGGCTGAGGCGCCTGCGTTGGCGCCTACCGAGAAGCTGGTGGTTACATTGTGCACCTGCAGAAATACCGGTGATTCGTAGTAACGCATGCGTACCAGGTTGCCAAGCATTTGCCCGTCTGCGGTTTTGCTGATCGCATCCGTATAGTCATTGAATCTGGCTTCGTACAATTTTGGCCCGACCGTGCTGCATCCCGAAAGCATAGACAGCGCCAAAAAAGTGCTCGCCGAGATTATCCAACCTGATTTTTTATTCATATCCTTCACGTCCTCCTCCTCCGCTCCTTCAAGCAAAAGCGCCTTATTCGCGCTCCGCTCGAAAAAGGGCTCCACCTCAGACCGGAGGCTGAGAGGAGCCCGATCAACTTAGCCTAGATGTGACCTACAAAAGGACGCCGAACACAGCCCGAGTAAATCCAGTTCGTCAGCGATGTGTAGTCCCACACAGGCATATTCACCATCTTCTGAACGGCGACGGCGTGCGGGGGAAGCTCGGTACACTCGAGCATAATCATTGCGATGTCCTTGTCTTTCTTAAGGAGCCGTTTGATACCCTCAAGGATATCCCTTTCGAACCGATTCGCGTTCAACTTCCCGTTAAGGGACATGACAGCGGCGAACTCCGGGTCGTCCTGACAACCTTCGACCACGACGCGACTCGCTTGGAGCTCGCGGCTCAGCCCGCAGTTTTCCATCGCCTGGCCACTTTCGAGGAGTGGTCCATTAGCGGTAAGGACGCCGACCTTCTTGTTGCGGGGCAAGGACTGCACCATCATCGGCAGCATCATCAGGCTGGAAGAGAAGAAAGGCGTGTCGATGCGGTCCTGCACCACGTTCTGGTAGTGGGCGAAGAATCCACAGTTCCCCATAATGGCACTCACACCCTGTAACTCGAGCCACTTCGCGGCCTCAACAATGCCATCGGTAAAGTTCTTGGTCATCTCGGGCTTCATGAGGTCAAAGACGTTGTCCACATTCATCTCGCGATAGAGCATTGGGAAATCAAAGGTGGTGGCATTCCCCATGTTGCCCGGCATCATGGGCAGATCGGCGCGCACCTGAACCAAGCCGATCGTCACGCCCGAGACGTTGCGCCCAGGCCACCAGGTCATATCAGGATTGTTTTCGTCAAACCCCGTCTCTTCCGTGTACATGTCGCTGTCCTTCGCACCCGGCTTGAGCGTCTTCCAGTCGGGCGTGCTGACGCGGCTCAGATCTTCATCCGCACTCGCCGCATTCGCGAACAATGAAGCCCCGGCAGCGATGGCCCCCGCCGCCGCAATCGTTCCGGTTGACCTGGAGAGAAATTCACGGCGTGATACATCTGTCTCGGTATCGACCTGAGCTGAATTTTCACTGATTTCTTTGCGTTTCTCGTCTTTCATTTTCTGCTCCCTCTGAATGGAATTTGTGGATACAAGTACTATTTGCTTGAATTTTCATCTGCGGCACCGAGACAATCTGCTGAGACCACGGGCAAATGCAGATCGTAGAGCGCGTTCAGGACACCGGAGAGAGCCGACTGATCATCAAGACGACCTTCAAGCACCGTCTCCGCTCTGCCATCTTTCCGGTACGTATTTTCGATTTGCAAACCTTCAAACCTGTCAGACATGTTCGGGTCCAGTTCTCCTCGCACACGAATTCGATAAAACGCCGCACCCTGCATGCTCAGATGTTCCAATTTGTGCTTGAAATTCATTAGTGAATCGCCTCGAGAAATCGTCGTGAACATGAACAACTCGCCTCAGAAGTCAGACTAGATTCAACGGGGGCAGACGACATCCCCCAGAGTGGGTTATTCGATGGTCCAATTTTTGATAACCCGGCTTGCGCGCCGCGCTTATCGAAACGTACAGGTCATGAATTGACCGGTTGCGCGAAGATTTTCGACCGCTTGTCGGCTAGAACGTATAGCCTAGCGATGTAGTGATGCCCATGTCTTCGGTTGCGGCGCCTGCCGGAGGCTGATTGTCCCAGGTGAGGTAGTAAGTCAGGTTCCAGGTGAAATCCTTGACGATCTCCCAGCGCATCTTTACGTCGAAGTTCCCACGCAGCCGGCTGGATTCAGTGATGCCGGGAAATATCGCCAGGTCCAGGCTGATGTCGGACTTCGTCGGGCTGAAATAGAACAGGGAAAAATTGCTGACGAGCATTCCCTCAATCTGACTTTGCCCGAACTCGCCGGCCCTACGCTCGCGAGATGCGGCAAGCCCCCCCCGCAAGCGTCCATTTCTTGCTGTTATTCTTCATGAGAACGCGGCCAAAACCTCCGCCGCCCAGGGACCTGAGTTCAATACCCAATTCGTCATTTCTGTTTAACCCGGCGCCAACGATCCAGAACCAGCGATTCTGCATTGCCCTTGCGTAGTTTGCGGTCCAGTCAAATCGCCTTGTATCGGTCTTGGAGCTACCGGTTGTGATCGTAGCGCCGAAGTTCGTGTTCACTTCGTATTTCTCTTCGACAAATGACGCATTCAATCCAACATTGGCCTGACCGATCTCACTACCCGACGCAAAGTTCATGCCCAACTGCACTGAGCCATCAACTCTGTCCCAGATAGGGTTTTCGCGCTTTACACGCACCATCGATGCGACTTCGGAAAACTCGATTTCCTCGTAATTGCTACCGGCCCGTACAGTCAGAGTCTCGCCGTCGTCGGCCAGCTGGATCGTCCCCAGTGCTGTTGCGCCAGATACCAGTTCTATCCGATAGTTCTTGCTGGTCGAAATACTGTCGATCACCTCCCATTCGATGTGGATCGTTCCCATCCCGAGGGTTGTTGCGCGCAGCAATCCCCGTTCAAATTCCTTGATGTCTACAGTCAGCGTATCCCCGTTCTTAAATCTGATGACGTCGGTCTTTTGGGCGGTGGCTATCACAGGAAATAAGCACAAGATAACCAGCAGTGTGCGCAACAACTTTGGGCTGATACGTGCGCGGCAATTGCGGAGGTACGAAAATGGCATGACCGACTCCCAATCTCACTTCTAATAAACAACATCCTGAACAGACCGGGTTTTAGCACATTTGCTGCTGATTCCACCCCGACGGCTGGAAATTGGACCGTGCTTTGTATCCATTCGGGTCATGTGTCGACAAGGTGGCCACCCTAGCATTGGTGCTGGAACCCTACGACCGACCCTCAGGGGGAAGGAGAACACCGATGAAGGCATACTGGTTGCAGGCATTTGCACTGCTGTCGGCTTTGGCACTTGCGCCGCTGGCGAATGCAGATAACGAGTACAGTAAATTCGATCGTCCGTTTCGCGTCTACATCGGTGGTTTTTGGCCGAAGATCGACTCTGAACTGACCAGCAATGCTGATGACGGAAATCTGGCTCTACCGATCAATCTGGAGGAGTTCCTCGGTGTTACGGACAGTAAAGGCGTGGGCTGGGGTGGCGTCGACTGGCACTTCGCGCGCCGTCATTCGATCGGCCTCGAGTTCTTTGCCCTGAAACGCTCGGGTGGCGTATCCGACACATTCTCACCACCGATCGAGATCAGCGACATATTCATCGAGGCTGGCGCGGTCAATACGTTCTACGACACTACTGTCAGCCGGCTTACCTATGGCTTTTCGCTCATTCGCAGTGACCGAACAGACCTGCAACTCAAAGCCGGGATTCACATCGCGAATCTGGAGGCCGGGATTGGACTCGCAGGACAAATCTGCGACCCAAGTACAAACCCGACCCAACCGCCGGGCTGCCCGATCGCCGAGACGCGAACCGTTGCCGAAAGCCTCACTGCTCCCCTACCGCATTTTGGCGGCTCATTTACCTACGCAATGACGCCGTCGCTCGCGATCAATGTGCAAGCCATGGGGTTCGCAGTCGAGATCGACTCAATCGATGGTTCGATAACCGAGATCAATGCGGACGTGGGCTGGCAGCCCTGGCAAAACGTTGGATTCGGTGTCGGATTCAGGTACTTCAAGACCAGTGTCGAGGGCAACAATTCCACTCTAAACGGCAAATTTGATTTCGAGTATGTCGGTCCGACGTTTTACGTTCATGCGACGTTCTAGTTGAGCAACCGACTATTTACCGCGACGCCCAGGTGCCGTTCGGCAGTGTACTAAAGACGTTTTATGAAGAATTCATTCTGACACGAGGCCAAGGCCGATGGCCTTGGCCCTTGCTGCGCGCCGACTGCCGACATTGAGTTTCTCGAAAATATTGTGCGCGTGGCGCTTAACCGTTTCCGGAGCAATAAACAACTGCTCACCGATCTCCTTGTTTGTGAGGCGCTTCGCAAGCAGTTCCAGAACATCATTCTCGCGTCTCGACAACGACTCCAAATGGCCGGTCGATTCATGAGGTGATGCTACTGCCGATTGGCCGGACTGTTGCTCGTCCTTGTCACCTTGGAACCCGGCCAAAATGGTGCCGACATACTCAAGCTGTTGTTCAGTCAAGTCGAGACGATTGAGTAGTGCAACAATATTCGGTCCCAGGTCGATGAACAGGCGCACAAATCCGTTAGGCTGTGCCAGAATAACTGCCTTGGCCAGCAATTGCTCGGCGCCATTTTCGTCGCCGGATATTTCACAATGCATGGCCCTTAGCGCCAGTGTCTCAATGAGAAAGCGCTCGTGGTGGTTCGACTCATAAAACGCCTCGTACTCTCGCAGGATTGAATCGGCTTTTTCTTGTTCATCCTCCGATTCCACATTGAGCAAAATCCTCGCAGCTATCAGCGCCGGCTCGCAGAAACCAAATCCGACTGTGGGTGGACCCATTTCGTAGTCGAATGCCCAACGGGTCGCGGTTGCGTAATCACCGCGCGCGTACGCGAGTTCAGCCTGCAATGCTTGAGCGTCTGGCAAGAAGTACGTAGAGCTCCGTTCCAGGCTTTCCTGAACCAGTGTCTCAGATAACTCAAGAGCGAGTGAATGTTCACCACGGGCCGCATGGATTAGCGACATAATTTGAATGCAGTTTGAATATGAGCGCTGATGCGGCCACCACCTTTTCGCCGTCACTATCTGGACAATGTTGGTGGCGGCGTCCAGGTCGTTGAGTTGATATTGTGTCGCGCCGTTGAACCAGCATGCGTGCACTATCGAGTATGACAAGTTAGTCGATTGCCCAAGCTCGAGAAGCGACTTCGAGTGATATTGAAGATCGTTCAGATCACCATTCATCCAGTTCACGTAGCACATTCCGATCATAACGCGTGAACGAATTCGTGCAGTTTCGGAACCAGAGCGCTCAATTGCCTGGTACAGCGTGTTCCGTGCAGCGGCATTGTCTCCCAGCATCTGCAATGATATTGCCTCGAGCATCACCGCTTCAGTCCTCTCGAAGACGAAGTTCGCCGGGAGAATCTCCAGCGCTTTTCTCGCCGAGGTGAGGGCGGTTTCGTTGTCCCCAATGAAACATTCAATCATTGATCGAATTGCGCAGATCTCACCGAGCTGGATATCCCCACCATTCTCGCTGGTTCCAATTTGATGAAATAGCTTTTCTGCAAGTTGTGTTGCATCTATCATCTGCGTGATCCGACCCAGCCTGTTGGAATTCCAACCACGGAGAAGAGTGAGGCTTACGTTTCCCTCGATCTGTTTTGCTGGCAGCATTTCCAACAGTCGGTCCAGACGATGCGATTCATGTCTATCGTTTAGTCTGCGGCCGTGATGAGCGACGATGTCTGCCGCGAATTCAAGATCATCGGCCTTCAAGGAATGTCGAATGGATTCCTCTACATCACCATAGCGATCAAACCACTTTGCCGCTCTGAGATGTAGATCCTGAATCTCCGCTTCGCTGTATCTGAGTCGCGCTTGGGTGAGAAGCAATTCCTGAAACAAGTGGTGATAGCGAAACCACTCGCCTTTCTCGTCCAACGGAATGCAAAACAAGCCCCTTGATCGGACGAGTTCGACGAATTGCTTTCCGGACACACCGGCATCCTCGATTGAATCGATCATCGCTCCACACAGGTCAGCGGAAAATCGATCGAGAATAGACGTGCGGTAGATGCTGTCCGCTATCTCGTTTGGCAGTTGGTTTATCACTTCTTCAACCAGGTATTCCTGAATCTGCCAAAGAGTCCCCTCACACCGCTCAAGGAATACCTGCATATCCTGCTTTTCTGGGAGTGCCAGCAAGACCATGCGAAGCCCAACGGGCCAGCCCTCTGTTACACCGTGCAGTTTACTGAGAGTCTGGTCGTCGATTGCCGTATTTGACGTTGAACTGACAAGGGCGCGTGTATCCTGATCGTTGAATTGGAGATCCTGCAGTCCAATATCGATCACCAGGTTTTGGGATCGCAAACGGCTAAGCGACAGTGGCGGTCTTCGTCGGGAAACGATCGCAACACGCAGGCAAGCCGGCATGTGATTCAGAAGCGCGCTGACAAATTCGTGGATTTCTGTTTCACGAATACTGTGATAGTCATCCAGGACCAATACTAACGGATCCTCAACCCGATCAATCTCTGACACACATGCGTCCGCTACCTGGCTTGGTGGAGGAAGTTCCTGAGACTCGATTATCTTTTCGAGCGACCGAGCAGCGGGCGGACACCACTCGCTGAATGCTGCAGCGAGGTAATGCAGAAAGAGACGAAAATCGTTGTCGTGTGTATCGAGTGATAGCCACGCGCAAGGGGCGGCTGATTGATCGATCCAGTGACTGATCATTGTGGTCTTGCCGTAGCCCGCAGGCGCAGAAACAACGATGATCTGCTGCTTATTGACACGCCCAAGGCGGGCCTGGAGGTCCTCACGACATACATAGTCGTCGGCTACAGGAGGCCGATACAGCTTGGTTCGCCTAAACGACAATAATTCTGTACGAGTGGTCAATTGTTTGTCTTTTTCAAGCGCTGATATCATTAGTTTCGCAGATTCGGCTATTCGATTGTATACGTAAAGTCACGGACGAACGCTGGGAGTACTCTTGGCGCCGACCCCGGACGCGGGATCGAATATTGAGTGGTATAAGATGAAGCGAGACCCAATACCTATGTCCTCTCGGAAAAAACTCGGAAGCGTTTTAGTTTGTGCCGGCGTCGTACTGTTGACGGCACTTGCAAATGCGGCCGTGGAGATTGAAGAGATCGTGGTAACCGCGACCAAGCGTGAAGTTACGGTTCAGGATGTACCAATGTCTATCACGGCGTTTTCCGGAAAGAGCGTTTTGGAACAGGGCATTATTGATCTTGACCAGCTGTCGGCATCGGTGCCGAATTTCCACGTTGGCGATGGCACACTGACCACGAATATTTCCATGCGGGGAATGGGCTCGCAACCCGAACGAGGTTTTGAGCAATCCATCGGTATGTTCATAGACGGTATTTACATGCCGCGATCTCGTCAGTATCGAGCACCTTTCATGGACGCCAATCGAATCGAAATTCTCAGGGGTCCGCAAGCAGTTCTGTTTGGGCTTAACTCTACAGCCGGCGCGGTCAGCGTTATCTCAAACACATCGCGCCCCGGTGATGCGACCACGGCCGAAATTACTGCTGCTTATGAGACGGAATACGAAGGTACAACGCTGCAAGGTGTATTTGGCAGGGCCAGTGAGTGACACGTTGGGTCTTCGACTTGCCGCAAGGTACCGCGATGAAAGCAAAGGAACGTATTTCAATACATTTACCGGCAAGAGCGAGAACGCATCGACGGAGACAGCGCTACGAGCGACTGCGGCGTTTGAGCCAGGGGAGGCGACGTCGCTGGTTCTCAAGATCGACTACGCAGATTTTGGCTACGTCGGCGATTTTGGGGAGGAATTCGGGCAGCCCTATGTACTTGACGCGTTCGGGTTAAGCAACGGCAATACTGAAAGGTCGCTCGACTTTCGCCGCAACATGGATTCTGCGGGCGCTGACATTCTGGCCGGCGTCACCGGCGGTCGCTCGTCAGCGGGCCTGGATCAAGAAAGTCTGACTGCGGGGCTCACGCTGGATCAGAAGATAGGCGAGAATACGTTGACGGCCGTTCTTGGCTACTCCGATCTGGAGTGGAACAACGTACAGGACTTCGACTTCGGCCCGGCGCTGATCCTGACCGGGGCGATCGACGAAGAATATCGGCAGAGCAGTATCGAGCTTCGCTTGACATCGCCGGCTGGGCAGACTGTCGAGTGGATTGTCGGTGGCTATTACCAGGACAACGAGCTCTCGAATCAGCAGCCGAACATTCTCGGGTCTGCCTATACGGATCCTGTTGCAGCAGCGTTTGGCCTTGACGCTCTCGGATACAACTTCGCGGGGGACACGGTGACGCCGGTCGTGTTGCTCGAAGGTGCGATGGGCACAGAGTCCACAGCTGCATCGCTGTTTGGTATTGCGACCTGGAATGTTTCGGGCTCATTCCTTCTGACGGGCGGCGTTCGCTGGGTGGATTCGAGTACTGATTATCGACGTGAAGATTCGCCGTGCACGACACTTGATGAAAATATCATGCCCCAGTCACTGGTTGATCTGATTCCAGACGATCTGTTTTGCTTCAATGGCAGGGATCTGAATCAGAGCCGTTCTTCCGACAACGTCATGCCGGAACTGACGGCGCAATGGGACATTGATGAGGCGATAATGTTTTATGCCAAGGCTGGAAAGAGCGCGAAAGCAGGTGGTTTCGCATTCTCGACCAATCTTGGTCGAGATCCTGCCGGAAATGTCGTCGTGGAATATGACGATGAAATTGCCATTGGCTATGAAACTGGTATTAAAGCGTCATTCGGTAGTTGGGAGTTCAACGCGGCGCTGTACAGGACAGAATTTGAAGACCTGCAGGTCAATACTTTCGATCCGGTTACCGCTGACGCAATCGTGCAGAACGTCGCCGAAGCCACAACACAGGGTGTCGAACTCGACGGGCGCTGGGCCGCCAACGATTACGTCACGCTAAGTGGGGCGTTAGCTTATCTTGACGCAAAGTTCGACAGCTTTGACGGCGCTCCCTGCGCGGTGGATGGTTCGACGCCACCATCATCCGGTCCGGTCGGTTGCAACGCTAGCGGTATGCCAACGGCGTACGCTCCGGAATGGTTCGCCTACCTGGCTGTGGACCTCGTCGCGCCAATAAGCAGCAGGCTGCAATTCCTGGGCGGACTGAATATCGCGTACAGCGACGAGTTCCTCACGGACTCATCCCTTGCCGCGTTCCTGACGCAGCCCTCCTATACAAGAATCGATGCCCGAATAGGTATCGCGCAATCGAACGGACACTGGGACTTGTTGCTGATCGGCAATAACGTGTCAGACGAATTGATCCTGAACAACGGCATGGTTTTTGTGGCGAATGCCGGGTACCTGAAAGCACCTCGTCGAATATCCCTGCAGGGCACGTACCGGTTCGGTCGATAGGATTTGGCCGAAGCGTGAATCGAACCATTGGGCATTACAGTGCAAGCGTGTGCGGGAG
>PVMK01117962.1_pt1 | contig 16179 bp, 14 predicted proteins | sample 1853481 | NCBI WGS metagenome assembly PVMK01 (sample SAMN08533507, study PRJNA380276) | Marine sediment metagenome, whole genome shotgun sequencing project.
AACGATAAAACTCAGATAAACCAAGACCAACAATTTGTCGGGATACTGGCAAGTCCAAGTGATTAGGGAGACTGGAGCAGCATACCAGGGACTGTGGGGAGAAGTTGGACGTGGTGAGGGATAGATAGTCGGTTTCTTATGCGAGAATTTGTACGGACTCGCTATCGCTTATACGGCGGCTTTGTGTATTTTCTGGTGCGCACCTTGCTCCTTTCGATATAGCGCGGGCGTCGCCCGTCATTTAGCAGCCGCCAATCCCTAAGTGAGATCGGCCGGGATGCCAGAAGTTGCTGCTGCGCCTGCGTGTAATGGATCATGCTCCACACAGTAACAACAAGGATGCCATCGCCACAATGACGCATGTCAATTGCGCCACAAATCGACCCATTCTCAGCCTCAGTTCCCCCAAATTCAATCCCCCAATACACTGGTTATTCATCGAATACCGCGTTTATACTTTCTATACGCCTACCTGTTACAAATTGTTACACTACTAATGGCGCCTATCTTTCAGTGTGATAGAGCCCTCTTATAATCCATTACAGCAATTCCGACGGGCCAGTCGCGATCCCGGGGGCTACAATAGGCGATTCCACCAATAACCAACAATTGGGGTAATCATGAAACTTCAAGGAAGTCGTTTTAATCACAGTGTAATCGCCTCCATCGCCGTACTGCTGTTTTCGGTCACGTCACCGATCGCCTGGTCCCAGGTGGCGGATATCACGCATGTGCATGTCAGGCTTATCCAGGTAAACGGGGGCCAGGTCGGAGACTTCGAAGAACTGATGACGCAGCGTAGTGCAGCGGAGTCCAAAGCCGGTATCCTTTTTAATCACGTCTACGAGCGCCAGCGTGGCCAGACGAATGGATTTCTCATCGTCAGTCCGGGGGACGGTACTAACGAACCCGAAGTTGATCTGCCGGAAGATTGGGGTCAAAAGATCAATGAAGTGATCGTCAGCCACACCGTAATGACCATGGAAGTCGGGCCCAGCACCATTGCTCTCGATTCGCCCCACCCGTCGGAAGAGTATAACTATGTACGAGTGCGCAACGTGATGCCGGGCAAGGCGGACGAGTATGCGGACTGGCAGGAGAACAAGCTGATACCGGCCCTGCGCGACCTTGATGTCGGTGATGTGCGGTCGCTCAGGGTTCTGCTGGGTGGCGATCCCAATACGTTCGTGCGCCACAGCTTTGTCGCAGACTGGCCGGATTTTGCCGCGGCCGATGGCGACAACGCCGACTTCGCTGCAATCATTGCAGAGGAAAACGCGATGCTGACCGGTAGTCAGAACCTGTTTTACCGTTTCCGGGACGAGCTGAGCTTTACTGCAGCGCCAGAGTAAATCGAGCAGGATCTCTACCTCGAGGTATGGCGCTCTGGCCATGCCCTCGGGCACCGTATTGCCCACTCTCAGCCGCGCGGATAACGCCAGGCTGCCAGGCTGCGCGGCAGGCTGTTACCGAAATGTGGAATTCATTATACGAGCACTGGGGTGTTCGTTTGATTCGGTTTATGATTGTAATCTGACAACTGAAACCGAACAGTGGGAATCTGAACAATGAATACCTTGAATCGAAGAGGGTTCCTCCGCGCCTCTGGTGCGGCCTCTCTGGCGATTGGAGTGCCGGCGATAGTCGGAGGGGCGGACACCGGATCGATGCTGACACGCGAGGTCCAGTCGAGCGGTGAGGCCCTGGGCGTGATCGGCTACGGGGGTTCCGACGTCTACCGAAATGCCAGCGCCGCCAACCGGGAACTGGCGCTTGAACTCGTCGACATCCTGGTATCGGCGGGCGGAGGCTACATGGATGCCGGCGGTAATACCCCGCTCAACCTGGGTGAGTGGCTGGACGCCCAAACCCTGCAAAAGCTGCGCATGGCGGTTGGTGCGCCGGGCGGTGACCAGGATCAGGCGAGGGGTGCCATAGCCCGCCTGCAGGAGGCGATCCGGAGGCCGCATGTCGATTTTATGCAGGTTCGCCTCCGGGGTCGTGGTGACCAGATGTCGATATGGCCGGCGATGCGCGAGTGGAAGGAAGAGGGACTGGTCAGGCACTTGGGATTTACCACCATCGGCGCCAATACTTTCCCCGCTGTCGAAAAATCGATCCCCGACCTGTCACCGGATTACGTCCAGTTGAACTACTCGCTTTTCGAGCCCGAGGCCGGGGAACGCATGTTACCGTTTGCGCAGGATCACGGTGTTGCGGTCGTCATCAACCGGCCGTTTATGAACGGCCGCTACTTTGGCCTGGTTCGTGGCAGGGAACTGCCGGCATGGGCGGCTGATTTCGATTGTCAGACCTGGGCCCAGTTTTCTCTGAAATACATCGCCTCGCACCCGGCCGTGACATGCATCCTGACAGAGACCGGAGATCCTGAACATGCCCGCGACAACGTCGGGGGCGGTATTGGACGATTACCCGACGAGGCGGAACGCCGGAAGATGCTGGCCCTGGTGCAATCGTTTTGATCGCAGCGGCTTAGGTCCCGGATATCGATAAAGCTACCGTGCATTGTCCCGACATTGCTCGCCCTGAGCCGTTTCGCTACACTGGGTCAATCAAATCTTCGGCCCGGCATCAACGTATGCCAACTCAAGAGGCCGGATATACGTAAGCAGTCGTACCTCAGGTCATCAAACAGCGTGTTTACAAACGAGGAGGAGTCCATATACGGCCATTCACTCAAGCTGGCTAATGACGTTTTCTTCCATGATGGCGACGAATTTTTTGTGTACGATTCTGCCCACGGGGTTGGCCACTAACAGCCTCAGTTACCCCAACATCAATTCCCCAATAGGCTGGTTATTCATCGAATGCCGCGTTTATACTTCCCTATGCGCTAAACGCATGCGATAGAATGCGCGAATTCAATCCACGATCATGCATCGAAATCCGGAGAAGCAATATGGTAGCCCTCGTCAGCGAACAAGTGTGGAGTGAACTGGAGAACAATATGTTTGCCGTTGTCGGTATGGTCACCGCTAAAAACGAATCGCGTACAGCGGGTATTGTCTATGCCGTACGCAACCGCAAGCTGTACTTCGGAACCCTCAAGGAATCATGGAAGGCACAGCATATCGCTGCCAATGGCCATGTTTCTGTCACGGTACCTATCGCCAAACGAATTCCCTTCGTGCCATGGATAAAGATTCCTGCCGCGACGATCACGTTTCCGGGCCAGGCCAGGGTGTTATCGCCAGAACAGGTTGACCCCGAGGTCGACCGGGCGCTTCATGGCGGAATGGAAGGCGCAGAAGACGTAATTGCCAACTCCATCGTAGTCGAGATTACCCCGGAGAAGAATTTTGTAACCTATGGCGTTGGTGTGTCGTTGAAGACTATGCGCAACCCGGCAGAATCGATGGGAAAAATAGCTGTTGGCACTTAATGGGGGAATGACTGGGGGACGAGAACCGCGTTTTTTAATGCCTCTGTAGGCCGCCTCGAACCTGATTCTCAGATTCAGAAAGACTACTGTATTGAAACTATCTGACCGTTCATTGCCCACTGCGGTCATTGGCGAGCCGCAGATGAACGGCTGGATTGCACCAGGAAGCGGACATTCGTCGTCTTCCTCCCGATACCCCAGCCGCCCGCGTAATTTTTATTAATTTAAACTGGAATAACGTCGTTTATCCTTATTACGTACTTTCCACCACCAAGCCGACTTCTTTGATGTATGTGAATTTCCTATGTTATCAAGCACAAGTGCCAGTCTACGCAAGGCTGTTTTGGTCAGAAATAACCAAAATTTGTCATAAACCGTGTTAAATGTCCGGTTATAGGGACAAACACGAATACATATCGAGCATTCAGAATTCTGACTGGCCCAAAATTTAAAACATTTTTCTCCATCCGTATTCCATTTTTTAATACCCTGATGATTAGAAATATTTAATGCTTCTGTTGGCCCGCCATGTGCAATCGCCTGCGGTGGACAGTTAGTTGCGCACTTATTACACATTTCACAAAATTCTTTTACACCAAATCGAATCGGCTTATCAACTGTCATTTCAAAATTGGTAAAGACTTTGGATATTCTTACTCGCGGGCCAAATTCTGGGGTGATAGCCAACCCTGCCCGACTATATTCAGCCAGACCGGCTTGTATCGCCAATGGAATCGACACGGCTGTATCATTCATACTACCGTAGGCTTCATAGCCCAGATTTCGAATGAATTGTGATACTGAAATCGTTAATGAGGCATCATGCGAATAACCAATACCACTGGCTGCGCCAGAGAGTGCGGATGGGACGGTTCGGTTTAAATCTAAGGGCATTTTTGTTGCCATCACCACAACATGAGTCATGTGCTCAGGTAAATCCATTGTCAACGATTGCGCGTCCAGCTTTTGTAGTTCCGGTCGTGGACCGGGTCTCACGAATTTTTCCGAATATACCCAGCGATTATCCAGTTCACAGATACCCACCAGATCGGCACCCAACATAATTGCAGCGTTTTTGATGGTTTCTGCAGCATCTGCCGGCGTACCAACAGGAAATTTCTCGGGCCAACCTTCTTCATACAACGTAAAGTAATCTTGGAAACCCTCAGAGCGACTTTCAGACTCCAGCTTTTGCATACGTAAAAACGTCGCCATGTGCCAGGCGGCATTACGCAACGAATAATCTTTTTGGGTAAACCCGTCCGCTCTTCGTGCACGGGCCTTAGGCATGATATAGCCTTGGAAGAAATCAGCAGCCTTCTTCGACTTCAGCTCATCATCCCAAGCGGTCCTGCAGAATACTTCGTTTTTCTGACTAAAACGCTTAAAGTTTTCGCTTACCTCAAATCCAGCTTCTTTATCTAGTGGATGTTTATCTGGTCGCTGGCTAGTCACTATTTGTTATCCTCACGTGCTGTCCGTTAAGAGAAACGAGAAACTGTTAACGAAAAGACTAAGTATTAATACGTTGCTATTTGTGGAAGTCACAAATTGCCCCTCGAAATATTATTCCTGTAATGAATGCGATTAAAAACAGTCTTCTCATCATTAATTTGTATCCACCCTGAATGCCCGCTTTGAGTCATGAGCGACCAAGCCCGCAGCGGACACTCACGTAAATACAAGTAACGGCAGTACACGCCGATAAAGCGGTCATTCAACAATATAATGTTGTCTACCAACCTAATATTTGTGATCAAGTCTCAATCTCGTTGCAGAGTGTTCTTGTCGATGAAAATGTACTTAACAAGAACCTCAATCATGTTCACTGTATAGCGGCTACGGTTTCTTAAATCAAATAATCGTGTTTTCAAAAAGGTATTACCTTACTTATCCAAAAATTGAACACGATGTCCGGAGCTTCATTTGTAAGTCCAAGATGAATACCGCTTCGAATGTCAAATCTTCCGATAATCTTTATGAACCCAGCACCCAGACGGATATCCACATCCTCACCATTCTTTTGTTTTGCAAATATCTCGATACCGGGACGAAATTGATCGCCTGTTACCTCTGTGAGTATGCTCGCTCTCCAACCCTTTTTTGTTTCTGATGTTCTACTGTCATAAAAACCACCGGCATTAACATGCACACGAGTTTTCGGGTTTCGCCATGTAGCAAGAAATTGGGGTTGAATACCGAGACCATCATCGCCAGGTCTGATCGGCAATAAGGTCAATATCTCCATTCCGACACTGACCCTCCCGTATGACGGTATCCACTTAAACCCCACTGCGCCGTCAGCAAATTCGTTTTCGTCCGGGAGGTATCCAAACTCGAAGAGAATTTCAAATTTGTCTGGAAGTCCGATATTTGCTCTGAGTAATGGGCTAAGATACTCAGTCTCTCCCTTCGCTCGTTCTGCCTGGATGAGCCCCAATCGTAGCTCCAATGTGCTTGGATCAGCAGTATCAGCGTCGGTAGTTTTATAGGGAGGAAATGCCGAAACGGGTATTGTGTAAAACGTTTGGGAAACTAGAAGAAAACAAAAAACGCGCCGGAGTCGTAATGGGATCACCCGGATCACCTTTTCGGATCAGTGCTCTTTATCACCAAATTATCAAAAGCGGTAACGCTATCGGCTTTCGTCCACAGGCCAACCTTGCCGGCACCTTGAAATGTTTCATCCTGGACATCGAAGAGGTGGTCGTTATTTAAGGAAACTGCAAACCTGTCGTCGTTAATCACTGCCTTTAGTGTGCTCCATTGACCAACGGGGACGAAAACTTCCTCACCGTAAGATGAAACACCAGCTCCCATCGGTTTTAAATCAGATCGAATGCCATTTTCCATTTTATAAAGCACCACATTGTCTTCGAGAGCGTTGGCACGCACCACATAGTAGTTATTCTCGTCCTGGTAGCGCCAAACCAGACCTGCGGCCTGATCGATGCTGCCGGAAAGAGGTAAAAAATGCACAGATAGTTCGAGGTTCCTGGCACTAAACTTTTCGTGCACGCAAAGCGGGAAGCGATTACTTATGCTATCAGTACTTGATTGAATCAATACTTTAGATGTCTGTGCCCCTTTTTCGCGATTTTCAACTGTCCATACTGCGCGACGCCCATCTCCTGTCACTGTTACTGAAAATCCCGCAGGATTCGATCCAGGCTCCATCCCTTCAAAGTCGATAGTCAGCAAAGCATTCTCTTCTATAGCCAGAGATTTTTCCTGAATGCATAAATCAACTATAAATAGCGAACAGATCAAACTGACAAAGATTAAATGTCGCTTCATTTCCATTTCCCTGAAGCTAGTTCTCATTTGTCTCACTGGAGGAGAAACGCAGACTAAGTTCTTGCGAGACAGAATGGTTCCAATAGAGCTCGTCATTTAATACTGCTATCGCACATATGATAGTTTGTTCAGGATCAATCACAGCGTCGTCCGGATTACCTGTGTTGAAATTCCGGGTCATCTCCAGGATCCAGCCATTTCCGTTGTGGATACCTTTGCCAGGAATATCAGTGAGACTACCGCTAGGCTGTTGGGGTTCATAGGAAGGAATTACATCACCCGTATAAGCTATAGGAATTGGTTTGGATCTGTAAGCCGCCTGTCCCTCATCCATGGGCCGGGAAATATAAACGGTATTATGGCCTCCCATGGAGTATTTCATTGCCCCTTCAATAGGATCTTTAGAAATAATATGCCGTTTGTCATCGACCCAGCCGCCGAGATTACTTCTGCCCGCTTTCCAATGCCAGACATCAGCTGTGTATGCACCCTCCTCAGGTAGCATACTAATAAGGAAGTCGCCTTCAAGAGGAAATTCAATAGCAAACTGGTCATCAGGCAGGGTTGGTCGCTCATACTGATTTGTCCCTTCGTGCCAGATATAAGGGTCTCGCATGTCACTGCGTGTTTTGTCTTGCCACTGAGCTAGGACGTAGAGTGAATCGTCTGTGTGAAGGGCTCGGAGTATTACATCATTAGGGGCACCACCTCCAATCGCCTCTCTTATAGTTACAGTCAGAGCCTTTGCATTCGACCACACGGAATCAATTCGACCGTCAATGCGAGGGGCCTCGTGTATGTAAGTAGATGTCCAAACTAAAGGAGTTTCCTGCGCGAGAATCGAGTGGTGGGTCAGCGAGAATCCACCAAATATAGTAAACACCGCAAGTGAAACTCGTAACTTTTTCATTGCTGAGCCCCCTCTTATTTTGGGTAGCATATGACCATTTACCTCTATCTTTATTAAAATCCTTTTCTCTCAGCAGATTTAGGTTGAGAGTAGGTACTGGTCTCTGCACAGCATACTCAGGGTACAGAAATAATTGTTGATCTTTGTCAATGAATAACAGTTAACGGTCAAAAATCTTAGACATTTTTAGAGTTGAACCGTCCCGGGTTTTCCGGAGCCCTGTATATGCGAGTCAGGCCACCTTGTTACGGCTCAGAGTGTTTTGAGGGTCAAGTTATGCGTCCGCTACTTGCCCGTTGCGGTCGTTCGCGGAAATTGAAGTAATGGCTGTTCTCACCGGAAAAGCGGACGGTGAGGGCTTAAACAACAGGTCCGAATTACCAGGGCCATACCAATATGAGCACCTGCGCAAAAAGCTGGTAGCATAGCTGTTTACCGTCCTGCGAAGTTGTTACCAACACAATTACCAAATGAAAGTTTTGGAATCGCCAGTTTCGTTGTACCAACCCTGGCACCGCCTGCGCAATACACTGTGCGTGTTACTAATCGCTTCTGACCCTAGAGAATGACCATGTATCGACTAAAACTTGAATCCAGGATTATTACATTTATCAGTTCGTTAATCGTGACTTGCAGTGTCTATCAGACGGTGGGAGCCCAGGAACTGGGTTCCGGGCACGGTGTACAGCGAGGGGGTTCTTCCGGTATGCCAGCATGGGAATGGACCTTCGATCAAATGGCGGCGACGGTTGGAACAATCACACCAGGGCGTGACCTCACTCCAAAACAATGGCCGGGCGGCGCGAGGGTTGCCGTACTGTTTTCGCTGGACGTGGACAATGAATCAGAATTTCTTTCGTTCCTGCCTGGTCTGCCAGAGAGTGCAAATGACATCAACCATTTCTCCCTGTCCGATTACCAGTATGGGGCGAGACGCGGCATAAAGCGGCTGACCGACATATTTGATGCGCACGAAGTCCCGGCCACGTATTTCATACCCGCGGTGTCTATAAGGCTTGCTCCGGAAATGGCCGAGATCATTAGCCGCTCCGGACGCCACGAGGTAGCACTGCATGGTATCGTCCACGAACCCGCATCTGCCCTGAGCCCGGAGAGGCAGCGGGCAGCCTTCGAGGAATCCATTGAGGTAATCGAGAGTGCTACGGGCACGAGGCCGGTGGGGTACCGTGCGCCGGCCGGGGTAATGACGGAACACACCATTCCTATCATGAAAGAGCAGGGCTTGCTGTATAGCAGTAATCTGCTTGCCGACGATCGGCCATTTGAATTGAACCTGTACGGCAAACCTACAGGAATGATCGAGTTGCCCCCATCGCTCAATATGTCCGACCTCGCACTCTCTCTGCTGGTTAATCCCTTCTCACAGGCGATTGCCCCACGGGAAGTCCTGGAGATTTATAAGGACGGATTCGATACGGCCTGGGAAGAAGGCGGGATGTGGGTGTTTGTCGGCCATCCGCACCTCACGGGCCGGCGTTCGCGCGCCGTAATCATTAAAGAACTCATCGAGTATATGAAGGATCGTGGTGACGTCTGGTTTGCGACGCATAAGGATGTCGCGGAATACGTAAAAAGTGGATTGCAAAACTAATCGGTTAATCAAATTATTATCAGGTCGTCTTAATTTAGTTGGACCTGAAAGCGGGGCGATCCTTTGATTCAATCCGTCCGCAAATTGCCCGCAGCGGACACTCACATAAATTCAAGTGACGGCAGTTATCCACTAAATAGCGGACACTCGGCTGGCTACAATATCGCTCGACTTAAACGGTGGCTGCCAGCGCCAACCTGCTAGAGCAGTACACCAGGGACAGTGGGCAAAAGTCGTTGGGGGGGGTAAGGGTTAGTTAGACTAACCGGAAAACCCCAATCGTACATGGGCTGGATTAAGGGGAGAAGACCAGACGCCCATACTCAATGAATTCAATAACCACGCATCGACTAGATTCTTGCCTCGCATAATAATATTTCACGCAACTGTACTGGCCGATTGATGTGTTTCTATCAGATTACACGTGCTTTACCCTTCTTATACTTAGGACGCACAAAAAGTTATTCTTTCACAAATTGTGATACAAAATCTGTTTCCGTTATGATCCCCACCAGAGTTTCATTATCTATAACCACCAGACAGCCAATTTTGTACTCGATCATCGTTTGCGCCGCCTCTTCAAGGAATGCATCTGGTGCGATCGACTGGACCGGCTCAACCATCGCTTCCTTCACGGTGTGGCTTTCAAGCATTTTGTTTTCTAAATATGTGCCATACCCAAGGGCGCGCAACAAAATCCCGCGAAAGAGGTCGCGTTGAGATACGATACCACACACTTTTCCACCCGAATCCAACACCGGCAAATGCCTGATCCGTTCTTGTTTCATAATATCTTCGGCAACGGACAACTTACTATTGCGGTCCAGTGTTTTTACATCAGTGTGCATTACTTCGGAAACTTTGATCTGCTGGTTTTTCATCGCACCTTTTAATATTAGAGTTAAGCTATTGGATTAAAGCATAACCCAGTTCTCCATTCGACAACTTGATTAACATCAAATTGGTCGGCCATAACTCCCTGTTGTGACGGATTGCCCGGCTTTCAATAAAATATTCGCAAGTTCAGTTACTGCGGTTCAACCAAGATCGACGTCTTAAACGTGTACGCGTATGCGTGGTCTATTATTGGGTTTGGCAGGTTAGGCGATTGTGGCAGAGTTTACAGGGTTGAACCGCCCGGGTTGTCCGGAGACCTGTTTGTGTGAGTCATACCGCCTTGTTACGGTGTAACTAGTTTGGAAGGTCGGGGTGAATGGCTGCAACTTGCCCATTGCCGACATAGGGGAGTCTGAGATCAACGGCTGCATTGCTTCTGTTAGCGGACATTCGGCTGGCTTCAATGTCGCTCCATATCAAGGGTAGTGTGCCGACGTTTATTTGAGGGATTATGATTTTTTCTCAGAACGCTAGAGTGCCACAATTGCCATCCTCAGACTCGCCGAGACATTTGCCGTACATATACACTACGCCTCCTACCAGCGCCAGCCCCAGTGCAAACTTCGCGGCATTTAGAATTTGGGTGCCAGCTCCCTCGCCTTTCTGCTTTTCCTCCTCATCCAAGCGATTAAAAAGACCTGTATCTCCGCGCATAGTCGAGTACAGCGGAACGACGATAATGGAAGATCTGTATGAGTCGAAGTCAAATGTGTTGGTAAGTCCGGATTGATCCTGATAAGCGAGGTTCAGCTGACGGAACTTCGGCATCTTACTTAGCCCGAATTCGGCCTGCATCAGGATATAACCTTCGCCCGCCACAGCGCCGGTAACCGGAATTGCACTCAGCGACAAAGCGATTACCCCGACTATAATCTTGCGAAAAATCGACTGATCGCTTGCAAGACTTCGGGGGTTATCAAGGTGATGGTACTGCCTGTAATGGGCACGTTTGCATTTCGTCTTCATTTGCCTTTTTCCTCATTAGTAATTGGGGGTTCGTTTCCGTTGCGTCGCCTTTATCCGGGTCGGCAGCGGCTTTTTAGAACTCCCAGATTATTGAGATAAGGATCAATAATTGCAACGATTAACAAATTAGTTGCTTATATTAGGCTAATTAGTATCTATATATGATATTTATGGGGCCCTCGTGGCAATTAGCGGGGATATCTGTGGAGATTCGAGGTGGCCACTCTGGATAAGCAGGGAGAACACTGGGAATACACATTTACCTTCCCCTGTACCCCCCGACAAAGTAAGAAATCCCTTCCTAATCAGAGTTATCCCTGAATACAGGCCATATCGACCCATTCCCAGCCTCAGGATCGTGATTCTGCGTGTCTCATCCGGCTGCTTGTTGCCCATTGCCGTCATTTGCGTACTTCAGATGAACGGCTGGAATACTGCTGAAAGCGGTCACTCATGTTGACTAACTACGTTTTCTTCTAAGAAGGCCACAAAATCGGGCGTAAAAGTCTATTTCATATGCTGCCAATAACGTGTTTGGTAAGGCCAACGCGTCATATGATCCAGCCATGCATTAACGGGTGCATATTCTATACGGCCAGCCACTTGTTGTTCGTATTCCCACTCCCAGTTTACGATCCTTGCTACCATTTCGTAATACAACTGCGCATCTTCAATTTCCGTCAGTTCCTCATTCCGATTGGCTTTGAAGCGTATCGACAGACTAGTTATGTATTAATTCCTTACGGACTCAGCACCCTTTCACTAAGGACTTACACTTATTTTTTATTGGCCCTTTTTTCCCTTTTTGCATTACGCTTTTCTTTCATCGTTTTTGCAGGTTTCTTTTTAGCTGCTTTTTTTGAATCTTGCCCCTTAGCCATAAATCTCTCCTTTAACTTTGTTGATAAGATACTGGACGTCTAGTAGATAGATTGCATTTAAAACATAACACACAGTATGGAATGTACGACTTCGTGGCAGCTTATTGAATATTGTGCTGCTGTCTAACGGACTAATCTTACACCCAACAGTGCATTGAGGCGAAAAACCGGGTTATCGAATCCGTCCGCTGATTGCCCGCAGCGGACAGTCGCGTAAATTCAAGTGAGTGTAGTACTCTCTCAATAGCGGACATCCAGCCGAACGAGAGACCATCGGCACAAGAACGGGTATTCCGCTTTGAGTTTACGGTGATTGGCTATTCAATTCCCCGGTCCGACCCAACTTATGCGATGTGAGCGGATTATTCTGATATTGTGGCGTGAATTTCCTCGATTTCCTTATTAAGGAAAAATGAAATCACCGTGCGAATCACCACCAACGCGCCGACCATCAACAGGTCCTCCATCGATCGGCTGACGATGGATTGCAGCAGATCCGAAATAATCATTAGTTCGAGGGCGAAGACCAGTTTAATTCCAAGATTGCAACGGACTTTCTGAAGGCAGCGAAATCGCTCCGCCTCACCCTTACGTAATAAAGCATGTATGAACCCATACACGGCCATGAGGAACCCCCAAATCATAATAAAGGCCCCCGTAATATCGACGGCCTGCGCTATCCATTCAAAAAAAACATACAACATATGCATTACCGCAACCCCCAATTTAATGATGACGAATCACAATGCCAGCCACGCCGCACTACACCAACTCCGCGTCGGTGATGATTTCAAGCAGAGCGGGGCCAGTATGAGCCAGGGCTTCTCGAATAGCCGACTCGACCTCTTCTGCCTTGGTCACACGTATGCCGAGGCCTCCACAGAGTATGGCAAATTCCGAAAAGCTGGGATTATGCAAGTTCGTTTCCCACACGGGCCATTCTCCCGCCCGCTGTTCTTTGGAAATCTTTCCAAGCTCTGAGTTATTAAGCAGTATGTGGGTGATATCCATGTTGTATTTCACTGCTGTTGTGAAATCACCCATGTATTGACCGAATCCACCGTCGCCGCTGATGGAGATCACTTTACGACCCTTATACGCATCCTGATCCTGAGTCGCCGCCCAGGCACCCATCGCCGCACAGAACGCAAATCCGATCGACCCGAGGTATCCCGACATCAGGACTCGCTGTCCCTGGCTTTCGAAATAGCGGCCGAACGAATAGGTATTGTTACCCACATCAACTGCGATAACGGCGTCACTGGGGGCGCACCGCGTGAGTGCCGCAAATATCGATGCAGAGTTCACGCCCTTGCCACGATCGTCACCGACGCGGCTCTCTTTTTCCTCACGCCAAATCGCCCAACGCTTCACAAGCTCCGGACGTTGATCGACAGTGTGCATGGCATCGCTGAGTTCGGTCGTCATGCGCTGCGCGGTCCGGCCAATTTCCCCCCAAACAGGAACCGTCACTGGGTGAAACTTGCCGAGCTGCATGCGTTCGAAATCGACCTGGATGATCGGTCTTTTCTGTGTGATGCCGGTATGGTTGGAGAATGAAGATCCAAAAGCAAGAATAAGATCGCACTCGTTCATGAACCAGCTTGCAATAGGCGTGCCAGAGCGACCCAGTACTCCTCCTGCCAACGGATGATTATCGGGAATCTGACCCTTGCCCTTGAAGGTTGTGACGACCGTTGCGTTAAGCTGTTCTGCCAACGCGACCACGTCGTCCATTGCGTCTCGCGCACCGTAGCCGACGATGATAAGCGGCCGCTTCGACTTCCTAATCAGTGCCACAGCATCATTGAGTACGTTTTCATCCGGCGCAATGTTCGGCACAGCCACTCTGCCGTCCGGACCTGATGCGACCACGTCACTTGCGGGCAACGTTTGCACGTTGTCCGGAAAGATCAGGTGCGCAACGTCCCGTTCAACAATCGCGTTCTTGCATGCAAGCGCCATCAATTCGGCATGTTTTGAACTGTGCAAGACAGTTTGACTGAACCGGGCCACCGGCGCGAATGCGGCCGCCTGATCAATTTCCTGAAAAGCGCCCGGACCAAAGACCTGTACCTGGACCTGTCCGGTTAATGCCAGTAGCGGTGCACGGTCCACCTTGGCATCCCAAAGACCGGTCATCAGGTTGGTGGCACCGGGACCGGCTATTGTCAGGCACGCGGCGGGTTTGCCCGTAAGCTTGGCGTAGCCCGAACAGGCAAACGCAGCGGCCCCTTCGTGGCGGACGCCGAAATAATTCAAGCGGCCTGATTTCTCCTGCATCCGGATGGCATCGGAGAGTCCGAGGTTGGAGTGGCCGACGATTCCGAAAACGGACGTCACTCCCCAGTTGGTCATGGTCTCGGCCATCACATCTGTGACCGTTGTCTCGTGCGGTGCTTCGGCTTCAATACCTACGTAGATACCGTCGTCGCGCAACTCTATGGGGAAGATTTTTTGGCCTGTATCCTCATGCCCGCCAGGAGACACACCGGTCTTTGGGTCAAAGTCCCAACCATGCCAAGGGCAACGTAACCAGCATTGCCCATCGTTGCCGATTTCGATGGAACCCTCTCCCAACGGGCCGCCCTGGTGCGGGCAGCGATTCTCCATCGCGGTAAACTCACCGTCAATGTGCGTCAATGCCATGGAGTGCGTCTCCGCGGTAACAGTTTTAACGCGTCCCTCCGGCAACTCGTCGATACCCGCTACACGGTGCCATGTCAGTTGTTCGTTTTGTTCATTCATAATTCCTATCCTCGTCAGGCAGTTGTCATCATATGTTGCCGGCCTGCCGACAACAGGCTGTTCCAGAGGTTAACCAGGTAGTCACCGGGAGTTTTCATTTTCCACCAGGTTTCGATAGAGCAGCAAGGCGCCACTAAATCCTTCGGTATGCCATGTGGTACATTGCGGCAAAAATATACTCGTAAACGCCTCGGGTAAAGGATACGCAGCAACATAGTAATAGGGCTCGGGAAACTGAGTAGCAAGACAGTATAGCCCGACCCACTTGAAGGGCAATGCGAGGTTCCCAATCTGGGCTTACGACGGCATGTGCTCCCGCATGTATTGGACCGCCTGTTTCATCGCGGCCATCTTCACCTCGTTGCGCTCCATCATCGTCTTGTTGTGCTGCGCGATGTTGATTGGATACGGGTTATCGCGGAGCAGCTTGGCGGCGAACAGCAAGTTTAGTGCGGTCAGCTCCGCGTTGCGTCGCACGTAGGGCGAGAGCTCACCGCCCGCGTCGATATAGCTTGCGCCCGGCCCCGCATCACCCACCCAGTAGAGGTCCGTATTTGGCGGAACAGTTACACCAAAATGCAGCAAGTTCGCGAACGTATTCGCCACGCAGTCATGTGATCCGTCCTCATTTCCAGTTACGACGATACCGCACACGGAACCGTACAAAGGAAATTGACCAGTTTTCTCGCACATGACCGTATGCGTCGTACCATCCAGACGCTCAATGACACGCTGGGCAACAGACGATCGGACACCCATCCAAATGGGCATTGCGGGGACGATAATATTGCATCGCTTGATCTTATCGAGAAGCTGAGGCCACTCATCGCCTTCGCCTTCGTCGTTTTCGATTCCCGGTAATATATTGTAATCAAGGACTCGAACGATCTCCGTTTCGATATCGGGTTCATGCGCCTGCAAGCGCTCAACCAACAAATTGCAGAGCGCCTCGGTGTTAGACGTCTCAGGGCTTTTCTTGAGCGTGCAATTTAAAAAGAGCGCGTAGAGAGGGCCTTCACTCTTGGCTTTGTGAAATATGGACTGGATCATGGTGTATTCTCCTTTTACTTGTGCGCGCCCTTTGTACTGGTAGTGGGGCGATTATTAGAAAGAACAGTGTACTATGAAATCGTTCGCCGTTGCGTCAGAACGGGATTACCCATCGGGTTTCGGTCAGCAGCGGTAATTCGCCGAGCCACGCCGACCTTGAATACGTTTCTTCTTTTTAACTCCTGCCAGACTGAAGGCATACATCCCCCAAAGGACAGGTATTTTTCTACTGGTGGATAACACGCCAATCTTTCACCCACAGGGTATTGACGCGAAAAACTGGGGTATCGAATCTGTCCGCTTATCCCTGGTAAGCAGCCATACACGCGGGAAGGCTGAATGCCCGCTTCGAGTATGTAGCAGCCGGTCACTCAAGCTTGAGCGAAGATTGAGCCAATCTGTCCGCTACTTGCCC
>PVMK01127412.1_pt1 | contig 16178 bp, 14 predicted proteins | sample 1853481 | NCBI WGS metagenome assembly PVMK01 (sample SAMN08533507, study PRJNA380276) | Marine sediment metagenome, whole genome shotgun sequencing project.
ATGTTTGCCAGATACACACATCTGGATAAAGAGATAGGGTTGGCGGCGATGGGGAAGTTGCAGGGACATCTGGCGAAGGGAAATGGGGAGAAGGCCTCTGATGGGAATAGTACAGAACAGAAAAAGCAGACAAGATAACTTGCGAGAATTATCTGTCTGCTCTTCTAAATTCATCGTTAGTCTCAGGGTTTCGACTACTTCCTATGTACTTCCTGAGGCTTTTACGATGAACTGCAAATAGGCTAACTAATTGAAATTACTTGGCGTCCCCAAGGGGATTTGAACCCCTGTCGCCGGCGTGAAAGGCCGGTGTCCTGGACCAGGCTAGACGATGGGGACGTAATTCGCAACCGAATACAAATGACGTGGAATTTCTACTGGTAATAGGCACCTCTGAGAGGGCCCGTGGGTTCTTGTTGGTGGGCCGTGCGAGAATCGAACTCACGACCAACGGATTAAAAGTCCGCTGCTCTACCAAACTGAGCTAACGGCCCAGAGCTAAACAAAAATTTTTAACATCTTTTGGTTTGGTTGTCAAAGCATTTTTACAAGCCGCTACCTTTTTGTTGCGCTTGTGGGAAAAGGGTTTCTTTCCCGGTAACCGTTCACAGGTTCAGGGTTCAACGTTCAGGGTTAGAAACAAAGATAAAATTGAAGACCCGAAGTCCTTATTAAAAATGCTGGTTTTGCCACATAAATACCAATACGCCGCCAATTTTCAGATTGGGAATAACGAAGCCGGGTGCTTCTCACATACATACGCCTCCAAAATGGGGTCCGGGGATAAAAACGCAACCTTGAACCTCTGAACCTTTGAACCCGTGAACGACTACCTTTCCTGTAGCCATATGTCGCTGGCATAAACGCCAAACGCCTCGGTCCATGCTGCCCGAAGCCTCCCGAGACTCAGGGCTCAAAAATATCCCGTCTGATCAAATTCATCTCTTTTTTATTGGGATCGTAAGGGTAATTCCACTGCCTCTCGTCAGGCAAACAATTTCCAAACGGGCGATTGCAGGCCACTTCCCCATCCGGGCCAGTGCAACCGGTCGTCACAAAAGGCAGTCCCGAACCGATGACCTCCTCGACGCTGTCACGCGAAAGACCAAAATCAATTATCGCACCCCTCGGATCAAAGGCCATTTCTTCAAACCGGCTCAACTTATTTTCGATCAGGTACCGGGCCAGTTGAACCCGAAGGTATGCGGACCACGGCGGTTGGGGTCGATCACCCAGCCTGGAGCCATCTTCCGCAAAAAAGGAGAAAAGGTGGTTTACGACGCCCATACCCCACAACCTGTCCATTATTGAGACCATCTCTTTTTCAGTTTCTCCCATGCCAACCATGAGATGGGCACCCACATTACCCTTTCCAAAGACCTTTAGACCCACATCCAGAGTTTCCCAATATTGTTCCCACCGGTGAGGCCCTGAGACCCCTTTTCCCCGGTATTTGTCAAACAGATCTTTTGTCGCCAGATCAATGGCCACCCCGATCTTATCCGCACCCCCCTTTTGCATGGCCCTCAGATCCGCGCTATCAATTATGGTGGGATTGATGAGAATGGACACGGACAGCGGGGTCTCATGTTTTAGCCGTTCGGCCATCTGGATTGTGTGTCCTGTACACTTGCCATTGGTGATCATGGATATACAGGTGCGTCTGACATATGATGGGGCTTTGGAAATGGCCTTTATGATTTGGTCCATGGAGAATACCGGCCAGGCCACATGGATAAAACTTTTCTCCCGATAACTCCCCGGGCGTTTTTTTGCAAGGCCGCAATAGGCACAGTTGGCAGAACAACCCTCGGGATAGTGAACCAGAAGGTTGACACACTTATTGACCGCCCCCCGGTACATCCTTCCCGGCATCAAACCGAGGGAGATGGCCGTTGCGTTGCTGATCTTTGCGTATTCAGGACTTTGTTGTTTTTCGGACATCGTCAATCATCAATCGCCAATCATCAATCCTAAAGTCTCACCTGGTTTTCTTTGGCAATGAGAATCGCCTTTGTGAGAGTGGGGACATCCACACCATAGATCATATCCCGGCGCCACACCGAGGCCAGATTTTCTTCAATGCGCTTCTCTTGGGCCGAGGTCCATTTAAGGACGTTTTCAAGCCGGTGCAGGTCTTCAGAGGTGGAAAAAAAGTCGCCGGTTATCAGGACATTTTCTATGGCGGCGCCGGCGAGAGAAAGATAAATCTCAAGGAGCCCCCCTTTTGTCTTGAGTTGACCGACTCCCATCCTTGCCCTGGGGTGTTTGTGGGAAAAGATCCACTCCCGGCTGTTATATCTCTCCTCAACATAACCACGGATGACCTTGTCTTCCCATTCGTCAGGGTCGTCTTCCCTGAATTTGATATTGAATTCCGCTTCAAAGGCCTCCTGGATCGACGCTCCCACCTGTTTAACGGAAACGTCATGACCCAGTTCCTGCTTCACTGTGGTCATTCTCTGACTAAAACAGTTATATCCCTTGTCGTGGAGTTTGACCAAGGGGGTGTTCATAATGTCTGTCATAAGTTCCACATCAAAGTCTACCAGCAGACTGGTGTGGAAAAGCAGGCTTTTACCCGCCTCTGCCGACGCGGATAACCCTGCGATCTTTTTACCGTTTACTTCAAGGTCGTTTTTTGGCTGGAAATATGCGGGAATTCCAAGTTTTTTGAGGGCACGTATCAGGACTGCGCTCAGGGATTCAAAGACCCCCCCGACCCCCTTTTTGAGCCCGGGATAGTCCACATTGATACCCAGACCGAGGGCCACAATCTCAGGACCCATGATCACGGTCCCGCCGCCGGTGCTCCTCCGGTTATATTCAATCCCCCGGGCCCGGCATCTGTCAAGTTTTAGGGCCGCCTCAATATCCTGGTATTTTCCTACAATGATCGAGGGGATAAAGGTATAGAGATGTAGTATGGGCGGCGTGTGGCCTCGCTCAACGGACCGGGGCAGCGTGTCATCTATTGCAAGACCACGGGCCGTGGTGACGGGTCTCGTCAGATCCTTAAAAAGACGCCAGTGCCCGGGCATTATTTCTCCAGCAACCAATCTTCAGTCCTAGGCCTTGGTCCTTTCCTCTTCGGCCTTCTTTACCTCTTTTTCGATAAAATCTGTGACCGCATCGCCGTGGATCAGACTGTCTAATTCAGAGGTAAGATCGTCTTTGTCTTCGGCCTCTATCACCAGTATCCATCCTTCACCATAAGGGTCAGTGTTGATCAGGCTGGTATCATCTTCAAGGTCTTCGTTTATTTCTACGATTTCGCCGGATACGGGGGCAACGAGTTTACCAATCCATTTTCTGGACTGGATCTTTCCGCATACCTCCCCCTGCTCCACCTCGTCTTCTTCTTCGGGGAGATCGATAAACACGACGTCGCCTGCCTCCTTTTGAAACATATCTGTCATACCCACTGTGATCTTTGTGCCTTCCACCCGTGCCCAACTGTGCTCCTCGTGATAATAAAGCTCATCGGGCATATTATAACCTTTGATTTCTGCCATTTTTTTATTCTCCTATTTCCTGACCTCTCTGATTAGATGAATAAATGGAAAACTACTTAAACCGGGCCTCCACGGCCCTTGCATGGATGGGAAGCCCTTCCGCTTTGGCAAGGGTGACAACAATGTCCCTCAAACCTGCCAGACCTTTCTTGCTCAGATACTGAAAGGTCGGTTTTGTCACAAAATCGTCTACGGATAATCCGGAAAACATTCGAGCGCATTGGCCGGTGGGCAAGACGTGGTTTGTTCCGGATGCGTAGTCCCCCACAGGAACAGGAGCATAGGGCCCCAAAAAAATGGAACCCGCGTGTTTGATCGAATTGAGGGTGATAAAGGGGTCTTCCGTCAAGACCTGAAGATGTTCGGCCGCATATTCATTTGTAAAATCAACAGCCTGATCCATGTCCTTTGCAATGAGAACATAAGAGTGTTTAGAGAGGGATTGTTCAAGTATTTCTTTCCGGGGAAGGGTATCAAATTCCCGGTCAATGTTTTCACAGACCGCCTTTGCCAGGGCCTCTGAGGTGGTCACCAGCACGGCCCCGGAATCGGGGTCATGTTCTATCTGCGAAAGAAAATCCACAGTGATCAATTCCGTGTCACCCGTGTGATCAGCCAGTATCAGCGCTTCGCTCGGGCCAGCCGGTGAATCAATATCCACCTGGCCATATACCAGCATCTTCGCAGCGGTCACATATTTGTTCCCCGGCCCGACGATTTTGTGAACCCTGGGCATGGTCTCGGTTCCGTAAGCAAGCCCCGCCACTCCCCAGGGCCCCCCCCACCTTAAAAACCCGGTGACAGCCTGCGATGTCCGCGGCAACCAGTGTGGCTGGGTTTCCGGCCATCCCCTTTAGGGGGGGGGTTACCGCTGCAATCTGTTCCACACCCGCGACCTTGGCAGGGATCACCGTCATCAAGACTGAACTGGGATACATTGCAGTCCCCCCGGGCACATAGCAACCCACGATGTCCATTGGTCGTGTGACCCGGCCTGCCAGAACTCCCTCTTTTACCTCCACGGACCACATTTCCCGCTCCCGCTGTGCCTCGTGAAACCGGGTAATATTTTCAGCCGCTTCCTTTAAACAGTCGACCACCTTTGGATCCAGCCGGTCATAGGCTTCCCGCATCTCTTCAGGAGTGACCTCCAGATCGGAGGGGGCAATATCTTGCTTGTGTTTGCGGTAATGATCCAGAGTGACAACATCCCCCCGTTTCCGGACATCCTCCACAATCTTTCGAACATCTTCATAGATAGAAGATATGTCTTCCATGGATCTTTCCATCACAGCCTTGAATCTCTCAGGGCTCAAATCGTCAATTTTTTCGGGTCGGATCTTCATTTCGAGTTGTTTCTCCTTTCCACTGCTTTATCGTTCACTTAACCCTAACGTTGCATGTTTGACTGCAAAATAATCTCTAACGGCATCCGTGGTGCTCCGGAAAGCCAGGTCCCCCCAGGGAATCTCCCTTTCAGAAAACCATTCTGCGGCCTGGGTTTCATCCTTTGGCGCCAGTTCTCCTTCAAGATACCTGGCCTTGTAAACAATGACAACAGCCAGTTTTCCGGGATAAGAATAAACCCCCGCCAGGTCTTCGATCCGAACCCTGACGTTGCATTCCTCAAAGGTCTCTCTTACAGCCGCGGTCTCAACAGCCTCTTTGCGATCAACATACCCCCCAGGCATGACCCATTTTCCTTTTTGTGGATTTATCCCCCTTTTGAGGAGAAGGATTTTACCATCCTTCTCCAAAATGGTGCAGGCAACAACCTTGGGATCCAAATAGAAAATGAACTCACAACCGCCGCAGATGAGTCGCGAGGGTTCGTCAGGTTTTGGTATTGAAATATCAAGTTCCCCGCCGCAAACAGGGCAGAACCTGAATTCCACGTCATGTTGATTAACTCCCAAAACCAACGACCCCTCATTTAATGGATTGACGATTGACGATTGGCGATTGACGATTGAAAAGCCAAAGCAGACAGTGTCCCAAATAGCAAAACATTATCGTAAGGACTATAGTTTCCATAATTCGCGGCATGAGGGCCTCCCGGAACTGTCTCAATTCCGCTGTGGTCTGGGGCGCATCAGCCTGCGTTTACGGTGGTAGTCTCCGGTCAGCCAGACGTAGTCCGCGACCTCTTTATCGATGAACATCCGTTCGCTCAGGGGGGCGAGGACGATAGTGGCCATGGTGAGAGGGACGCGTTTTATGGTCCGGTCCGGAATCCCGAACTTATGGCTGATGTGCCCGTTTCCCGTAAAGACAATCATCTTTTCATTTTTCTTTTCCCTGTTTTTCTTCTCCTGGTTTTTCTTTTCCTGGTTCTCTTTCAGATATTCCGCGATATTTTCGGCCATGGTGTCTTCCCAGACACACTGGGCCTGATAAAAATAATCAAAACCCTTTAAATCGCTCATTGGGTGTCCCTCATAAACCTCACGGAGATATGCCCGATGTTCTTTGTTGTCCAGATCGATGACATCAGCCACTTGTTGACGTTCCTCGGGCTTGAGACTCTTGAGGCCCTCTTTTGCCACCTTTTTGACGATTTTCCTTGGCACGTTGATGGCAAGGACTCTCCCTCCATGCTCTTTCGCCATCACAATCAGGGGGCGGTAAAAAAGATAATCCAGACCCCAGTGTTTCCGCCAGTCCACATCTCTCAAAAATACTTCTTCCGTCATGCCCCCATCAATGTAGTCGTCAATGATCGATTGCTGGGGCTCCTGAAAAAACTCCATGGCAACGGTGACCGGTCCGTATCGGGCGATCAGGGCCTGGAGGATCTGGACCTGAATGAGATGGTGTTCGGCGTTGTCATGGACTTCACCGATAAAGATGATATCAATGGGCCTTAGCTGGTCAATCAAGGTTTCAAAAGATATGGATTTTTCGGTCTTGAGGCTGACGATCCGGCCAACACCAAAATGAGCATTCACCCCCTCAATGGATGCAAGAGGTACCGGAACGGGTCGTTTGGCGGCACAGCCCCCCAGGAGAAATAATGCCCCAAAGAATAGAAACACAAGGTTGTATCCAACTGTCCTAATTTTCATTAAAAAGCCCCTAAAACTATGCAAAAACAGCTGTAACTACTCAGGTGGATAGGCTGACTACGTGAGTAGTTACAAACAGCTTTACATTTTCGCTTCCCGGCTTCAGACCAAATCGGGCGATAGTTCTGTGAATTTATTTTTGTGCAGGCCTTTAATCTCTGAAAGATCTTGATGTTGACTGGGTTTATAAATATCATTTACCCTGTTTGGATGCAACTCATAACTTACCCGGGTAGCCGCTGTTTAATGGGAACCACCGCGCATCGAGGCCCATCCAGGCTCGCAGAAACGGCAACCCGAGCAAAGATTCCCCGGTAAAACATGGATAAAAACACCAATGCCCAATACGGATTGGATCCCGAGCGGTTACGAAACATACTTCCGGGCGAACCCGGGGTCTATATGTTCAAGGAAGCCTCGGGTCGGGTTATCTATGTGGGCAAGGCAAAATCCCTCAAAAAAAGGGTCCTCTCCTATTTCAAGCGCCACGCTGATCCTCACCGAAAAACCTTTCTGATGATGAAAAAGGCGACGGGTCTTGATTTTATTATCACTGCCACAGAGCAGGAAGCATTTATTCTCGAAAGTAGTCTCGTAAAGAAATTTATGCCCCGGTATAATATAGTTCTGCGGGATGATAAACAATACCCCTGCCTGCGGCTTGGTCTCAAGGAACCCTATCCCCGTCTGAGGATTGCCAGAAAAATCAAAAAGGACGGGGCCGTCTATTTTGGTCCGTTTTCATCTGCAAACTCCGTGCGGAGCACCCTCAAGGTAATTGACAGGGTCTTCCAACTCCGGAAGTGCAAAGGAAAAGGGCTTCCGAAACGCCCAAGACCTTGTCTCAACTATCAGATGGAACGGTGTCTGGGTCCCTGCGCCGGCAAAATTCCGGAATCGGAGTACGGGGAGGTCCTCGGTCAGGTAAGGCTTTTTCTGGAGGGGCGCAACCGGGAACTGACCGGTCAATTAAAAAACGACATGGCGGCCGCGGCGGAGAAGCTGGATTTTGAGAAAGCCGCCGGGATAAGGGATCAGATCAGTGCCATAGAAAAGACAGTGGAACGTCAACATGTGGTCTCGCAGCGGCTGGAAGACCAGGATATTATCGGTCTTGCAAAAAACAGTGGGCTTTACCAGGTGGTCATCCTTTTTGTTCGCAAGGGGTATCTGACGGGGAGTCGTGATTACGCCCTGAGGGAGCAGAACGCCTCGACCTCTGATATAATCGAGGCCTTTTTAAAGCAATATTACCCCAAGGAAGCCTTTATACCCAAACAGGTATTGATTTCAGATCAAATTGAAGATCTCCAGGCTATTACGGAATGGCTCAGCGACCTGGCCGGAAGAAAAGTTGTTATTCATAAACCCCTGAGAGGGGAAAACCTTCGTCTGGTGAAGATGGCGGTGAAAAACGCCGAGAGCCTTCTGACCGGACGATCAGAACTCGAAAAAGAAGATCTCATGGATCTTGTCCAGACTGTTCTGGGTCTTCCGAGCCCTCCCAGATATATAGAGGGCCTCGACATCTCCAATCTCCAGGGGGATAAAGCCGTTGGATCTATTGTCTCTTTTGTGGACGGACATCCCCACAAGACAGGGTACCGGAATTACAGGCTTAAAAGAGTGGATGGCATCGATGACTATGGTATGATGGCAGAATTAGTGGAAAGAAGAGCCGCCAAAGGAGATCTGCCCGACATCTTTTTGGTGGACGGCGGCAAAGGGCATCTGTCGGCTGTAAAAAAGGTGGTCGACCGGTTCTCTCACCCCCGGCGGGCCCGGGATGGAGGTGATCCATCCGGGGATGTCCCAATGGTGATATCCATTGCAAAACCGGATAAAGAGAGACAGGAAAAATATGACAAGATATATATCCCGGGCCGAAAAAATCCATTGGGGTTGAGAGGGGATCATGCGGTTCTGCTCCTCATGATGCGGATCCGGGACGAGGTGCACCGTCGGGCCATATCCTACCACCGGGGGCTGAGACGCAAGGCGCTAAAGGAGTCTGATCTGGATCTCATACCCAACATCGGTTCCAAAAGAAAAAGGCTCCTGCTTACCCATTTTAAGAGCATCACCGCCATTTCAAAGGCAACCCAAGATGATCTGGCAAAGGTGCCCGGTATCAGCCTCTCCCTTTCACAAGATATTTTTTCTTATTTTAGATAAAAATACAGGCTGACATGGATCAACCCTGATGCCGGCAAAAAATAACCGGAAAAGAAATTCCGGGCATTGTCAATTTGGCATTCACTTTGACATGCTCGTAGGGGCCTCACAGGGCCACGTCATTTAAACAGGTAATTGCTTGAAATTAATGAAGTTACCGGCTTATGCAAATCATGAAAATTCCAAACCCCAAAATACAAATCTCAAACAAATCTCAATGACCGAAATTCAAAATTCAAAACAGCTAAGAATGACGGAGAGACATCCAATAAGTGATTGAAATAGTTTGGTCATTGGAATTTGTAATTTTGATATTGTTTGTAATTTGAGTATTGTAATTTTGCATTTTAGTGCCATAACCGGGAAAGCAAATCGCTTTTACCTGAATCAGTTAGCGTTGACTTTGACGTTTTCCTGAGGGGCCTCATACCCGAGTTGACAGCCTGATGCCGGGTGTGGTAGCAACTACATCCAATCTGATCCACAGACAGATTTTCATATTTCCGTCATTTGAGAGTGACACGTGGCCTCTAAAAAAATTACCATATTTCTGGTGCCTGACGGCACAAACAGGATCAAACGGTTTAGGATCCCCAGGTTCCTTCTCGCTTTTCTTATCCTTTCCCTTGTCCTTCTCGGGATCTGTCTTCCCTGGATCATCCGTGATTACACGACCATCAAGACCCGCATGCCCAGGCTGGCAATATTGGAAACAGAAAACCAGCGATACAAAGATCAACTGGTTTATTTGGCGAAACGGATCAAGCTAGCCACAAAACAAATGGAGGGGCTTAGGGCATTTGACAGAAAATTGAGGGGAATGCTGAATCTTGAGACAGAGGAGGAGATGGAGAATATGGGCGGGGTTGGAGTCCCCCCTTCCGTCATGACAGACCCTAAAGCGATCGAAGAAGATCAAAAAGGATCTATTCTGGTGATGCACAGATCCCTGGATCATCTTGGCAACGAAATGGCCTCGGGTCATCTTGACAGAAACGAAATTTACAGGTTCCTTGAAAATCAGAAAATTGTGCTGTCGTCCACACCATCCATACTGCCCACAAAGGGATGGTTGAGTTCGCGGTTTGGATACCGGACCTCCCCTTTCACGGACAAAAAGGAATTTCACAGGGGCATTGACATCGGGAGCAGAATTGGCTCCCCGATCGTTGCGCCGGCAGACGGCATCGTATCATACAGGGGCCGGCGGAACGGACACGGAAACCTTTTGGTGCTCAAACATGGTTATGGTCTGGTAACAAAATATGCGCACCTTAAGAAGTCCCTGGCAAAAAAGGGGCAGTCTGTCAAACGCGGCGAAACAATCGCTCTGGTCGGCAACACGGGTCGATCCACCGGAGCCCACCTACATTACGAGGTTCATCTCAACCAAGTCCCTGTAGACCCGCTCGGTTATGTCCTTGATTAGTTCCCTGCCGGCCCGGGGAACCCTGTCCCACTCTACAGCACTCCCGCACATAAATTCTTGATTTTTGAACCAAAAAAGTTTCTAATTGATAGGCTACACCGGACCCGCTTTGATTTGTGAAAGGCCATGTGCCAGTCACTAGGTCTCAGATCTCAGACAGGGCCATTAATTTCTGATCCGGCCCAAAGGGACAGGTTGCAATACTTAATCAACAACACACACGAATTAATGAGAAAAAAATCATGTTTGGGAAACTTGTAAAAGGCATTTTCGGAAGCAAGAATGAGAGAGAACTAAAACTTTTGATGCCGATCGTTGACGAGATCAACAGGTTTGAGCCGGAGTTCCAGGCCCTTTCTGATGATCAGCTCCTCTCAAAGACCAGCGAGTTTAAAGAAAGAATATCAAAAGGAGAATCTCTGGATGATATTCTCCCCGAGGCTTTTGCCGCCGTAAGAGAGGCCTCGGTACGGGTATTGGGCATGCGGCACTTTGACGTTCAGTTGATAGGGGGGATAGTTCTCCACAGGGGAAAGATCGCGGAAATGAAGACCGGTGAAGGCAAGACCCTCGCCGCGACGCTGCCGCTCTATCTAAATGCCCTGACCGGCCAGGGCGCGCACCTGGTGACCGTCAATGATTACCTTGCGCGACGAGACGCTGAGTGGATGGGCGGGATCTACAATGCCCTTGGCCTCTCGGTGGGCGTTATCGTCCACGGGATAGATGACGCCGAGCGAAAGGAGGCCTACGGGTGTGATATTTCATATGGAACCAACAATGAATTCGGGTTCGACTATCTCCGGGACAACATGAAGTTCGAACTCAGCGATTTCGTCCAGAAGGGATTTCACTTTGCCATCGTGGATGAGGTGGACAGCATCCTCATAGACGAGGCAAGGACCCCTTTGATCATCAGTGGGCCGGTTGAGCACAGTGAGAACAAGATCTTCGAAGAGGTAAAGCCGCTTGTTATCAATCTTCGGAAAAATCAGGGCACAGTGGTCCAATCCCTCTTAACAGACGCCGGCAAGGGGCTTGAAGGCGGGGAACCGGACGACAACACAATCGAGACCTTGCTTCAGATAAAGAGGGGTGACCCCAAAAACCCTGTTTTTCTGGACATGGTTGCCAAGAACCAGGCCTTGAAAAAGCAGATAGACAGGACGCAGAGCATGCTGAGTTCTCAAAAACTCTTACCAGAACTGGATCAGATCCTTTTCTGTACCATAGACGAACGGAGCAACGCCGTTGAACTGACAGAAAAGGGAATCGAACTTCTTACAAGTGACGGTGAGGCCGACTTTACCCTACCCGACGTAGACGAGGCGAGCTATCAAATCCGGGAAAACGAGGAGTTGACAGACCGGGAAAAGGATAAGCGGATCAAAGAGCTTGAAGAACGTTTTGTGAGATCGTCGGAGCTTCTCCATGCAACCCAGCAGCTTATAAAGGCCTATTGGCTTTTTGAAAAGGATGTCCAGTACGTCATAAAGGATGGTCAAATCGTGATCGTTGATGAATTTACGGGACGGATGATGCCGGGAAGGAGATGGAGTGACGGGTTGCACCAGGCTGTGGAGGCCAAGGAAGGGGTCAGTGTGGCAGGGGAGAACCAGACATTGGCGACGGTCACCTTTCAGAATTTTTTCAGGATGTATGAAAAACTTGCCGGCATGACCGGGACGGCAGACACTGAGGCGGCAGAATTCAACAATATCTATAAACTGGATGTGATGGTTGTCCCCACCAATGAAAAGATGATCCGCCATAATTACCCGGACGCCATTTACAAGACGGAAAAAGAGAAATTCAAAGCAGCCGTCGAAGAAATCAGGGATTTGTATGAAAAGGGTCAGCCCGTTCTGGTAGGGACCATTACAATAGAAAAATCTGAAATGTTGAGCAAGATGCTGAAACGGGCGGGGGTTCCCCATTCAGTGCTAAACGCCAAACATCACCAGAAAGAGGCCGACATCATCGCACAGGCAGGCCAGCCAAAGACAGTAACGATCTCGACCAATATGGCGGGAAGAGGGACAGATATTGTTTTGGGCGAGGGTGTCACGGATTTGGGAGGCCTTCACGTCCTGGGCACCGAGAGACACGAAAGCCGCCGCATTGACAACCAGCTCAGGGGTCGATCCGGAAGACAGGGTGATCCCGGGTCTTCCCGTTTTTATCTCTCGCTTGAAGACGATCTCCTGAGGATATTCGGATCTGACAAAATCTCGTCCATTATGGAACGTCTGGGCATGGAAGACGGAGAACCCATCGAACACGGCTTGATTTCCCGCGGCATTGAAAACGCCCAGAGAAAGGTGGAAGCCCATAATTTTGATATGAGAAAGCATCTCATTGAATATGACGATGTGATGAATAAACAAAGGGAAATTATTTATTCCCTCAGGCGGGAAATCCTGGATGGCGACGGGCTTGAAGACATTGTCGAGGGCATGATCGATGAGAAGATGGAGGGCCTGGTCGACAGGTGGGTCGATCCCAGAGAATATCCCGACACCTGGGACATCCAGGGTCTGATAAGCAGCCTCTCCAGGCTTTTCGGGTTCCGGGCCAGGATCACAGCGGAAGATATGGGCGAAGAGGCCTTTGACGCCCTAAACCCGGAGACGTTGAAAGAGATGCTCAAAAAGCAGGCTCATCTTGCTTATGAGGAAAAAGAAGAGCTTTTCGGGAAGGAGGACCTGGAGCAGCTTGAACGTTTTATTATGCTTCAGATCATAGACAACCAGTGGGTGATGCATCTCCAGAACATGGAGCAGATGAAAGAGGGCATTGGGCTCCGCGGATACGGTCAGCTCGACCCGCTCAAGGAATATCAGAAAGAAGGTTTTGGGCTTTTTGAAGAGCTCATGGATAGTATCAGAGAAGAGACCCTGGGCACACTCTTCCGAATACAGGTGGCGAGACAGGGGCCGGAGGAAGGTTCCCGGAAGAAAAAAAAGACGCTCCAAATGAGTCACGGGGGAGATGCCCCGGAGTCTACCACGGTCAAGAGAAAGGGGCAGAAGGTTGGTCGAAATGCCCCTTGCCCGTGCGGGAGCGGAAGAAAGTATAAGAAATGCTGTGGGGCAAATAAATGAGGTTTTTGGGCTTAAGAGATGGGGACAAAAAATTACGTTGTTCAGGGATTTAAGGCCTCGGCCATATCCGCGGGCCTCAAGAAGGATGGCACCCTGGATTTGGCATTGATTACGTCCGAGGTGGAAAGCACGGCGGCAGGGGTGTTTACAACCAGCAAGGTCAGGGCCGCGCCGGTCATCTTGAGTCATGATCATATCAAGGGTGGAAAGGCACGGGGTGTCATTGCCAATGCCGGGCAACGCAAACGCCTGCACCGGAGATGTCGGGCTGAGGGACGCCCGTCGGACAGCCGATCTTGTGGCCGGGGAATTGGGGGTCCCTTTCAGAAGAAGTTCTGGTGGCATCAACCGGTGTTATCGGCCAACCCCTCAATATGGAGATGATTGAGGCAGCTATTCCCCGATCTTGCTGCCGGTCTGTCACCGGATGGCATACCCCTCGCGGCCCGGGCCATCATGACCACCGACTCCTTTCCCAAAATCGCATGTTTTGATGGAAACGTGACGGGCAGGCCTTACAGAATATTGGGGGTCGCCAAGGGGGGCCGGTATGATTATGCCCCAGATGGCCACCATGCTCTGTTTTGTCATGACCGATATCCTGATTGCGGCAGATGACTTGAAGGAGGCCCTTGTTCCCGCCGCTGAAAAAACATTCAACCGCATCACGGTGGATGGCGATACAAGCACCAATGACACGGTCCTGGTCCTGGCAAATGGCCTCGCAGGAAACAGGACTTTGCCTCAAAAGGAACTGGGAGATTTCAAAGACGGTCTTGAAAGGGTGATGGGAGAACTGGCCCGAATGATCGTTAAGGATGGAGAGGGTGCCACCAAGGTGGTCCTTGTAAGAATAAAGGGTGCTTCAAACAAAACCGATGCGGTGAGGGCCGCGAGGACAGTGGCCAACTCGAGCCTGGTCAAGACCGCCTTTTTTGGCCAAGATCCCAACTGGGGGAGAATCATGGCGGCCCTCGGAAGGGCGGACATCCAGATGAATGAGGACACCGTGGACATATGGATCGACGGGATCCAGATCGTTGAAAAAGGGTTGGGGAAAGGGGCAGATGCCGAAAAAGCCGCAGCCAGACAAATGACACTGAAAGAGTTTATCCTTGAAATAGATCTCCACCAGGGGGCTTTTCAGGAAGAGATCATTACCTGTGATCTGACCCACGATTACATAGCCATCAATGCGGATTACCGAACCTGAGCGACCTGTGTCAGAGAGGATAAGATGTATGCAGTTATAATGTGCGGTGGTTCCGGCACCCGATTCTGGCCGGTCAGCCGGCAACGAACACCCAAACAGTTTCTCAACATAACCGGTGGGGGCCCCATGGTGGTGGAGACCTGTGACAGGCTCAAACCTACCATTGATGACAAAGACATGATTCTTGTCCTGGGGAAGGATCATTTGGAACACGCGAGGGGGCTGTTTCAAGGCCGTGGGGTTCACATTGTGGCCGAGCCTGTTGGAAAAAACACTGCTCCCTGTATCGGGCTCGGCGCCATCTATGCCCAGCATCTGGGATGCAGAGAGGCCGTGGCCTTTCTGCCTGCCGATCACTTTATCAGCGCTCCTTCTTCTTTTATGGAGGCCCTCGGGGCGGCCGGGAAACTGGCGATGTCGGGGGGAATCGTTACCCTGGGGATCGTCCCAACCAGACCCGAAACAGGATACGGGTATATCCGCAGGGCGTCTGAAAAAATAGAGGCTGCCGGCCCGGGCGCATACCGGGCCGTGGAGTTTGTGGAAAAACCTGACCTTGAAACAGCCCGCCGCTATCTGACGGATGGAGAATATTATTGGAACGGAGGCATCTTTGTCGCCACCCCCGAGACCATCCTGGAGGAAACAGAAAAACATCTTCCCGATCTCTATAAAGGGTTGATGAGGTTAAAGGCTGCAGTGGGCACTCAAAGATTTGAGTCGGAATTTGACGAGGTCTATAACGACCTGACGGGCATTTCCTTTGACTACGGTATCATGGAAAAGACCCGGGCAAATGTATATGTGGTACCTTGTGAGTGCGGTTGGAGCGATGTGGGGTCGTGGTCGTCCCTTTATGAACTGAGAACCGCTGGATACGATGAGAATCAAAACCTCATCGAAGGAGAAACACTTTTGGTCGAATGCGAGAAAAGTTTTATTTCTTCCCAAAGCGGACGACTGGTGGCCTGTCTGGGAATCGACAACTGTCTGGTGGTGGATACACCCGATGCGGTGCTGGTGAGTGATCTCAACCGGTCACAGGAAATTCGAAAGATTGTTGATCAACTGAAAGCGAGCGGGAAGGAGAAACTGTTATGAAGGCTCACGTTTTTCGGGAATATGACATTCGCGGGACCTATCCTGACGAATTGAACAGGGAAACGACCCGCGTGCCAGGCCTCGCTTTCGATTGGTTTTGAAATTGATAATAGAGATGAGTGCGTCTTTGGTGACCTAAAAAATATGGCGGTTTTAGTTATATCCTTATCGTTTTGGAGGAAAATATGCCGAGAATCTTTCGTAAGCAAGACATTGAGTTTAAGAAGAAGCGTTCACGAGTTCCAGAGTATGAGTGGCACACAAGTCCCCGGTTTGGGGATCTAGTTAGTTCGAAGTACCTTCAGTTTGACATTCGATCGTTAGATCCAGATAAGTACTCATATCCATATCATTTTCATCGGGCTGCTGAAGAATTGATTATGATTGTCTCTGGTGAAGCGACATTGAGAACCCCGAAAGGACTTCACCAAGTTGGCGAGGGAGACCTGATCTTCTTTGAAGAGGGTAAAAATGGGGCACACCAGTTTTATAACCATAGCGATGATCCTTGTGTCTATCTGGACATACGTACGACATTTCATATAGACGTTTGCGAATACCTCGCGAAGCGGTAAG
>PVMK01119575.1_pt1 | contig 16169 bp, 13 predicted proteins | sample 1853481 | NCBI WGS metagenome assembly PVMK01 (sample SAMN08533507, study PRJNA380276) | Marine sediment metagenome, whole genome shotgun sequencing project.
GTTTCGTCCTACCGCGGCAGCGAGCTGTTCGAGGCGATCGGCCTCGACGAAGAAGTCTGTTCTCGCTCTTTCCGCTTCGTCTCACGGCGTCTCGGAGGCTGGGGTTTCGCCAAGATCACCGCGGACGCGTTGGTTCGCCACGCCCGCTACACCGACCCAGAAGCGCGGGAGGTCGAAGGCTTCTACAAGCACCGCGGTCGCGCCGGTCATCCCCATATCGACGCCCCCCGCACCGGCCTGGCATTGCAGAAGGCGGTCAGAAGCGGGGAGTGGTCACAATACGAGGCGTACCTGTCCCTCGTTGAGACGACGAGACCGGCGATGGAGCTGCGCGATCTGTTGAAGATCGACCCTATCGGCCCGCCGGTGGAGCTGGTGGAGGTCGAGTCGGGGGACCGAATTGCACGCAGGTTCACCACGGCAGCGATGTCGCTTGGCGCCCTGTCCAAGGAAGCGCACGAAACGCTCGCCGAGGCGATGAACTACCTCGGAGGGCTGTCTAACTCGGGAGAGGGAGGGGAGGATCCGGTTCGCTACGGCACGGTGCGCAACTCGGCGATCAAGCAGGTCGCCTCCGGCCGGTTCGGCGTCACCCCAGGCTATCTCGCCTCGGCTCAGGAGCTGCAGATCAAGATGGCCCAGGGGTCGAAGCCCGGGGAGGGCGGCCAGCTGCCTGGGCACAAGGTCACCGACGAGATCGCAGCACTCCGGCACACCGAGCCCGGCATCGAGTTGATCTCTCCGCCACCCCACCACGACATCTACTCGATCGAGGATCTTGCCCAGCTGATCTTCGACCTGAAGACGTTCAAGCCACAGGCACGGGTAGCCGTGAAACTCGTCTCGGGACCGGGCGTGGGGACGATCGCAGTGGGCGTCGCCAAAGCACACGCCGATGTCATCACGGTTTCCGGGCACGCTGGCGGGACCGGAGCATCGCCGCTGGTGAGCATCAAGCATGCGGGGTCGCCGTGGGAGATCGGCCTGGCCGAAGCGCATCAGGCGCTGGTTGCCAATGGTCTCCGGGGGGCGCTGACCCTGGAGTCCGATGGAGGCCTCCACACGGGGAGAGACGTCGTCATCGCCGGGATGTTGGGCGCCGATCGTTTCGGTTTCGGGACGCTGCCCCTGCTCGCCCTCGGCTGCAAGATGGTGAGACAATGCCATGAGAACACGTGTCCCGTCGGGATCACGACTCAAGACCTCGATCTCCGCGCCAAATACACTGGTTCTGTCAACCAGGTGATCTCACTGTTCACGCATCTCGCCAACGACGTGCGCCGCCATTTGGCAGCGATGGGGGCGACGACCTTCGATGAGATCGTGGGCAGAGGCGACCTGCTCGTCGCCTCTGATGAGCGGAATCCGCTGGCCTCGGACTTCGCCGGGATGCTCGTAGATGCACGGCCGCGTCAGGATCGCCGCTTCCTCGAGTTCCGGCGCTCACCGCTGAGCGAAGTACTGGGGGCGCAAGTCCCCGAGGTGGTACAGCGACGGTCTCCGCTCGATCTCGCCTACCCGATCGGCAATCGTGACCGTGCGGTCGGCACCAGGCTGTCCGGTGCCATTGCCGAGATATACGGAGACGAAGGGCTCCCGGAAGGCTCGGTGCAACTACGCCTGTCCGGAGCAGCCGGACAGAGCCTCGGTGCGTTTCTGGTCGATGGTGTGGCGATCGTGCTCGACGGCCCTGCCAACGACTATGTCGGCAAAGGCATGGGCGGAGGGACGATTGTGGTGAGCCCGAGGGTCGCCGGAGAAGAACACCCCCACGGCGCAGGAAACGCCTGCCTGTACGGCGCTACGGGTGGGTCGCTGTTCGTGGCGGGGGTCGTCGGTCAGCGTTTCGCGGTGCGCAACTCCGGGGCCACTGCTGTGGTTGAGGGGACGAGCGACCACTGCTGCGAGTACATGACCGGCGGCACGGTTGTGGTGCTCGGCGCCCTCGGGCGAAATACCGGCGCCGGGATGACCGGGGGTGAACTGTATGTGTGGGATCCGGAGCTGACCGCAAAGGCCCATTTCGCCGAGACCGCTCCCCCATCGTCGCGGCTCGGCCCCGATGATGCCCATCGAGTCAAGGGGCTCGTCGAGGAACACCTCGAACGGACCGGCTCGGAGCGAGCGGCGGCGATCCTCGGTGGTTGGGCGGAGGCGCGAGAGCAGTTCTGGGTCGTTCGTCCCCGGCCACCCCGCTCTCTCGACGTCACCGCAGAAACCGATTCATCGGCCCGAGTGTGACCGCATGGCTGAGCAATGGGTGACCCACAAGTTCGGCGGTAGCAGCCTGGCCGACGCGTCTGGCTACAGGGCTGCGGCATCGAACCTCGAAGAATCGACCGGGGTCCGGGCGGGCGGTGGTGGTGTCAGCAATGGCAGGGGATGACCGATGGCCTGATCGACCTCGTCGAGTTGGCAGGTCGCCGAGATCCGCTTTACGAAGAGCTTGCCGATGGGTTGCGGGAAAAACAAACCGGTCTGGCGGAAGAGCTGATGGCAGGGCGATCACGAGCTGATCGCCCAAATCGAGAAGGATTGGGTCGACATCAAGGACGTGTTGCGAGCCTCGTGGGTCATGCACCGGGTGTCGGAGAGTGCGGTCGGCACCGTCGCCGGGTTCGGCGAGGTGTGGTCCGCTCGTCTGCTGGCGGCCTACCTAGGGAGCCAGGGGATTGACGCCACCTGGCTCGACGCCCGCGATGTCCTCGTCGTGCGCTCGGCTGGGTTGCTGCCCGCGGTTGACTGGGACGTTTCGCGGGCACGACTCGACGATTGGCTCGACGCCAACGATGTGGACACGGTGGTGATCACCGGATTCATCGCCTCAGACCCCGCGGGTGCTCCCACGACGCTTGGCCGCAACGGCAGCGACTACTCGGCTTCGATTTTCGCCTCGCTGCTTGGTGCAACCGAGATCGTGATCTGGACCGACGTCGATGGAGTGCTCAGCGCCGACCCGCGTCTGGTTCCCCAGACCCGGGTCCTCAACGAGCTCTCCTTCAACGAGGCGATCGAGCTTGCTTACTTCGGCGCCGAAGTGATCCATCCAGCAACCATGGGCCCTGCGATCGAGGACGAAATCCCGATCTATATCCGGAATACGTTCAACCCGTCTGCGCCGGGGACCCGTATTCATGCCGGCGTTGCGCCGACATCGCCGGTGAAGGGATTGGCTTCGATCGGTGACATGGCGCTGATCAACCTCGAGGGAACGGCGATGATCGGGGTTCCCGGGATTTCCGAGCGCCTCTTCGGAGCTCTCCGGGAGGCCGAGGTCTCGGTAGTCATGATCTCCCAAGGCAGCTCGGAACACTCGATCTGCTTTGCCACGTTGCAATCGGAGGTCCATATAGCAAGCCGGGCCATCGAAGAGGCATTCGAGTCGGAGACCCGATATGGGCAGATCCAGCCGCCCGCGATCACCCAGGACTGCACGATCCTGGCGGTTGTTGGCGATGGGATGGCGGGCACCCCAGGGATCGCCGCCAACTTCTTCGGGGCGCTGGCCCGTGCCGGTGTCAATATTCGAGCCATCGCACAGGGCTCCTCGGAACGCAACATCTCGGTCGTCATCGACAGTGCCGATGCCACCCGGGCCCTGCGAGCCGCCCACTCCAGCTTCTATCTCTCCAAACAAACCCTGTCGATCGGCCTGATCGGGCCTGGTCACGTTGGCTCGACGTTGCTCGATCAGATGGCGCGGCGTCTCGACTGGCTGCGCGAAGAGTTCGACGTGGACCTTCGCGTTCGAGCGATATGCAACAGCTCCACCATGGTCCTCGACGAGCACCGCATCGACCTCGCCGAGTGGCGGTCCCGCCTCGAGCAGCCCGATCCGAATGCGGTTCCTGCAGATCTGGACGTGCTCGCCGACTACGTCTATACGGAGTCGGTCCCGCACGCCGTCATCATCGACTGCACCGCAAGTGAACAAGTGGCGATGCGCTACGTGGACTGGCTATCCCAGGGCATCCATGTGATCACCCCGAACAAGAAGGCGAGCACGGGCCCACTCGACTACTACCGGGCCTTGCAGCAGAGCGCCCGTCGCGCCGACGCTCACTACTTCTACGAGACCACGGTCGGAGCAGCCCTCCCCATCGTGCAGACGCTGCGCGACCTGGTGCAGACCGGGGATGAGATCCGCCGCATCGAGGGCATCTTCTCCGGCACGCTGTCCTACCTGTTCAACAGCTTCGATGGATCCGTTCCCTTTTCCGAGATCGTGGCCGCGGCGAGAGCCGAGGGCTACACCGAACCCGATCCCAGGGAGGATCTGTCTGGGATGGACGTGGCCAGGAAGGTGGTGATCCTGGCCCGCGAGATGGGGCTCGACATCGAGCTTGCCGACGTAGCGGTGGAAGGCCTGGTGCCGGCCGGCCTGGAGGCGGGAGCCCAGAAGACTTCCTCACCCGGCTCGAGGACTATGACGACGAGATGTTGCGCATGGTCGAAGAGACCCGATCTCGGGGCGCGGTCCTGCGTTTTGTCGGCGTCATCGATCCGGAGGAGGGTTGCAGTGTCCGCCTCCGCTCTTACAAGGCGGACCACCACTTCGCCAGGATTCGTCTCACCGACAACATCGTCCAGTTCCAAACGGCTCGATACCGGGACAACCCGCTGGTCGTGCAAGGTCCGGGGGCCGGCCCCGAAGTCACCGCGGGTGGGGTATTCGCCGACCTGCTGCGACTCGCAAACTACCTCGGCGCAACCCTGTGAGCTCGGTCACGGTGACCGCCGCCCGCACCCGACTCGTCAGGCGATCCTGACCACCGACCCCGGGTGAGCACAGTCGACGTCGTACTCGACCAGGCGCGGCGGCTGGTTCTCGTCGGCGCAGGCCGGGCACTCCGGGTCGCGCCCGACCCGCAGCGTGCGGAACTCCTGGGAGAGCCCGTCATAGGTGAGGAGCCGTCCCGTAAGACCCTCTCCGATGTCGAGCAGGATCTTGACCGCTTCGATCGCCTGGATGGAGCCGATGATCCCGGTGAGCACCCCGAGCACCCCGGCCTCGGCGCAGGAAGGGGCGAGCTCGGGTGGAGGCGGCTCAGCGAACTGGCACCGGTAGCACGGGCCGACATAGGGATCGAAGACGGTGACCTGGCCCTCGAATCGAAAGACAGAGCCGTGCACCACCGGTTTGCGCAGGTGCAACGATGCGTCGTTGACCAGGTACCGCGTCGGGAAGTTGTCGCCGCCGTCGACGATGACGTCGTACTCGGCAAAGATGTCGAGCACGTTGTCGGCGGAGAGCCGCTCGTTGTAGGTGACCACCTTCACATCCGGGTTGAGTGCGTTCAGGGTCTCCCTGGCCGACTCAACCTTCGGTTGCCCGATGCGGTCGACGTTATGGAGGATCTGTCGTTGCAGGTTGGAGGTGTCGACGATGTCGAAGTCAACGATGCCGATCGTGCCCACCCCGGCCGCAGCCAGGTACAGGGCGGCCGGTGATCCGAGCCCGCCGGCCCCGACCAGGAGCACGCGGGATTCGAGCAGCTTCACCTGGCCCTGCTCACCGACTTCGGGGAGGAGGATGTGGCGGCTGTATCGGACCCGCTGCTCGGCGGTCAGGCTTTCCGGGGGACCCCAGGGGAGGCCCTCGTTCTTCCAACGGTTGAATCCGCCTGCCAGGGACCACACATCGGTGTAGCCCATCTGCTGCAGGGTCTGGGCCGCCAGCGCGGAGCGTGCCCCGCCCGCGCAGTAGACCACCACCTCCTGGTCGAAGTCGGGAGCGTGCAGGCTGATCAGCGATTCGAGAATCCCGCGCGGAGCCAGGTGAGCTCCGCCGATGGCGCCCTGGTCGAACTCGTCGGCTTCTCTGATGTCGAGGATGGTGACCTCGGCGAGCCGTCGCTCGACATCGGCCGGATCGACCTCCCTGATCTGCTGCTTGGCCTGGTTGACCAGGTCCTGATAACTCACGGTCATGGCTCACCCACCCGCCACGGCAGGGAGGATGGTGACAACCTGGCCATCGGTGACCGCGGTGTCCAGCCCGTCGAGGAAGCGGATGTCGTCTTCGGCAACGAAGATGTTGACGAAACGCCGTGGCTTTCCGTCCTCTCCGATCAATCGCTCCCCGAGATCCGGGTACCTGGTGATGAGGTCATCGAGGGCAGCTCCCAGCTGCCCTGTGGGGACCTCTACTTCTGATGATCCTTCGGTCAAGCCTCGCAGGGAGGTGGGTATTCGGATTGTTGCGGGCATCGGCTACTCCTATATCTCGAATTCAGCTCGGAAACCGTCGACCGTGGCAGGGATCGGAACCGGATCCTCGGTTGGGATAGCCTCCAGTGTCTTCAGCCCGTGCCCGGTGATGTAGATGACCACCCGCTCAGAAGAGGTCACCTGACCGTCCCTCGCCATCTTGGCCAAGGTGGCGACCGTCACCCCTCCTGCGGGTTCGGTGAGGATGCCCTCGGTCCTGGCCAGGAGCTGGATGGCTTCGACGATCTCGTCGTCGCTGACCGCAGCGACCGATCCGCCGCTGCGCCGCACCTCCCGGAGGGCGTAGTACCCGTCGGCTGGATCCCCGATCGCCAGCGATTTGGCGATCGTGTCCGGCTTCTGAGGCCGAACATCGTCGCTTCCTTCCGCGAAGGCGGTGGCTACGGGGGAACACCCCTCCGCCTGCGCCCCGGAGATCCTGACATTCGCGGAGTCGACAAGACCCACCCGAACCAGCTCGTCGAAACCCTTGGCGATCTTGGTCAGGAGGGCCCCGCTGGCAACCGGTACCACGACGTGGTCGGGGAGTTCCCAACCGAGCTGTTCGGCGGTCTCGAATGCCAGGGTCTTCGACCCTTCCGCGTAATAGGGGCGGAGATTGACGTTGACGATGCCCCAGGGGTATTCCTCGTTGAGTTGGACGCACAGCCGGTTGACGGCGTCGTAGTTCCCTTGGACAGCGACCACGGTCCCCAGGGCAGCGGTGGCCACGATCTTGGAGGGCTCGATGTCATGGGGCACGAAGACATAGGAGTCGAGCCCCGCTCTGGCGGCGTGGGCGGCCACTGCGTTGGCGAGGTTGCCGGTCGAAGCACAGGCCACGGTCTTGATACCGAATTCGAGTGCCTTGGTCACTGCGACGGTGACCGGACGGTCCTTGAACGAGTTCGTCGGATTGAGGGTGTCGTTCTTCACCCACAACTCGCCCAGACCGAGCACTTCGGCGAGGCGATCTGCTCTGACGAGTGGAGTGAATCCTGCTCCGAGATCGGCGGCGGCCGACGCCTCGACGGGAAGGAGATCCGAGTATCGCCACAGCGTTGGCGGGCCCTTGGCAATCTTCTCCCTCGAGATGCTCTCGGCAACCGCCTCGTAGTCATAGAGCACCTCGAGCGGGCCAAAACACCATTCGCAGAAGTAGATGGGGGCGAGCTCGTAGGTGCGGGAGCACTCTCTGCAGATCAACGAATCGGCGAATACCACGACGAATCCTTCCTGTATCCGACGCGCTCCCGGAGCGCCTCGGGCGGAAGGTCCGCCGTTGGCGGCTCATCGTTCAGGCATTGGCACCGTACTTTCTCGGCCGGTTGCCGCGGCTTCATCGGGCCTGTCCCTCAGCCGCTCTTGATGAGCGCGTTCCTGTATCGGGCAGTATGCCGGTGACGCGACGAAAGTCAATGGGCAATCTCGTGCCCTCCCCGGGATCCGTGCGCATCATCCGGAGCCGGTCACCGTCGGCGCTCGGCCGCCGCTCTGGCATGGGCCTCGAGGCCCTCCCAGCGGGCGAGATCTTCCGCGTCGCCGGCGATGACGCCCGGTTCCGAGATCGTCATCCAGGTCGGCGACCGGAGAAACGTCGTCACCGCCAGGCCGGACTGGAACCGGGCCCCGCCACCGGTAGGGAGCACGTGATTGGGACCGGCGCCGTAGTCGGCCAGCACCTCTGCGCTGGCTTGACCAACGAACAGTGATCCGTATGCGGAGAATCGGTCAGCGATCGTTTCCGGTTCTTCGATGTGGAGTGCTAGGTGCTCGGGGGCGATCGCATCACACAGCTCGACCGCTTGGTCGAGATCGGCGACCACGACCGAGTATCCGCGTTCGAGAGCAACGAGTGCAACCGGGGCTGTCGATAGCGAAGCCAGCTCCCGTTTGACCACATCCTCGACCTTCGGGATCAGCTGCGGATCATCGGTGACGAGGATCGGCAGGGCCTCGGGGTCATGTTCGGCCTGTGCCAGAAGGTCTGCTGCGACCAACCGGGGGTCGGCTGCCCGGTCGGCGACGATAACAATCTCGCTTGGCCCAGCGAGCCCGTCGATCCCGACCTCACCGACCAGGTGCTTCTTGGCCGCGGTGACCCACCGGTTGCCAGGTCCGACGACGACATCGCAAGGCGGGCACAGCGACCCGAAGGCCAGGGCCGCAATCGCCTGGGCACCACCCACGGCCAGCAGGCCGTCGGCGCCGGCGATCGCGGCGGCGGCGAGGGTCATCGGGGTTGGCTTGGGCGAAGCCACCCACAGCTGCTCCACTTCGGCGACGCGTCCCGGGATCACGGTCATCAGCACCGAAGAGGGAAGAGGGTGGCGGCCACCGGGAGCGTAAGCGCCCGCGGTGGCAACGGGTATCCAGCGATGCCCGGCGCGACCGCCAGGGATGGCCACCTCGAGATCGGAGAGACACGACCGCTGCGCCTCAGCAAACGTCCGTATCCGGTTGGCGGTCCGGTCCAGCAACCCTCTCGCCGATGGATCGATACCACCGAGCGCGGACATCAGCTCGTCGCGATCGAAGACAAGCTGGTCTCCTGGTTCCATGTCGCCGAACCGTTCTCCGTATTCTCTGACTGCCGCTTCTCCTCGACGCCGGACGTCCTCGACGATCTCGGCTGCCTCGCCGAGGGTGACGGCGTTGATCGGGGAGCGGCGGTCCTTCAGCACCTGCTCTGCCGCGATCGTTCGCAGTCGGCCACTCATCCAATGTGCTCCGGTTTCGCTCGCATCGTTCGTCGGCGGACCCGCAGGGCGCGTCGGTCGAGCTCGTGTTCGATGTCCTCGATGGCAATCCCGGCGGTCGCCGCCTTGACCAGCGTGAAGTAGAGGAGATCGGCGGCTTCGTCGATCACGTCGTCCCGTGATGTCGCCGCCGCCAGCTCATCGGCCTCCTCGAGCAGCTTTGCCCGCAACAGCTCGGGATCATTCAGCAGGATCGCCGTGTTGGAGCCCTCCGGTGCCGAGTCGTCGACGATGGCTGTGATTCGCCGCGACAGGTGTCCCAGCCCGTGGTTGTCGCCCCAGCAGGAGCGGGTCCCCAGGTGGCAGAACCCGTCGCCGTGCTGGCGAACGGTGAACCGTAGGGTGTCGCGATCACAATCCAGGTCGCCCCGCACCAGCTCCTGGGTCGCTCCCGATGTCGCCCCTTTCTCCCAGAGGCCGCGGCTCCTGCTGTGGTAGATCCCCCGGCGCCTGGTGACGGCCGCATCGAGGCTCTCCGGGCTCGACCAGGCCAGGCCAATGGCGACGCCGCCCTGATCGACCACGACGGTAGGCCATAGCCCGTCGGGCCGATCCGAGGTCATCGGGGCCGCGATGGCCTCGGCGAGCCCAAGCGTGTCCGAGTAGAGGGCCATGCCCACCTGGGTATCCGCCCCGAGACCATCGATGGCGGCGATCTCGGCGCTGGTTGCCACCCCTCCTGCGATGGTGACCCTGGACTCCCCGGCGGCGGCGATCGCCGCTTCCGCACGGTCGACATCGGTTCCCCTCATCCTTCCTTCCCGTTCAACGAACGTGACCAGGAACCCACCGCACAGGTCCCTGAGCTCGGCGATCCTTTCGAGAACCGACGCGCCGGTGGTCCGGCGCCACCCATGGGTGACCACGTTGCCGTTGCGCGAATCGAGGGCGACGATCACCCGATGGGCGGGTAGACGTGACAGCAGCTCGGGAGTAGCTCCGGTGCCGATGATCACCTTCTCTGCACCGGCGTCGAGCCAATCCAGGGCCGTCTCGGCCTCCCTGATCCCGCCTCCAACCCGAACCGGTGCCAGGCGGCACAGGCGGCGGATCAGATCTCGGTTGGTTCCTTCCCCGCGAGCAGCATCGATGTCGATCACCGCGACCTCCCCGGCAACGCTGAACCGCTCCAGGATGGGCATCGGGTCACCAGCGTCGATCGCCTCCACCTCGCCGCCGACGAGTTGAACGGCACGGCCCTCGACCAGGTCGATGGATGGAATGATCACGGTCTCACCTCCACGCCGTTGGCCACGAGCTCGTCCTTCAACGAACCGACGGTGGTGTCCCCGTCGTGCAGGATCGAGGCAGCGAGCACCGCCGTCGCTCCGGCGGAGAGCGCCTCACGGAGATGGCCGGCGTTGTCGGCGCCGCCGGAAGCAATGACTGGGACCGTGACGGCCGAAGCGACCGCGGCGATGAGCTCGAGGTCATAGCCGGAGCGGGTGCCGTCACGATCCCAGCTGGTCAGCAGAATCTCACCGGCGCCGAGCAGCGCCGCCTCGGCGACCCAAGCCCTGACATCGATTCCGGTGCGGGTTCGCCCTCCGTTGACAACGACCTCCCATGTTCCGGGCGAGGACTCGGCCGCGTCGACGGCGAGCACCGTGCACTGCGACCCGAACCGACCAGCGAGCTCGCCGAGCAGCTCGGGCCGTTTCACGGCTGCCGTGTTCACTGAGACCTTGTCGGCGCCTGCCTCGAGGAGGGCGCTGGCATCATCGACCGAGCGAACGCCACCGCCAACAGTCAGCGGGATCGACAAAACCTGGCGTACCAACGACGTGGTGTCAACAGCGTGCCCCCTGCCCTGGGGAGTCGCGGAGATGTCGAGGATGACGATCTCGTCAGCACCCTGGTCCTGGTAGGCGGAGGCTTGGATGACCGGGTCACCAGCGTCGCGCAAATCCTGGAAGCGGACCCCTTTCACCACGCGGCCGTCCTTCACGTCGAGACAAGGAATGAGTCTGGGGACCAGCATCAGGACCGGACCCTCGTCCCGTCAAGCCACCGGCTCAGCAGTTCCGATCCCCAATCTCCCGAAAGCTCGGGGTGGAACTGGCAGGCGAGCAGGTTCCCCCGTTCGATCGCAGAGACAAAGCTGCCGCCGTAGGAGGTGTGAGCACTCGTCCAGTCGTTTGGTACGGAAGTGAGCCGGTAGGAGTTGGCGAAGTACGCCCACCCCGGCGTCAGGAAGCGACTGCCGGGCGCCGGCATCACTTGATTCCATCCCAATTGTGGAACGGTCAGGTGCTCGGGTAGCCGGGTGACCGTCCCGGAGACCACGCCGAGGCCGGACACGCCGGGGCTCTCGTCGCTCTTCTCGCACAGCAGTTGCATACCAAGGCAAATGGCGAGCGTCGGCTTGCCCTCGCCGATCCGATCCACCAGCGCCTGGCGCCATTGCCTTTCATCGATGCGCTCCATAGCCGCGGCGAAGGCACCAACGCCGGGCAGCACGAGCCGGTGTGCCGACCGGATCTCCTCGGCGGATCCGGCCTCGCTCAGCTCGGTGCCGATCCGCCGGAAGGCGGCGGCCACCGACGCCGTGTTGGCGATGCCGGTCGGGACCACGACGACTTGGGCACTCATCCGAGGGAGCCCTTCGTGCTGGGAGCCCCGACCGTGGTGATCTCGATCGCCGACCTCAGCGCCAATGCCGTCGCCTTGAACGCAGCCTCTGCCTGGTGGTGGGCGTTGTCTCCCCTGATCAGGTCCAGATGCAGTGCCATCCGGCCTTCCATGGCGAGTGACCGGAAGAAGTGGACGAGGTTCTCTGCGGCGACGTCGCCGATCCGGTCCGTACCGAAATCGAGGTGTATCTCAGGCCAGGGCCGGCCGGAGAGATCGACAACGCACCTGACCAGCGATTCGTCGAGCGCTACCGAGGAGTTACCGAAGCGGCGGATGCCGTCACCATCGCCCAGGGCTCTGAAGATTCCCCGACCAAGGGCGATGGCGCAGTCTTCGACGGTGTGGTGGTCGTCGACCGTGGTGTCCCCGACCGCGCTGAGCACCAGGTCGAACCCGCCGTGTTTGGCCAGCGTCGTCAGCATGTGGTCGAGGAATCCCAAACCGGTAGTCACGTCCGAGCTGCCCGTGCCGTCGAGATCGATTCGTCCTGTGATGGTTACTTCCTCCGTCTTCCTGTCGAGTGGTGCGGTCCTGGTCATGGGAGCAATTCCTCGAGGTCGTGAGTCCGGTCCAACGTTCGTGCTGCCGGGGTTAGCGCCTTCGCTGCCAGCGGATTGGCGCCAGGCGGCGCGACGCCAATCGGGAGTACTCCTGCGGACCTGGCGGCTTCGATGTCGTCCCGGGTATCGCCGACCATCCAGGCGTGTTCGACGGCGAGCCGCTCGAGCGCCAGAAGGATCGGTGCCGGGTCCGGCTTGAGCGGAGCGTCTTCCCTGGTCACCAGGACTGAGGTGTTCGACAGGAGCCCGAACCGGTCGAGGACCTCCTCTGCGTCAACCCGCGGCCGGCCGGTCACCACCGCGAGAGGCAGGGTCTGCGCCCATCTAGCCCACACCGATGCGTCGACAAGCGGGCGCTCGTTGGTCTTGAGCCCCGGTTCGCTTCCATTTCCCTGATACAGCAACTCGAATCGGGCGGCGACCTCGCGGTATTCGAGTGCGACTCCCCGGTCGGCGATGAGCCTCCGGGTCAGCTCCCAGTCATCGTTGGCTCCCCCCGACGACTTGGCCGTTTCGATGTCGCCTTGGGACACCACCACGCCGAAGGAGGCGGCGGTGTCGGCGATCGCTCTCCGATAGGAGCCGCCGACATCGACGAGGACTCCGTCGAGATCGAAGAGCAGCGCATCTGGGGCCAGCGCGGTCGCCAGCACATGCTCGAGTCGGGCGAAGTCATCGGGATCACCCGGAAGGGTGATCCTGACCCGGTCGCGCAAGCCGTCGCGATCGGGGAAGCGGCGAATGCCGACGCCGAGCGCGACACAGGCGTCGGTCACCCATTGGGCGTCTCCAACCTCGGCGAGGATGAAGTTTCCCTGGGACGGTATCGATTGAACGCCAAGCGCACCCAACAGCTCGGCCAGATCGTCTCGCTCGGATCGGACTTCGTCAACGAAGGCGGCGATCTCATCACCCGGTCGACCCAGCCGCTCCAGGGCAATCGCCACCGACAGGGATGAGACCGAATACGGGCTGCCGTATGCCGATATCTCTTCGATCAGATCGGGTGGACCGAGCAGGTAGCCGACCCGAAGCCCTGCCAGGCCGTAAGCCTTGGAGAGGGTGCGAACCACCACCACGTTCCCCATGTCCAGCGCGGGGCCGGTCAGGTCACCGTCGGCGAACTCGACGTAGGCGGCGTCGAGCACCACGAACCTCGCCGCCTCCGCCATCTTCCTCAGTTCCGGCTCGGTGATGGTGGATCCGGTCGGGTTGTTTGGTGACACCAGGAACACGGCATTCGCGTCTCGAGTGGCGTCGATGAGGTCTGCCGTCGGGAACGGTCCCTCCCACCATTCGATCTCGACCAATCGGGCACCGACCTGCTGCGTGTAGACCGAGATCATCTCGAAGCTGGGTTTGGTGGCCACCGCGGTTTGCCCCGGGCCGAGACGGGCCAGGACGCATCGGAAAAGTGCGTCGTCGCCGCCGGCGGTGACCAAGACCTGCTCGCTGGGAAGGTCGTGGAGCTCGGCGATCCGCTGGCGAAGTGCGGTCGTGTCTGGGTAACGGCGGATCAGCTCGTCCGCTCCGACGATCGAGCGGATCAGATCCACCGCCGCCGGACTTCCCTCGTTTCTCGACAGATCGAGATCGACGTCCCGGAAGCGAGCGGGCACGGAGTACTGCGGTGTGCTCATGGGACGATCTGCTCCAGCTGGCTCACCACGATGTCGGTGGCGCCGCGCTCCTTGAGACTTGGTATGAGCTGGGGCAGATCGTGTCTGGGCACGGCCGCCTTGACCGACAGGCCGTTACCGCGGTGGAGATGAGCCACGGTGGGTTCACGCATCGACGGCAGGATCGCGATCACCGACTCCAGCTCGTCCTTGGTCACGTTGAGCTCGACCATCGCCCGTTCGCGCGCCTCGAGGACCGAGCGCAGGGTCATTACCAGCGCCTCGATCGCGGTCTTTTTCCCTGGGGAGTCCAATGCGGCCGGGTTGGCGTAGAGGCGGGTCGAGGACGAGAACAGCTCCTCGAAGACAACAAGGTGGTTGGCGGCCAGCGTCTCCCCGGTCGCGGTGATGTCGACAATGACGTCGGCGTCTTCCGGAGGGAAGACCTCGGTGGCCCCGTAGGAGCGTACGAACGACGCAGTCAGGCCTCGTTGCTCGATCCAGCGCCGGGTCAGTCGTTCATATTCGCTCGCCACTACCAGGGGTCGCCCGGGCAGCGCCCCCGATTCCAGCAACGACTCGGGAGCGGCCACCACCATCGACACCGGGTCGAGACCCGTGTCGAGGAGCTCAACGAGGTCGGCGTCCTTCTCCGCAACCCAGTCGGCCCCGGCAAAGCCGGCGTCGCGGGATCCTGCGGCCAACATCTCGACGATGGTCTGCGGTTTGAGCAGTTTCACCTCGTAGCCGGGCACCGAGGGCACCGGCCGGTAGCCGCGGGGTCCGGAGCGGAGCTCGATGCCGGCCGCGGCCAACAGGCCGGTGATTCCTGCTTCGAGCCGTCCCTTGGGGATGGCGAGGCGCGTGAGGCTCAGCCTGTCGAAGTTTGTGGTGGATGGCATACGTGCTTTCCCGCCAGCTGAGCGGTTGGCATGTCCGTCCACAGGAAACGCCGACCGCTTGGGTCGGCGTGTGGGGGGTGATTCTTGCTTAGGCGCCCACTATCGACCGACCCGTGACGGGTGGTGATGGTGATGGGCGTGGGCGAAGCACCGGTTCATGTAGGAGAGGACCGTAGCCCACCGGCGTGGTGGGCACAAGGGCCTTGTTGATTGCGGTCCGTTCAGGGGCCGAGGTCGGTGCTCAAAAGGTCTTCGTAGGTCTCTCGCCGCACAACGAGCCTGGCCTGTCCGTCTGCGACAAAGACGACGGCAGGGCGGAGCACCTTGTTGTAGTTCGAGCCCATGGAGTGGCCGTACGCCCCGGTCACCGGGGTTGCCACGATGTCTCCGACCTCGACGTCTGCCGGCAGCCAGCCGGCGGACACCAGCACATCGCCCGTTTCGCAATGCTTTCCGACCAGCCTGATCTCCTGGCTTCTGGGGGCCTTGACGGCACCGGGGAGAAATGTCTCGTAGCCCGACCCGTAGAGCACCGGTCTCGGGTTGTCGCTCATCCCGCCGTCGACGGCCACGTAGGTGCGGATCCCCGGGATGACCTTGATGGTGCCCACCATGTACAAGGTCACAGCCGCCAGGGCGGTGATCGCCCTGCCCGGCTCGGCCGAGATCCTCGATTGGAGGCCGTGTTGCGCGGCGGCGGCCTTGATGGTCTCAGCCCACTGGGTGATCGACGGCGCCTCCTCTCCCTCCACGTACCCGACCCCAAGCCCGCCGCCGATCGAGACCTCCTGGAACCGGTCCGGGCCGGTGAAGGCGGCGATAGCGCCCAGCGCTTCGGCGTACGACTCGCTGCGGAACACCTGGGAGCCGATGTGGGCGTGGATGCCGCGCAGCACCATCGCCTGGGATGTCTCGGCGCGCGCTACCGCCTTGGATGCGGCACCGGTGGAGACGGTGAACCCGAATTTCGAGTCGTCCTGGCCGGTCCGCACGAATTCGTGCGTGTGCGCTTCCACTCCGGGGGTGATGCGGATGAGGACTTCCGGGGGTTTGAGCCCTCGGCCGACCAGCGTCTCGATACGGTCGATCTCGTCGAATGAGTCGACGACCAGACAGCCGACCTCCTGTTCGAGGGCCATCTGCAGCTCGGCGAAACTCTTGTTGTTGCCATGGAACACCATGGCCGTTGCGGGGACGCCCGCGGCTCGGGCAACCGCGAACTCTCCTCCGGTAGCCACGTCGAGGCGCAACCCCTCATCATGGGCGAGCCGAGCCATGGCGGTGCACAGGAACGCTTTGGTGGCGTACACCGCACCTTCCCCGAAGGCGGCGAACGCTTCCCGGCATCGGGCACGCAGGTGAGCCTCGTCGTACACGAACAGCGGGGTGCCGTACTCGGCCGCCAGTTGGATGGTGTCGATCCCGCCGATCGTCAACGCCCCATTGCTCGTGTACGACGCGGCTCACCTGCGTGCCCGCTGCCGG
>PVMK01115868.1_pt1 | contig 16164 bp, 15 predicted proteins | sample 1853481 | NCBI WGS metagenome assembly PVMK01 (sample SAMN08533507, study PRJNA380276) | Marine sediment metagenome, whole genome shotgun sequencing project.
CGAATACGTTCCCGGGTTACGCCCATCTTCTTTCCTACTTCATTCAATGTCAGGGTTCTGCCATCTACCAACCCGTATCGCATTTCCAGGATTCTAGTTTCCCGGGGGGGCAATTCTGCCAGAGCTTCCTGAAGATGTTCTCTTAACAGGATGCCGGTTGCTTCTTCATCAGGTAGAGATCTCCCCACGTAGTTGGGTCTGAGTAATATCTTGTCGCAACATTACTCACCACGGTTTGTTGAGTTTGAGTTCCAGCTAGATCATTATCGTTGATGGATATTGCAAATCCAAAATGATCACCTGCAGATGGATTTGTTACTCCCAAGAGACTCCAAGGAATCTTCCATTCAACCATATAGCCTTGACCAGCTTTATTAACCCCAATTTTGATTTCATCTTTTATCCCCGCTTTAGATTTTGGAAACCACAGATAGGCCTGAGGAGGATTTCCAACCGTGGCGGCCGCTATTTTACCATTGGATATTATCCAGACAATACTGCCTTGTCCAGGTGAGATTCCAATCTGGTAATCATCCCCTGTCATTGCTTGCAAGTAATAATCTCCACTTACATAACGGTCAAAATGGATTTCAATACTGTCTCCTAAGTAAATCTTACTCCCGGAACCTTCCTGAACGTATTTATCATCCTTTACACGAACACCCAGGTATAGATAATTCTCATCCCAACCAGCAACAACCGTACCAGAACTATCATCCTCATTATTCCAATTAGCTGCACCATAAACGACATGATTGATCACTTTCTGAATGGGTGGTACCCACCCAGCCAAGTCACCGTCCATAACAGCTAGGGTCATATACTCTGCAGTAATTGATGGACCACTTCGCACGGCAGGTCCTACATAGGAGACTTCAGTTGGTTCGGTATCGGTTGGTTCCACGGTCTTAGTGGCTTCACCATCATCAATAACTTCTGTTTCATCGGGTTTTGGTGTATTCGTTGGAACCACTTTTGGAGTTGCTGTAGCCTGATCACCATCAGATCCAGAAGATGAATCAGATGCTGAGGTTGCCGCAACTGCCTGGGTAGGTTCAAATAACGCAGTCATGGTCTTGTCTGGTGTTGGGAACGAGAAAGGTGTGGGAGTGGAAAATCCAGGCAATGTACAACCAGTCAGGACTACAAGCACGATGGAAACAACGATAATATGGCGCAACTTGATTTTATCCATAGGTAATAACCCTCCAAAATGAGGTTTTTTAACTTCTGATCAATATATAATAGAATTATAAACGAAATTTGACGATAAAATCCTCGTTTCCAGGAGTTAACGACTTTGTATACATATGAATATCCCCGGGCCGCAAACTCAGTTGATATCGTTTTAATCAGGAAAGTACCCTCTGGACACCAGATTTTGTTAATCAAACGAGCTAACAATCCCTTTAAAGGAAAACATGCCCTCCCCGGAGGATTCGTCGATATCAATGAAGATTTGGAAAGTGCTGCATCTAGGGAGCTTTCAGAAGAAACCGGAATAAAAAAGATCAATTTGATACAAATTCACACATTCAGCGATCCAAACAGAGATCCCAGGGGAAGAGTGATATCAACCGTCTTTGGAGCTGTACTCAACGATGATGGTGAAATCTCCCTTCAGCCAGGAAGCGATGCTTCTCAAGCCGCCTGGGTTGACCTTGCGGAGATCCCTCCACTGGCATTTGATCATTTATTGATCATCGAAACCGCTCTTAAAAAGTTTGAAGTGGATTTCCCCCTTAAATAGAACACCCCGCCATGCCGTGTGTGACTTAGTCTTGAACCTGCTTATGCAGATTGGGTTCCGCATCAGAAGCTTCGCCTTGGCTCAGGCCTATCGCGTTACTTCTTCAATCTAAGAACCCTTAAAGTTAGTGTTGGCTCAAAACACGTTGGTCACATCGCGAACACAGTAGGGTGAATACAATTTACCATATCAGCCATCAACTGAATAGGGGAAATTCAGTCCTTTTTTTTATGGAGTGCCAGTTTGATTTGGAGCTCTTCTAGCTGCTCTGGTTCAACTTCTGAGGGGGCATTCGCCATTAAGTCCTTGGCGGATTGGTTTTTAGGAAACGCGATCACTTCACGGATATTAGGCTCATCAGCAAGCAGCATACAGAGGCGATCTATCCCTGAAGCTATTCCTCCGTGAGGTGGCGTTCCATAGGAAAAGGCTTCAAGCATATGCCCAAAACGTTCCCGGGCTACATCCGCATCCAGGCCAATCAAAGCAAAAATCTTTTCCTGGAGATCAGCATTGTGAATTCTGATCGATCCTCCACCAATTTCATAACCATTCAGAACAAGATCATACTGCTGTCCGCGGACTTTTGCAGGATCTTTATCTAACATATTAAGATCTTCGAACATGGGAGAAGTGAACAAATGGTGACTTGGATCCCAGCGTTTTTCTTCCTCGTTCCAATTAACTAAAGGAAAGTCCATTACCCAACAAAATCCAAGGGTGTTCAGATCAACCAGTTCTAACCGATCCCTGAGTTCCTCTCGTAATCTGCCCAAGGCATTCAAGGGCAATTTTCCTGGCTATCCGCAACAAAGAGCAACAAGTCTCCCTTTTCCGCATCTAAACTGGATAAGATGTCAGCCTTTTGTTTTTTCTGGAAGGAATTTAGCGAATGAGGACCGTTCCTCGCTTCTTCTGTCAAAGCAATATAAGCCAATCCTGCGGCGCCATATTGTTTTACATACTCTGTCAATTCGTCAATTTGTTTCCGGCTGTAGTTGCCCAAACCTATGGCATTTAATCCCCGCACCGTACCACCATTTTCAACAATATCTGAAAATACCCTGAAACCAGAATCCTTCGCCAGATCAGAGATGTCTCTCAATTCCAACCCAAAACGGATATCTGGATTATCTTTGCCAAACCTGTCCAAGGCTTCCCGGTAGGTTAATCTCGGCCAGGGAGTTTTAAATATCTTTTTCTGGGGTGTTACTTTCGCCACCAACTCTGTGTACAAACCCTCCAGGAGATCCATAACATCTTCGCGCTCAACAAAGGACATTTCAATATCCAGTTGAGTAAATTCGGGTTGGCGATCGCCCCTCTGGTCTTCATCACGAAAACAGCGAGCAATTTGAAAATACTTTTCCATCCCGGCGACCATCAGCATTTGTTTAAGCTGCTGAGGTGATTGGGGCAGCGCATAAAATTGACCTGGATGAACTCTGGAAGGGACAATATAATCCCGGGCTCCTTCAGGAGTTGTTTTAAACAAAATGGGCGTTTCAATCTCCAGGAAGTTTTCCTGATCCAAATATGAGCGAATGAAAGACACAATTCGATGTCTGAGAATAATATTTTTCAGCATCCTGGGTCTGCGCAAATCCAGGTAGCGGTATTTTAATCGCGTCTGCTCCTCAACTTCTTCCTCTTGATTGATTGAGAATGGTGGGGTCTTGGCAGGATTCAGTATTTCAATTTTTGACAGCTCGACCTCAATTTCTCCGGTAATTAAATCAGGATTTTCCATACCCTGGGGTCGTTTGCGAACAACGCCCACTGCTTTAATTACCCATTCAGACCTCACTGGATTTAAGGATTTATGAACATCAGGATTTGTTTCCGGATTGGATACAATCTGAATGATTCCAAATCGATCTCTGAGGTCAATAAAACGAACACCACCAAAATCACGCACCCGATCAACCCAACCAGCCAGAGTTACATGTTTGCCAACATCTTCAACCCTCAATTCACCACATGTGTGCGTCTTATACATCAATCCTCCTGCAAAAATCCAAATCTATTAGATAATAATTTCGTGCCTTGCATTATAGCACGCCAGATTACACATGATTTCCATAGTTAAACCAGGAACAATATCCCAACTCCTATCAATGCCAAGCATGTTCCAACGATCACCCCCCAGCCCAATTTTTCCTTAAAATAACAATAATCAACCGGTAAAAGAAACAATGGAGACAAAGCCATCAATGTGCTGGCAACACCAATACTAGTATGCTGTAAAGCAAATAATGATAGTGAGACTCCTACGAAAGGGCCTGAAAATGCACCACCAATTATCTTACCAACTGCTTTAGGGTTGGTTAATGCCTGAGAGATAGTTGAAAAGAATTGCTTTTGTATGATAGTAATCGCCAAAATTACGACCATGGCAGTGATCATGCGAATGTAATTACCTGATATAGGAGAAAAATTTCCAGTTAATCCAATCTTTGCCAATACAAAACCAAGTGCCTGTCCGGCTGCCCCTCCCAATCCATATAAAATCCCCTTATAGTAATGTTCATTTTGTCTTTCCCGGGATGAGTTTTTCTCAATCACAACCCAGATCACACCAATCAGCGTAACGACAATTCCCACAACTTGCAGGATACTCAATGTCTCGTCCAGGAATATCCAGGCGATCAAGGCAGCCAGAATAGGTGCTAGGCTCATCATTAACATTGATAATCCAGGACCGACCCACACAAAAGCCTGGAATAAGAACAAATCTCCCAGGACCAATCCCACGATCCCTGACAATCCCAGCCAAAACCAGCGGTCAAAACCAGCGCTTATTGGCCAGGGGTCTCCAAGGAACAGCCAGTGGGCTATTATCAGAAATATACTGGCTGCTACTAGCCTCATGCGATTGACAACAATCGCTCCAACTTCCCTGCCTGCCATGGTAAACAGAGCTGAATTTATTGCAAAAGTCAATGAAGTAATAATTGCGGCAATTTCTCCGATGTACAACATTTTTCCATAAACTCCGTATATATATAGCAATTTATAATTGTACCGGATAGAATACATAGCAGTATAACTTCTTTGCTTTTTCCGGCCAGAGAATTTTTTGTCATGCACAGGAGGTAGTTATGCAGTATAAAATCAGCGGTACAGTGATGGAATCGGTTGACATTCACCTCAAACAAGGAGAATCCGTTTATACCGAATCCGGGGGTATGGCCTGGATGCGTGGTAATTTTGAAATGGATACCAGCACAAGAGGTGGCTTAGGGGCTGGATTGGGCAGAATGCTGGCGGGAGAATCTCTCTTTCTGACAACTTACACCTGTAAGAGCACTGATGGCTTAATCACCTTTACCCCGGAATTCCCAGGAAAAGTAATTCCGGTCCAATTAGAGGCTGGTCAGACCATAATCTGCCAAAAAGATGCCTTCATGTGCGCTCAGGAATCAATTAAACTGGAAATGCATTTCCGAAAGAAATTAGGCGCCGGCCTTTTTGGTGGAGAAGGTTTTATTTTACAGAAAATTACCGGTCCTGGCACAGTGTTCATAGAAATTCCCGGAGAGGTGCGAACCATTGAATTAAAAGCCGGGGAAACAATGAAGATTGACCCAGGACATATCGCCATGTTTGAGCCCACTGTCGAATATGACATAGCTGGCGTTAAAGGTCTTAAAAATGTCTTGTTTTCCGGAGAAGGCTTATTCCTGGCCACTTTAACCGGTCCCGGGAAAATCTGGTTGCAAAGTCTGCCGCTATCCAATTTAGCCAGGAAACTATCCCAATATATGCCTGCTAAAAGCCGATAGATCTTGATACCTGTCAAGAACCCCACAGTTCAGATGAATTGTGGGGTTTTTTTTATTTCAGTTGTTGGTCTGATACTCAAGCACCTCAGGAAGGTTTTAAGTGTATACTGAGAACAATTATCTAGGGAGAGAATATGGATCAGTTAATAAAACGTATTCAGGCTGAGGGTCAATACATCGGCAATGGGATTCTCAAGGTCGATGGTTTTATAAATCACCAGGTTGATGCCGCTCTGATGGATGAAGCCGGAAAGGAATTTGCCCGGATATTCAAAGATATTTCACCCACGAAAATATTGACAGCTGAAATATCTGGAATTGCACCGGCTGTTGCAACAGGTCTGCACATGAAAATCCCAGTAGTATTCGCTAGAAAACACAAACCTATTACAATGCCAGATCAAGTATTGCTGACTTTATCTCCATCCCATACCAAGGGAAGAATTGTTGAATTAATTGTATCCCCTGAATACTTAGGATCCGATGAACGCGTTCTGATCATTGATGATTTCCTGGCAAGTGGTATGACTATCCTTGGATTAATCAAATTAACTGAAATCGCCGGAGCAGAAATAGTTGGTGTAGGGACACTGATCGAGAAAAGCTTTGAAGGTGGTAGAAAAAAACTGGAAGAGTTGAATATACCTGTCCACTCCCTGGCAAGAATTCAATCCATGAGCGAAGATGGTATCATTTTTCATTAAATGTCTCACGATATAATAATTGTCCTTGACTTCGGATCACAATATACTCAATTAATCACACGCGTGATTAGGGACCAATCAGTCTATTCCATTCAGCTTGCTTGGAATTGTGATCCAGATCAAGTTATGGATCACAATCCCAAAGGAATTATTTTATCTGGAGGCCCTGCTTCTATCTACTCCCCGGATTCGCCAACAATTCCTGATTATCTGCTTACGTTAAAAATTCCGATCCTGGGTATATGTTATGGGATGCAGGCTTTAACTGCCAGGCTGAATGGAAATGTCGCAGCTTCATCCTCACGAGAATACGGGCCTTTCCCTTCTAACAGTCACCAGCAAGAACCAGCTAATTCCTGAAGGTCAGCACAAGGTATGGATGTCTCACGGTGATCGTATTGAAACCCTACCGGACGGTTTTCAAACCCTGGCAATCACAGATAACACCCCCATTGCGGCTATGTGCGATCCAATCCGCCAATATTACGGGGTTCAATTCCATCCTGAAGTAAAACACACAGCCGTAGGACCCGAAATAATCAAAAATTTCCTATTCCAGATCTGTAATATTACTCCTTCCTGGACTCCTGAATCGATCATAAAACTCAGCATTGATAAGATCCAAGAGACAATCGGCTCTGACAGGGTTATAGCTGCAGTAAGTGGTGGAGTGGATTCTACTGTGGCAGCTACTCTGGTTCATAAAGCTGTTGGGGATCAACTTGATGCAGTATTTGTGGACACGGGCTTACTCAGGAAAAATGAAAAAGATCAAGTCGTTGAGCTAATTAATAAATCGCTTCAAATAAAACTTCATACAGTTGAGGCCTCTAAAGTTTTTTTTGATGATCTCAGAGGCGTTAAAGATCCTGAACAAAAACGGGCAATCGTTGGAAACCGGTTTATCCGGCTCTTTGAAGAACAGGCCCGGGCTTTAGGCAACCCGGATTACCTGGTACAAGGCACTATCTATCCTGATGTCGTAGAATCAGCAGCCCCTGACAGAGAAGAATCTGAAACAATAAAAACGCACCACAATGTTGGTGGACTACCACAGGATATGAAATTCAGCCTGATTGAACCACTCAGGTATCTCTTTAAGGATGAGGTCAGAGTAATCGGTGAAGCTATTGGCATACCCAAATCACTCCTTTGGCGGCAGCCGTTTCCCGGGCCAGGGCTGGCAATTCGATGTATCGGAGAAGTCACCCCGGATCGAATAAAAGTTCTACAAGAAGCTGATGGGATCTTCAGGGAGGAATTATTTCTTGCCAACCAGCAATTGAGTCAAGAAGATTATCTAAGGTCAGTAACGGCGCAGGCATTTGCTGTCCTTCTACCTGTAAAAACAGTAGGTGTAATGGGTGATCAACGAACATACCAAAATGTGATAGCGTTAAGATCCGTAACTACAGATGATTTTATGACCGCGGATTGGTCCCGTTTACCCATGGAACTTCTAGCAAAGGTTTCGAATAGGATTGTAAATGAGGTACCAGGTATCAATCGGGTTGTATATGATATAACCAGCAAACCTCCCGGGACCATCGAATGGGAGTAAATCCAGTAAATTAATTCGTAAGAACAGCCTGGTGGAACTCATCAAGATTGGGGAATATGAGGGTTTCATCAAACGGCAAATATCACATCATGATATACAATTCAAAATAATAAGAGTCCATTCACAAGGATAGGAGAATTAGAATGCGTGCTGCAATCATTGGTTTAGGAAAAATGGGATCGAACATGGCCCGCCGCTTAATAAAGGATGGCCATGAAATTGTAGGTTTTAACCTAACTCCTCAAGTTACCAAGGAAATGGCTGAAGATGATGGTCTGATACCTGCCTTCTCGATTGAAGAAGCCGTTGAGAAATTATCATCTCCAAAGGTCGTCTGGATCATGGTCCCAGCCGGTGATCCAACTGAAGATACCATCGTTGCTTTATCCCAACTGCTTCAAAAGGAAGATATTATTATTGATGGCGGGAATAGCAATTATAAGGACACAATAAAAAGAAGTGAGTTCCTTAAAGAAAAAGGGATTGCATTAATTGATGTTGGCACAAGTGGAGGGATCTGGGGATTGGCAGAAGGATACAGCATGATGGTCGGTGGTGATAAAAAATCTGTTAAAGTAATCACCCCCCTGCTGGAAACCCTTGCTCCGACAAAAGATTTGGGATGGGGTCATGTCGGACCCAACGGATCAGGCCACTTCGTAAAAATGATCCATAATGGTATTGAATATGGCATGATGCAAGCTTATGCTGAAGGATTTGAAATTCTGAAAGCGAAAGACGCATTTAATCTGGATTTATATCAGATTTCTGAAATATGGCGCTTTGGAAGTGTAATCCGTTCCTGGCTGCTTGATCTCACAGCTCTTGCATTTAATGAGAATCCCGAACTGGAAGGCATCAAAGGTTGGGTAGCAGATAGCGGAGAAGGCCGTTGGACAGTCTTTGAATCCATTGATTTAGATGTGCCCGCTCCTGTGATCACAGCAGCACTGCAGGCCAGATTTGTCAGCCGCGATAAGGAAAACTATGCTGCCAAGATTCTGTCTGCTATGCGAAACCAATTTGGTGGACATGCTATTAAAAAGGATTAAGGCCCACTGGATTGAGCATGGAGGAGATTATGCAAAAAGGTAATGAATTTTCAAATCAAGTTATCCTGGTTACAGGCCCTGCCGGCAACCTGGGGGCTGCAGTTGTTCAGAAATTCATGACTGCCGGTGCCCGCATGCTTCTATTTGACCATCATCCTGATCGTCTTTCTTCCTTATATCCCCAATTAGCAGAAAACCCTGAACACCTCTTAATCCCAGGTGTTGATTTACGTGATCACCTTCAGGTTGATTCAGCAGTCCAGCTTGGTATAAAGACCCTGGGACGGATAGATTGCCTTGTCCACGCGGTAGGTGGATTTCAAATGGGTGAGCAGGTCCATGAAATCAGTCCTGAATCTTGGGATCATCTAATGGATTTGAACCTGAAAACCCTATTAAATGCATCCCGGTCTGTGATACCCCATATGCTCGATCAAAAACATGGCAAAGTCATAACAGTTGGAGCCAGACCTGCCCTGGCTGGAAAAGCTCAGATGGGTGCATATAGTGTTTCAAAAGCAGGAGTTGTTAGATTAACCGAAACGATGGCAGCGGAACTGAAAAAACACGGCATTAATGTCAACTGTATTCTTCCCGGGACAATTGATACACCTCAAAACCGCCAGGAGATGCCAAAAGCAGATCACTCTCGTTGGGTCACTCCCGAATCGCTGGCCGAAGTGATTTATTTCTTATGTTCTCAAGGAGCGAAGGACATCCATGGAGCATTGATCCCGGTTTATGGAGCTTGAAATCAATATGAATAATCATCCAATTTCAATTGTGATATTCGGAGCATCAGGAGATCTCACTCAGCGGAAGCTGATCCCCGCGTTATATAATCTCTATCAAAAGGACCGTTTACCTGAAATTCGCATAATTGGCACCAGCAGATCAAAACTTTCCGATCAAGAATTCAGGGATCGACTCTTAGAAGGCATGCATAAATTCAGCCCGGATTCTTACAACAAGAAAAGCTGGAACATGTTTTCACAATTTATATATTACAGGAAGGGTAATTTAACAGAACAGCAGGATTATCTCAACATCGCTGATTCTCTGACAGATCTAGAAACAAAACCCGCTAATCGGCTTTATTATCTGGCCATATCTCCCGAGTTCTACCACGAAACAATTCTCCAACTCGGAAAAAGCGACTTAGCTCGCCAAAAAAGTGGGCAGAATGCCCCCTGGACCCATGTAGTGGTTGAAAAACCTTATGGTAGAGATCTGGCAACCGCCCAAGAGCTCAATGAGACTATCCACAAAGTATTTACTGAAGACCAAATCTATAGAATAGATCATTACCTCGGTAAAGAAACTGCCCAAAATATTCTGTTTCTCAGGTTCGCAAACACCATCTTTGAACCGATCTGGAACCGACGATATGTGGATAATGTTCAAATCACTGTTGCTGAAAGCGTAGATGTCGGTCACCGGGCTGGATATTACGATAAAGCCGGCATTCTGCGGGATATGTTCCAGAATCATCTTTTTCAACTGCTTTCCCTGGTTGCAATGGAAGCTCCAGCATCCTTTGATGCTGATGCAATCCGCAACGAACGGGTAAAGCTGCTGCGAGCTGTACGTACATTAAAACGGGAAGATTCAGTTGCAGGTCAATATGTTGGGTATTGTTCCGCAGAAGGAGTGGAAGAATTATCAAGAACTCCTACGTATGCAGCCTTGAAACTCTTGATTGATAATTGGCGCTGGAAAGGCGTTCCCTTTTATCTGAGATCAGGCAAATCACTCAAACGCAAGGCAACTGAAATAACTATTGAATTTCAAAAACCTCCCCATTTGATGTTTGGCATGTCGGATCCGGACGAGATCACTCCCAATATTCTATCCATATGCATTCAGCCCGACGAGGGCATTCACTTAAAATTTCAGGCCAAGGAACCGGATTCCGAGCAAAATATGCGCGCTGTGGATATGGAGTTTCATTACCAAGACTTCTTTGATGGAGTTAAACTGCCAGAAGCCTATGAAAGGCTACTCAGTGAAGCTATCGAGGGTGATCCTTCCCTATTTACCCGCAGTGATGGTATCGAAACAGCCTGGTCGATCATTGATCCGTTGATCCAATCCTGGGAAGACCAAACTACGGACGATCTGGCAGTTTATGATCCCGGATCCTGGGGACCGGAGGAAGCAGATGAATTACTTGACAGGGATGGAAATTCATGGAGAATGAACTGCGCCTTACACGAGGATAGTATTAAACCTTCTATGTCTCAGGATTAAACATTCCGGCATATATTTCTAATGCCCTTCTATTACATCGGGAAAAAACCGTGTACACCCCTGTGATATAATGCTTTCAACGGGGATGAAAGGTATCGACGGAAGAAATAGACCCCGGACTGCGAGCCGAGAGGCGCCGTTCTCGTAAAATCAGCGCAAAACCTTAAGTGCCAACCGCACTGAATATGCTGCTCTTCCCCTCGCTGCATAAGCCTGGGTAAGACAGACGATTGCCTCGATGCAATCTCGTTCATCTCCTTCAAGCTCCTGCTGGGGGAGCCTGAACGTCAGAAAGCAGGAGTGCGTCCAGGTGACGCCGCTGCCCTGGCTCAAGAGGAACTTTCGGGTTCCAGCGGCTAATCAGTAGTGACTCTGGGTAGTTGTAGTCCTACTGGTAAAACTAACAATTACCTACGCTCGTAGACGTCTGAGTGGAAAAGTCTTTCGGACGCGGGTTCGATTCCCGCCATCTCCACCAAAAGCATTAGAAGCTTACTCATTCTAGAGTAAGCTTCTTTATAATTCTAGGGGCACATAGGTGTATCTCAGATCTCAATTCCTTGTTATAGAGAACATCAGGGAAAAATCACAAATTTAATTTCTGGGAACTTGATCAAATATGGAACAAAATCAGCTCATTTTGTTTATGTTATAATCGGACTATTATGGCAGAACCCCAACAGGAAATCCGAGAAACGATCCTTTTAGATCCATCCCCGGAAACAGAATCCAAACCCCTGGTAACTTCTTCAACAGGAAAGAAAGCTCTCCTGGTAATTGGAGCTGTGGTCGTTATAGGCCTGATTATTGCTAGTCTGATATTATTGCTCCAGCCTGGGACTGATACTGGTCGGATCAGGGATATCTTCATAATTTTTATGGCTATGGAGTTCTTGTTGATCGGTATTGTCATGATCATATTGATAATCCAATTAGCCCGGCTGACTCTATTATTACAAAATGAGATCACTCCCATTCTGAAATCTACAAATGAGACAGCCAATACACTGAGAGGAACAACTGTTTTCTTAAGCGAACATCTTGTTGAACCTGTCCTTAAAATGAACCAGTACCTGGCAGGCATGAACAGGATTATCGATTTCTTTAAAACTGAAGGAAAATAATCAGGATTTAATCCATCTAGGAGTGTGAACCATGTCTGACAACAGCAATGAATTTGGCGCCTTCATGTCCGGATTACTACTCGGAGGTATTGCAGGGGCAATCACAGCATTATTATTGGCACCTCAATCCGGGGAAGAGACCAGGAAAGTCATCATTGATAAATCCCTCGAGATCAAGGATAAAGCTCTTGAAACTGTTGAAGAAGCCCGAGTGCGTGCTGAAAAAGCTGCTGAGGACGCTCGCCTCGCAGCTCAGGAGTACAGCCAGAAAGTTCAGGATCAAGCCAAGAACCTGCAGGAGCAAGGCCGTGTAATCCTTGAAGAACAAAAAAAGAAAATTGAGAAAGTAACCAAAGGTGGAAAAAAGGCTGCTGACGAAAGCGATGCCTGATCTATTCACCAGCAAATGACAATTTACACAAAAGACCTGAAGGATAATCCTTCAGGTCTTTTCATTTTGGATCTTCAGACAAGCTAATCCGGCATTATCTCGCCGATAGCTCTGGAAATATCTCCCGCCAGAACTGCCGCAGGACTGCCGGTATTCTTTTCAGCTTGCCTGCCTGCTTCGCCATGCAGCCAAACCCCCGCCGCCGCAGCATCAAAGGCAGATAATCCCTGAGCTGCCAGTCCCGCAATAATTCCAGCCAGCACATCGCCACTGCCTGCCCGAGCAAGAGCAGGTTCTGCCCCCTGGTATATCCTTGTGTTGCCTTCCGGTTCCGCAATAACTGTATGAGCTCCCTTTAATAACACAACTTGATTCCAATCCCTGGAGTATTTTTCAGCGAATCCGATCCTGTCAGCCTGGACCTCCTTAACCGTTTTGCCGGTTAAAACCGCCATCTCTCCCGGATGAGGAGTCAATATTGAGCCTTCTGGTAGGATTCCCGGCCATCTTTTTAATCCTCGCGCAAGTGTGAGGCCGTCAGCATCAAGCACTATTGGGGGCAAGGAATCCAAAAGAAAAAAACCTTCTAGGAACTCGGCGGTTGTTATTTCCAGGCCTAAGCCCGGACCAACCAGGCAGGCTGTAGGGCGTTCAAGGGATGATGCGATTTGAGAAAGTGCAGATTCTGAAATTGCACCATTAAGATCGTCCAATTTTATCCAGGTAGCTTCAGGCAGGGTGCCTATCACCCCCTCATATATAACTGAGGGTACAGCAATGGTTACCAAACCAGCGCCTGAATGGTAAGCCGACTCACCAGCCAAGATCGCAGCACCCGGATAATTCACCGATCCACCTATAATTAATGTCGTTCCAAACATTCCCTTGTGTCCGTCGGGAGGGCGAGCCGGTAATATAGCTTTGACCCAATCACGGGTAATCAATTCCCGTGTGATTTTTTAAGCTCTGGCAATTCCTCAGGTAAACCAATATCGACCAGGCGAAGATCTCCCAGGTACTGATATGCTGGAAATTCGAATAAGCCTTTTTTTATCGCAGCCATGGTGACAGTGAGATCTGCCGGGATACAGGCTGGATCTACCTGTCCTGTATCGCAATCAATACCTGATGGACAATCAACAGCTACAATAATGGGTTTATCAGTTGCATGCTCCAACTTGTCTTTGATTTTCTTTAAGAGTGTCTTAATGGGATCCTTAAGAGGTAGTTTTATTCCTGTACCAAGAACACCGTCAAGCAGCAAGTCAGCTGTAATAATCTCTTTATCAATATCAGTATTCTGTTGCTCACCAGTCCACCAATCTACTAATCTGCCTCCATTATCCTCAAATCTTTTCATCAACGGATCAAATTCCAGCCTCTTTCTGCAAATCAAAGCTGTTGATTTCCACCCACGGGATTGCAAATAATCCAGGGCAACCAGAGCATCGCCGCCGTTATTTCCAGAGCCAACCAAAGCAGTGACAACCCTGCCGGGAATATGTCCGAAATTGGATTGGACCTCATCAGCCAACCCTTTCCCAGCAGCTTCCATCATGGCTTCATATGAATGACCGGCCGCATCAGCTGCTTTTTCTATTGAGATCATTTCTTGAACGGAAACAAATTTCATGTTTTTCCTAATTTGATAAAGTATTGTTTTAATTAGTTTACCAGATAGATTTACCTAAATTTTTTTTCGGATATACTTGAAGAAGGACAATAAAAAACCATGTTTAAGAACGATTATCTCACAGCCCTGGAAGATTATAATAAAGCCCGACGGAGCGCTTCAATCCAGGAATTGTTAGCTCGTTTGTCCGGGAGCCCGGAAAATGCTGCTTTGTTTTCATATGATGATGTCCGGCAGCGCCTCCGGGCAATTCAAAAGGGCTCTGAACACCTGGCAGAAATCCCTCTCGATGCAATTGTAGGTTCAGTTGGTCGTTATGATGATTTCACAAGGAAATTCTTACCCAAAAAATCAATTGATCAAAGTCGCTGGGCCCGGGTGATGGCAATCTCACAAGGATTATCAGGTCTACCTGCAATCGAAGTATATCGTATTGGAGATGTATTCTTCGTTAAAGATGGCAATCACCGAGTCTCTGTTGCCCGGCAGATGGGAAATTCGTCGATCCAGGCATACGTAACAGTAGTTAATACAAAAGTTTCTCTACCTGTAGACACAACCCCTGATGAATTGATCATTAAAGGTGAGCAGGTAAAGTTTCTGGAGTTGACCAAACTGGACCAATCTATTCCCGGGGCTGACCTATCCGCTACAACACCCGGAGCCTATCCAAGTTTACTGGAACATATTGCCGTTCACAGGCATTTTATGGGAATTGAACAGGGACGCGAAATTCTATTCTCTGAGGCATCAGAACACTGGTACAGGGTTGTTTTCCAACCAGTCCTGGATATCATTAGGCAGCGAGATTTACTGTGTGATTTTCCTGATCGTACTGTGACTGACATGTACCTCTGGGCAGCAGATCACCGGGCCTCCCTAACAAATCTGGTTGGGTGGGATATTGGTACTGAAGCTGCCCTGAATGACTTAACTGACAGGCACAGCAAACCCTCCCTGCAAAAGGCAATCAGGCGATTATTTAATTTAGTCATACCCGACATTATTGAGCCCGGTCCACCACCTGGTACCTGGCGGGACAGACTTTCCAGGATGACAGTACTTGAATCTTTGTTTAGTGACCTGATTGTCGCCCTGGATGACAGTCAAAATGCTTGGAATGCGCTTGATTTGGCAATTCAAATCGCTCAAACAGAATCCAGCCGGATTCATGGAGTCCATATCCATCCTCAATTGGATGGACCCAGCCATCAGGATCATGAACATCTTAAGGTGATCTTTAATGAAAAATGCCGGGCAGGAGGAGTATCTGAATATGATTTTATAGTCTCCAGGGGGAAAATTTGGGAAATCCTCTCAGAACAATCCAGGTTTGCAGATCTGGTAGTGCTTCCTCTTAACTATCCCCCGGGATCGAAACCCAGCCAGCGCTTAAGTTCAGGTATCACAACACTGCTTCGCAGCTGTCCAATTCCCATTCTCACAGTCCCGGATAAACCCCAGCAGATCAATACTATTATCCTTGCTTATGATGGCAGCCATAAAGCCAGGGAAGCCATGTTTATCGCAGCCTATCTGGGTACTCAGCAGGGAACTTCTCTCAAGGTTCTAACCAGCACATATGGAATATCAAATCCAGAAGAGATCCAGGCTGAAGCAAAAGACTACTTGAATGACTTTCCACTAAAAGCTCAGTACATGATCACCGAGGATAATGTTTCTTTGGCAATCTCACAAATAATAGATCAGGAAATAGTAGATCTAATTATGATGGGCGGATATGGGGGGTCATCTCTCCTGCCAGTTATGCTGGGCAGTGTTGTAGATCAAGTACTCAGAGAAATCCAATTACCAATCCTGATCTGTCGTTAATAATATGAATCTATCGTTCAAATTCTGTTAACCTGGAACGGAAAGTATTGATTACCATTGTACGCCCCAGACAGGTTTCTG
>PVMK01119893.1_pt1 | contig 16164 bp, 14 predicted proteins | sample 1853481 | NCBI WGS metagenome assembly PVMK01 (sample SAMN08533507, study PRJNA380276) | Marine sediment metagenome, whole genome shotgun sequencing project.
ATCGCGAAAAACCGCGTCCAGACCGCTGATTGGCTCCGCCTGCCTGATGCCATCGACGACAAACAGCGGTTGGATCATTTGCTCTTCGTGTAGCCGCACGTCGCGAGTCAATTCGCGAACATGCCGGTTCAGCCGGGCACGGCGCAGGCTTAGCGGAGCCATGCCCGCCATTCTTGTCGGGACGGAAACAATTGCAGGGATGCAAGTCCCGTTTCCTGCAGCACCTGCGCCGTTTTACCTGTGCCACAGGCATGATGGGCATCGTCGGGAATCCATTTTTTTACGCGCAGATATTGATCGATGCTGCCCCAGAAAAAATGTGTGGTTTCGGCAACTTTCCGGCGCAGATTCGGCAGATCGTCAATATTGGTGGCTGGCTCTACAGTGTATGTGGCCTGAACATGGCCGACATTTGTGCCACGCCAACTTTGTATCGCCTTGCTATGCGTCAGTACCAGCCATTGTTGCAGGGCGGGCAGCTGCAGGACTCTGCAACCCAGAGTCGGCAGGATGTCGGCAAAGCCTAAATTGTCCGCGCAGCCTTCCACCCAGATGCCGCGACGGGCGAGCTTTTGCCAACTGCACACACCGCTTACCCAGACACGCGTCTGGTCAGCGATTGAAACTGCGCCAGTGATCGCGTGCCAGTGCGCAACAAACATCGCGGCGGGGCTGTCTGCCCTTGAGTCGATCGGCAGCGGATGGCGCACAATTTTCTGCAACTCACCGCCGTCCCAGGATCGTGAGTCACTGGGCCGAGGCGGCCGTTGCCACTCGATGTATTCACTATCCGGGTTTCCACCCCGTACGTACATTAGCGTGCCGATTGATTTTTGCGCCAGCGCGGTCGCCCCGACCCCGGAGCGCTGACTTTCCGGAACTGCAGACAAGACACCCAGTTCTTTTTGCACGAGAGTAGCGGAGACCGGATCGTGAATAGTTCTCAACAGCTTCCGGGTAGGTCCGTCATCCTGTCGGCATTCCAAGGCCAATGCGCCCTGACCCGGTGCGGTCGGACACTTGGCAAGAGGCAATATCATCCATCGCACGCCGGCCAATAACGGTTCGATCGCTGGCTGTCCGTCAGCGTCGCCCCATAATCTGGCCAGTCCGGCGATAGCCAGAACCACGCCATCCAGGGCATCGGGTTCCTCCGGAGGCCTCTGAATGCAGGCGAGACGTTTATCGACCGCTCCCCGGATTGGCGTAAATTGCAGCCTTGGTTCGGATCCAAACATCGGCAAAGCGTCGCGCAGAAAGCTCGCAACGTTGACTTGTCGACGTGTGGAAGACGATCCGATACGTATTGGTTGTCCCCGCTTCAGCAGATCGATGATCGCCGGTCGAAACACGATGACATCACGCGGATTTTCGCGATTCGGAATAGCGGCGCGGACGATCGAATCCGGACGATTCGCTTCCAGGTCCTTTAGCGAGTGAACGCAGAAATCGGCCCTACCGTCGAGCAGAGCAATATCCAGTTCCGCGGAAAAAAAACCGCTGTCACGCACTTCTGATAACGGAATTTCCTGATTCCGATCACCACGAGTTTTAACGGGTATTAATTCGACCGTCAGCCCGGGATTTTTCTCCATTAGCGCTTTGGCTACGAGACGGCTTTGCGCGATCGCAAGTAAGGAACCACGGGTTCCGAGTCTCAGAATATGCTCCGGCATACGCATTCGTGGCCTTATGCCAGCGCAAGGCCGGCATGGCGCGCGCTGCGCTGGACAGTAAGCCTTTCCGCTGTTGCGTGGTTATATACAGTGTGCCGGTCAGTGGGGGCGAAAGCTTTGGCGCGCTGCCGGCAGGCCGTTTGTGCCAGCATCAATTGATCAGAGCGAAGATCATCCTGTTCACGGCGCAGCGCAAACACATCGTCGAGATCGTAGCGGGCCGGAGCATTACAGCGGGTTCGCGGTTGCACCAGGCCTTGAGATTTGCGATGTCCCAGATGCACGACAGTTCGTACGCGTGTCGCCGTTAACCAACGCTGCCAGTTCGCATCATTATGGCTGTCAGCGGGCGTGGTCAGGATGACATGATCCGCCCAACTTGCCGCTCGTTTGCCCTGCTCCGGGAGAAATACACACTCGATCCGGCCGTGCGGCGCTTCGATGTTGCGGTGATTCCAGAGTCCGAGGTGGTGACTGCTGAACAACGGCAGCATGGATCGTGCGAGATCGCCGGCACCGACAAAAAGGATTCGGTCAGCTGGTCTTGGTGCGATCAGCTTGCGTACCAGGCTGCCGTACGAAGAGCCGCCAATTCCTTCCAGGTATTTCTGCCGAACCGACTTTGTGTCATGGATCAGCCGATGGATCACCGGTGCCAGGCGTGCGACGTCGGCCGTCGGGCCAGCGCATCGAAAGCTCAGCCAGGCTTTTTTGAACTGGCCGAATACATTCGTTTCACCGGGGATAGCGCTGCGCAATCCGGTTGTGATCTCCAGCAGAAACCGATAGGCATCGTCACCCGATCGAAGTTCCGGAATCGTGGGCCGGTATTCATGTTGCAGATCAGATCGCCACGCCGGGAACGTGTCAGCCGGCATCAGGCGGATACGTATCTGTCGTAAACACGTGTCCATGACGAAATCCGCAGCTGCGGGCGGCGCCCACCGGCGACGCCCGGGTGATTTTGGCCAATGCGCGACCCGCAGATGCTGAATGTCGGATCTTCCTCGCATGATCCCGTCTAGCCGGCAAGTCCTTCCAGCCAGTCATCGTCCGACCCTTCGTTGAGTTCCTCGAACAAATACGTGCTCAGGTATCGTTCACCCGTGTCCGGGAGCATGACCAGGATGCTCGAACCGGGTTGCGCCCGTTCTGCGACTTGCAATCCTCCGGCAAGCGTAGCGCCGGAGGACATGCCGACGAAAATGCCTTCTTCCTGGGCCAACCGCAGGGTATTGGTTTTGGCGTCCTCATCCGAAATCGCTATAAGCTCATCATAAATATCGCGATTCAGAACCCCGGGTATGAAATCCGGTGTCCAGCCTTGAATCTTATGCGGTTGCCATTCGTTGCCGCCCAGCAGTGATGCAACGGCGGGTTCCGTGGCGATAATCTTCACATCCGGTCTGGCGAGCTTGATGACTTCGCCGGCACCGGTCAGCGTGCCCCCCGTGCCCCAGCCGGTGACCCAGTAATCGAGGCTTCGGTTGGCGAATGCGCTCAGAATTTCGGGTCCGGTGGTGTTGCGGTGATACTCGGGATTTGCGGGGTTCTCGAACTGGCGAGCCAGGAACCATCCGTGTTGTTCGGCGAGTTCTTCGGCGCGGCGCACCATTCCGGTACCTCTCTCAGCGGCCGGCGTAAGAATGACCTTGGCGCCCAGTGCGCGCATGATCTTGCGCCGTTCGACCGAGAACGATTCCGCCATCGTTGCGACGAACGGGTAGCCCTTGGCAGCGCAGACCATCGCAAGGGCGATGCCGGTATTACCCGACGTTGCCTCGACCACCGTTTGCCCGGGTTTCAGCGCGCCACTGCGCTCGGCGTCATCGATTATTGCGAATGCCAGACGGTCCTTGACCGACGCCATTGGATTGAAAGATTCGATCTTGACGAACATTTCGACATGCTTGGGTGCAATGCGATTAATTCGTACCACGGGAGTTCTACCGATGGTGTCCAATATGCTGTTATAAATCATGATCCAAATCTCCTTGTCGACTTATTATTCAAATTGCCAAACCAGCCGAGATCGGTACGGGATTCTCAGAACGCTGAGTGTACCAGCCCAGTTGATCAGCCAGTGACACGACTTCACCGACGATCAGTATCGCCGGCGAACTCATCCCCATGGTTTTGTCGACAAGATTTTCCAGGTTCCCGTGGGCAACCCGTTGGTGACGGGTCGTGCCGTTCTGCACCACCGCTGCGGGTGTGGTGGCAGCCAGGCCATGGCCTATGAGTTTCCGGCAGATGCGTTCGAGGTTCCCAAACCCCATATAAAATACCAAAGTGTGTCCGCTGGCCGCGAGCCTCGACCATTCAGCATCGGTTGCTGCGTTTAGCAATTGATCCGCGCGATGTCCCGTGATCAGTGTGACGGCACTGCTCAGACCGCGATGCGTCAGAGGTATACCCAGGGCAGCTGCGCAGCCATTTGCCGCGCTGATTCCGGGAACGACCTGAAAAGGCAGGCCGGCCTTTGCGAGCGCGCTGACTTCTTCGCCACCACGACCGAATATAAACGGGTCGCCTCCCTTAAGCCGGCAAACTCGCTTGCCGCTTTGCACCAGTTCAATCAATTTCTGATTGATGTCTTCCTGTCGAGCGGATGGCCCATCGGCTTGTTTACCCACACAGATGAATTCCGCATCGCGTCTTGCGAGCTCCAATAATTCGGGCGCAATTAGCCGATCGTGCAGCACGGTGTCGGCACGCTGAAGCAACTGTAAACCTCGGCGAGTAATCAGATCCGGGTCTCCCGGTCCGGCCCCAACGATCCAGGCTTCTCCGCTATTTGATGGGTTATCAGGTTGCTTGAGTTCACCCACGATGTTGCTGTCCGCAGCTGTTATATCTCCGGCAAGCACCCGCTGCGCCGCTCTACCATCGAGAATGCGTTGCCAGAATCGGATTCGCCCGTCGTGGGTTCTGATCTGCCTGTTGACCGTATCCCGCCATTTACCGGCCCAGCGCGCCAGCATTCCAATGCGGGACGGTAACCACTCGTCAATTTGCTGTCGGACTATGCGGGCCAGAGCTGGCGAACGGCCACCGCTGCTGACCGCGACCACGATCGGCGAACGATCGATCACGGACGGCATGATGAATCCCGAGGCCTCACCGTCGTCCACTACATTGCAGAGGCGATTCTTGCGTCGGGCCGTATCAGCCACTTCGCGATTAATTTGCGGATCGGAGGTCGCGGCAATGATGAGAAGGTTCTGTTCGATCAGCAGAGGGTCGAACGATCTCGACTGAATGGCTATACATCCGTCGCTTGCCAGCCGTCGCAGGTCGTCGTTCAATATGGGCGAATTGACGGTGATCCGTGCTCCGGATTTCAGCAGTTGATGCACTTTGCGGGAGGCGACCGCGCCGCCGCCTACGACCAGGCAGGGCCGGTTTCGCAGCTTGGCGAAAATCGGGAAATAGTCCATTGAATTGGCTCCGTCGGCGTCGAAGCCGTACCTTACTACTACACGCAACTGTTTAAAAAATAATAAATTTTTCTGCCCTTATTACAATTTGTTATATTCAGCTTCTGAACTCTGCCGTAAATTGACAGTCTGATGTAACTAATGGTTATATGCGGTATGGGCTTGCGAGCCCGCGCCGACTGATTTTCACCGAACAGAATTCTCCCGCCCCCGGAAAGTGCCGACATGACCTTGCAGCAACTCCGATATTTGCTGGCCATTGCCGACAGTGGTCTGAACATTACCTCGGCCGCGGAGCGCCTTTACACGAGTCAGCCTGGGATCAGCAAGCAGCTGAAACTGCTGGAGCAGGAACTCAAGGTTCAGCTGTTTACCCGCAAGGGGAAAAGCCTCGCGGCGATCACGCCGGCCGGCCACGATGTGATCCATCGTGCTCGCAACATCATGCGGGAGATAGAGAATATTCGTAGTCTGGCCAGCGACCTGTCCGGCGAAGAAGAGGGCACATTGTCGCTGGCTACGACTCACACCCAGGCCCGCTATGTCCTGCCGGAAATCATTCGCGTCTTTCGCGAGCGTTATCCGAAGGTTACCTTGGAACTGCACCAGGGCACGTCCGAGCAGATTGAGGAGTTGGTTGCCAGTAATAGCGTGGACTTCGCAATTGCGACCGGCTCGCAAAATCTGTTTCCTGGTCTGGTTTTGCTGCCGTGTTACCACTGGAATCGGATCGTGCTGGTGCCGAAGAATCATGAGCTGGCGTCAGAGGTGGGGAATCTGAGTTTGCCGATGCTGGCAAATTATCCGCTGGTGACATATGTTTTCAGCCTGATTGGTGAGTCGTCCTTCAAGAATGCATTTTCTGATCAGGGCCTTGAACCTGACGTCGTTTTTACGGCCAGGGACGCAGACATTATCAAAACGTATGTGCGCATGGGCATGGGTGTCGGAATAGTTGCCGGCATGGCGTACGAATGCGCCGATGAAGACGATCTGGTTTCCATGTCCGCCGAGGGTTTATTTCCGCGCTGTACGACCTGGCTGGGATTCAGGCGAGATTCAGTTCTTCGCGGCTATATGGTCGAATTTATTTCGCTATTCGCACCGCATTTTACGCCTGAATTAATTCGGGATGCGATCGAACTGGAGACTCAGGCGGAAGTCGATGAATTGTTGGCGGACATTACGCTGCCGGTAAAAGGCGGTTGCGGCGACGAAATCGAAGACGCAGCGTAGCCTGCTAGATTGTCGACAGGTCGATTTCGTGTAAACCACATTCCCGCTTTAATCCAAAGAAGCGCGTCTCGTCGGGATTCTCCACATCATGCAGTGAGCGGGTCGTCTGCATGTCTCCGATTGACACGTAACCTTTATGCCAGAGCGAGTGATACGGCAGTTTGTGCTTTTTCAGGTAAAGATGGACTTCTCGATCCGACCAGTCGGCGATCGGGTGAATTTTCCAACGCTCACCCGACCATTCGAGAAATGGAAGGTTCGCACGAGACTCTGACTGTTCTCTTCTGAGACCGGCAAACCAGCTGCGCACCTCCAGTTCGCGCAACGCCCGCTGCATGGGTTCAACTTTATTTTCGCGATTGTATGCGCTCAGGCCTTTTACACCTTTCAGCCAGCGCTGACCGTGGCGAGCTTCCTGCCATGCCGGACTGCTGTTGCTGCGAAACACTTGCAGGTTCAGGTCCAATTTTTCGGTCAGCGCATCGACAAACTCGTAGGTCTCCGGAAAAAGATAGCCCGTGTCGATAAATATGATCGGGATGCCGGGAGCACGCTGCGTCACCATATGTAGTGATACCGCGGCCTGCGCGCCGAAGCTCGAGGTCAGCACATGCTGTTTCGGCAGGTGTTCGAGTGCCCATTCGACGCGACCTTCCGCGCGGTGTGAGGCGAAAAGCTTGTTGCAATGCTCAAGCGCACGCCGACGCGATTCATCTTCGTCGTAGGCACTGACCGTGTCTGGCAACGGTGGAAGGGCGAAATTTTGTAGGTTGCTCGTCGGCATCTCAATGTGCTGCAGTTATTCCCGAACTGATAAGTTAATAGTATCGACGGGCTAGTTGAAGGTAATTGTTGTTATCCATGTATAACCTGCGATTATAAGATCCGAAAAATAGCCCCGAGCCGGGGAAATCTGGAAATACGGGGCTGCACAAAGAACACAGATGTCTAGCCAGGCGCACGTTGTAGATCGATCGATCGTTACCGGAATCACATTCATGTGCCTCGGTGTGATTTCTATGGTGGCGCTGGACGTTACGGCCCGCTGGTTGATGGAAACTTTTTCATTGCCACAATTGGTTCTGCTGCGTTCTTCATTTTCCGCCATATTGATTCTTGGTTTTGTCGCCGTTCGAGGACAGTTGGCGTCTTTACGCTCCGAACGTCCCGGTTGGCAATTCTTCCGTTCGGTATTGATGGCGGGTTCGATGTTCGCGTTCTTTCACGCGCTCAGATTCATACCCCTTGCCGATGTCGTCATCATTGCTTTCGCAGCGCCAATAATTGTCACTGCCTTGTCGCGACCGTTGCTCGGTGAACCAGTAGGCGTCTGGCGCTGGACGGCGGTGATCGTCGGATTTTGCGGTGTTTTGCTGGTCTTGCGCCCCGGTTCCGGAATGATGCAGCCTGCAGCCCTGGTCGCACTGGCGGGTTCCGTCATGTACGCTGGTTTGTCTTTGACCGCCCGCAAGCTCAGCACGACTGAATCTACGGCATCGTTGAGTTTGTATGCGTTTGCTGTTCCCTGGCTGCTCGGCGCGGCTGGCAGTCGCGCCGAGTGGATAATGCCGGGGGCGCTCGATTGGGTATTATTCGCGCTTTGCGGCTTATTTGGTGGTTTGGCGATTGTGTTTATTAACGCGGCGTACCAGCGTGCCGCCGCTGCCGTGGTCGTTCCGTTTGAATATACGGGACTGATCTGGGCGGCAGCTGCCGGTTTTTTCATCTGGGATGAGATTCCGGAGCGCAACGACCTGTTTGGTGCGGCCATCATCATGTCCAGCGGCCTGGTTATTTTGTTCAGGGAGACGCGGATCCGACATCGGCCGCAGGCGCAACTGGATTTTCCGCTGCAAGAGGTTGTTGGTGTCGTGTCCGCGGGCCAGCCGGAAGAAGAACGCTTATAATCGGCCAAAACCAGCTTGGCTGTCACTTATCCGCTTCGGCTTGAAGTTGGGTTACCATAGGCCGGATTACAAATTCCTTTGGCCTTCACTGCGACAAGAAAATATTAAACCAATGACCGAGACCATCAAACTGATATATCACGCTGCCAAGGTGCGGCTTGGCTTCCTGATAATGTCCTGTGCCCTGGCCGGCATCGCCATGAGCCCCGGCAACGAACTCGCGGCGTGGCAAATTCTGGTTTTAGGGCTGGCCGTTCTCGTGTCATCGTCAGTGTCCGGTGCGTTCAACCAACTCTGGGAGCGGGACCTGGATAGCCGCATGAAGCGGACCAGGACCCGTGCTTTCGTGACCGGGGATCTTCAGGCGAACTGGTACTGGTTCGTATCCCTGGGGTTGCTGTTGTTGGTGGCATTAGTGGTTGCAGCCTTGGCGACTAATATCGAGGCGGCGATTTATATTTTTCTCGGCGCATTTACGTACGGGATCATTTATACGGTCTGGCTGAAAACCCGCACCTGGCTGAACATCGTCATCGGTGGCCTGGCCGGGAGTTTCGCCGTGATGGCGGGCGCCGCGGCGACCGAAGCCACACTGGCGCCGGCTCCATTGATTCTGGCATTCGTTTTGTTTCTCTGGACGCCACCGCACTTCTGGGCACTGGCGTTCGCCTGCAAGAAAGATTATGAAGCCGCGGGCGTGCCGATGTTGCCGGTGGTCGTGAAGGAGTCGGTAGCAACCCGTACGATTCTGGCTCACGTAGTCGTTCTGGTTTTATTGTCCCTGTTGCCGGTGTTCTATGGGATGGGCTGGATTTATTTCCTCGGCGCGGCATCGGGCGGCATGGTCTTTCTGCATGCCAGTGTCAATTTGGTTCGTAAGCCCAGTATTCAGCAGGCTTGGCGAACCTTCGCCATGTCAATTGTGCAACTTGGATTGTTATTGACCGCGGCGATTCTCGACAACGTTCTGCTCGGTTAAAGACGCAGACCAGCGGCCGGTATCGAGTATGAATATTCGGCCGACCCGGCGATATTTGAGTCAGGGTTTCCTTGTAATGTTTGCGGTAGCCGGTGTTGTTGCCTGCGTGGAGACCACTGTCGAAAGTTTTCACAAGGTGCCAGACTCGCGGGCCGATTCGGTCTACGTCAAATCCGGCGTGGATTTTTCGCGTTTTCACAAGCTGCAGGCGGCCCCCCTTGAGATTTATTACTCCGAAGGTCCGGTTGAGCCGGATCCAGAGGATCTCGCCAGGCTTCGGCAGATTTTCCGCGATGCATTTCTGACGGCGATCGGTTCGGACTATGAGCTGGTCGACGAGCCCGGTCCTGAGGTGCTGGGTGTGCGCGCCTCTTTGGTGGATCTGGAACTGACCCCCGTAATGGGTACGGTGCCGATCAAAGGGCGTGCCGCATCTCTGGTTGCTAACGGACAATTGAGCTTTTTCATGGAGTTGACGGACTCGCAGAGCGGTGAGGTACTGGCTCGCGGCGGAGATCAGGAGAAAGCTGTGGCCGAGATCGCGACGGCGGCTACAGATCGCGACTGGGAGCAGACCGAGGCCGCCGCCCGCCGTTGGGCGCAAATGTTTCGTGACTTTCTCGACGAAAACCTGGGGCGCTAAATTCGTTCAATTGGTGATCAGCTCTAGTGGTCCAACAGGTTAATATTGATGGGTTCAGCGAGTGGTGAAGCGGTTGACCGCAAGGCGCGTCTCGCCGGTAATGGCTGGTCCTTGCCAAGAGGCGCAACACCGCGGACGACCGCTTCACGACTCGCCCGAAGGGAGCCACCCGGAGCATCCAATACGGCGTTACAGCCCTCGACAAGGGCCAGCCATTCCCTTCGGACTGCGCCTTGTCTTGGATGATCCGGGTGGCTCTGAACCCATCAATATTAACCTGTTGGACCACTAATCCTGTTGGCAGATCAGGATCCTCGGTGCCGTGATGGAGCCGATCAGCAGTGTTTTACCGTAAGTCGCGCCTACGCTGCTTGCTGATATTTCGTCGCCGCGGTTCAGGTAAATTTCATTTATCGTTGCATGGCCTTGATTATCCAGCTCGATTTTCAGGATCTGTGACGGCGCATCGGCCCCCATGATGAAGTGCAGCACCAGCGCCAGCAGGCTTGAATGTGCGCCAACCCAGAGGCTGCCGTCTGCCGCGATATCGATGTTATCCGGTGAAGTTCCGATCGGAATGCGTTGCGTTGTCGTCACGCTTCCGTCTGCGCCGTTACGACTGAGGATCCGGATAACCTGTCCGCCGGTTTCAGCGACGTACAGTGTGCTGAGATCAGCCGATACATTGATGCCGCCGCCCGACTCAATATCGTCCGCGACCGCTGTCGCCTTGCCGTTATCGATATAGATGAGTTGCGTCAGGCTGCCGTCGCGGGATGCACCGTTGTCCTGTGCAACGTAAAACTGGCGAGGGCCCACCGCAACCAGATCATTTGCGTTCTCGATCAAAGGCTCGGAGACGGTTTCAACATGTTTGAAACGACCCGGTTCGGCTTCGCTGAATAGCTCGATGAGATCCTGTCCCATTGTCCTGTCGAGCGGATGATTGATCACCACCATAGAACGCTGCCCGTCCTCGTCGATGAACAGACTCAGGCCGTGAGGCCGAAAATGATCCGGCGGATCGATCAGGGCCGGCTCTATCCCGCCGGATGTATCGTTCAGGTTCAGGCGACCGATACTGCCCTGGGCCGCCTCACCTTTTGCCAGAGCGCCCCGGTCAATCATTGACAGATAGGCAAACCCGCGCTCGCGGTCGATCTGAATATCTTCGGAACTTTCACCGAGCTCAAGGACTTCGCATTGTCCGGCGAAATGCGGCTCGTCCTGGCTGAAACTCAGGTATACGTTGATGCCGACGGCGACGATAGCGACGAGCCCGATAATGCCGAAGAGAAGATATTTTATTATTTTCACCATGTGTCGCCTTGTACCAAAGCTGGCACCCCAGCTGTCAATTCACCAGGTTAACCCACGCCGAACGTATTCTATATAGATTTGGCGGATCACTCTACGGATGATTCTTCATGGCCGGTTTGTAATGGGACATCGGGTTCACCACTATGGATTTGTAGCGCTATCGAGATACTGGGGCAAAATAATATGGCGGAGCCGGCGAGAAAAATGTTTGACGAATCAGGACTTCGACTCGGTCCGCGGCGGCTGAATTTGTGGATGATGCCGGGCGTGTCCCGGTTGAATGTCTACACGCTTCTGTTTGGTTCATTCTTCGGTATCGCAATGATGAGTTTCATCAATGCAAGCCAGCCCTACCTGTTTACCGAAATCCTGAAAATCCCCGAGTCCGAGCAAGGTGCGCTGGCCGGCGACCTGACGTTTTACCAGGAAATCGTGATTATCCTGAGCATCGGACTGATGGGGGCTCTGTCGGACAAGGTTGGTCGCAAACCCATTTGGGGCGCGGCTTTCCTGATTATCGCGCTGGGCTATTTTATTTATCCATTGGCGCAGAATGTTGATCAACTCATCCTGTTTCGGCTGGTATTCGCCGTTGGATTTGCCTGCAACGTTGTGATGTTGCCGGCGGTCGCCAATGATTATCCCCAGGAACCCGCTCGCGCAAAAATGCTGTCAACCTGCTTTTTGCTGAATGGTCTCGGCTTTATTCTGATACTGACGCCGTTGCGCGCCGTGTTGCCGCTTTTTGCGACAATAGCCGATGACCCGGTTGTCGCCGGGCGATACTGGTTGTGGTCGGCATCCGGGATTTGCCTGGTCGTATCGACAGGCTTGATGGTGGGCCTGAAGCCCGGAGCGCCACAACAACTGCAAAAGCGAGACCCGTTCCTGGCGACGCTAAAAATCGGCATCAAGGCTGCCCGCCAGCCACGGATTGCACTCGCCTACGTGGCGGCTGTCGTGTCCCGGGGGGATCTGGCGGTACTCAGTACTTTTTTCACGTTGTGGCTGACCCAGGTGGGCACGGGTGTCGGTATGACCACCGGTGAAGCCAGCGTACAGGCCATCAAGTTCTACATTCTGATCCAGGTTTTCGCATTACTCTGGTTGCCGGTTATGGGTTGGCTGCTGGATCGGGTCGACCGCGTGGCAGGTTTGGCACTGGCCATGGTGCTGGCAGGTAGTGGATATTTTTCGCTGAGCCTGGTTAATGATCCACTCGGCAACCAGATGTATATAGCCGCAGCGCTGGTCGGCATGGGAGAAATGTCTGCCAATATATCCTCGCTGACGCTGATTGGTTCGGAAGCCCCGGTCAAGGGCAGGGGAGCGGTGATTGGATTGTTCAGCCTGTGTGGTGCGATCGGCATATTGCTGGTGGCTAAAATAGGTGGTTCTTTGTTCGACACCAATCCGCTGGGACCGTTTCTGCTGGTGGCGAGCGCGAATATCGTGGTATTGGTGCTTGCCCTGGCGATGCTCGCAGCCGGCCGCAGGAAAAAATAGGGGCATCGAAGCCAGCAGGTGGACGGATGGCCAAGCAGGGGCAGGCTGCTCTTTCCTCCCTTCAGTCCCTTGCCTACAGTTGAGGCTGCTCGCATCAGAATAAGATGAATTAACAGCGTGAAGCAGAATTTCGGCGATCGTTTGATGTATATCGGTGGCGAATTCGTCGCCAGCGAAAGCGGTGACTGGATGGATTCCGTCAACCCCGCGAACGGGGAAGTTCATGGGCGCGTTCCGGCGGGTAGTGTCGCTGATGTGGATCGTGCCGTAAAAGCAGCAAAAGCTGCGCAGCCCGACTGGGCCGCTTTACACGTGTTCGAGCGCGGGCGCTTGTTACGCGAACTGGCCGCGGCGATGCAGGCTCGGCAGGATGACGTGTTACCGATGGAAGCCGCCGATACCGGGAATACGATTGGCAGTCTTGGCGGAGATGTTGTGCTGGCTGCGGGCTATATCAATTTTATCTCTGGTCTGGGCATGGAAATTAAGGGCGAGAGTGTGCCGGCGACTCCGGAAAACATTCACTTTACGATGCGCGAACCCTACGGAGTAGTCGGGCGCATCGCACCGTTTAACCATCCGTTTCTGTTCGCAGGAGCACATCTGGCCGCTCCATTGATGGCCGGTAATGCGGTGCTGCTCAAATCGCCTGATCAAAGTCCGCTGTCGGCGAGCATTATTGGAGAGATTTGCCATGAGGTGCTTCCGCCTGGGGTCGTGAATATCGTATCGGGCGTTGGCACGGTGGTGGGTGACGCGATCGTTCGCCATCCGGGCGTGCCGCGGATTGGATTTACGGGTTCTGTGCAAACCGGGATGGCGATACAACGAGCGGCCGCCGAGGTTGCGGTTAAACACATCTCACTGGAACTCGGCGGCAAAAATCCGTTTATCGCCTTCCCGGATACGGATCCCGAGCAGATCGCGAACGCTGCGGTCAGTGGTATGAATTTCGCCTGGTCAGGGCAGTCCTGTGGTTCGACGAGTCGATTGATGCTTCACGAATCGATATATGAGGAGGTCGTGGAGCGAATCGCCGAGCAGGTACGTGCCATCAAGCAAGGTGATCCACTCGATCCGAAATCAGAGATGGGGCCAGTCAACTCCGAGCCGCATTTCAATCGCATTATGGATATCATTGAATCGGCGAAACAGGACGGCGCCACGCTGGTTGCCGGCGGTTCCCGGCCCCCGGGAGAGCAATTCGAAACGGGCTTTTGGGTCGAGCCAACCGTGTTTGGCGACGTCAGCATGGATATGCGAGTGGCCCGGGAAGAAGTGTTTGGTCCGGTTTTGGCGATATTTAAATGGAGGACGACGGATGAAGTTATTGCCATGGCGAATGGTCTGGAGCTTGGTCTGACTGCCGCGGTCTGGACGAACGATCTAAACGTTGCCATGAATACGGTTCGTAAACTGGAGTCCGGCCTGGTCTGGATTAATGGTAGCGGTCGCCACTACCTTGGAACCGGTTTCAATGGTTGGAAAAACAGTGGCCTGGGTCGTGAAGAATGTCTGGACGAAGTCCTCAGCTACACTCGGACGAAGGCCGTCCACATTATTCTTTAAATCCAGCAATCTGATTAACTATTAATCGCTGTGGCTGGAAGGCCGCCGCGCGGGAGACGCTCCATATGGCAGAAAGTCAGCCACAGCCGGACACCGAAGAGGACTCCGGGCAAAAATTTCTGGGAATCTACCTGGCTTCAGGCATATCGCGCTTCAATGCGGGGATATTTTGCTATGCGGCGTTTGCCACGATCGGGCTGCTTACCTTCATCTCGACCGGCACGACTTTGGTGCTCAACGCCAATTTAGGCATCCCGATCGGCGAGCAGGGCACGATTGTGGGCGACCTTGTTATTGCGACCGAGATTGGCCAATTCCTCGTATTCGGCCTGGTCGGCATTCTGGCCGACCGGATTGGGCGCCGGGAGGTATTTTCGATCGGCATGTTCGTCATGGGTATCAGCTACGCGTTGTATCCGTTTGCTGAATCGATCGCCGAACTGACGGTCTATCGCGTGATCTATGCTATCGGCCTGGGCGCCGCAACCGGCATGCTGCAAACGATCGTCGCCGATTATCCACAGGATCGCTCACGCGGCAAATTTATTGCACTGGGCGGTGCATTCAACGGCGTGGGCGTGATCGTCGTGACGGTATTGTTCGGCGCTCTCGCGCCGCCAGCACTAATCGCCGCCGGCTACGACGCCATAACGACCAGCCGGATCACCCACGGGGTCGTTGCAGCGGCCTGTTTCATCTCGGCCGTTGTGTATATGGTCGGCCTGAAGAAAGGTACGCCGGGTAGCAAGGAAGAGCGGCCGCCTTTCAAGGCGCTCGTTGTCAGCGGATTGACCGAAGCCAGGAATCCACGCATTGCCTTGAGTTACGCGGCGGCATTCGTGGCGCGTGGGGATCTCGTGATTCTCGGTACGTTCACGGTCCTTTGGGGCGCTGTCGCCGGCATCGAGCAAGGTATAGACCCGGCAATAGCGGCGGCGCGGGGCGCTCAACTTTTTGGCACGGCATCACTCGCCGCATTATTATGGTTGATTGTGCTGTTCATATTCATGGATCGCTTCAATCGCGTCGGCGGTGCCGTGTTCTGTATGGCTCTGGCGAGTATCGGCTACGGATCTATGTATTTCGTCGAGGATCCGCTGTCGCCGGCGGCGATACCTCTGTTCCTGGTCCTGGGTATTGGCCAGATCAGCGCGTTCTTCGGCGCGACCGTCCTGATCAGTCACGAAGCGCCCAGGCTCAAGCGCGGGGCCGTTATTGGCATGTTTAACATGTGCGGCGCGGTCGGTATTTTCATATCGTCCGGAGTCGGCGGGCGACTGTTCGATTCTATTGGCCCGGCCGCGCCATTCATCCTCGTTGGCGGGATGAATTTCTGCGTGTTTCTGCTGGCAGTGGTGGTGAGAATTTATTCTCCGGGAGAGATGCCCGTCCGGCGAGAACGTGTCGCGGGATAGCCTGATTGAGCCACCCGGAAAACGCCGGCGTCCGATATTTTTCCTGACGCCACAATTGATAGCCGTAAAAGCGTCGCGTGTTAAATTGAGTCGCGATCAGGCGGCAATTTCAAAACCCGCATCGACGATCGCTTGTTCCAGCGCCGATCTTTGAATCAGCTTGCCGTCGAATTCAATCGCGACGGTACCTGCTTCCAGATCGGCGACTGCATTGTCAACGCCGTTGCGACCGGTCAGGGCATTTTGTATGCTTTTAACACAACCGCCGCAGGTCATTCCTGCGACTTTCAGTTCTACTTTTTCCATGATTCTGTCTCCTGAATTGAGTCATACCGGTGAGTTCACCGGCGTTCACTTTTTCTCAAACGCAGGCCGCCAACCGCGCAACAGTAGCGAGTTGCTGACAACCGTAACACTACTCATCGCCATTGCCGCGCCCGCAATGGTGGGCGTAAGCACGCCCATCGCGGCCA
>PVMK01117060.1_pt1 | contig 16161 bp, 16 predicted proteins | sample 1853481 | NCBI WGS metagenome assembly PVMK01 (sample SAMN08533507, study PRJNA380276) | Marine sediment metagenome, whole genome shotgun sequencing project.
AGTGCCGGTGCAATTCGTATCTCAGTTGGCCTGGCAACGAACTTTGCCGACGTGTATCGTTTTTTGCACTTTGCTGCCGGCTTTCGAGACAAGACGAATATGAATATTGGTGAAGTGACGTTTGATATTCAGTCTTGCCGTGTGATTCGGGATGGCAGTTAGGCCCTTAGCGGGGTTTTTCTGACAACATGTTGTAAAAAACTGAAGGTTTCAGGTGTCAGTAGTAAAAAAGCGAGCGCGCGCCTGAAACCTGGTCCGCCTCCGGCGGAACACCTGAACCTATGCTCCGAGAAGGCTTCACTACGCCCGATAATGTCCAAAAAAAAGACCTGTTTTTCTAACATTTTACGAGATCTGGATTCGCTGATTATCATTGAAAACTTGTTTCGGAATTGGTACAGAAAGAGGAATCTCAAACTAAGGGGGTAGCAATGGCAAATTTGGCGTTTAACCTGGATGATAAAGTATTTATGGTTACCGGTGGCAGCAGGGGTATTGGGCTGGAAATCGCCGGAATGCTGCTGGATCAAAAAGCAAAGGTGGTCATTTGCGGCCGAAAGCAGGAGGGACTTGATGCGGCAGGCAAAGCGCTTAACGCCGGAGATCGGTTAAAAACCGTCCAGGCGCACATCGCCAAAAGTGAGGAAGTAGATCGGCTTTTCAATAAGACGATCGAAACTTTCGGCTGCATTGACGGACTCATCAACAACGTGGGCATGAACATTGTCACCAGCGTGGTTGATGCCGACCCCGGGTTGTGGACTAAAATCATCGACAGCAATTTAAACGGCACCTTCCTGTGCTCCCGCAAAGCCGGCCAGATCATGCGGGATCGGAAAAAAGGCAAAATTGTGAGCATTTCTTCAATAGCCGCCAAACGATCCGCGCCGTTTATGGGAATTTACGGCGTGGCCAAAGCCGGTATTGAGATGATGACCAAAGTCCTGGCTCAAGAGCTGGCACCCTTCAACATCCAGGTCAATGCGGTAGCTCCCGGTATGGTCAGAACAAAATTCAGTGAGCCGTTCTGGTCCAACAACGAAATTTATGAACAAATCGTCAAAACGATTCCGGCGGGAAGAATTGCCGAACCTGCCGATGTAGCGCTGCCGGTTTTATTTTTCTGTTCCCGGGCATCCGATTTTATCACCGGTCAGACGTTGGGGGTCGACGGAGGCGCAAGTGCAATTTGAAATTTAATCAAAGGCGCCAATATCTTAAGCCTAATTTTTGCGCTTCCTGGGGACTGAAACATCCCTTAACATCGATGAACGGAGCATGGCTGTCGGTGCACAATCCGGAAATTCCCTTCAAGCCAATTTCTCTGTATACCTTGTGCATGACGGCAAGAATTACGGCATCCGCATCTTTAATCGCATCCAGGGGCTGCAATTCTACTCCGTAATATTGCCGGGCCTCTCCCATGTCCGCTAAAGGGTCGTTAATTAAAACCTCCACACCATAATCTTTCAGTTCGTTGATGATATCTATCACTTTGGTGTTGCGCAAATCGGGTACATCCTCTTTAAATGTGATTCCGAGAATCGCCACCCTTGCTCCCCCGGACCTGTTTCCCGGCTCTGATGAGCATTTTTACCGTCCCGCTCGGCAACATGTTTGCCCATGCCGTCGTTAATCCGCCGCCCTGCCAGAATCATTTCCGGATGATACCCCAGCGCTTCGGCTTTAAACGTCAAATAGTAGGGATCAACGCCAATACAATGGCCGCCAACCAGACCGGGCCTGAAGGGCAAAAAATTCCATTTGGTTCCCGCTGCTTCGAGAACTTCCTGGGTGTCGATCCCGCAGATGGCGAATATCTTGGCAAGCTCGTTCATCAACGCGATATTCAAATCTCTCTGGGTGTTCTCAATGACCTTGGCGGCCTCAGCCACTTTTATTGATCCGGCCTCTGTGTATACCGGCTTTGACGACTTTACCGTACACCTTTGCCAGCAGATTGCAGGTTGCCGGGTCGGAGCCGGATACGATCTTTATGATCTTATCCAGGCTGTGAACCTTATCGCCCGGATTAATCCGCTCCGGAGAATAGCCAACCGTAAAATCCTGTCCAAACTTCAAACCGGATTCTGCTTCGAGGATCGGGATGCAGACCTCCTCTGTCGCCCCCGGATAAACCGTGGATTCATAAACAACGCACGATTCCTTTTGCAAATGCCGCCCGACAGTTTTCGAAGCCCCCCGCAACGGACCCAAATCGGGGATCCGGAATTCATCAATGGGTGTCGGGACGGCTACAATAATCAGCCGGCAGTCCGCAAGGTCATCCGCCTTATCCGTATAGACTAATTTGGCTTTACCGAGTTGACCGTCCGTAACTTCCAGTGTACGATCGAACCCTGATTGAAGCTCTTGAATTCTTTCAGCTTTCAGATCAAATCCAACAACGTCAAAGTGTGCTGCAAGATGAACCGCTAACGGCAAGCCGACATAGCCCAGTCCTACCACAGCAATTTTATTTTCCCTGGTCACCAACGAGTCAAATGTTATCACAGCAAAATCTCCTCTTTCTCCTTTTCCGTCAGGTGACGCCATTTTCCCGGGGGCAGCTGCCCCAGATTTAGGCCGGCGACCCGGATTCGTTTAAGCAGTTTCACCTGATTTCCAACCTTTCGGACCATCCGGCGCACCTGCCGGTTTTTACCCTCTTTCAAAACAATTCGAAATCGTCGTGAGCTTATTCTTTGAACCCGGGCCGGTCGGGTTCTGCTCTCCATCATCGGCAAACCTGCCGCCATTTTTTGCAGCGCGCCATCGGTTATAGGCTTAGCCACGGTGACATCATATTCTTTCTCATGATCAAAAGAAGGGTGGGAGAGCTTGTGATGCAACCTGCCGTCATTGGTCAATAGCAAAAGTCCGGTGGAATCTTTATCCAGTCGGCCGACAGGATAAACGCGCCGGCCGATGTCCACCAGATCCAGCACAATCTTTTCACCCGGATGACTGCAGCTGGTGACATAATCCACAGGCTTGTTCAGCACGATATAGACCAGGGGTTGTTCATATTTTACCGGTTTACCGTCAAAGTCCACTTGATCTTTTTCAGGATCGATTTTTGTGCCCAATTCAACGACAATTTCACCATTAACGGCAACTCTACCATTTTTAATAAACTCTTCACCCCTCCTGCGAGAGCAGATACCGGCGGCGGAAAGAAATTTTTGTAATCGGATCAATGGCATTGATATTGGTTGTGGGTTGCGGTTTTTAGATTCACATTTCCGGGGCATGATCATAACTTGGGCCATTGGATCTCTCACAGAGCCCACAGAGGACGCAGAGAAAAATCAAAAAACTCTGTGATCTCTGCGGGCTTTGCGAGATAACAAGAAAAGGCTTACAGTTAAGCAAATTTCTGATGGCCGAAATTAGAACCAACACCCATTTCGGATTTCCGGTTTATCCGGGTTAGGATCTGTAATCAGCGTTAATTTTTACATAATCGATAGAAAAATCGCAGGTAAAAACGGCGGCATGCCCCCGGCCCGATTTCAAGTCGATGGTGATGTCGAATTCAGATTTTTTGAGTATTTTAGTGGCCGCTGCCTCTGCCGTTTTACCGCAACCCATGCCATCCTGCACCATCAAAACGGGGCCGAACCGAACATCCATTTTTTCAGGATCCACCGCAACCCCGGCCCTTCCGACTGCAGCCAGGATTCGCCCCCAGTTGGCGTCTTCCCCAAATAGCGCTGTCTTGAACAGGTTGGAATTGGACACCGTGTCGGCAATCCTCCGAGCATCCTGATCCGATCCGGCACCTGTGACCACAATCTCAACGAGCTTTGTGGCGCCCTCGCCGTCTTTGATCAGCCATTTGGCCAGCGTGATCAGCACATCGTGTAGAACGGGCTGAAAAACTTCCCTTTGCGCGTCGTTGAGGACCTCGGCACCGGACCGGCCGTTTGCCATTAAAAGGACGGTGTCGTTCGTACTCGTATCGCCGTCCACCGTAATTCGATTAAGCGACAGATCCACCGCAGCTTTGAGCATTTCTTTCAGCAAAACAGGAGAAGCATGGATATCGGTCATCACGAAACACAGCATGGTCGCCATATCCGGGCGGATCATTCCGGACCCTTTGGCCACACCTGTCACAGTGAAAACCTTTCCATCCAGTTCTCCGCGGCGACTGATAACTTTCGGCACCGTATCCGTCGTCATGATCGCTTCCGCAAAGTCATGGATGCCTTCCCCATGCAAGGCGCCGATCAAAGCAGGCACAGCGATTTTAATTTTCTCCATGGGCAAAGGTTCACCGATAACTCCTGTGGAAGACACCAGCACCTCGTCCTCGGCGACGCCGACCCCGGCAGCCGCAAAACCCGCCATATTCACAGCATCCCGCATGCCCTGCTCCCCAGTGCAGCAGTTGGCACTGCCACTGTTTACGATGAGCGCCCGACACACTCCCCGGGTGATTCGTTGTCGATTCAACAACACCGGAGCTGCCTGAATGCGGTTTTGAGTAAATACCCCGGCGACATTCGCCGGAACCTCTGAGTAGATAAGTCCGAGATCTTTTCGACCGTTTTCTTTCAGCCCGCAAATCACACCCGCAGCTTGAAACCCCGGGCATCCTTTTTTCCCCATGGCGTCTTTCCTCGCTAATTTCAATTATGGTATCATCTTAGGTACTTAGAAATTATTTTTGTGCATTTTGTTGCAAAATATTTTTTACCAGCAACACGGCTTGCTAAGATAATTTCCTAAAATTCAAAATGCCTAAAGTGCCTAAAATTGAGGTGTTCTATCGATTTTATTTAAACTTCGAATGTTAAGTCATCTTTTCGTATACCTACCAGGTTCCAAAATGCGTGCGTACCTATAAATAGATGGAGCGACACCACAATTTTAGTCATTTCAAATTTTAGCTCATTTTTCCAGTTTATCCGGTTTCATTGAGCCCCTATCTGGTTTTCTTTGGCTGATCACCGTAATAATCGAGCCGACTTATTTTGTATGATGTACCGGATTCCTGGAGCTCCATGAAAATCTTCCCTGAATTCCGCCTCCATCTGGTACCACCGGGGAGCCATTCTAAAAAGAATATTCCCTCGATGTTTACCATACCATGTTCGTCATCATATTTATATTTTTGCAATTCAATCCGGTAATTTATGAATTCAATGACATCAAAATTATGGCGATATTTTGGTAGCAGGTTATGAAAAGGCTTGCCGTTTTCCTTGGCATTCGGAGTAAAGAAAGTGGAAAAATGCTCCAAATCCTTCGCTTCGTATGTCCGACAATAGACTTCCAGGAAAGATTGTAATCGCTCTTTCAGGTTTAGACGGCTACGAAGATCGTCCTCCTTGTTTACTTGCCCCAGACCGGCCACTTCGATGTCCGGCTCTTGCTGTGGTTTGGTTACAGGGTCTAAATCAGACTTTACAGGAGGGGCCTGTGGCGGGGAGTTCTTAACAGCTGATGACAGGGGTTGGATATCTATCCTTGCCTTGGAATCGTCCGCCAGTTGTATACCGATTATTTTTTCGATTTCAGGCTCAGGACGGACTATTCGGGTATCAGCCTCCAGTCGCTCTTTTTCCAGAGGATCTAGTATTTTTTCCACTGGTTGCATGAGTTGGACATCCTTCATTGCCCTGGGATCGCCCGTCACTAGTGCATCGCTTACTTTTTCGGTTTTGGGCTCCAGATGGACTAATTGGATATCCGCTTCCTGCCGCTCTATTTCAGGCAGATATAGTTGCTTTGCCATCAATTGTGGCGGTTGAACATCCTTTCTTGCCTTTAAATCGTTCGCCGGTTGTGCACCTATCACCCTTCCGGTTTTGGGTTCAAGCCGGACTTCTTGAATATCCGCCTCCTGCCGCTCTATTTCCGAAAGTTTTAACTTTAAGGCTAAACGGCGGGATAACATTTTAAATTCTCTCTCTGTTAATTCTCTTTCTGCTTCAATTTCGGGTAACTCTAAAGGTAATTCTTCGATATTGGTGGCCATTTTCTCGGGAAATATCTCAGTAACTTTCTTTTCGGAGGCCGATGGACTTGTTGTTTCAGTATCCGATTCGATTTGCAAAGACTCATTATTAACATCAACATCTGTAAAGTCGTCAACAACCGTTGGTTTAACTAAAGATTCATCAGCAGACGGTGCGCTTTGATTGTCGGCGGAAATAATTTCTTCATCAATTTTGCGTTCATCATTTAAAGCATCTGGTTCGCTCTGCACTGAGGTTGACTTTTCCTGATCAAGGTTGATGCTCGCCCAGGACAGCAGGGCAGATTTGAACTGGTATATAAAGTATATCGCTACAACGACTAAAACAGCTAAAAGTACAGGCAATATAGCTGTTCGGGCCATCGGAACTATCCTGAATTTCAATTCACTAATTGGGGATCTCTTGTACTCTTCATTTTTTTCTTTGGCGGTTTTTGTCGCAGGCACTTTGGATTCAGGAATCTCATTAAGATAATCGACACCTTTTATTTCCTTTTTGATACCGGAAATTTGAAGATCTTTACCGCATTCAATTATCAAATCCTTGTCAATGATATGTGTTGCACTGACGCATCCGGCTACCATTGCCCGATCGCAGATGTTGACCACCATTCTTGGATAACCCGCAGAAAATTGATAAATTTCATGATACGCCCTTGAACTGAAAATTTCAGCCTTTGCGCCCGCCGCCTTGAGACGATATAAGATAAGTTGAACTGTTTCATCTTCCTTTAAAGGCTTTAGATGCAAATGAGTGTTGATGCTCTGTCTTAATGCGCTGTTATGTTTTTCCTGTAAAATTTTGTTGAATCCTGATTGTCCGACAAAAAATATATTCATCAGCTTGCTGCCGGCCTTCTCGATATTTGAAAGCGTCAATATTTCTTCGATAAGTTCTTGATTGATCCTATGGGCATCATCAATAATTAAGGTGACGTTTATATTTTTTTGATAGGCTTCGAGTAAGAACCTTTTGAAACGGGCTAAAAAGGCCCCTTTACTCTTGAACAATACGTTCAAATTGAATTCAACTGACAGCCAGTTGAAAAAATCGAGCTTATCAAGATCAGGATCCGTCACCGTTGCGACGATTGTTTTGGTTTCAATTTCGGCTAAAAGACGTTTAATAAAAGCGGTTTTTCCTGTGCCGGCATCCCCGGTAATCAGAAAAAACCCTTTTTTATATAGATAATGCTGCTTAAAAGCAGCCAAAGCCTCTAACTGTTTTTCGCTCAGCCAGGTATATTTAGGATCTACCAACTGATTGAAGGGCGTTTCTTTTAAGTTATAGTAGGCAGCATACATGAACTTAGTTCGCTTTGCTCACAATTGGAATATTGTGCATGATTTTGGTTGAATTCAAGACGCGGCAGCAAGTACCTGGTGCAATATTAAACTTTTACCGTATCTCTAATTTTTACATTTATAAACTTATTAATCAATTTTAAATTAAAAAAACCCGTCACAAATGGACGGGTCAACGATCGAACAATTTGTAGGCGTTCACGGGTTCAAGCCATACCCGTCAGGCTAAGCATATATTGTTAACGTTTTGATGTTTTTAGACGGCAAATCACCAATCTCAATAACCAAATATTTGTAATTTGTAAATTGAGATTTCTCTCATGTACCATCCACCCATATTCTTAGCCTGACGGCTATGGGGTTGGTGAAGAGGGGCTGACTGAACCTCCGTTATCACTACCGCCTCCGCCGCCGCTAGAGCCACCACCACCGCCGCCGAATAGAAGAGCACCACCCACTACAACTGCCGCGCCACCGATTGCGCCCAAAATTATTTTTTGATTTTTTGACATCCCGGCTTCTTCATCCTTGCCCTCTTTTTCATCTTTGCCCGCTGTTACCTCTTTGCCCTCTTTTTCATCGATTGTTTCTATTTCTTTCGGAGCACCTACGTCCATGTCCGCCTGGGCCAAAGTAATTTTTTGCCCGGCTTCTATCATCATTTCTCCCTGCTGGGTTGAAACGATCATTGAACCGCCCTCTATAACTCCCACCTCACTCCCATTTTGCTTGACGGCTACATAACCTTTCAACTGTGGATTGCCAGTCGCTGCATTCAACAATATATCGAGGACGGCTAAACTCCCGGACGGGGTGATAAAGCTAAGCGAGCGAGACATATCGGAAACCGCAAAATACAAGGTCCCTTTCTTGATCAATAATTTCCTCAGATTGGCTGAAGTGTCCACCGAAAACAGGCTTCTATCTTCAGCCACCAAATAAATATCCTCCATTTTTACACCGCATTTTCCATCAGCCGCTATTAAAAATCCTTCCGGGAAAGGGGCTTCTTTGTTGAATTCACCGACCTTTTGATCACCGCTGTAAATGGTAATTTTGCCGGTAGGATATATTCTGGCGGATTTAAATTCTGACGAGAAGCCTGGAAGCACAAGAGCAAACGATAAACCGATAGCGAAAAACTTTAATCCCAATTTATTTTTTTTTGCCCGGCACATGGAAAGCCCTCCTTTGATTGTATTTATAAATTTTAATTTAAACGTTCAATGGCCACGGTCTTAGATCGCAAATGAAGACAATTTTTATACCATTAATGACAATCTCGTAAAAAGTCAAAATTCTCAAATTTCGATCCCATAACCTGTTGAAATTATTAAGTGTGAAATTTAAAAGTTGGCTTTTTTCAGACTTTTTACGAAACCATTAATAATAACCGTACCAAAAAAACTGCTCGATGTAAAACGTATCCTTTTTAGTAGCGCGCAGGATCTCGGTAGCCGATGCCTCCCAGTCCGGGAAGTCCTATGTAAAAACCCATGCCATGGACCAATTTCCCGAATGCGGTGGTCTCAGCGATTAATACATCGCGATCCTTTATCTCTATTTCCAAAGTGTCCGGCTGAGAAAGATCAAGTTTTATCATCTGCCGTTCACCTTCTTCTGAATAGCGTACCAATACTGCCTGATTTTTGTTGGCATACGGCTTCAGGCCTCCAGCCTCTACGAAAGCCTCCTGGACTGTCGTTTGGTGTTTGATGTAATACGATCCGGGTTTGCGAACGGCGCCGTCCACGAAAAAAACGCCGGCCTCCGGCACAAAAAGCACATCCCCGGCGTTGATTTTGATATTGAGCTCTGACTGACCCTCCTTTATCAATTGATCCAAATCAACGAAAAAAACACCTTGCCCACCCGGTGAGCCGCTGGACTTTCGAATCTGAACGATAAGACCGGCTTTGTCGCTCAATCCGCCGCCCAGAGCCATAACATCCAGCAGCCTTTGTTTTGAAATATAATCGTAGGTACCCGGATTTTTAAATTGACCCATAAGGGTCACTCGCCGGCTGAAGTGTTCTTCTATGAAAATGCCGACATGTGGGATTTTTTATATACCGCTCGCGATACAACTCCTCGATTTTCTGTTCGGCTTCCCTGGCGGATAATCCTTTAACCCGGACAGAGCCGATAAGAGGGAGTGTAACATATCCGCGTGAACTGACCCGGACCTTTGCATTCAATTCTTCGGCTTCAAACACACTTATCTGAAGCAAATCTCCGGCCCCCAAAAGATAATCACTGGGGTCGGAAGGCATTTGAGCACTGGCGAGTATTTGCTCGTTTATTTGGCTAATTTCATCGTCTTGTATGAATATTTAAATCTTGCTGATGTTGATTGGCGGCACATCCGAAAAAAATTCCAATCAACAGGAGGGCTTTAAATATCAAAAATGCACCCAACCGCCCATGGGACCTTTGAATCACGAATTTTCTCTTTAGGTGTGGTTGAGAATGCATTGCATTTCTCCCAATTTTTTTAATAATCGGATTTATAACCAATAAAAGGTAATCTTAAGGTTGCCAAAAGTTTTTGAAAGTTTCGATTCGGGAGTACTGGAGTGATGGAGTATTGGAGTAGAGCAAAATGACATCGAACCTTTACCCATTACTCCAGCACTCCAGTACTCCACACTCCCACATTAATTAAAATTCAATCTTCAATATTCAATTCCCCGATAAATCGGGATTTACGCTTCGCTACAACCGGCGTGTCCGGGTTATGGAACCAAAAAATCAAAGACGAAAATACCGAGCACCAGAATAATAATCAGGGCCGCCAATTGTATAACGAACAATCTTCTTCCCATCCGATCGGTTTTTGGAACCTGCATCGGCGCCTCCTGCCAACGTTTGAGGTTTCGTCGGCTCAAGTTGTAGTGCCTGCGTAAAACCGGATCACTCAAGGTTTGATAGGCAGTGCTCAGCTTAACGAATTTCTCATTATCACCATGCCCTTGCGCACGGGTGTCGGGATGAACTTCATAGGCTTTTTCGCGAAAGGCTTTTTTAATCTCCGAGGTATCGGCTTCCGGGCTGACCCCAAGCAGCGTGTAATAGTCAAGCTGTGCATTCGAAGACAATGTTAATCCAAGGGCCCTGGCAGCAGGTATGAGCTTATCCTGAAGCAATTTAAAGTCGAGGTCTTGAATCCGACAAACCGTTTTTATGGATCTAATAACTTCTTGTTTTCTATGAAGGGAATCGTTGACAATCGCCCGGCACGCCATCAGATAGTCGGCATCGGCGGCAATCAACCGGATAAGGGAAGGTGTGTCCGTAAGAGATCGAACCTGCCGGATAAAACGGGTCGACAATTCGGTGTTATTATGGAGGTTTATCCCAACGGATTTCAACAGTCTTCCTCATGGAGTCCGCTGTGCTATCTCTAACATATCACTGATAGGTTCCAGGTTCAGGGTTCAGCGTTCCGGGTTGAAAAACCCACAAACAGCTCATATAACCGGGCAATGTTTGTTGTGAGTTGTTCTACCAACACTACCCTATTCCGGATCTTGATCAATATAGTAAGCAGTGTCCATCGTTTGTAACCTTTGAACCCCCGGCCCAGACCCGGCATGTCAAAATGTGGTGATGGAAAACCAGATTCATGGAAAGTGAAAACAATCCTGTAGCCACATCACGTCGCGCCGGGGCAGGCTTGAACCCTGAACTTGGAACCGACATTCGTCATTCATCATTCGTCATTCGTCATTTTTCTCCGGCATCGGCAGGGGGCAGTTGTTTTTCGGTTGCCTTCTGATCTTGACCATAATAGTGCCGGTAGGCCTGATAATATTTATGGTAAGCGCCATAGCCGTATTTTCTGTCTAAGTCTACCTTATTGACGATACAGCCCAGGATGGTACCGCGGATGTTCGAGATTGTTTTTTTAAATTGCCCGATAGTTTCGCGGCTGGCTTCGCCGATGCTGCTCACCAGTACGATCCCGCCGACCCGCTGGGATAACACCAGGACATCGGCAAACCCGATAAACGGCGGTGCGTCTAAAATGACCCGGTCATACCTGGCAACCAGATTTTTCAACAGACGTTGAAACCTCTTGGATGCCAGCAGCTCAACAGGATTTGGCGGAACAGGGCCACAGGCAACAACATTTAAGTTTTTGTGACATCTGTTGTAAGCGCAAACCTTGTTGGTCATCGCGGCCAAAAACCGGATAATCCTTGACCGTTGACCGATTTTGATAGGGTAAAAACCTCCTGGAGTCGCGGCTTTCGGAAATCGACGTCGATAAGGATAACCCTCTCTCCGGCAGCTGCAAAGCTCACTGCCAGATTAACCGCAATCGTGGTTTTACCCTCATTGGGCAAACCGCTTGTTACCAGAAAACTTTTTGAGCGCGTGTCGGCCCCTGAAAGCTGTATGGATACCCGGGAAGAGCGGATGGCCTCAGAAAATGGTGCCCGGGGGTGTCGGAGAAACGTATTTTCTACCCCGCCGTCATCCGGTTTCACCTGGGGAATTATGCCTAATATGGGTATCCGGAACCGCTCTGATATTTCCTCCGGGTTCGTGATGGTATCGGCGAAATATTCGGATAGAAAGGCACAACCGATACCTCCGAGAAGACCGACTACGATGGCAAGCAACAAATTTAGTTTGACATTAGGTTTAACCGCCAAAATCGGCAAAGAGGCCCGATCCACAATCTGGATATTGCTGGCAGATACGCCCGCCATGGATTCGATTTCTTTGACACGCTCAAGCAGGCTCAGATAGATGGCTTTATTGGTTTCCACTTCGCGGTCCATAATCGAATACTGCGTGGCACGTTCGTTCAAGTCCAAAACGAGCTTCTTCTGAAGTTCAAGGCGCTCTTGCATGGCGGCAGCCATCTTGCGGGCGACCAGGTATTCATTTTTTATAGAAAAGAATATTCTTTCTTCTTCCTGTCTGATACGTCCAGCAATACTGATCATACGTGCCTTCAGATTTCTGACCACCGGATAATCATCCTGAAAGGTTGTTTTCAAATCCTCGTACTCGGAACGTAACTGGGCATAGTTCTCTTTCAAATTGGCAATCAGGCTGCTTTCCAACACCCGCGGCAGGTTGGCATGTCCGTCCTTGGACGCCTGCTGATAGGTTACTTTTTTGGCGATCATGTCTGATTCAGCCGCGGTGTAGGCTAAATTCAAATCCTCCAGCTGGCGGTAAATACTGTTTACTTTTGCGTCCAGGGAAACGATACCCGCCAGTTTTCCAAATCGGTTTAAATCTTCCTCTGCTTTTTCCAGGTTAATTTTAGCCCTGTCGATCTGCAGCATGAGAAAGTCCCGGGCGATGCCGGAAGCCTCAAGCTTTTGTTCCATTTTCCTGGCGATGAATTCATCCACGAGCATATTCACCACAGCCTGAGACAGTTGCGGACCCGGCGAGCTGAAAGAAACGTAAATCAGCATGGATTTTCTGCTGGCCGTAGCCTCCAGGTTTTCTTCCATGTAATCGACCAGTTTCTGTTGCTTCAATATTTCTTCGGAAAAAACTGAGTCGCCTTCCCTTATCCCTGTATGCCCGGCAAAATGGATTTGATGAACTTTTTAATGTGGTCGATGGCACCCGGCTTTCCATCTCCATAAAGGGATTTGAACCAGGACCGGGATGTTCGATCAAATTCAGTTTATCGATGATCCGACCGATCAATGTTTTGCTGCCGAGCAATTCTACCTGGGTTTCATAAAATTCTCTGGCCTTGACTTCCGAGCCGAGCACCTCTTCAAACTTGGTTACCTGGGGAGATGCCTGGTTCACCTCGATGACGGCCATGGCCTTATAAATTTTGGTGGATGCCAGCGTAAAGATAAGGGTGGAAAGGAAAACAAGCATGAGGAAGGTAATAATCAGCCACTTGCGGCGGACAATCACATCCAGGTAGTCATGAAGACTAATCTCTTCTTTTTCCTGCCATTCGTAAAAAGGCTTTTGAATCTCAGTGGCGGGAAGATTGTCATTGAAAGATACCGGCAATCTTCCTGTTTTACGACTGCCGCCGTCTATCATGTGATCGTTTGTCATGATGCTACCCTAACCCGGACAAGCCGGGATTGAAGAAAGAAAGGACAATTAGGACACAGATGAACACGGATTAAAACGGATTAAAAAGAAAGTCTGTTTCGCCTTCGGCGAGAAAGGATACATAGCAAATAGGCACCTTTGTATATCTGGCAGGGATTCCGGCGCCGGGCGGTTTGTACTAATCTGTGTTTACCGCGCCCGCTCACGCCTTGCGTGGCAGACTGGTGCGAGCGAGGCGGGCGGGTCTGTGCAAATCTGCCTGCCCCGTTTAATTTCGAAGAACAGCGCAGCTTATTTAACCAGGGTGTCCCAGAAGTTTTTAAACAATCGTAACATTCTGAAATTATGACTGTAATTTACCTAATCAACCATTCAACCAGTAAACTATTCAACCAGGTCTGAATCTGTGGATTAAAGGAATTTTTCCGATAAAATCTGTTTCTTTTCAGAATCTAAGATTTCCAGCGTGAAAATTATCAAGCCATAATGAGCCTTTTATCTTCGAGTCGAATCGGTTACTTGGCCGACGGCGCACGCGCACCACCACCGCCCGGCACCCGGCCGGAGGTCGAAATTCGATGGACTCTTCCCGCCATGTATGGGTCCCTGTGATCATCGGCCCGGATTGAAAAAGCCCCTTTTGATCATAGCCGACAATTTCAATAAAGGGACCCTGGTCGGTGGAAATTCCTTTGCTTTTCCAGGCGTAACTCAATCGCAATCGCTCCAGCGGAATGACAGGAAGGATCTGATAAACATTCTGAAACGAGATATTCCGGCGACCGGCAAACGATATCCGAAGGGCATATTTACCTTCATGGGCTCCCTGGTTGACCCGCTCGATGGCCCAGTTGCCGTCCTTATCGCCCCAATAACGCCAGTCAAAACCGCGCTTGGTTATGTCGCTTTCAAATCCACCATTGGTCATCCCATCGAGACTGAGGTACTCCTGCCAAACGGATATTGACTCCGCAATACGCTTTTTACCCAGCAAGAAATGAGCATACTGCAATCCGAATTCTGCATCAGGTTTTCCGTTTTCACGAATTTTTTGCCACACTGCCAGGGTGTCCCCGGTCATCCCCCAACGCATCAGCCAGTTCAGATACAAAACCAAATTATCAGGGTCAAGAACGGTCATAGCGGCCGTCACATCACCGCCAAAGTGTATATGCAATAACTGCAGTGCATCTTGCGTCAAAGCTCGACGGGATAACAAATAGTTTGTGTTGCAATATAAAATATCATCCATGCCCAGATCGCGGGCAAGAAGCATTTGCGGCCACATCCAGCGAAAGACGCCGCCCGTCAGACCGGTTGTGAACATCAGAATATTACGTGATTTTTCCCCATGACCCAAGATCGCTTCGGCTTCCGCCAGTTTGAGCCAGGCATCCATGAAAAAAAGGTCTTGAGATACAGCTTGCCTGAAAAATCCGGCGGCTGTTTCCGGGTCGTTTTGAAACCAGGCATGCAGACCGTGCGCATACTGGGCGCGGGCAAACGGCTTTAAGCTCCGCGACTCTTCAATCGTAAAGGTGTAAGTCCGGTAACGGATGGGTCGCTGCAACCAGTTAAAGTAAAATAACCACCCGCCCAACGCCATGAGGACAATCGAAATTAATAGTCTGAAAAAGATCTTGCCGGGTTCCTTAGTCTGCATCGTTTGTATCACTTAGTGCTCCTATTCACAATTACGGTAACATATTAGCCGTAATATTTATCCCCCACAAGGACACTGAGTGTTGAATGGATTCGATCTTTAATTTCTTTATTTGGACAGGATTTACAGGATCAATGGGATTTTTTTCGCCTGCGGCGAGATACCCTTAGGCCGAAGGCCCTTCTATCCAGATGATCCTGTAAATCCTGTCTGATATTTTTTTAATTGGAATCCATTCCTCAGACTTTATGTTGCTGTATTAATAAATCTATGTACTTAGGTTGAGCGGTTAACGTCACTTTAGGTATCATCAACACCTAACCCGGACAAGCCGCAATTGAATATTGAATTTGGTGCTTGTTTTTTGGTATTTTACCAGAACCGCCATCTGGATCCTTTTTTCACTCTTTTTTTGGATTCGGCTTCATCATCGGCAATGGATGGGTATTGCGCAATATTCTCGGCGGATTTTCCGAAGCGATGTGCTGCAGGTTTTTGGGGCCGATTAATTTTTGAATTTTGGGGACAGCCAGTTTCACATGGGCCGCGTGACGTTCTTGCGGATTGTGGCTGTCGGTCGCCAGGCAGTGAATACTAGCCGCTTTCTGCCAGGTAGTGAGCCATACGTAAAGCAGCCCGGCCGTGGTAACCAAGAAAACTGTCCCAGTTGACCTGCAGATAGACCCCCGACTCAATCAACCGATCCACCAGCTGCGGCCTGGCCGCCAACTGGGCGCAGCGTTCGGGGTGGGCCATTAGAATAAAATACCCTTTGGACAATATTGCAAAAACCACCTGTTCCCAACCCAGAGGAAGCTGCTGAAACGGTGTCTCAATCAGCACATAGGATGTTTTGCCAAGCGTAAGCAGTTGACCTTTTTCCAGAAGATCAGGGATTAAAGGTCGAAGGAAATTTCCGTTCCCGGCAACACATCGAATTCTAGACCTCAATTTGTATGGCGTGATTCAATTCGGCGAGTTGATTTCGAATTTCTTCAAGCGAAAGCATCCGGGTGGTTCCGGGCACCTGATGCGGGGTCGCCACTACCGACGATACCGGCTTTTATAAAAATCCGGACCATTTCCAGACTCTCGTCCAGATTTTTTGGCCCGTCGTCCACCCCGGGCAAAATATGGCAATGTAAATCTA
>PVMK01124457.1_pt1 | contig 16161 bp, 6 predicted proteins | sample 1853481 | NCBI WGS metagenome assembly PVMK01 (sample SAMN08533507, study PRJNA380276) | Marine sediment metagenome, whole genome shotgun sequencing project.
TAACGACCATCAAGTTGCTAGATGGCACGCGGGCCTACCTGCACGCAGTCATCGACAACTACTCCAGAAAGATCTTGTCGTGGACACTTGAAGATAGGCTCGGTAGCGGCGCTACGTGCCGGATTCTCCGTGAGGCGGCGAGCCAGATCGTTGCTGCTAAGGAGCCTACAGTTGTCTTCGACTCGGGAAGCGAAAACATCAATCGAGAAGTGAATGACCTGTTAGAGAGCGTGGATTTGACCCGTGTCTTGGCTCAAGTCGAGGTGACATTCTCCAATTCGATGATCGAGGCCTTCTGGCGATCGTTAAAGTACGCCTGGCTTTACCTGCACAGCTTGGACAATATTACGGTTCTTCATCGCCTCATCGAATTCTACGTGGTGGCCCACAACCAAGTAATGCCGCACTCAGCATTCGGGGCGAGACTCGTGACGAGATGTTCTTTGGGATCGGCGATGCAGTTGCTCTCGAACTCGTGACCGCCCGCAAAGCAGCTCGCGAGAAACGAATAACGGATAACCGGGCAGCGGCGTGCGGCGTATGCAGCGGGGAGCCATATTCGAGGGCGTTGCAACTGCAACGGCCGCGCTCCAGAATGCCATGAGACGCAGCTGTGCGGGAAATCTCCGCAACGGCAGACTGAATGGCGGAGGGGGCAGTCTGTAGCGAACTCGTCTCTGGACCGAAATCCCTGATCGACAGGGAAAATGCAGGGAAGTTGTCCAGATCCCGGCTTCCGGCGAGGCCAGCGTCTCCGATCCGGCCCCGCTCGACGTCCTAGCCGGCGAGTTCCCTACGTTCGGGAACAGGGAATTTCCCACTAACGAGCAGGGATTGCCGTGATTGGAATCGACCTCGGAAGGAGCCGGATACGGATAACAGCTGACATCATTTGAGCTGCGGACCTTCATCCCACGCGGCTCTAAGCAACGGCAATCGCTGACATTTCAGCTCGGCCGACTTTTGGCACACTACGAGGTCAGCAGCACTACCATCTCGAGCGGAATCATCAGGGGCTCGGGAACGAGCTGATTGAAAAGCCGAGCGACGAAATCGACGTGAACGGCGCTGTCGAGTGTCGGGAACGACTGGGCGGTATCCTCAAGTACTACTACCGAAGGGCGGCCTGACGGTGGGCCGAGTAATGGCGCACTACTCTATCCGGCCGCACAGCGCGCTTGGATATCGACCGCCCGCGCCTGAAATCATCGAACCTGGAGAAGAATTGCCAATGACCCACGAAGCTGCGTAGACTAGCTTTGAACCTGGACCAGTTAGTGCAGGCAGGTCACTGTCGGGCGTACCGCACTTAGTGTCCCCCTCAACCAGGACTAGTTTACAGCGTGGCGACTGACCTCAGCTCGGTCGGCTTCTTGAAGCCGGATCACCAGGAACCTGCGTTCGAACCCGCTGCGTTCAAGCGCGCGCTGCTGGAGATCCGTCGTCCGCTGCACGTTGTGCGCGAGGAGCCTGGCGGTCGGCTGGGACTGGCCCTAGATGAGCAGATCAGCCCAGAGGCCCGGACCAATGGGGCGCGGCACTATTCCTTGATGGTGACGCTGCCGGCCCTGTATCCGGAGTGGCTGGGCGATCGCAGCTTCACAGAGCGTCATGGGGTGCGCTTCCCTTATGTCGCCGGCGCCATGGCCAACGGCATTCACACCGCCCGTATGGTCATCGAAATGGGCAAGGCGGGCATGCTGGGTTTCTTCGGCGCTGCCGGCCTGATGCCCGAAGCGGTCGAGCGGGCCATTGACGAGATCCAGTCCGGCGTTGGCCAAGGCGCCTGGGGTTGCAACCTGATTCATTCGCCGGCGGAACCGGCCCTCGAGGAGGCGATTGTCGACCTGTATATCCGGCGCGGCGTCACGAAGGTGTCCGCTTCGGCCTACATGAGCCTGACGCCCGCCGTGGTGCGGTACGCGGTCACCGGACTGCACTCCGGCAGCCAGGGGCGGGTGCTGAGGCGCCACCACTTGTTCGCCAAGGTGTCGCGGCCGGAGGTGGCAACCCATTTCATGTCCCCCGCGCCGCAGGCCATGCTGGACGAGCTGTTGCAGCGCGGCCAGCTCACGGCGCCCGAGTGCGAGCTGGCACGCCGCATCCCCTTGGCCGAAGACCTGACGGTGGAGTCCGACTCGGGTGGTCACACCGACAACCGGCCCCTCGGCGCCCTGTTTCCCAGCATCGCCGGGCTGCGCGACGAGTTGATCGAGCGCCACGGGTTTCTCGATCCGATACACCTGGGTGCCGCCGGAGGCCTGGGTACGCCCAGCGCCGTGGCCGCCGCCTTCTCCCTGGGAGCCGCCTACGTGTTAACCGGCTCGATCAATCAGGCTGCGGTGGAATCCGGGCTCTCGGCAGAGGGCAAGCGGCTGCTGTGTGAGGCAGACCTGGCCGACGTGATCATGGCGCCGGCTGCCGACATGTTTGAGATGGGGGTCAAGCTCCAGGTGCTCCGGCGAGGCACCATGTTCGGGGTACGCTCCGCCAAGCTCTACGACCACTACCTGAACCACGACAGCCTCGATGCCATGCCCGAAGAGGTGCGCGAGCGCCTGGAACGGGAAGTCCTGGGCGAAACCTGCGAAAATGCCTGGGCGGAGGCCTGTGCGTTCTTTCAGGAGCGAGCGCCCCAGGAGCTGGAAAAGGCGAACCGAGATCCCAAACACCAGATGGCCCTGGTTTTTCGCTGGTATCTGGGAAAATCCAGCCAATGGGCCATGAGTGGGGAGCCAAATCGCCGCGCCGACTACCAGATCTGGTGTGGTCCAGCCATGGGTGCCTTCAATCGTTGGGTCAAAGGCAGCTACCTGGAGTCACCGGAGCAGCGCACTGTGGTACAGATTGCCCTGAACCTGATGGAGGGTGCAGCGCTTCTGACCCGGGTTCACCAACTTAGGACCTACGGCGTGGCGACGGGGGGTGGGCTGTTCCAGTACACTCCCCGCCCGCTCAGCGTGTGAGACATCCGTGACTGACAATTCCCCCACCAAGCCCATTGCTGTCGTTGGTGTTAGCGCCCTGTTTCCGGGCTCGGTCGACGAGACCGGCTTCTGGCGGGACATTCTCGCGGGCACCGACCTGATCACCGACGTTCCGGCCAACCATTGGCTGATCGAGGACTATTACGACGCCGACCCGAGCGCGCCGGACAAGACCTACGCCAAGCGTGGCGCTTTCATTCCGGCAATCGATTTCGACCCGGTAGCCTGGGGCGTGCCACCGGCCATCGTGCCCGCCACCGACACCACCCAGTTGTTGGCCCTGATCGTGGCGCGGCGCGTGCTCGAAGACGCAACGGCCGGTCAGTTCGAGCAGCTGGACCGGGAGCGCGTCAGCGTGATCCTGGGTGTGACCTCGGCCCAGGAGCTGCTCGGCTCCATGGTGAGTCGCTTGCAGCGGCCGGTGTGGACCAAGGCGCTGCGCGACATGGGGCTGCCCGAGAGCCAGGTGCAGGACGCCTGTGAGCGCATCGCCTCTCACTACGTTGGCTGGCAGGAGAGCAGCTTCCCGGGGGTGCTTGGCAACGTGGTGGCCGGACGCATCGCCAATCGCCTGGATCTCGGCGGGACCAACTGTGTGACCGACGCAGCCTGTGCGAGTAGCTTCAGTTCGATCTCGATGGGTGTCAACGAGCTGCACCTGGGGCAGTCGGACCTGGTGATCGCCGGTGGCGCCGACACCATGAACGACATCTTCATGTACATGTGCTTCAGCAAGACGCCGGCGCTGTCGAAGTCCGGCGATTGCCGGCCCTTTTCCGACAAAGCTGACGGAACGCTGTTAGGTGAGGGCATCGGCATGGTGGCGCTCAAGCGTCTGGCTGACGCGGAGCGGGACCGGGATCGAATTTATGCTGTGTTGAAGGGCATCGGCAGCTCTTCCGACGGTCGTGGCACCAATGTCTACGCCCCTCTAGCTGAGGGCCAGGCCAAGGCGCTGGGCCGGGCCTACGAGCAGGCCGGCTACTCGCCCCAGACCGTGGGTCTGGTCGAAGCTCACGGCACGGGTACGGTGGCCGGAGACGCGGCCGAGCTGGAGGGTCTGCGGCTGGCCTTCGGTGAGAACGAGCGCAAGGGCTATTGCGCACTGGGCTCGGTGAAAAGTCAGATAGGTCACACCAAGGCGGCGGCAGGGGCGGCGGGCCTGTTCAAGGTGGTGATGGCTCTGCACCACAAGGTGTTGCCCCCGACAATCAAGGTCGAGAAACCCAACGCAGCATTGAATGTGCAGAACGGCGCCTTCTACCTCAACACCGAGACGCGCCCGTGGATCCAGGCGCCCGGCGTGCCGCGGCGAGCGTCGGTGAGCGCTTTCGGTTTTGGTGGCTCCAACTATCACCTGGCCCTGGAGGAGTACCCGGACGAATCAACGGCGCCGCGGCTCGACGTCCTGCCCGACGAGTTGGTGGTGCTGGGCGCCAAGTCGGTGGAGGCCTTGCAGCAACGCTGCCGTGAGCTGGTGCCCGACGAGGTCGAGGACGGCATGCTGGAGTACCTGGCGCGCTCGTCCCAGCAGACGTTCGATCATCGCGCCCCCTTTCGGCTGGCCATCGTGGCGGCCGACTCGGCCCAGCTACACAGCAAGCTGGAAAAAGCTGTGACGTTCCTGGAGCGGGCTGAAGCCTTCTCCACCCCAGACGGCATCGATTTCGACTGCACCCCCCTGGAGGGCAGCCTGGCCCTGGTCTTCTCGGGACAGGGCAGCCAATACCTGCAGATGGGCAGTGGACTGGCTCAACACAGCCCTGTGGCACGCGCCAGCTGGGATCGCTTGGCGGCCGTGGATACCGGTCGCGACTTGGACGTACACGACGTGGTGTTTCCGCCGGCGGCTTTCGATGATCAAGCCCGAGCCGCCCAGCAGGAGCGCTTGACGGGGACCGACTGGGCCCAGCCCGCCATCGGGGCGATGAGTCTCGCGCAGCTTCAGGTGCTGTCGCAGCTGCAAGTGCAACCCCAGGCCGTGGCCGGTCACAGCTTCGGTGAGCTCAGCGCGCTGCATGCGGCCGGTGTGCTCAGCGAGGGGGACTTCCTGTTGGCGGCGTGCAAGCGGGGCGAGTTGATGGCCGCCGCGGCCGATGTGCCCGGCGGCATGCTGTCGGTAACCGCGCCCGTCGACGAGCTGCGCACAAAACTGGACGAACTCGAGCTGGAGGTGGTGATCGCCAACCACAACAGCCCCAATCAGGTGGTTCTGTCGGGGGCCGAATTCGCCATCGAGGCCGCCGAGGCTGCGCTCGAACAGGCGGGTCTGCATACGCACCGCCTGGATGTGACGACAGCCTTTCACTCCCCGTTGGTGAGTGGGTCCTGCAAGCCCTTCCGCAGCTTCCTGGACGGCCTTCAGCTGGGGTCACCCAAGCTCGACGTCTACAGTGGGACACGGGGGTCGCCGTACCCGGACGACGGGGACGAGATTCGCAGCCTGCTGGCTGGCCAGATCGCAGAACCGATCCAGTTCGTTGCCTTGATCGAAGCCATGTACGAAGACGGTGTTCGCACCTTCGTGGAGGTGGGCCCGGGGGCCGTGCTCACCAACCTGATCGAACGCATCCTGGGAACCCGCCCCCATCACGCCATCGCTCTGGACCGCAAGGGGCATCACGGCGTCTCTATGCTGCATAGGGGGCTGGCCCGACTGGCCGTCGCCGGCGTGCCTATGAAGTTGTCACAGTTGTGGGAGAGTCGGCGAATGCCGGTCGATCCCCGCAACCAAGTAAAGCCCAAACTCACGCTTGCGATTGACGGAACCAACTATGGCAAGCCCTATCCACCCCCAGAAGGAGCAGCCGCGTTGCCAAAGCCGAATCTCGAACACGACACGCAGCAAGTCGACCCAGCACAGCCCCCGGTATCGCCGCTAGACGGCGGCGGCGGCCAGGCGGCAAGCGCACAGCCTGCAACGCTCGCGCCAGCGCCGGTACCCGCGGCACCAGCGCCTTTGCTGAACGCGACCGTCCAGGCGAGCTGGTTGCAGGCCTACCAGGAGATACAACGCCAGACCGTGGAGGCCCATGCGAGCTACCTGCGATCCATGGCGGAAAGTCATGCGCAGTTTCTGCGAACTGCGGAGGCTTCAATCTCGAGCTTGAGCGTCATGCTCGGCGGGGAGGCCCTAGTGGGCCAACTGCCGGCGCTTCCACAGCAGCCTGCGACGCCGGCACCAGCCCCGGTGGTGGCACAGGCGGTGCCTGTCTTCGCCCAGCCAGCGCCCGCGCCCGTCGCTGCGCCGGTTCCGCTGGTGGTGGCTCAGCCGGCTTCAGCGCTACCTGCGGCTCCAACACTGCCCCCGTCGCCGGCACCTGCACAAGTTGCTGCGGCGCCTTCCAACGGCGGCGCAGCGGCTGCCAGCCAGGACCTGGGTGAGATTCTTCTGGCCATCGTAGCGGCCATGACCGGTTATCCGGCAGAGATGTTGGGCCTAGAAATGGACCTGGAGGCGGACCTGGGTGTGGACTCGATCACACGCGTCGAGATCCTATCAGCCATCTGCGAGCAGGTGCCCGACCTGGCCGAGCTGGATCCTGTCGACCTCAGCGGGTTTCGCACTCTGGGTCAGATTGTGGCGTTCCTGAAGGGCGAATCCCCGGAGGCCAATGGTGCCAGCGAGGCGGAACCCCGAGGCCGTGGCAACGGCGCCTCCGAACCGGTGGAGGATCCTGCAAAAAAAGTCTCGGGCTCGACACCCAGTAAGCCCAGGGTGTCGAGCCACTCGACGGACCACAACACAACACTGGGTCGCTTTGCCATCCATTGTGTACCGGCGCCCTCCCTGGGCTTCGCGCTGCCGGGCGTGTTAGGCGCCCAGCGTTTGATCGTGATAGGTGGACCGGACGACGTGGCCGATGCCCTGGTCAAGGCGCTGCGCGAATCCGGCGTACGCGCCGAGCACGCAGCCGAGGTGCCTTCGGACGCGGACGCGGTGGTGTTTCTGGGTGGCCTGGCTGACTTCGACCGGGAGCAGGACGCCATCGAGGTCAACCGTGCAGCCTTCGCCGTGGCTCGGGCGCTGGCCCCGCGTTTGAGCACAACCGGTGGTGTGTTCGTCACCGTGCAGGATACGGGTGGCGACTTTGGGCTGTCCGGAAGCAGCCGCGCCTGGCTGGCAGGGCTGCCCGCCCTGGTCAAGACGGCGGCGCTGGAGTGGCCGAGTGCCCGGGTGCGCGCCCTGGATCTCGAGCGGGCCGGTCGCGGCGCTGAAGAGCTGGCGGGGGCTATCGCCAACGAGTTGCTGCAGGGTGGTGCGGAGGAGGAGGTGGGGCTTACGGCCGACGGCCTGCGTAGCACCCTGGAGGCGGTGACAGAGCCCATCGAGAACCACAGCCTTAGCCTGCCCCTGACCGTCGACAGCGTCCTTGTCGTGTCCGGCGGCGCGCGCGGTGTCACCGCCGTCGCCATCTGTGCGCTGGCCGATACGCTGCCATGCCGGTTCGTATTGTTGGGGCGCAGCGCACTCATGGACGAACCTGTCGAATGCAAGGACGCCGCGGATGGGGCGGATTTGAAGCGCTGCCTGTTGCAGGCGGCCCGTGACCGCGGTGAGAAGCTCACACCACGACAGCTCGACGCGCGCGCACGGGAGGTGGAGGCGGCCCGAGAGATTCGCTCCACACTGCAGAGCATCGAGGCCGCTGGTGGCCAGGTTCGGTACGAACGCGTGGACATCACCGATGGCGTTGCCCTGGGCGAATGTCTCGACAGGGTGCGCGAGGTCTGGGGCCCCATTCACGGGGTGGTCCACGCCGCAGGTGTGCTGGCCGACAAGTTCATCGCCGACAAGACCGACGAGCAGTTCGAGCAGGTGTTCGACACCAAGGTCCTGGGTCTGCGCGCCCTGCTAGACGCCACGAGCGACGACCCGCTTGTTGCCCTGCTGCTGTTCTCGTCGGTGGCTGCCCGCTGCGGAAATCCCGGACAAGTGGACTACGCCATGGCCAACGAGGTGCTCAACAAGGTGGCGGCCCTGGAGCGTCGACGCCGGGGCGACGACGTCGTCGTACGCGCCCTGGGCTGGGGGCCATGGGACGGGGGCATGGTCACGCCATCCCTGCGCAAGCACTTCGAGGAGCGAGGTGTGCAGTTGATCCCCCTGGCAGCCGGTGCCCGCGCCTGCGTGTCGGAACTGGCCCAGCGCGGCGCCAGCGCCGAGGTTGTCATCGGCGCTGGCGACTCGACAGCCGGATTCCTCGGGCACAGCGCCGGCCAGGCTGTGGAACTCGAGTTGCAGATCGATCCCGGGCGCTTCGGGTTCCTGCGCGATCACACCATCTCGGGACAGCCGGTGGTTCCGATGACCCTGGCGTTGGAGTGGATGCTGGGTGCGGCACGGGCATGCCGGCCGGACTTGATTCCCGTTGTATGTCGTGACCTGCAGGTGCTGCGCGGGCTACGTCTCGAGAACTTCGATACCGCGCCCGAGCGCCTGCTGCTGCGCGCGCGCCAGCTCTCCAATGACGGCAACGTCCTTTTGGAGGTCGAGCTGTGTGACGCCGAGGGCGACTCACGAGGGGCCAAGCGCTACGTCGCCACCGTCGAGATGCGGTCCAGCCTGGCGAGGATGACGGAGCCGGTGCCGACGCACGACTCGCTCGAGCCCTGGCACGGCGACATCTACGGCGGGGTGTTGTTCCACGGCAAGGCGTTCCAGGCCGTGCTTGGCATCGAGGGTGTGTGCAGTGACGGCTTGGTAGGCAACCTGGTGGGCACTTCGCAGCTGGGCTGGTCCGAGCACGGTCGACACAGCGACCCCGGTCTGCTGGATGGCGCCCTGCAGCTCGCCCTGCTCTGGACCGAACACCTGCTGTCCTGTGCCTCCTTGCCGACCGCCGTCGACAGCGTGCACTTCTACCGGGTGGGCCCGGTGGACGAAAAGGTGCGCTGTGTCCTGAAGGGATCCAAGTCTTCCAAGCAGCGCGTGGTCTGCGACATCTGCCTGGTCACCACCTTCGGCGAGCCCATCGCCGAGTTGCGCGGCGTCCAGACCCATGCCCTGGCCGATAGCACGCACAGCGCAGGTGTCTCAATTCGCCCATGACCCGGTTCGCACCGATTGCCATCGTCGGCCGGGCCTGCGTGCTGCCGGGTGTGCTGGACCCGGACGCCCTGTGGCAAGCGGTGATCGGTGGCCGTGACTTGCTGAGCCAAGTGCCCGCAGAGCGTTGGAGGGTGCGGCCCTCGCGAATCCTCACGGACACCAGCTCGCCCGCGCCGGACCGCACCTGGTCGGACCGGGGAGGTTACGTGCGCGACTTCGAGGCGCAGTTCGACACGAGTGGTTTCGATCTCGACGCTGACGAAATCCGCGGACTCGACCCGCTGTTCCAGTGGGTGCTGCACACCGGCCGCGCGGCCCTGAACGATGCCAACTGGTCAGGCGACCGGGCGCGGGCCGGGGTGATCATCGGGAACCTCTCCTATCCGTCCAGCGAGATGTCTCGCTATGCCGAAAGCGTCTGGCTCGAACGGCTCGGCGGCGCCCTGGGCGCAGACGCCGCGCGGTCAGTGGGCGTCGATGCCGTCGGCAGCCACGACGCACGCAACCGCTTCATGTCGGGTCTGCCTGCCCACCTGTTGGCCTCCAGTCTTGGACTGGGTGCGGGCGCCTTTGCACTCGACGCAGCTTGCGCTTCAACGCTGTACGCGATCAAGCTCGCCTGTGACAACCTACACGACGGCAAGGCCGACCTGATGTTGGCGGGCGCGGTCAACCGGGCCGACGATCTGTTCCTGCACGCCGGCTTCGCCGCACTCAATGCTCTGAGCCAGAGTGGCCGCAGTCGACCCTTTCATCCCGAGGCCGATGGCCTGGTACCCGCCGAGGGTGCCTGCATGTTTGCCCTTCGTCGATTGGCCGATGCCGAGAAGGACGGTAACCAGATCCTGGGCGTGATCCGCGCCGTCGGTCTGTCCAATGACGGGCGTGGTCGCGGCTTCCTGAAGCCCAGCCAGGCAGGTCAAGTACGGGCGGTGCGGCAGGCCTACGCGCTGTCGGGCCTGTCCCCGGCGGAGGTGGGCTTCGTGGAGTGCCATGCCACGGGGACCAGCGTGGGTGACACAACCGAGATCGCCACCCTGCACGAGGTCTTTGGCGATCGGCGGGGTGGTTTGCCCATCGGATCCTTCAAGGCCAACGCCGGGCACTTGATTACCGCGGCCGGCGGTGCTGGCTTGCTCAAGATACTCGGCGCCATGGAGCACGAGGCGCTACCACCCACACCCCATCTCGACGCGCTTCACCCGGCGCTGGCAGCGACGTCACTGAGGGTGGTGCGCAGTGCCGAAGCGTGGCCGTCAGAGGGGGCGCGCCGGGCCGCGGTCAGCGCCTTTGGCTTCGGTGGCAACAATGCGCACCTGATCGTGGAGCAATGGCGTCCGGACGTCCACCGAGTGGCTGTCACCGCCGACTTGGCGCCGCCGAAGGTTGTCGTGGTGGCCCTGGGTGCACGGGTGGCCGATGGCCAGAGCGCGGCGGACTTCGAAGCCGCGCTCTTCGAAGAGCGGGGGCGGGTGCGCGACCGCGCCGGCGTGCAATCTGCTCACGCGGACAGCGTCACACTGCCGCTCAAAGGCCTGCATTTTCCCCCCTGCGGACCTCGAGCAGACCCTGCCGCAGCAATTGCTCTTGCTGGCGGCGGCACGCGAAGCCGTCGCGGACATTCGGTTGAACCGGGAACGCACGGGCGTACTCGTGGGCATGCAGTGCGATCCCGAGGTCGCCCGCCACGGGGCTCGCTGGCGCATGATCGAGTGGGGGCAGATCTGGGGCTGCAGCCCAGAATGGATCGCTTCTGCGCGGGACGGAATCGTCCCGCTGCTGGGCGCGGCCGGGGTGGTCGGGGCCATGCCCAACGTGGTGGCCAATCGACTCAATAGCCAGCTGGACCTCTGCGGACTCAGCTTCACCCTATCGTCCGAAGAACTTTCCGGTGTGCGCGCCCTGCAGCTTGCCCGGCGCGCCCTCGAGGCCGGCGAGCTGGACGCTGCCTTGGTGGGTGCGGTGGACGTGTGCGCCGAAGAGGTGCACGAGCGGGCCGCCAAGGACGTCTTGCCAGCAGAGCTCCAGCCAGCCGGTGACGCCGCCGTGTGCATGGTGCTCAAGCGCCTCGACGACGCCCGTCGGGACGGCGACCGGATACTGGCGGTGCTTGACGAGCCCGGGGGTGCCGCAGCCGGACTCGAATTGCAGACTTCATCTCTGGTGGATCTCTTCGGCCACGCCCATGCGGCGTCGGGCTTGGTGCAGGTGGCTGCGGCGGTGATTAGTTGCGCCCGTGGTCGTGCGCCCGCCGGGCTCGCCAATGGACGTGGGACGGAGGCCTTTCGTGCACAGGTTCGTGTAGACGCCCTGGGCGGGCAGCAGCAGAGCGTGTACTTGTCTGCGGTCGAGCCACCCATGCTACAGGTGTTTGTGTCACCTGAACCAACCGATGGGCCCTGTCTCACAATTGCGGTGCACCGTGGCCCCCCCCAGGTGCCCGCCCCGGAGCAGCCAAGCCTCCAGGCCGTGCAGCACATGGAGCCGGCTCCGGCCCTGCCCTCTGTCCTTGGGCAGGCTGATCAACCCCAGGCCGCGGCGGTTTTGGCAGACGTGGTTGCGCGGGCGAGTCAGGGCAGCCGGCCGCATTCGCGCCCCACGGTCGCCCCGGCGGCTGTACTCGCCCAGCCCGGCGGACAAGTCGTGACCGTCCAGGCATCAACCTCCAGCGTCACACGTCTCCTGGAAGTCCAACGGGCCATCTCGGCTGCACACCAGCAGTTCCTGACCGAGCAGGCCACCTTGCACAACGACTTCCTTCAAATGCGCACGCGTGTGGCCCAGGTCCTGCTTCCCCAGGTACCTGATCATGGCGCCATCCACGTGGGCGACCCGACGGTCATGCCGGCCGGGCTGGCGCCCACAGCCGCAATCCATACACCCACAGCCGCGCCCCCACCCCCCACACAGCCGGATGTACCACCCGACCGGGGGATTCGTGGGCCGTGCTTTTCTCGGGAGCAGCTCGAAGTGCATTCCGGCGGTCGCATCTCCGAGATTTTCGGATCCGAGTTCGCACATCAAGATGAATACGCGTTGCAGGTACGCATGCCAGAGCCGCCGTTGCTACTCGCCGACCGGGTCGTGGGTCTGGCTGCCGAGCCCGGCTGGATGGGGCGGGGCACGGTGTGGTCAGAAACTGACGTGCAGCAAGACAGCTGGTTCCTGCATCGCGGGCGCGTGCCGGCCGGCATCCTCATCGAGTGCGGTCAGGCCGATCTGTTTCTGATTTCCTATCTGGGCATCGACCGTCTGAACGCCGGCAAGCGTGCCTACCGCCTGTTGGGTTGCGAGCTCACCTACCACGGGTCGGCACCAGGCGTGGGTGACACCTTGCACTTCGACATCCACGTGGATGGCCACGCCAGCCATGGAGATGTGCGGCTGTTCTTCTTTCATTCGGATTGCCACGTGGGCCAGCGCCCAATCTTGTCTGTACGCAACGGACAGGCGGGCTTTTTCAGCGAGGCCGAACTGGCGGAGTCTGCCGGTGTGCAGTGGAGCGCCGAGGACGAGGAACCGGTGGATAATCCACGGCTGGACCCACCCAGGGTCACTTGCACGCGCCGGGACTTCGACACCGAGCAGCTGCGGGCTTTCGGCGACGGCGATGTGTTCCGCTGCTTTGGTCCGGGTTTCGAGCGCGGCCAGACCCATACCCAGACGCCCACGATTCAGGCCGGACAGATGTGCTTTATCGATCACATCGAGGGGCTGGACCCCACGGGTGGACCCTGGGGTCGAGGCTACGCCAGGGCCATCACCGCCATCCATACAGACGACTGGTTCTTTGAGGGGCACTTCAAGAACGACCCCTGCATGCCCGGCACACTGATGTTCGAGGGCTGTCTGCAATTGATGGCCTTCTACCTCACAGCCCTGGGCCACACCCTGGAGCGAGACGGTTGGCGCTTCGAGCCGGTACCCGAGGTGAGCTACGCGCTGCAGTGTCGAGGCCAGGTGCTGCCGACTTCCAAGCAGCTGGTGTGCGAGATCTTCGTGGAAGAGGTCTGGAACGGACCCGAGCCGACCCTGTTCGCACACCTACTCGGGACTGTGGACGGACAGAAGGCCTTCCATGCGCGTCATGTGGGCCTGCGCCTGGTTCCGGATTGGCCTCTGGCTACCCGTCCTGAGCTTCTTGCTGACCACCGACAAATCCACGCCGTGGCCAGCGTGAATGGCTTCGAGTTCGGTTACCCCTCGCTGCTTGCCTGTGCCTGGGGCAAGCCCTCGGACGCCTTTGGCGAGATGTACACGCCCTTCGACACCACCCGTCGAGTCGCGCGGTTGCCCGGTCCGCCCTATCACTTCATGAGCCGCGTGACGCAAATCCACGGCGACATCGGCGACTTCAAGGCGGGGGCCCAGGTCGAGATCCAGTACGACGTGCCCGTGGACGCCTGGTACTTCCAGCACAACGGCTGCGCGACCATGCCCTATGCGGTGATGCTGGAGGCGGTGCTGCAGCCCTGCGGCTGGCTCGCCAGCTACGTGGGCAGTGCCCTGACGAGCAACAATGATCTGGCGTTCCGCAACCTCGATGGAAAGGGCACGGTGCTCAGGGAGTTGGGCCCGGGGATCGGAACGCTGCGAACCGTGTCGCGTTTGACCAACGTCTCGAAGTCCGGAGACATGATCATCCAGTCCTTCGAGGTCAAGTGCTTTTCCGGACAGGAGTGTGTGTATGAGCTCGATACGGTCTTCGGATTTTTTCCGACCGCGGCCCTGGCCAACCAGATTGGCCTGCCCACCAGCGCCGAGCAACAGGCGGCTGCGGAAGCCAACTCGGACTACTGCGTGGATCTGACAGGCGCGCCCGAGCGCTACTGTGGTCGGTCGCCACGGTTGGCCGAGCCCATGCTGTGCATGCTGGATCGGATCACTGCCTTTGATCCCACAGGTGCCGCGGCGGGGTTGGGCAGTTTACGCGCGGAAAAGGACGTGGACGCAAGCGAGTGGTTTTTTAAGGCCCACTTCTTTCAGGATCCAGTCCAGCCGGGCTCCTTGGGTATCGAGGCCATGTTGCAGTTGCTGCAGTTTTACATGCTCGAGACCAACATGAATGAGGGGCTTGAGGGCGGGCACTTCGAACCCATCGGACTGGGCGAGGAGATGTCGTGGAAGTACCGCGGGCAGGTGGTTCCCGAGAATCGCAAGATCAGCGTGACGCTGGAGGTCACGGAGCGGGGCCGCGACGAACGCGGCGCCTTCGCCCGTGCGGACGCCTCGCTGTGGGTGGACGCCAAGCGCATCTACGAGGCCAAGGGCCTGGCGATGCGCATCTCCAACTCAGCGGTGTGATCGGTGGAGTTGACCTAGCCCGAAATTTTTGGTCCAGATCGAAAGTGGTAAAAAGCCAACTGAGGATGAGTGAGCTTGACCTGTCCGTCCTCAATATCGGTACGCCGCAGAATCGTTGATCTTTTACCCTTCTCGATTTCATGCGCCAACCACCGATGCTACGACAGGATCGAGCGGAGAATCAGTCTGTCTTTGAGCGGATAAGTTCTGCAAGGTCTCGCGACGATGCAGGCGTTCCTCAATCTCACTTTGGCACTCCTTCGCTGTACCCTTGCCGTCTTCCGAAGCCACAGTGAGCAGGTGATCGTCGAGTTGGCTTTGCGCCAGCAGCTCGCTACGTACGCTCAGAAGAAAACTCATCCCAAGCTCACGCCTGTCGATCGAGCCTTCTGGGTTGCGCTGTTCAGGTTCTGGCCTCGCTGGAGAGACGCCCTGGTCATGGTCCAGCCGGACACGGTGGTCCGTTGGCATCGCAAAGGCTTCAGGCGCTACTGGCGATGGATATCAAAGCGAGGTCCAGGACGACCATGTATCACCAAGGAAGTACGAGAGCTTATTCGTCGCTTCGCGCTGGAGAACAGTTGGGGAGCGCGGAAAATTCATGCGGAACTGGGGAAGCTCGGATTCACCGTGAGCCTGGCAACCGTGTCGCGCTATATCCCCAAAATGCCGCGGGATCGTGGTAAGCAGCAACGCTGGATGACATTTCTGCGCAACCACAAAGACGGCATCGTTGCGATGGACTTCTTCGTCGTTCCTACCGTAGGATTTCGCCTTCTGTATGTCTGGTTTGTGATCGATCATGGACGACGCCGGATCCTCCACTTCAACGTGACGACCAACCCGACGGCGCAATGGGTAATTCAACAACTTCGCGAAGCGTTCCCGGACGATTCAACCGCCCGCTACTTGATCTACGATAACGACTGTATCTTTTCGCACGAGGTATCTACGTCGATCATCTCGATCGGCATCACACCCAAGCAAACGGCGTACAGGAGCCCGTGGCAAAACGGGACTGCCGAGCGCTGGGTCGGATCATGTAAGCGCGAACTCGTCGACCATGTGATCGTGTTCAATGAAGACCACCTGCGCCGACTCCTCCGCGAATATGTCAGCTACTACAACTCGGATCGTGTACACACTGCGCTGCAGGATTCGCCAAAGGATCGCGAAGTAGAGATTCGCCCTTCATCGGGCGCGAGAGTTGCAGGACTCCCACGCGTTGGCGGCCTTCACCATCGATACGCCTGGCAAAAAGCGGCATAGTTGCCGGTTGCCAACAAAAGGAAGCGGAGCTTATCGCTCCGGATGGGTTTTGAGGACAGACAGCTGCGCCTTCGAGGCCCCGAGCCCGCCGTCTCCGGTTCGGATGCGCGAGAGCCCGACCGCCAAAACCCCGCGGAATCGCGGGAATTTCCCGGGCTGTACCTAGATGCGTGCGGGAAGTCTCTGCAACAGCAGACTGGGTGGCGGAGAGGGTGGGATTCGAACCCACGGTACCCTTGCGAGTACACCTGATTTCGAGTCAGGCACGTTCAACCGGACTCCGCCACCTCTCCGCGGCCGCCAAGGCTATCGCAGTCGAGCGCCAACAGGCCAGCCACAGTGCGCAACGCGCGTGGAGAGGCTAACCTGCGTGCCTTCGTGATTTTCCGCATTGGAGGCCTGTTTGGCACGTGACGATTTGATTCAGGCGACCGGAACCGTCGACAAGATTCTCGGCGGTGGTCGCTACCAGATAACCCTCGAGAGTGGTCAGCTCGTGACCGCGCAACTCTCGGGCCGCATGCGCCGCTTCCGGATTCGCGTGATCCC
>PVMK01124477.1_pt1 | contig 16160 bp, 12 predicted proteins | sample 1853481 | NCBI WGS metagenome assembly PVMK01 (sample SAMN08533507, study PRJNA380276) | Marine sediment metagenome, whole genome shotgun sequencing project.
AGGGCAGGGACGAGCATGGTTAGACGAAAGAGTGTTCAGCACGCGAAGGCCGAGGCCACAGGTAGCAAATTCCTCTTGGGAGATCCCGGGCTTCATCATGGCCCCACGCCATCGTATTCGCCCTTTTCGAAACAGGACGTGCAGCGGATTATCGACGCCGCCTTCGAACTCATGAGTCAGACTGGTGTCGGTTTCGATCCGGAGCTTCGCCTGATGGATCGACTTGGCGATGCGGGTTGCGACGTATCGTCCGAGGGTCTGGTCAAATTCCCCATTGAACTCATTCGAAAATCCCTCGACAGCGTTGCAAAAAGCGTCAAGCTTTGGAACCGTGACGGCTCGAGCTTCATTGAGATTGACAGCCAACATACCTGGTTCGTGCCAGGTATGACCTGCATCAAGGCCTACGATGAGGAAACCGGCGAGGCCCGCGACAGCAACCGGGAGGATCTTGCGACAGCAACACGCGTGAGTGACGCACTGCAGAACATAGATGCCGTATGTGTGTCGTGCAAGAATGTCTACAACTCGACTATTCACGGCGAGATCGATGAGTTCTTCGTACTCGCTGAGAATACGACGAAACCATTGATCTACCTGTGCGAGTTCGCGGAGTCACTCGGTGTGGTAATAGACGTGGCGACGGCCATTCGGGGGGGGCGAATGGAATTGGCGGAGAAGCCTTACTTCTTGCACTGCGTAACGCCTCTGCCGCTCTACTATGCAAAACCCCATACAGATCAACTCATCGAGGCCGTGGAAGCCGGAGTGCCAATCACTGCAGGCACCGTGACAATCGGCGGTGCTTCGGCGCCGCTTACCATCGCGGGATGCGTTGTGCATTCGCTGGCGACCGATCTGACCGCGATCGTCTTGTCGCAAGTCATTCGCGAGGGTTCCTTCTGTATTGGCTCATCCGATGCAAGTTTCATGGAGGCGGCGACGGGAGCGATAGGAGCACCTTCTCAATCGGCCTTGGCCGAGATGGCAATGTGCGAGATTTCCCGAATCCTTGGAATACCGCGTATGACCAGCACTGCCGGTGATTCCCAGGCACGACGATTCAATCAGGACGCAGTTGCCGAGATTCCAGTAACATGATGCAGGCCTTCTACAGCCGGCCGGCCATCTGCCCGTATGTTGGATCCCTGGACGAGGGGATCACTTTTTCCCTTCATGCACTGCTCTTAGGAGATGAACTCGCGGGGCAACTCCGCAGCATGTGGCGGGGGATCGAGGTGAATGATGAAATGCTGGCGCTGGACCTGACGCGGGCGGAAGGTCCGCGAGGGAACTACCTCGCTCATGAGCACACGGCAAAATACTGTCGGCGTGAATCATGGAATTCGCGCTACTTCGGCGCCCACTTCCCAACGGCGTCGGGAACTCTTCATGATGAGGACCTAGTTGAGCGCATTGATCGAGAACTGCAAGAGATTCTGCTGAATCATAAGCCCGAGGCATTGGCGCAGGAGACGATTCGGAAGATGAGGTCGATCGCTGAGAAGTTCAAACAGAGCTATTTCGCATCGAGTTAGCGACCCCGCTAGCCTGGAATGCTCTGATGACCTCGCCTTCTTCTGAGAGCATCGATTCAACCTTGTGGAACCCCAGTCATAGCAGCTGGCACATAACCATTGAGTGTCGGCATTTGACCGCATACAGACAATATAATTGCCGGTAATTCTCGTTTCTCGAAGTTCCGACATGGGTCGTGAGGGAATGAAATGACCGCATGGGATGGATCTCCGCTTACCGCCAGAAAGCAGACCACCTCCAGGCTCATATTGCAGTGCTATTTAGTTCACAATCGGCCAATAACTGAGATGTTGTTGTCGCTATTGGATGTTTGAAAACACCCATGACTACTCAACTAGTCTTTTGAAATAGTTTTCTCCTTTTCGTCTATCATTTGATTTATATAATCTCTATACGCTTCAACGAAGTTATTTTGAACCCGCCCCCAAAATACTCTCACTCTTGGATTTGATATATTCAAAATCTTAAGTGAAGACCGCAAACGGGCTTCATCGATAGCTCCGCGTTGATACTGAAAAAAGGCCATGTCGCCGTGTCGAAATCTTAAGTAGGCAGCCCGGCTAAATCGGAACTGTTCGAGATCTGTCAATTCCTCGGACGTGAAATATACCTTGTACATAAAAGCAGCGACCTCAGGGTCCTGTATGATCAAGGTATTCATTTCCCACAATGTGTTAAGACCAGCATAGATTGGATAGAGGTGGCTCTGCACGCTCAACTCCGTTCCTCGATATAAATATCTTCCACGTAAAAGAGTTCACACGAACCGTTACCCGTGTCATCCCTGCGCAGAGAAGTGCGCCAATAGAATCCCGAATCGCTGTCGATATCGACCAGAAAGCCCTTCAGCCGCACCACATCACCACGCCTGACCTCCTTCAGCTTCTTGAGCACCCACTGGTTTGCAGGGACCATGTGCATATTGCTGCTGTTGTTGATGATCGCCTGATCGGTGATAGGCGCAGGCGACTCGTAACGGGTGAAATACCAGCGTGAGCCCTGCGTGATGGTGATTCTGTCCAGCACCGCCTGGTCCGACATCATTCCCCAGCCCAGCGCCAGGTCGATTGGCGACAGGTCCGACTCGCTTCCCCAGCGGTAGCTCTCCCGCGACAGCACCCGCGCCCGGATATTAAATTCCGCACGCCGGGTCAGGCGATACTCATCCAGCAGGATGGGATCACCGTCTTCCAAATTGCTCTGTCGCGGCAATTCTGTGACGAGCACTCCGGGTTCATGCACGATCTCCCGGTGACTCCAGTCCCTCCAGGCCAGAACCGCCAGCAGGATCAAGCTGATATACAGTGCTTTCTTCATGTCGAGGAAGGATATAATATCGCTCCACCAATTGCCGCCTTGAATTTGATTGCCGTGTTAAGTCTTAACCACGTGAGTTTGCGCCGCGGGCGCAAACTACTGTTCGAAAACGTGACCTTCCAGGCGCATGCCGGTCATCGTCTGGGCCTGGTCGGCGCCAATGGCAGTGGAAAATCCTCCCTGTTCTCGATGCTGCTGGGTGAGTTGGATGCAGATGAGGGCAGCCTCAGCATGAGCGCCTCCGACCGCATCTCCCATGTTGCCCAGGAAAGTCCGTCCGGCCCGCGTTCCGCGCTCGATTTCGTGATCGACGGTGACCAGGAACTCAGGGCGGTGCAAACGGAGATAGAAATCGCGGAGCATGAAAATAAATCCGGCGACCTGCACAGCTTGTACGAACAGCTCGAGCAGTTGGACGGATTCACCGCCGAAGCCCGGGCAGCCAGGCTGCTGCACGGCCTGGGTTTCGCCCAGGACAGCATCAGCACCCCGGTGCAGGAATTTTCAGGCGGCTGGAGAATGCGCCTGAACCTGGCCCAGGCATTGATGTGCCCCTCGGAAATCATGCTGCTGGATGAGCCCACCAATCACCTCGATTTGCCGGCCATTTTGTGGCTGGAGCGCTGGTTGAAAAACTACGAGGGCATTTTGATGGTCGCATCGCACGACCGTGACTTTCTTGACGGAATCTGCAATCAAATCGCAAACATCGAGCAGCATCAGATCCGTCTGTATGCCGGAAATTACAGTGAATTCGAACAGCGGCGCAGCGAACAGCTTGCGCAGCAGCAGGCGATGTACAAGCGCCAGCAAAAAGAAGTGAAGCATATTCAAAGTTATGTCGATCGCTTTCGCTACAAGGCATCCAAGGCGAAGCAGGCGCAAAGCCGGTTGAAAATGCTGGAACGCATGGCCCTGATTGCGCCTGCGCACGTCGATTCTCCGTTCCGCTTCCAGTTCCTGACGCCTGAAAAACAACCTCACCACCTGGCAAAGCTCGAACAGGCCGTTGCCGGCTATTCAGAGCCGGTACTCAGCGGCATTGACGTTTTGATATCGGCCGGAGACCGGATCGGCTTACTCGGCGTAAACGGTGCAGGCAAATCCACCCTGGTCAAAGCGCTATGCGATGGCAGCACCCTGCTTGACGGTGAGCGGACCGTCAGTAAAGACACAAAAATTGGCTACTTCGCCCAACACCAACTGGACCTGCTGCAACCCGAACAAAGCCCCTACGACCACTTAAAAGCAGTCGCTCCTGGGGACCGGGAGTCAGAATTGCGCAACTACCTGGGCCGTTTCGGTTTCAATGGCGAACGTATTTTTGAACCGGTAGCCCCTTTTTCCGGCGGTGAAAAGGCCCGCCTGGTGTTGGCCCTGATGATCCGGCAACGACCCAACCTGCTGTTACTGGATGAGCCAACCAACCACCTGGACCTGGAAATGCGCCAGGCCCTGAGCCGGGCGCTGGTCGATTACAGTGGCGCGCTGGTTGTCATTTCCCATGACCGGCACCTGCTGCGCAGTGTGTGCGACGAACTGCTGATCGTTCATGATGGAGTCGTCGACCGCTTCAACCGCAGCCTGGATGAATATCCAGCCTGGCTGCGGGAACAGCAGGCGGGTGAAAGCCCGGTGAATACCGCCACCTCCCCGCAGGATCGCGCGGGAACGGGCAGCAGAAAGCAGCAGCGCCAGGCAGAAGCCCGTCAACGCCAGGCATTGAAACCACTGAGTGACCGCGTACGCAACATCGAAAAAAAGCTGGAAGCCCAGCGCAAGGAACTGGAGGCTCTGGAGCTGAAACTGGCGGACACAACGCTGTATTCTGATCCGGCAAGGAAAGAAGAGTTGGCTGGCATCATCCGCAATCAGGCCGACCTGAAGTCGGCCATCGAAACGCATGAATGGGATTGGCTGGCGGCCAGCGAGGCGCTTGAAAAAGCCAGCTCCGACTAAGCGCTAGGGTAGTATCAGGTGAAATTTCGTGAAAGGAAAAGCTATGATGCATAAAGGTTCCTGCCTTTGCGGGGCAGTAAAATTTGAAGTTAGCGGTGAGCTTGGTTCAACCGATGCATGCCATTGTGTTCAGTGTCGAAAATGGACGGGGCACTTTCTGGCCAGCACGGAAGTGCCACGTTCGGCATTAACCATTCACGGTGTTGAGAATCTTAGCTGGCATCATTCATCTGAAAAAGTGAGGCGGGGCTTTTGTACTGAATGTGGCTCCTCGCTATTTTTTGACCCAATTGATCAAAATAAGCACAGTTGGATCGGCATATCAATGGGGGCATTCGATACGCCGACAGAGACAAAGCTGGCTCTGCATATATTTGTGGCTGAAAAAGGCGATTACTATGAAATCGCTGATGGTTTGCCACAAAATGAGTATTGAAGAAAACCTACTGGTACGTACCTGTTTTCGTTGAACTGTCTTCTTGTGTCGTCATATGTTCAGATGGCGCGAACTCAATAGTTGTCATCGAAAGTTCATCAATTTCGGAATCTGCCGCGGCTGGATCAGGGCCTTTCACAGTGCGGATAACGGTAGGCCATGCCTGATCTTCCAGCGGCTTCAGAACTTCTTTTTCCTGCTTTTTACGGTGTTTTATAGACTTACGCCGGGCGAGGTCTGCTTCGGCCTGGGATTTGCGCATAGTCCAAATCATCGCGGAAACAACCAGGACTATAAAAACCAGAAATATGAGTGCTTTCATTCTCAAAGCCTCCTGAACTTCCGGGATACTTCCCCTTCTCCCTGCGAAGTCTGATCAGCTTGCCCGTGCACATTGCAGTGCGAAGGCTATAAAAACATACACATCCGTTTGATCCCTGTCAGCTACCCGGCACGTGCTCCTTTTGTGCCAGTTGTGTCAGTTCTTACACCAATACTACCATAAATTGGGTAAGGAGTTGATTTGGATCGATTAATCCAGCGGTTTGCGGAAACGCAATGTCATCCTGTCACTTTCCCCGATTGCCCGGTATTGTTCGCGACATTCGGTGATTTCATCTTCACTCTCGAGATCACGGCACTGGCTGAGGCCGGGTGGAAGGGTCCAGACACCGCCCTCGTAGTCCCTGGTGTCGGCGGGATTGGCGTTGACCTCGGAGCGCGCCTCGAGGTAAAGCCCGGCCCCGCGGGCCAGTTCAATAACGGCCTGCTCTGAGAGATAACCCATTTCCGAGGATTTCGCGGGATCCGTGCCCTGCTCTGCCCGATGCTGCACCACCCCGAGAATTCCACCCGGTTTCAGCACGCGAGCAAATTCTGTGAATATCATCTGCGCCTCTCCGCCACCGACCCAGCCGTGTGTATTTCGGAATGTTAGAACCAAATCAATTGAGTCCGCCTCACCTAGCGAAGCTGAATCCGGCGGCGAAAACGGCACCAGGGCAACCTGGTCGTAAACGTCCGGCCGGGATGAGAACTTTTCGAGAAGCGTCTTTTGAAGCCCGTAACGATACTGCGGTTGATCGGGCACATCGACATCATAGGCGGCCACGATAAACTGTCCGTGGTGGCGCATCACAGGAGCGAGTACCTCTGTATACCAACCGCCGCCAGGCCATATTTCCATCACGGTCATGCCGTCTTCCAGGCCCAGAAACGTCAGCGTGCCAACCGGATGACGATAACGGTTCCTGTCGATATTTTCTTCCGACCGGTGGTCACCGGACATCCCCCGCTCGATGCGGGCATCAAGTGGTAAATCGCCTGCCCAAACTGGCATGGCCATTACCATCCCTACCACGATCAATAAAATCTTTCTCATAATCATTACTCCAATATCAACTAACGGTTCACCGGCGCCTTGAATCCTTTTCTAAACGCCATGCCAATGCAAATACCTGCGATGGTGGCAACGATGATCACAACTTCGTCCGGACGCATGATTCCCTGCAGTGCGGCGAATAGACCGACTGCCATTCCCCCACGCACCCGGTTGAGGTCGAGCCTTTTACCACTGGCATCCCCCCGCGAGTGCACTTTCTTCAGGAGCAGCGTATTGAGTGCAAAAATCAGCAGAAACAGCAAGGCCAGCCACCCGAACAATGATTCCGGCGCACTCAGATGGGTAACACCGATGTCGTGATCCACCATATAAACGATAGTCCCCGCGAGGCAAACCAGGCCGAACACCCACTGATGCCTGAGGGGCTCCTTGAGACTGCCGTCCAGGATAAAGGCCAGGGCGGCCACGATGCCAAAAAATGGACTTTTTGTCGAATAGATCATCAGCAGAGCCAGCAGCATGACGATAACAGAATCGCCCATGCGGGCAACCAGACCGGTGCTGCGGTTAACGATCCGAACCAGGCCGAGCGTGGTGAATACAATCAGGATCCCAGGGGCGTTAACGACCAGGGCTGCAAACGCCGCTGCCGCCATGCTGATGAATGCCGCCGCATGATCATCTGGGTCCAACTCGCGAGCAAGCGCCCATGCGCCGAATACGATAAGCAGGAATATCACGGCTTGCTGCAATAACTGCACGCCGGTCTGACCATCCATCCATGCGGCAACGGCGCCAATCACCGCCCCCAGGGGCATCAGGATGAGCACTGCTTTATTGCTTGGGAAAGCAGGCTCCAGAGGGCGCCCAATTGAGGTGTACTTGTAAATCCTGTGGTAAGCCAATTTACCTCCCGAATCAGATGCCAGGATCGCTATTTGCGACCATCATACCAATTATCAGATTTCATCATCGGCCGCAGCGCGCTGCATCTGATCGATAAGCCGGGACACGCGTTGCGGCGAGGAAGTATTCTTCGCGAACACGGCATACAGGGGGGGCACGATGAACAGAGTCAGCAGCGCCGATATCGCGACGCCGAAAACAATGACGATACCGATAGGCTGCCTGGATTCCCAGCCGGCACCGGTGCCCAGCAACAGGGGCAAAGCTCCGAAGGTGGTCGCAGCGCTGGTCATCAGGATCGGCCGGAAGCGCACGGTTGCAGCCTGCAGTACGGCTTCCCTGACATCCAGTCCGCGATCACGTAACTGGTTGGCGAACTCAACGATCAGCACACCATTTTTCGCCGACAGGCCGATCAATAAAATCGCTCCGATCTGACTGAACACGTTGATTGTTGAGCCGTAGAAATGAAGACCAGCCAGGGCTCCGGTCATTGCCAGGGGGACCGTCACCAGAATGATCAAGGGAATAACGAAACTCTCAAACTGCGCGGCGAGCACCAGAAATACAACAATCAGCGCCATCAGGAACGTCATGTAAAGAGACCCGCCTGATTCAAGATACTCCTTGCTCTCACCATCCCAGCTTATTCGCGCCGCCGCTGGCAGCGTCTCCGTTGCGGCCCTGAGCATTGCTTCTATCCCGGCGCCCAGGCTCACGCCGTCCGCCAACCCTGCCTCGATCGTAATCGAGCGCATCCGGTCGTGCCGGTTCAATTGCGCCGGGCCGGCCGACTCTGTAATCCGGACGAGATTGCTCAGCGGCACCAGGTTACCCGTCAATTCGGAGCGTACATACAGGTTGGTCAGGTCATCGGGGCTGGCGCGATCGGCCTCTTTGCCCATCAGGATGACATTGTACTCACGCCCCCGGTCAATATAAGTCGTGACTCTGCGCGAACCCAGCATCGTTTCCAGGGTCCGGCCCACCGACACCAGTGAAACACCCAGCGCAGCAGAGCGATCACGGTCGACCGAAATATTCATCTGTGGCTTCCGTTCCTGGTAATTGCTGTCCGCATTGACCAGCTCAGGAACCTGTTCCAGCGCGACCAGCAATTGATCCCGCCACTTTCGAAGCTGTTCGTAGTCGGGCCCTCCCAGCACCATTTCAACCGGACTTCCATCTGAACGAAAGCCCAGGCTGCTGGGATGGAAAACAAAAGAGCGCACCCCGGGCAAGGCTGCCAGCCGTCCACGCACCCGCTCGCCGATATCCTTATCACTTTCATCGCGCAGAGCCCAGTTTTCCAGCAGCACGATCGAGCGGGCTGAATTGACCTCGGCCCCACCCCAGCTTCCCGGCAAACGGGTAAGGAACCGCCGGACAGACTCAGAGTCACCAATCTCTTCCAGCAGAATGGTTTCCATTTCGCGCGCATAGCGGTCCATGTATTGGAGACTGGCTCCCTCGGGCGCGCGCAGCATGATAAAAAAGACGCCGCGGTCTTCCGCGGGCGCATATTCGGTTGGCAAAGTTCGCATCATCCACGCTGCCGCCATGGTCAATAGAAGCACCGAGACAAGAGCAAGCCAGGGAACCGAGACAAATTTCTCCAGGGCTTTGCGGTATCCCGCTGCAAAACGCCTGAAGGCATTGTCCACCATCCGGGTCAAACCCGACCCCAGGCTGCGCCGGTGCAGCATCTTGGAACTGAGCATAGGCGTCAGGGTCAGTGCGACCAGGCTCGAAAACAGGACAGCAGCAGCCAGGGTAATCCCGAACTCCCGGAACAGCCTTCCAATATCGCCCTCGATAAATGAAAGTGGCACGAAAACCGCCACCAGCACCAGGGTGGTAGCAATTACGGCAAAGCCGATTTCGTGGGAACCTTCCAGGGCCGCCAGCAGGGGTCGCTGACCGTCTTCGATGCGCCGGTAAATATTTTCCAGCACGATGATGGCGTCGTCCACCACCAGGCCAATTGCAAGCACCAGCCCCAACAGGGTCAGAATGTTGATGGTGTAGCCCAGGGCCGCCATCACCATGAAGGTGGAAATGATTGAAACCGGGACCACCAGCGCGGGAATCAATGTCACCCGAAAAGAACCCAGGAACAGGTAAATCACCACCAGCACCAGACTGATTGCAATAAACAGCGCTTTGTAGACCTCTCGCATCGAAGCCTCGATGAATTCCGCCCGGTCGTAGTTAACGGTCAGAACCATGCCTTCGGGCAGTTCCGGGGCCAGAGCATCCATTTCTTTTCGTATTTCACGTGATACCACCACGCTGTTGGCCTTGGATAGTTGCTCAATGGCCATAGACACGGCTTCAATGCCATTGGAGCGGGCAATGCTGCGCTCATTTTCAGCGCCGATGCGAACTTCAGCGACTTCACCCAGTTTCACCGTTTGACCGTCCGGCCCGCGTCCTACAACCAGCTTCCTGAAATCCTTCTCTGCGGTAAAACCGGTCGCAGTCCGGAGCGTAAATTCCCTGGTAGTGGATTCCAGCCGCCCTGCGGGGAGCTCGACATTTTCCGCTCTCAAACTGTTTTCGACATCCGCCACTGTCAATCCGCGCGCAGCCAGCGCTTCGCGCGACAACCAGATGCGCATCGCGTAGCGCCTGGCTCCGGAGAGCCGCACCCGCGCCACACCCGGGACTGTTGAAAGCCGGTCAACCAGGAAACGATCTGCAAAATCAGTCTGTTCCAGGCCCGAGTGCCGGTCAGATGTCAGGTTGAGGTACATCACCGCCGAGCGGTTTGCGTCCACCTTGGCGATTTCCGGTGGATCGGCCTCGTAAGGCAACTGGTCGACCACGCGTGAGACACGGTCACGAATATCATTCGCCGCTGAATCGATATCCCGGGTCAGAACAAACTCAACACGGATATCAGAACGCTCGTCACGACTGGTGGAGGTCAGCTTTTGAATTCCCTCGATACCGGAGATCACGTCTTCAATGACCTGAGTTACCTTGGTCTCGACGACCTCGGCCGAAGCACCGCGATAAGTCGTCTCAATCGACACCACCGGCAATTCGATATCAGGGTACTGACGGACCGGCAGGCGGCCCAGCGAGGCAAGACCCAGAATGACCAGCAGTGCGGAAATAACCGTAGCGAATACCGGTCTTCGAACGGACTGGTCGGATAGAAACATTACCGTTCGATGATCCGGACCGGCTGGCCGGGCCGTGCTTTTTGTGTGCCCTCGGTAATCACCAGTTCTCCGGGGCTCAGGCCTTCGAGTATTTCAATCTGGCCCGGCCGGCGGCGCCCTGTCCGCACCTCCCGGCGCTGCACCAGGCCCTCCTCCCCCACGACAAAAACAAACTGCTTGCTACGCTCCGGAACAATCGCCTCCTCAGGAATCAACAGCGACTGCACATCATCCTTGAGCAGGGAAACGGTCAGGAACATGCCGGGCCGCAAGCGGGCATTTTCGTTTGGTAACAGCGCACGCACCGTGATGGTACGGCTGATCGGGTCCACCCGTGTATCAATTGAAATGACCTGCCCGGTAAATAGCTGATCGGGCCAGGCCGCACTGCGAGCGGTCACCGTCAAGCCCCGCTGCAACCGGGAAATGTATACCTCCGGCACATCAAAATCCAGCTTGATTTGCGAGGTATCGTCCAGGGTCGTGATAACGGTCGAGGGGCTGACGATGCTGCCAAGACTAACGCGCCGCAAACCCAGTTGACCGGCAAACGGCGCCCGGATCACAGTATGCGCCAGGCGTGACTCTGCGGCCTTGACCGCTGCCTGGTCTGCGTCCCGGCGTGCTTCCAGTTGTTCCAGCTGAGAAGCTGAAACCACCTTCGTTTTGAACAGTTCGTTGGACCTCCGATACTGGCTTTCTGAATCAACCAGGGCTGCCCTGGCGGCCGCCAGGTCGGCCAGTGGCTCGGAGCTTTCCAAGCGCAACAGAATCTCTCCGCGATCTACGCTCTGCCCTTCTTCAAACAGGATCTCGGTAATAGCCGCGGTTACTTCAGGGCGTATGTCTACTGCTTCGTTGGCACGTGCATTACCGAGCGCTTCAGAAGAAAGCGGAAAAGGCTGGATCAGTGCCTCGGCGACGATCACACCGGGGGCCTGTGGCTGCGCCCAGGCTGCCTGCACCAGGACCGCACACAGCATAGTAAAAAATGTTCTGAAAATCATTGAACCATAATACCCGTTATGATAAGGGCCGGCATGGCCGGCCCTTATCGTCTGTTTCCGATCGTGCCTGATCAGTACCGCCAGGCGTACTCCACGCCCCAGGTTCTGGGATCATTTATGATACCGGTCAGGTTATTGAAATCGATGGTGTAGATATTTTTCTCCGTGTCACCAATATTCCGGCCAAATACCGACACGTCATGATGGCCTTCGCCGAAACGGTAGCCCACACGCAGGCCAATTTCCGATAGTGACTTGCCCCGGTATTCCGTGGCTTCGTAAAGGACGAAATTGATCTTGTCGCGGTATACCCAGTCACCTTTAATATAGATCTGTCCTGAATCCAGTTCCTTCATCCAGTCGACAATCAGGCTGGACGTGATCTTCGGCGACTGCGGCAACTGATTCCCGTCAATCAAAAAAGTACCTGCAACCGGGCCTTCCGGATCGGTCACGGTGCAAGGCGCCCCGCAGCCCGCAACGGCCAGGTTCTTATCTTTGATCTTGGTATCGGTGTACCCGAGGCTGTAGCTGACCAGCAAATCAGGCGTAATCTTGGCCTGGATATCCAGTTCGAAACCACTGCCCTTAACTTTATCCGCATTAATCACCTGGTTGAAATTGGCCTCTCCACCTACAGCAGTCAACTGTGCATCATCCACCTTGTAGCTGAATACGTTGAAATTGACCCGGGCTTTGCCACCGGCCAGGAACATTTTCACGCCACCCTCATATGACGTGGAGGTTTCTGAATCCGCCACGGAAACGGTGTCACCAAACAGCAGGCGCCCCTGGATGGACGGCGCGCGGAACCCGGTGGCAATCCGCGCATACCAGTTGACCTCATCGTTCATGAAATAGGTTCCGGTCAGGTCCCAGGTGGTTTTGGAATCACTTGGATCGGCGTAAATTGGTCCCAGCGGAGGGACACCAAGGAACGCCAACGGCGAGAGAATTCTTTCCGCCAGGTAATCTTTCTTGTCATGCGAATAGCGAACACCTGCTCCAAGCCGGAACTTTTCGCTAATGTCCCAGGTACCGGAACCGAAGAACGCGTAAGCCTTGGTCTCCTGTTCCTGTAGTACCAGGCCATTCACATCACCGGTGAAGATGCTGTCGTAATTGATCGTATCGATCGTAAAATCTTCATTGAAATAGAAGAACCCGGCGAGCCAGTTGAAAGCGCCATCGTTATTCGAGGTCAGACGTATCTCCTGAGTCCACTGCGAATGGTCACGCAAGGCATCAGCAGTTTCTGCAGCCAGGGGAACGAAGCCAGGTCCACATTCGTCAATAACAAAGCATGCGCCATAACCACCATCAACATCACCCACACTGAATACGTCGACAGTCTCATAGCCGGTGATTGAAGTCAGCGTCAGGTCACCGATATCCCATTCAAGCCTTGCAAATCCACCCCACTGGTCAAGATCCTGATCATTTTGCCCATCGGTCCAGACCGTATTGCGGTCATAGAATTCGTGATTCAGGTCATTGCTTCCGGGTTTGATGATATTGGCCCGGAACAGGATCGCACTGCCGCCCAGGCTGCGGCCGTGAACGTTGAACAGCGCGCGAAATATTCCACCGTTGTCGTACGCGACTTGCAATCGTGCGGCCCATTCATTGAATCCGGAGTAGGCATCGTCTTCCCCGGTATAACCATTATCAACCCAATCACTCTGGCGCATATACAACACCGAAAGACGGGTCGACCAGCCGTTGCCGAACCCGGTACCGATCGCGCCCTCGATCCGCGTAGCACTGTGAGTGCCGTAAGAGGCCCTGAAATAGCCATCAGGGACGCCCACGGGCTTGACCGAATCCACTTTCACTATACCAGCTGGTGTGTTACGTCCGAACAGGGTTCCCTGCGGGCCGCGCAGCACCTCGATCCGCTCCACGTCAAACACGGGAAAGCCTTTCAGCATCGGATTTTCCTGAACAATTTCGTCTACAACGTATGAAACCGGCTGCGAGCCGTTCATATCAAAATCCGTATTGCCGTAACCGCGAATGTAAAAACGCGGGAACACGCGACCGTAAGACGATTCAACCGTGAGGTTTGCAACCCTGCCACTCATGAACCGAATGTCCGGAACGCCTGCGGAAATCGTTTCGATGTCCGACGAAGACAGGACCGTAATGGAGACCGGGATGTCCTGGATGTTTTCAGCACGCTTGGTCGCCGTCACAATAATTTCTTCAAGTACGCCGGCATCCGAATACTCGGAATCGTCCTGTGCCAGGGTTGGTCCACTCAGGGTCAAGGCCAACATGAAAATGACAGGCGAACAGAGAGACCGCGCCCGATGGATGCGTGCAGTATTAGTAGTTTTCATTTGAGACCGCCGTTAATTTATTGGTTTTGAAACGGCCCGTTGCGGGCCGATGCCTGGAAAAGCTGCCTTGATTTGAATTTTATTCACAGCAACACGATTTATACCATACCGGAGGCGTCTTGCGCTATCCTGCGCCGATGGATTTTTACTCCGGCTTCTCATTGATCCGCCATGGCCTTACCGGACAACGGGGCTGGAAAAAGGCGTGGAGAGACCCGGTGCCGCGCAGCCATTATGATGTCATCATCATCGGCGCCGGCGGCCACGGACTGGCAACAGCTTATTACCTGGCAACCCGGCATGGTATCCACGACATAGCCGTGCTGGAAAAAGGCTACCTGGGAGGCGGAAATTCCGGCCGTAACACCCAGGTCTGCCGATCCAACTACTTCTACCCGCAAAGCGCTGCATTCTACGAGCACTCCCTGGGGCTCTACGAATCCCTTTCCGCCAACCTCAATTTCAACATTATGCTCAGCCAGCGTGGCAACCTCGAGTTGAGCCACAGCCTGGAGGAGCTGGAAATGAACCGCCGCTGGGCCACTGCAATGACGATGAACGGCGTTGACTCCGAACTGCTGGACCGCGCGGACATCCGAAAAATGGTTCCGATCCTGGACCTGGACTGCCGTTTTCCTGTCGTCGGAGGCTTCATTCAGCGCCGCGCCGGTATATCACGTCACGACGCAGTGGTCTGGGCCTTTGCACGAGCAGCATCAGCTGCGGGCGTCGACATCATCCAGAATTGTGAAGTGACCGGTTTCCAGACCAGCGAAAGCCAGGTCCTTGGTGTTGAAACCAGCCGCGGAACGATCCATGCAGACCGCTTCGCGCTCTGTGTGGCGGGCCACAGCAGTTACCTGGCCGCCAAAGCAGGACTGAGGCTCCCGATCGAAAGCATTGCCCTGCAGGCAATGGTTACAGAACCGTTGAAGCCGGTGCTCAACACGGTACTGGGTTCACTGGTCATTCACGCCTACATCAGCCAGTCGGACCGCGGGGAAATTGTGATCGGCGGCGGCGCTGATACCTTCAACTCATATGCGCAAAGGGGAATCCTGCCCACCATGCAGGACAACGCGGCGGCGGTGGCGGAACTCATCCCCAGCTTCAGCCGCTTACGGATCATGCGGCAATGGGCTGGAATCTGCGATATTTCACCCGATTCCAGCCCGATTGTGGGAAAATCACCGATTGAAAACCTTTACCTCTCCACCGGTTGGGGAACTGGGGGATTCAAGGCCATTCCAGCGGGAGGTGAAACGCTGGCTTACACGATCGCGCAGGATCAGCCACACGAGCTTTTGCAGGCATTCACCCTGGAGCGATTTAACACCGGGCGACTGGTAGATGAAGGCGCCGCAGCGGGCGTTGCGCACTGAACTATTATGAATCAAACAGCATTCTCATCCCTGAAACTGCAGACTGCCCTGCTCAAAAACCTGGAGTCCCTTGATTACCGGGTCATGACACCAATCCAGGCCCAGAGTCTGCCGCTTGTACTGGCAGGCAAAGACGTCATCGCCCAGGCTAAAACAGGCTCGGGAAAAACGGCGGCCTTCGGCCTGGGCCTGTTGGAAAAGCTCGACGTGAAACTCTTTCGGGTGCAATCACTGGTGCTTTGCCCCACCCGTGAGCTTGCAGACCAGGTCGCCAAGGAACTGCGCAGGCTGGCCCGGGCGATCCATAACATCAAGATAATTACTCTTTGCGGCGGAATGCCACTGGGTCCGCAAATCGGCTCTTTGGAACACGGCGCCCACATCGTCGTGGGAACACCTGGGCGCATTGAAGAGCACCTGCGCAAGAACACTCTTAAACTGAACGACCTGAAAACACTGGTGCTGGACGAGGCCGACCGCATGCTCGACATGGGTTTCCAGGCATCCCTGGACGCGATCATTGCCCGCATGCCCCGGCAACGCCAAACCCTGCTATTCAGCGCGACCTACCCTGAGCAGATACGCTCCATGGCAAAACGCGTGATGATCCAACCAGTGATGGCGCAAGTCGCTTCGACTCACGACAATGCCAGCATCCGGCAGCATTTCTTCAGCTTTGAACAGAACAAGCAACGGCTGACCGCCCTGCGCCTGCTGCTTTTAAAATACCGTCCCGGGTCAGCCCTGGTGTTTTGTAATA
>PVMK01121305.1_pt1 | contig 16158 bp, 13 predicted proteins | sample 1853481 | NCBI WGS metagenome assembly PVMK01 (sample SAMN08533507, study PRJNA380276) | Marine sediment metagenome, whole genome shotgun sequencing project.
CTTCCAGCGTCATTGCGTCAGATTCTTCGCCGATCAGCACGACTTTATTCGCTGGAATATCGAAGTTACTCGGATCCTTAGTCTCATCGTGCTTCCTGAGCTTGGGGATCATCTTGTTGATCTGGGCATACAAATCCGTACTGGAATCAGTCGGACCGGAGATAATCAGTGGTGTGCGCGCTTCATCAATAAGAATTGAATCAACCTCATCGACGATCGCGAAATTCAAACTGCGTTGCACCTTGTCCGCCGTGGCGAAGGCAAGGTTGTCTCGCAGGTAATCGAAACCGAGCTCGTTGTTTGTTGCGTAGGTAATGTCACTCTCGTAAGCCGCACGTTTTTCATCCTGAGTCTGGCCACCTTTCGAGACACCGACTGTCAGCCCGAGGAATTCATAAATCGGGCGCATCCAGTCGGCATCGCGTTGTGCCAGGTATTCGTTAACCGTAACGATATGCACACCGTCGTCACTTATCGCATTCAGGTAAGCCGGCAATGTTGACATGAGAGTCTTACCCTCACCCGTACGCATCTCGGCAATATTGCCATCATGCAAAACCATGCCACCGATGAGCTGCACATCGAAGGGTCGCATCTGCATCGTACGAACCGAGGCTTCCCGAGCAACAGCAAATGCTTCAGGCAAAAGCTGCTCCAAGGTCTCGCCGTTGGCATGACGTTGGCGAAATTCTGTTATTTTGGCTTTCAGCGCTTCATCGCCAAGCGCTTGCAGGCCGTCTTCCAGAGCGTTGATCGAGTTTACTGATTTTGAGTACTGACGCACCAGTCGCTGATTGCGACTGACAAAAATGCGTGTCAGAAAATTGGCCACTGAGGGCTCCTAAGGATTCGGTCAAGACAAAGGCCGCTATTCTATAGCTTTTGCGGCCATATTTAATATTTAATGCTGCGATTTATGGGTGTTTTTGGAGATCACAAGGACCATTACGAGGACCATTGCAAAGACCCGCGGTTGATGCGGAAAATTACAAGAAAACTGGGTGTTGCAGAATTACTTTGAAGATTCGCGAATGAACTTCACCGGATTGACCCGGCTACCGTTGTGCAGCACCTCAAAGTGCAGGTTTGGACCCGTCGCACGACCGGTTTCGCCCATCAGGCTAACGATCTGACCTTTCTTGACCTCGTCTCCGACGGACACGAGATTTTCTGAATTATGTGCGTAGCGGGTTGCATAACCATTGCCATGGTTGATCTCCACCATGATGCCGTAACCGTATCGGTCTGCTGACCAGGTAACAACGCCATCCGCAACCGCAACAATTTCCGCACCGCTCTTACCAGCAAAATCGATGCCCGTATGATTGGCCGCCTTGCCCGTAAACGGATCCGTACGCTTACCGAAGTACGATGAAATCCATCCAGAACCTACTGGTCGACCCTGCGGGTAAACGCGATCCTTAAGGTTTTGGTTCATTAGCACGCGTTCAAGCACATTGAGCTGCGCTTCACGATCGTTCAGCCGGGCGCCGAATGCGTCCATCGATTCCAGCATCTCGGGAACAGCAACATTCGACCCGCTGGCCGCCAGCTCTTCAGGTCCACCGACCGCTGGAATGGAATCAAAATCAAATTCACCATCTTCGATGTCCGCCATGTCCGTCAAACGACGACCCAGTGCATCAAGGCGAATCATGCGTGCATTCATTTGTGCGATGCGTATCGATAATGCATCGAGAGTGTCTTCATTTTCCTGACGCAATGTATCGATATTGGCGCGCTGCTCTTGCAACTGAGAAACAAGACCCTGGAGTTCGCTTGTACTAACGCCAGACCCGGTACGAGCTGCATGCCAGGAGCCCGCCGCAAAGCCAACACTGATAACCAGCCCGGCAATGACAGCAATAGACAAACCGGCCGCTAAGCCCGTCAGGTTGACCTGCCTGGGGCTGCCAAACCCCTTGCCGAAAATTACTACATTCATTAAGTACGTCCCACATGCGCGTTGTAAGTTCGCGCCATGATTATGCAAGTTGCAGAGTCACAGTCCAAAAGCCTGCGCCCGCTTGTTCGCGTTGTTATAAACTTGCTGTCCCTGCTCACTTCGGTAGCCCCGCTGTCTTAGGAAATACCCCTTAGACCGGTGGTTTTGCGACCCCACCTTTCGGCGGGTTTGCCTTTATCGAGAGCGAAACTATGCATAATGTCGGAAATCATTACAAGGCAAGGCCCCAGGAACGGTGAACGGGGTCACCTCAAACAGGACAAAAGCGCCAACTGCGTCACACTATCATGCCATCCAGCAAGCTAGAAAACCTGCTAAACCCTTGTATTGACGGGGAATTGGGCGACCTCATCGGCCGCGCACAGCGCATGGGTGAGCTCACCGATGTTCTCTGCAGCGCCCTGCCCGAAACTGACAGATGCGCCATTGTTGCCGCAAATGTCCGGGAGGATGGAGAGTTGGTCGTTATTTGCGCGTCATCGGCATGGGCATCACGCCTGCGCTACGAAACCGAGGTCTTACTGAAGGCTGCCCAAAATGCTGGCATAACCGCACACACTTGCCGGGTAAGAGTTTCACAAGGATAATAGTAGGAGCGGTCCCTAGACCGCGAACCTCGGTCCCGCTTGACGGGAGCGCAGCGGCAGCCGTCAGGCTGCTCGATATCTCAACGCCACTGCAGGTCGCGGTCTAGGGACCGCTCCTACAGCGAGGCGTAAGACGGTGTCGCGTAGGAAATAGGCGATTTCTTTGAGTCCTTGAAGGTTACTTCCTCCCATGTGGACTCATCAGCAAGCATCGCTCGAAACAGCTTGTTATTCAGATCGTGGCCGGACTTGTAGGCGCGTAGCTCACCGATCAGGCTGTGACCCAAAAGGTAAGCATCACCAATTGCGTCGAGAATCTTGTGGATAACAAACTCGTTCGAATAGCGCAGACCGTCTTCGTTGAGAATCCGGTAATCATCCAGAACGATGGCATTATCCATACTGCCGCCCAGCGTCAGATTACGTTCGCGTAATGCTTCAACGTCTCGCAAAAAGCAAAATGTACGCGCGCGACTTACTTCCTTCAGGTAGGACGTCGATGAAAAATCGATACTTGCCTTCTGACTGAGCTTATTGAATACAGGGTGATTAAAGTACACCTCAAAATTCACTTTGAAGCCATTAAACGGCACCAGCTCTGCCCACTTGTCACCGTCTTCAACCCGCACTTTTTTCTTAATGCGAATGAATTTTTTCGCGGCATTCTGTTCTTCAATGCCGGCTGACTGTAACAAGAACACAAATGGCCCGGCACTACCGTCCATGATGGGTACTTCAGGTGCCGACAGGTCAATATTCAAATTATCGATACCCAGACCGGCCATTGCGGACATCAAGTGCTCGACAGTCGCGACTTTGACATTGTCTTTGACCAGGGTTGTGCCCAGCATGGTCTCGCCGACCAGCCGGGGATCCGCTGGAATGTCCACTGGTTCTTCCAGATCGACGCGCCGAAACGTGATTCCGGCGTTCACTGCTGCCGGTCGCAGAGTCATGTAGACCTTCTCGCCCGTGTGCAGACCTACACCGGTCGCACGTATCGTCGTTTTTAGAGTTCGTTGTCTCAGCATTTCGCGGCGAAGGTTATCATAAAAGAAAACTATGGGAGTCTGTGCCCGGGGTCGATCAGGTAGCCGGCCCGGAATTATCCGGGCCGGCAAGCGGAGTTACCTGCCCCGGGCAGTCAGACTGCCCGGCTTACGTCGCCCTTAATCGGCCTGTCGGCGCAGGAACGCTGGAATATCCAGCAGTTCTTCCTGTAAACCGTTACCTTCCAGGCCATCTCCCAACCGCACGCTGCCGTTGTACTGTTGGCTTGTCGAGCGATTGGTAATTGGGTTCGGCCTGTGCAGCAGGACGACGCACAATTCGCATCGGCGATTCAGCGTTTGCGGCTTGTTGTCCCAGTCCTGTAGCAACGACAGTCACTCGAATGCGATCTGTCATTTCAGGATCAATGACCGTTCCGATAACGACCGTCGCATCCGGTGACGCATACTCCTTCACCGTGTTACCGACTTCCTGGAACTCACCGATCGACAAGTCCATACCAGCCGTTACGTTGACGAGTATGCCCTTGGCACCAGCCAGATTGATGTCCTCAAGCAATGGGCTGGAGGCAGCTGCTTCTGCGGCTTCGCGAGCACGATCTTCACCTGATGCCGTACCCGAGCCCATCATTGCCATGCCCATCTCGGACATTACTGTGCGCACATCCGCGAAATCGACGTTGATAAGACCCGGTCTCGTGATCAGTTCGGCGATACCCTGAACAGCACCTTGCAGAACCTCATTCGCCGAACGGAATGCATCCAGTAGAGTCGTTTCGCCACCGAGTACCGTGAGCAGCTTTTCGTTCGGAATAGTAATCAACGAATCGACATACTTGCCGAGCTCGCCAATGCCATGTTCCGCGATCTGCATGCGCTTGCTGCCTTCCATCTGGAACGGTTTGGTGACAATCGCGACTGTCAGAATGCCGAGTTCCTTGGCAACCTGAGCCACGATCGGTGCAGCACCTGTACCCGTGCCGCCGCCCATTCCAGCCGTGATGAATAACATGTCCGCACCTTCGATGACTTCGAGTATGCGATCACGGTCTTCCATCGCCGCCTGACGACCGATATCCGGGTCGGCACCAGCGCCGAGTCCCTTCGTAATGTTGCAGCCAATCTGCAACGACGTTCGTACGTGTGCTCCTTTCAGCGCTTGCGAGTCCGTATTCGCACAGATGAAATCAACACCTTCAATGCCGGTGTCGACCATGTGCGCAACCGCGTTGCCACCACCGCCACCGACACCGATGACCTTGATGACAGCGCTCGAACTATGCGCGTCCATTAATTCAAACATTGAGTCTTCCTCCGCTTCGTAATCATAATTAGTACTGCCATTTTTAAAACTGTCCCTGAAACCACGACTTCATGCGATCCCAGACTTCCCCTAAATTTCCGCCGATCGGCGTACTGCGCCGATCCCGTCGTGAAAGATTCTCGAAGCCGTACAACAACAGACCCACGCCTGTGGCGTGAATCGGATTGCGGATAACGTCCATCAGTCCTTCCACGTAAGTCGGTGAGCCAAGTCGTACCGGCATGTGAAACACTTCTTCGGCCAGTTCCACGGCACCTTCCATCTTTGCACTGCCACCTGTGATGATGACGCCTGCAGCAATCAGTTCTTCGAAGCCACTTCTGCGCAGCTCATCGCGAACCAGGCCGAAGAGTTCTTCGTATCTGGGCTCAACTATTTCGGCCAGGGTCTGGCGAGCAAGACGGCGTGGCGGTCTTTCACCGACACTCGGCACTTCAATGGTTTCGTCTGGATTCGCGAGCTGCGACAGCGCGCAGGCATATTTGATCTTGATCTCTTCGGCATACTGCGTTGGCGTACGCATCGACACTGCGATGTCATTCGTCACCTGGTCGCCAGCGATCGGGATAACGGCTGTGTGCTGGATCGCGCCGCCAAGAAATACTGCGATGTCTGTGGTACCACCACCGATATCGACGATGCATGAGCCGAGTTCTTTTTCATCGTCGGTCAGAACTGCATAACTCGATGCGAGTTGCTCAAGGACGATATCGTCTACATCAAGCCCGCAACGTTGCACGCATTTGACAATGTTTTGTGCCGCGCTTTCGGCCCCGGTCACCATGTGCACCTTCGCTTCAAGACGAACGCCGGACATGCCGATTGGGCTCACGAATACCGCCCTGATTGTCGATGATGAATTCCTGCGGCAGGATGTGCAAAATCTTCTGATCCGCCGGGATGGCGACTGCGCGTGCAGCGTCGATAACCCGATCAACATCACTGGCAGCTCACTTCCGAGTCCCGGATCGCGACGATGCCATGGGAGTTCAAACTACGAACATGACTGCCGGCAATTCCCGTGTACACCGAGTGGATATCGCAGCCGGCCATTAACTCAGCTTCTTCGACCGCGCGCTGAATGGAATGCACTGTCGATTCGATGTTGACGACCACACCCTTCTTCAGACCGCGCGACGGGTGCGAACCGATACCAATGACTTCGATATCGCCGTCCTCATTCACTTCGCCAACGATGGCCACCACTTTCGACGTACCTATGTCGAGTCCGACAATCAGGTTTTTGTCAGGTCGTTTGGACATTCAAATTGTTCCTCTTGCCGCAAGCATTTCTTTCGCAGCCCGTTTCGGGTCACTGACGGGAGTCTTCGATCCACCTTTCCAACCAATCGTGAAGCCGTTGCTGTAGCGCATGTCGACATACTCGATTTCCATTGCGCGACCCGTAATGATGTCTGCGACAACATCAAGAAACAGATCAGTACGCTCCGCGACAGCCTTGCGCCCCAGGCGCACTTCAATACCATTGCCGAGTGTCATTTCCCAAGAACCGCGCGCGTCGAGATGTACACGGCGAACATCCAGCCCAAGCGGTATCAATTGCTCTCGCACAGCGAGGTAGCGTGTCGCGACTTCGGCAGAACTTGCGTCCGGGCCACTCAGCCGTGGTAACTCGGCCGGCACGTGCCGTAGTTCGTTTACGAACAACTCACCACGTGTGTTCAATAGGCCGCTATCACCCCATACGGCAGCCGGAACCTGTTCCGTCACCGTGATAGAAATCTGACTTGGCCATCGACGTGCAACTCGAGCCTGGTCTATCCAGGGCAAAGCCACGATCAGTTCCTGAATTTGATCAATATCGGCACCCACAAAGCCGGCTTCGATCTCTGCACTGATCGCTGCCTCGATATGCAGTGCCGTAACGCGCTGGAATGGTCCACTGATTTCAAGTGATGTAATCTCGCTATCCAGCATCTGCCAACTCAACTGATAAGTTGCGAATACGATGCCAACAGCAGCGATCGGCGCCAGCATCCTGCCAAATCGAATTTTCGGCATCTGTATCCGACGAGTTGTTTTCTGCTTGCGTCTTCTGGCTTGTTTACGTGCCATGGGCAGCCACCTCGACATCAGTTTGAATCTCGTCAGCGGCGAAACTCGTTTCCAGGATTCGCCAGCACAATTCCTCGAAATCGATACCGTCTTCGCGTGCCGCCATCGGCACCAGAGAGTGGCTCGTCATTCCGGGAACTGTGTTTACCTCAAGAACCAGCGGCTGCCCATCGGACGCTGTCATAAAGTCGACTCGCCCCCAGCCAGTGCAGCCAAGTTCATTAAAGGCCGCGACTGCAAGATCAGCATACTGCCGCTCTTCAGCATCGTCCTGCGTGCCTTTGCAGACATACTCGGTACGGTCAGACTCATACTTTGCGCGGTAATCGTAAAAGACTCGCGGCGTGACTATTCGAATGCTCGGCAATGCGCGTCCCTGCAGGACTGCCACTGTGAATTCGTCACCATTGATGCAACGTTCGATTAGCACCGTATCGCCATATTGCAGGGCCACATCAACTGCATTTCTGAGCTCCGCCCGCTCGAAAACTTTTGACATGCCGACGCTGGAACCCTGGCCCGATGGCTTAACGATCAACGGGAATCCGATCTGCTCGGCCGCGACCGAAGCCTCGGCCTGGGACTGCGCAACTGCGTATTCTGGTGTCGGGATGCCGGCCGCACGAAACAGGTGTTTGCTGCGTACCTTGTCCATTGCAATCGCTGACGCCATCACGCCGCTACCGGTGTAAGGCACTTTGAGCCATTGCAATGCTCCCTGCAGCGCGCCATCTTCACCGCCGGGGCCATGCAGCGCGATCCAGACCCTGTCGAATCCTGCCGTGGCAAACTCGCCGATCGCTTTTTCAGCCGGATCCCACGCCTGTGCATCAATACCCCTGGACATCAATGCACTTAGCACTGCCGTACCGGTATCGAGTGATACTTCGCGCTCGCTGGAATCTCCGCCGAGCATCACTGCTACACGACCAAAATCTGTGGCCTCGCCAATCATGCAGCGTTGCTCTTGTATCATTGTGGAGTTGCTCATGACTGCGGCTCCCCAACAATGCGAACTTCGTGCACCAACTTTACGCCGTGCTCATCAAGAACGGTTTGACGAACATGCTCAATCAGTTCTTCGATATCGGTCGCCGATGCACCATCGCGGTTAATAATGAAGTTCGCGTGTTTCTCCGAAACTTCAGCGCCGCCAATCCGGTGACCCTTCAATCCAGAAGCCTCTATGAGACGCGCAGAATGATCGCCAGTCGGATTTCGAAATACGGAACCACAACTCGGCAAGCCGAGCGGCTGCGTTTTCTTGCGCCGTTCGAGCATCGCGTTCAATGTTTCGATTTTCGGGATGACGTCCTGCTCAAAACGAAATGTCGCGCCAAGAAACCATTCGTTAGCCGGACCCTTCACACTGCGATAAGCAACTGTATATTCGCCCGGCGCCCGCTCATGAATCTCGCCGCTGCGATCAATTGTGCGGACGGACTCAACACGTTCCCAGGTCTCGCCACCGTGAGCACCTGCGTTCATGGCTAGAGCACCACCAACGGAACCCGGGATTCCGGCAAAGAATTCTGATGGTCCGAGTTCCCAGCGGATGCACTGGCGTGCCAATTGTGTACACGGCACGCCGGCCCCGGCCTGCACCAGGTAGTTGTCGACGCGTTCGAGGTCGCGCAATATTTTCGTTGCAGACACAACAACACCGGACAGACCACCGTCGCGCACGAGCAGATTTGTGCCAACGCCATGCCAAAAAATCGGCGTATCAGCATCCAGCTCTCTTAGGAACATTGCCAGATCGTCAACGCTTGCAGGCTTAAAAAAAACTTCAGCCGCGCCGCCCGCACGCCACGACGTATGACGGCTCATCGGCTCGTTATAACGCAGCTCGCCCTGCACTCTCAGGTCTTTTGCAGCCGCCATCATTTGTGCACCCTCAATAGCGGGCCGTCATTGAGCAGTGCCGGCAATCCAGCGGCGTATGCGCCTATATCACCCGCACCCATGGTCAACACCAGGTCACCGTCTTCGATCAGGTCCATGAGGACTGGCTGTATATCGTGAAGTGATTCAACAAAAACCGGCTCGATTGAGCCACGCGTGCGAACCGCCCGCGCCATTGCCCGGCCATCCGCACCGGCTATCGGTTCTTCGCCCGCTGCATACACATCCAGCAATACCAGCACATCAGCATCCGACAACACCGTCGCGAAGTCGTCCATCAGATCGCGTGTGCGCGAATAGCGGTGCGGTTGAAATACGAGCACGATGCGCTTGTCCGGCCAGCCGGTTTTTGCGGCCGATAACGTGGCTGCTATTTCTGTCGGATGATGACCGTAGTCATCAACCAGCATGACAGTCCCGGCAGCCGTCTTGACTTCGCCCATCTGTTGAAATCGACGGTCGATTCCTTCAAATTCTTCAAGCGCCTTCACAACAGCGTCACTACCGATTTGTAATTCATCGGCAACAGCGATCGCTGCTAATGCATTGCGCACGTTGTGCATTCCGGGCAAGCCCAAAGTTACGTGCATAACTGGGGACACCGTCCCGGTGTCCCCGTCTCGCTGTTCCACTCCGGTGGGTCGATTCTCCGGGGACACCGTCCCGGTGTCCCCGCCTCGCACGACGTCAAACTCTGAACGTCCTCCAGCAAACACGATGTTGATAGCACGCACATCTGCGTCTTCGTTAGTCCCGTACGTCGTGATCGATCGCCCAATTTCGCCCAGCACGTCGTTCACGCCGGGGTCGTCACTGCATACGACGGCAAGACCGTAGAACGGCAAGTTATGCAGAAACTCGAGGAAACTGCTCTTTAGTTTTTCGATGTCGCCGTCGTAGGTCGACATATGGTCGGCATCGATATTCGTGACGACCGCGAGCATTGGCTTGAGATGCACAAAAGATGCGTCGCTCTCGTCAGCCTCTGCGACCAGATAGTCACCCTGACCAAGGCGAGCATTCGCATCGGCGCTCTTCAGCCGTCCGCCGATAACGAACGTCGGGTCGAGGCCACCTTCGGCCAGAACGCTCGCAATCAGGCTCGTTGTCGTTGTCTTGCCATGTGTGCCTGCGACGGCAATCGAGTAGCGGAAGCGCATCAGTTCGGCAAGCATTTCTGCCCGGCTAACGACCGGCATCAGTTGCTCTTTAGCGGCAGCAACTTCAGGATTGGTTTCATCGACCGCGCTGGAGACCACTACGGCATCAGCGTCGCGAATGTTGTCAGAAGCGTGGCCGATGAATATGGTTGCGCCCTGATTCTCAAGGCGCGTTGTCTGTTTATTGCGTTTCAGGTCAGAGCCCTGCACGGCGTAGCCGAGGCTCAGCATGACTTCTGCTATACCTGACATGCCCGATCCGCCGATGCCGACGAAATGCACACAATGGATGCGGCGCATGCGCTTGATCATGTGACCGCCCCCGCCTGCTGCAGGCAGATCTCGGTGATGCGGCTGAGCGAGTTTGGACACGCAAGTGAGCGAGCTGTTTTAGCACTTTTGGTTAGAAGAGCCCGCGACTGCAACCATTGACGAAGCAGCTCTGCCAGCGACTCGGCTGTCAGATCGGATTCGGAAATCATCGCGGCCGCGCCGGCATCTACCATCGGCCTTGCGTTCGCTGTTTGATGATCATCCACGGCGGCCGGATAAGGGACAAATATTGCCGGAACACCCGCCGCACAGAGTTCTGCAACCGTAAGCGCACCGGCTCTGCAAACGACCAGATCAGCCCAGGCATAGACCTCGGCCATGTCCTCAATGAACGGCAGCAACTCGACATTCACACCATGCTCAGCATAAGCATCTTGTGCAGCTTGCAACGTGCGCTCCCCACATTGATGCCGGACCTCTGGCCGCTGCTCGGCATCAAGCAATGCCAGTGCGGCAGGAACTGTTCGGTTCAATGCCAGGGCCCCCTGACTTCCACCCAGCACAAGCAAGCGCAACGGCCCCTGCCTGTCGCCGTAGCGATCAGCAGGTGGGGCAATTGCAGCGATGTCCTCGCGAACCGGGTTACCCACGGTTTCCACGATGACACTGGAATTAAAACTGCCCGGGAAGGCTTGCAGCACAACCCGGGCAAGACGCGCCAGAAGACGGTTGGTCATGCCCGCAGCGGCATTTTGCTCGTGGATCACGAGAGGACGGCGAGTTAGCCAGGCGGCAACACCACCCGGTCCACTGGCGAATCCACCCATACCCAGAACGGCTGCGGGACGACGACGAAATATTATGGCTAGCGATTGCAGTAGCGCCCAGCCCAGTTGCAGAGGTGCGATGATCAGCGCGAGCACGCCCTTACGGCGTAGTCCTTTCACACTAATCCACTCCATATCAATTCCAGCTTCAGGAACGACGCGTGATTCAATTCCACGGTGTGTTCCCAGCCAGACCACTTCACGTGAATTCGCCTGCAAAGCGCGCGCGACAGCAAGTGCCGGATACACATGTCCGCCAGTGCCGCCGGCCATCACGAGAATTGGACGCGAGCTCATGACTTCTTGCTCCGCTTGCGGCGTTTTCTGTTAATGGGCCTGGCGTCAACGGCCAGCTCGTGATGAATGCGCAACAGCAAGGAAATACAGATCATCGTTATGATCAGGCTGCTGCGGCCATAGCTGATGAGCGGCAATGTCAGACCCTTGGTCGGCAACATGCCCATATTCACACCAATGTTGATGAAAGCCTGAATGCCGAGCCATGTTCCAAGACCGATAGCGATATAAGCCTCGAAGAACCGCTCCGCGTCAGCCGCCCGCATCGCCAGCTTGAACACACGCCAGAGCAGCGCCAGGAACAGTGCGATTAGAACCAGCGAACCAAGCAGGCCGAATTCTTCAGCGTAAACGGCGAATACAAAGTCAGTATGTGCCTCAGGCAGGTAGAAGAGTTTCTGCACGCTGTCGCCAAGACCCACACCGAACCATTCACCGCGACCGATGGCAATCAGTGATTGCGTCAGCTGGAAGCCGGAGTCAAAAGGATCCGCCCAGGGATCGAGGAACCCGGTAATGCGTTTCATCCGATAGGGCGAGAAGATTGCCAATGCAGCCAGCGCTATAACCGCGGCGACCAGAAATAACAGAAAATCGCGAATGCGTGCGCCCGCTACAAACATCATGACCATGGCGGTCGCGAGCAACACAACAGCGGCACCGAAGTCCGGCTCAGCGAGCAACAAAATACACGCGATACTCAGCACAACCATCGGCCGCAGAAAACCGAGAAACTCTTCACGCAGCGACTTGTTTCGTCGCACCAGGTAGCCAGCCAGCGCCATTAGGAAGCAGAGCCGTGCGGGCTCTGATACCTGCAGGTTCATTATGCCGATACGCACCCAGCGGGTACTGCCGTTAACTTCGTAACCGATACCCGGTATCAGCACAACGATGAGCAATAGAAAGCCGACGAATAACACCAGCGGGCCAAGACTACGCCAGACCTGCATTGGAATAAACAAACAGACAAAACCGGCTGCTCCACCAATTGCGGCAGCAAGCAATTGCCGTTGCACATAAAAGAACGGATTGTTTGTAGCGCTGTCCGATATGGTTATCGATGCCGATGCGAGGATCACGAAGCCGCCCAACAACAGCGCCAGAACAATGGTCAGCATCACAGTATCTACTTGCAGTTCCGTTTTCATGCGTGCCGGAAATGGCCAGGTTGCGCTACGTACGTTCATCGTTTCAGCGCCTCCACCGCATTACAGAACGAGTCACCACGTTCCATGTAATTTTTGTACTGATCGAGACTCGCGCAAGCCGGTGCAAGTAACACCGTGTCATCTGACTCCGCACATTGCGCCGCCATGCTCACCGCTGCTCCCATGGTGTCGGCAAATTGCACCGGCATAACGGTGTCGAGTGCGTGTGCGATTTTCTCGGCGTCCTTACCGATCAGAACAGCCCCTCGCAACTTGTCTTCGACAGCACCAGACAGATCTCCAAAGTTGCCACCTTTGCCGTCTCCGCCGGCAACGAGCACCAGCATGTTGTCGATGGACTCAATAGACGCAACTGCCGCCGCGACGTTGGTCGCTTTCGAATCGTTGATGTAATCAACAGCGCCAATGCGCGCGACGAATTGCATACGATGTGGCAGTCCCGGGAACTCAACCAAAACCTGCAACATAGCTTCCATCTCAAGCCCGAGCAGATCACCGACGGCCAACGCCGCGAGTGCGTTGAGTTGATTATGCATGCCGTACATCGCCAGGTCGCGAGCCGCCAGGAGCAGTGTCTCGCCACGGGCCAGATAGGTTTCTTCGTCATCTACGCGTAAACCAAAGTGTCCGTCCGCCGGTGCATCAAGGCCGAAGCTGACAACCTGGTCGCAATGCTCGGTGTACTTCGCGGCCTCTTCGTCAGCACGATTGCATACGGCCGCTTTCGCTTCGCGGAATACGCGGTATTTTGATTGCCGGTATTCATCTTCATCTTCGTGCCAGTCCAGATGGTCAGGTGACACGTTCAATAATACGGCGACTTGTGCTGGCAAATTCTGCGTGCGGTGTAACTGGAAGCTTGAGAGCTCCAGCACATAAACATCCGGCTTATCCTGGTCAAGTAAATCTAGCGCCGGCTCACCCAGATTTCCGCCCGCGAGAACTTCGCGACCGTCAGCTACGCACATGTGATACAGCAGTGTCGTCACCGTACTTTTACCATTCGACCCGGTAACCGCCACAAATGGCGCACTCGCATCATGTGCAAACAATTCGATATCGGAAACGACCTCGATTTTTTTCTTGTGTGCTTTGGCGAGTAACGGGTGACTATCAGCAACACCAGGAGATGCAATGATTCGCTGCACGCTCTTCGGCAACTTGCTGCCGCCAAGCAGTACTTTCGCGTCAGGGAATATCTCTTTAAGTTCCTCCAGGCCCGGCGGTTCGTCGCGACTGTCGAAAAACATCGCGTTGCTATTACTACGCCGCAAGTAGCGCGCAATCGACAATCCGGTTGCACCGATGCCGACGACCATATCCTTCGCTGCTGTTTTACGTTTGCCGCTCATCGTATTTTCAAACTCGCCAGTCCGATCAACACGAGGATGAACGTAATGATCCAGAATCGAACGATGACTTTGGGCTCAGCCCAACCCTTGAGTGCGAAGTGGTGGTGCAACGGTGCCATGCGGAAAACCCGCTTGCCAGTGAGTTTGAATGAACTCACCTGGATAATGACCGACAGTGTTTCGACGACGAACACACCACCCATAATCGCCAGCACAAGTTCCTGCCGGACGATGACAGCAACAGCACCCAAAGCAGCGCCGAGAGATAGCGCACCTATGTCGCCCATGAAGACTTGTGCGGGATAGGTGTTGAACCAGAGAAAACCCAGCCCTGCCCCGGCCATTGCAGCACAAAACACCATGATCTCGCCGGTGCCGGCTACGTAAGGAATACCGAGGTACTCGGAAAAATTCGTGTTGCCGGTAACGTACGCAAACAAACCGAGTGCGCCACCGACGAGCACCGTTGGCATGATTGCCAATCCATCCAGGCCATCAGTAAGATTCACCGCATTACTGAAGCCAACAATAAAAAAGTACGTTACGACGACCTGGAACATGCCAAGCGGGATCGAAAGATCCTTGAAATACGGGATCAATAATGAGGTTTGCACCTCATCAGTCGCCGTAACGTACAGAGCAATGGCGGCAACGAGTGCCGCACTAGACTGCCAGAAGAGTTTTTGCTTTGCCGAGATACCGGCGGGGTCCTGCAATACGAGTTTCCTGTAGTCATCGACATAGCCGATAACTCCGAAAGACAGTGTCACGAAAAGAACAATCCAGACATAGTGGTTCTCGAGATCGGCCCACAACACTGTTGCTACGCATATAGCGGTCAGTATTAACGCCCCACCCATAGTTGGCGTACCCGCCTTAAGCAGATGTGTCTCGGGTCCATCTTCGCGAATTACCTGGCCGAGCTGGTTCACGCTCAGGCTCTTGATCATTTTCGGACCAACGATGAATGAAATGATTAACGCAGTAAGTGCGCCGAGAATTGCGCGCATTGTCAGATAGTTGAATACGTTGAAGCCGGATTCGAACTGGGCGAGATACTCGGTTAGATAAAGCAGCATGATTAAGCCTCCTTCCTCTCAGGTTCTGTGGCGCGCAAAGCATCCACAACACGCTCCATCTGCATGGATCGCGAACCTTTGACCAGAACATTCACCGCTTCGCTCGCCTGACCGACATCAGCGATGAGTGCATCGATGCCCGCATACCAGTGCGCACCGGCACCGAACCCATCGACGCAATGTCGCGACAGGTCGCCAAGCGCGAACAAGCGGTGAATACCGCTTGCCCGAGCTGACGCCCCAACCTCGCGATGCAGGTCCTCTGCATCCTCTCCGAGTTCTTTCATGTCACCGAGAACCAGCCAGCCTTCGCCGTCGAGATTCGCGAGAAATTCAGCGGCTGCCATTACCGACAGTGGATTGGCGTTATAACTGTCATCGAACAACGTACATCCATTCGTGCCAGCCAAAGGCTGCAAACGCCCGGCAACCGGAACGACACTCTCCAAAGCTGACTTGATGTCTTCGCCATCAATATTGAGGGCCGTCGCAACGGCCGCTGCTGCGCAGGCATTAAGAACATTGTGAATCCCGGGAATCGGTAGCGACACGCGCAATGACGTGTTGGGCAGATGCAGATCGAACTGTGACCCGGTTGCGCTCGTTTCAATTGCGTCTGCACGAACATCTGCTGCTGCGGCAAATCCGAAGCTCAACGTGTCTATGTCTTCGACGAGTGACGCCCAATAATCGTAATAGTCAGCATCCGCATTGAGAACCGCGAAACTCGGTCGAGCATCAATCTGCAGAATCTCTCCCTTGGCACGCGCGACTCCGTCCATGGAACCGAAACCTTCGAGATGTGCTGCAGCTGCGTTTGTAATTACAACGACGTCAGGACTTGCCAGCGATGCGAGATAGGCGATTTCGCCCGCATGGCTAGCGCCCATCTCAAGTACGGCGTACTCATGCTCGTCGTCAATCCGAGCGAGCATTAGCGGCATGCCAATGTCGTTATTCAGGTTACCGTGTGGTGCCAACGTGGGTGCTTGCGAACCAAGGCATGCAGCAAGCAGTTCTTTCAGCGTTGTCTTGCCGTTACTGCCCGTAATTCCAACGACGCGGACGTTCTTGCTGTTGCGCCATGCTGCGCCGAAGCGGCCGAGTGCAAGTTTCGCGTCGTCGACCGT
>PVMK01124115.1_pt1 | contig 16158 bp, 15 predicted proteins | sample 1853481 | NCBI WGS metagenome assembly PVMK01 (sample SAMN08533507, study PRJNA380276) | Marine sediment metagenome, whole genome shotgun sequencing project.
CTCTTTCATCGCGCTGATCGCGGTCTCCGTGCTGGCGAACGCGGTGATCATGATGACGACAGATTCCGGAGATATTTCGTATGCGGCGTGGAGAAGATCGATCCCGGAGCGCTCGGGCATCTGGATGTCGCTGATCACGACATCGAAGTCGTCATTTTCAAGGTGCACCAGCGCAGTGTCGACATCGCCCGCAGTGACGACATCATAACCCTCGCTTCTGAAGAAGATCTCGAGGAACTCTTGCATGCTGCGTTCGTCGTCAACAACGAGAATGCGAGCTTTCGCGCTCAAGCGGATTCTCCCGTTAGAGGCAGTCGAATCCGCACGGTTGTACCCACTCCCAATTTGCTCTCCAACCGAATCGTCCCGCGATGGTTCTCGACAATTCGGTGAACTGTGGCCAGCCCGAGACCTGAGCCGTTTTGTTTTGTGGTGAAGAAAGGATCAAAGATTCGATCCAGCTTGTCCTGTGGAATCCCAGATCCGTCGTCCGCTATGGCGATCTCCAGCCAGCGAGCCTTTCCGTCCTCCCCCTCCCGGCCTCTTCGGTCCCTTGGAGAGCCCTCTTGAGAATCACGCTCGGTTAGCGTTCGCGCGCTGACCCGCAATCGCCCGCCGTCGGGCATCGCTTCCGCAGCGTTTAGAATGAGATTCCAGAGCACCTGCCGGAGCTGACCCGAATCCGCGAAGACCGTGAGACCGTCTTCCACCGCGAGGTCGATTTCAATCGCATCCGGCCGCGAAGCGTCAAACATCTTGAGGACGTCGGTGATGGCCTCTTCAAATTGGACGGTTTCTGGTTTGAGAGGCCCTGGGCGCGCATACCTCAAGAAGTCGGAAATCAGGTGATTGAGGCGATCCACCTCTCTCAGCGCGATTTTCATCAGATTCGCAGAATCGATGGACGCTTCTCGGCCGATCCTCTCCCCCTGCAGCATCTCGATCGATCCCGAGATCGCCGCGAGTGGATTTCGAATCTCGTGGGCAATACTGGCCGAAAGTTCGCCGATCGCCGCGAGGCGCTCAGATTGGCGAAGATTCGCCTCCATCTCCACCACATCCGTGACATCCTGGAAGATCACCACGTGGCCTTCGGTGCCTGCCTCTCCATCCCGCAACACATAGGTCCCGATCCCGAGATGACGGAGGGTCTGGTCATGGGCCCGGTAAGCCATTCGCGCGCGTGAACTGGAAATACCGGCCTCGCTGCCTTCGGAATCGGCGACCAGGTGCTCTCGAATTCCGGGTAAAACGGCTTCGACATCCAATCCGATGGTGTCGGCGCGATCTTGGTTGGTAATTCGCTCCGCCTCGGAGTTCAAAGACGTGATCCGCCCATCGAGGTCCGTGGTCAGCAATCCACTCTTCAGGCTCTCGACCGTGCGCTCGTGAAGGGTCTGAAGTCGGCTCAGGTCGCTTGTGCGCTGTTCGAGAGCCTCCCCCGCTCGACGCAGCTCCGTAGACAGCAGGCTCGCCAACCAAGCCACCAACACCACGCCACCTGCGTTGACCACCCACATGCCGAGCAACACGGGGGTAGGGTCCGGAGGCCCAATCGTGCTCAGGGGAAGCCATCCCCGCTGTCCAGACAGGAGTACAGCGCCATACGCGAGCGCACCGGCCACCGCACAAATCAATGCCCCCTTCCGCTCGAGCAGAATTGCGCCGTAGGCTCCGATGAGCACGTAGAGAAACGCGAACGGAGAATTCGACCCGCCGGATAGGTGAACCAGCGCGCTTACGATTACAATATCCGTGGCAATGTTGAGAACCGCGAAACGTTTGACGCGCCGGACGCGGCGCAAGATCAGCCCGTAGCCGATGGTCGCCACCAGGGCGAAGACCACCGTGCCGTAGAAGCCCCGCCATTCCGCAGGCGAGTAGATCAACCCCGCGGCCTCGAGGGCCAGCGCAACACCGAGGCTCAGCAGCGAGAGAGCGAGGCGCGCTCCCATGAGTGTGAGGAGCCTCTTCTCAAGTCCGCTGTCGGCGCTCAAGAGCCTTCTCCGCGGGTTGGGGTCGAACCCGGCTCCGTGATCAGTTGATGGTTTCCGCAATCTTGAAGATCGGCAGATACATGGCGACCAACATCGAGCCGACCGTGCCGCCCAATCCCACCATCATGATTGGCTCCAGCATCGCGGTGAGGGCGTCGACCGCAGCATCCACTTCGTCATCGTAGAAGTCCGCAACCTTCGACAGCATCGTCTCCATCGCGCCGGTTTCTTCGCCGACCGCGATCATCTGAACCACCATTCCTGGAAATACGCCCGATTCGCCCAGTGGCTCCGCAATCGTCCGCCCCTCCGAGATCCCCGTTCGAACCTTGTCCAGCGCTTCCTCTATGACCACGTTGCCGGCGGTTCTCGAGACGATATCCAGACCATCCAGGATCGGCACACCACTCGCGATCATCGTTCCAAGCGTGCGGGTAAAGCGTGCCACAGCGACCTTCCGGAGCAATGAACCGAAGATCGGAGCCTTCAAAAACATCGCATCGGTCGCCCGACGAAACTTGTACGAACGCTTGCGCGCCTGCAAAAATGCAATGACCGCAACGGTCACTACAATCAGAAAAATACCGATCCACTCTTGCATGAAGTTACTGATGGCAACGACGATCTTGGTCGGGCCCGGGAGTTCGCCACCAAAATCCGCGAACATCTTTTCGAAGGTCGGAATTACCTTTACAAGAAGCAAAACGACGACGCCGATCGCAACAACCATCACCGTAGTCGGATAGACCATCGCGCCCTTCACCTTCCGCGCGAGGGCATCTGCTTTTTCGAGGTAGACCGCCAACCGATTCAGGATCGTGTCGAGAATACCTCCTACTTCACCCGCAGCGACGAGGTTGCAAAACAGGGCGTCAAAGGGCTTCGGATGCTTGGCAAGCGCATCGGCAAAGGTCGAGCCCTGTTCAACGTCACTTCGCACTTCTTCTATGATCTTCTTGAAGGTCGGGTTGTCCTGTTGGTCACCGAGAATCTTCAAACACTGAACCAACGGCAGGCCCGCATCGATCATTGTCGCGAACTGTCGCGTAAAAATGACGAGATCCTTGGTTGTGATCGTCTGTTTGAGAAAACCGAGGTATTCCGAAATGTCCTTCGGCTTGGCCTTCACCTTGATCGGCGTAAGCATTTGCCCGCGAAGTTGGGCCATGACGGCTTCTTCGTCTGCCGCCTCCATGACGCCCGCCGTCACGGTTCCCTGTCGCGTCTTACCCTTCCAGGTATAGACCGGCATTGTCTTTCACCCCCTCCAGTGACCTTCGATCAGCTGCTTTCGCCTGATCGTCTTACCTGCTTGTTCGCTCCGCCCTGCGCGATGATGTTGCGAAGCTCATCGACATCCGGGCTTCTACCCATTGCATCTTCAAGGGAAACCATTCGCCGCTGACAGAGCGAAGCGAGTGATTGGTTCATCGTCTGCATTCCAAACTTTTCCTGTCCCACTTGCATCGATGAATAGATCTGATGAATCTTGTCCTCGCGGATCAAGTTCCGGATGGCCGCATTTGGAATCATGACCTCCAGCGCCATGGCTCGACCTGGGCCATTGGCTCTTGGCAACAGGGACTGGCAAAGAACGGCTTCGAGAACAAAAGAGAGCTGGGCGCGGATTTGCGCCTGCTGATACGGAGGAAACACATCGATGATTCGATTGATCGACTGTACGGCCGAGTTCGTGTGCAGCGTTCCGAAGGCCAGGTGACCGGTTTCTGCGACCGTCAACGCAGCCTCGATCGTCTCGAGGTCTCGCATCTCACCGATCATGACGACATCCGGGTCTTGGCGCAGGATGTACTTGAGCGCCATCTTGAAACTCTCGGTGTCGGCACCGACTTCTCGCTGATTGACGATGCACCCCTTGTGGGGATGCAGATACTCGATCGGGTCCTCAACGGTGACGATGTGCTCGTTGCGTTCCTGATTGATCTTGTTGATGATCGCGGCCAATGTGGTCGATTTCCCAGAACCGGTCGGGCCAGTTACGAGGACCAGGCCTCGAGGCTTCTCGCCGATTTCAGACACGATTTTCGGAAGACCGAGGTCATCGACGTTGGGGATTGTGTAGGGAATCGCCCGAAACGCTCCAGACACATTGCCGCGCTGAATGAAGACATTTCCGCGAAAGCGGGAAAGCTTCTGAACGCTGAACGAAAGATCGAGCTCGTTGTTTTCCTCGAATCGGTGCTTCTGAGCGTCGGTCAACACCGAATAGCAAAGCTGCTTGGTTTCCGGCGGAGAGAGAGGCGGCATTCGCAACGGATGCAACTTTCCGTCTATGCGCAGCTGCGGCGACGTGCCTGTCGTGATGTGCAGGTCACTCGCTCCCTTCTCGATCATCGCCTTCAGTAGTTGATGCATATTCGCCATGCGCGGACTCCTAGTGATCAGCTGCCGAAACGCGCAACACCTCGCTCAATGTCGTGACCCCCTCACCGAGCTTTTTGAGTGCGCTTTGTCGCAGGGATTGCATTCCAAGGCGGATTGCTTCCCGCTTGAGGTCGAGAGCAGACGCGCCATTGAGAACGAACTCTTTCAATTCTTCGTGCATCGGCATGACTTCGTAGACGGCCATCCGTCCCCTTGAATCCCGGTATCCGAGCAGTTTTTGCAGCCCCTGCCCTCTCACGGCAACCACGTCTGCTGCGGCGTCCTCCGACATCCCCGCTTCAATGAGAGCAGAGACCTCGATATCGGGGTCCTTCTCCTTGCAGTCCTCACAGATTCGACGCGCCAGGCGTTGGGCAACAATGCAGTTCACGGATGAGGCGACCAGAAATGGCTCGATGCCCATGTTGAGTAGCCGATTGATCGTTGAGGGCGCGTCGTTGGTGTGGAGCGTAGAGAGCACCATGTGCCCGGTGAGAGCGGCCTTCACCGCAATTTCCGCAGTTTCAAAGTCGCGAATCTCACCGACCATGATGATGTCGGGATCCTGTCGCAGGAACGCCCTCAAACCAGCTGCGAAATTCAAACCGATCTCATCGTGCATCTGGACCTGGTTGATTCCCGCGAGGTTGAACTCTACGGGATCTTCGGCGGTGGAAAGATTCTCCGACACCTGGTTGAGTTCCGAGAGCGCGGAGTACAACGTGGTGGTCTTACCCGACCCCGTGGGACCCGTCACCAGGACCATCCCATAGGGCTGATGGATCGCGTCTTGAAACACGTCGATCTGTGCTTGCTCGAATCCAAGCTTGGTCATGTCGAGTTGAAGGTTCGACTTATCGAGTAGCCGCAGGACGATTTTCTCGCCGAACAACGTTGGCAACACCGAAACGCGAAAGTCCATTTCCCGCCCGCGCCCCATTTTGAGCTTGATGCGGCCGTCTTGGGGGAGACGTCGCTCGGCAATGTCGAGCTCGGACATGATCTTGACGCGAGAGAGGATGGCGTTCTTCAGCTTGATCGGAGGCTTCATGACCTCATAGAGCACGCCGTCGATCCGGTATCGGACGCGAAAGCTCTTCTCGTACGGTTCGATGTGAATATCCGACGCCTGCTTCTTCACGGCGTCGGTCAGGACCAGATTGACGAGCTTGACGACCGGGGCATCTTCGGAGGCTTTTGCAAGCTCGTTGATATCGAGATCATCTTCATCTTGAATGAGGTCGATATCAGAGTCGTCGAAGTCGCCCATGACGTCTTCGAGTGACGTCGATTGGTCGTAGTATTTATCGATGGCGCGCCGGATGGCATCTTCGGCTGAAACAACTGCTTGAATGTTGTAACCCGTCAGAAACTTGATGTCGTCGAGCGCGAAGATGTTCGACGGATCCGATGTCGCGAGGATCAGCGTTGACCCGGCTCGGTTGACCGGAATCACGGTGTGCTTGGTTTGCGACTTCCTCGGGAACCAATCGAATGACAGCCGCGTCGATCTCGAATTCCTCCAGATCGATGGAGGGAACGCCGTACTGCTTTCGCGACGAATTCCGTGAGGTCATTCTCGTCCAGGTAGCCAAGTTGGGTAATCTGCGCGCCCAGGCGGGAGCCCTTCGTGCGAGCGTCATCCCGCGCCTGCCGCAGTTGATCAGCGGTGAGCAGGTTCTCCTTGACGAGAAGTTCCCCAATCTGATCGTTCACCGACCGCCTACCTCCTCAACCTGAACCGGCCGGCACCCACCTGCGAACGTGACCGCATCGCGGACCGCGCCAACCGGGGCACCGGAACGATCTTTGCCCCACGGCTTCGTACCGTGGGAAATCGTTGGGAACCCGCCGGGTTATCGGCGCTACGCAAGAGGAGCTTTACCGGACGTTGGCTCCGGGAGAGGGACTTTCAGACGCCTCGGCGGCCTGTTCGAGCTCCCCCCAGGAGGTGTGGCGAGAGCGCAGGACCGCCAATCCGAGCAGCGTGAGGGTGATCCAGAAGACGCCGTGGACCAGCGTCCCGAGCGCCACTGCGTCTTCCGGAGCCACCCCGAGGGGCTCCAGGGCGAGCCTGCAGGCCGCGTGATAGGTGCCGAAAAATCCCGGCGCAGACGGAATCGCGACCGCCATTCCTACGGCGGCCAGCGTGATCCAAGCCGCTACCAGCGTTTCGAAGGGCGAACCGAAATCCAGTCCGAGGGCCCAAAAACCCGCCAGCATCGGAATCGTCGAAGCGACAAACCAGACCACGATCGAATGAAAGGCGATCCAGAAGAGGTGGGCACCGCCCTTCAATGCGCCGAGGCCATCGCCAAATCGGCCGAGGACATCGATCACGTAGTTGCCAAAGCGCGCCGGAAACGGCCTGAGAAACCAGCTCGCGAGGCCGATGACGCGATGGGGCGCCACCCGCAGCACGACGAGTCCGATCAGCGGTGCTATGGCGACCGGAATCAGTGCAATCGCCACATGCGCGAGGACCCCATCCTCACCCACGCCCCTCAGCGAAATCGCAATGGCCGCAAGTACGATCACCATGATGGTGTCGATCACGCGCTCGAGAATGACGGTGCCAAAAAGCGCGGCTGGGGGCGCCCCAACCTCTCGGCTCAGATACCAAGGCCGGATCACCTCGCCCACTCTCAGCGGAAGGATATTGTTTGCCATGAATCCGATCACCGTGGCCCGAAACAACGGCCGGACACCGATCGGCTGGATGGGATTCGTGAGGTGGCGCCAGCGCATGGCCCGCAACTGAACGACTGCCAGATACGACGGCAGCGAAAGCCCCAAGAGCAGCAGCCAGTTCGCCTCGCGAACCGTCGCAACGACCAGCGAGAAGTCCACGTCCCGGATGACGAGCCAGATGAAGACGGCGGTAATCGCGAGGCCCAGCCAGACGCGGTAATCCCGAACGCGACTTCGGCGGCGCGAAGTCTCTCGGGGCGGCGATCGCTCGTCCGTACTCAGGGGAGATCCAGGATCTTGCGAGTCGCGTCGACATCGGAAGCAATTTGCTCCCGCAGGGCCTCGACGCCAGAAAATTGCCGCTCTTCGCGCAGGTGGGTCAGAAACGACATCTCGACGCGACGGTCGTATACATCTCCCTTGAAGTCGATCAAATGAGCCTCGGCGTGTATTCGACCATCTCCCTCGAACGTGGGTCGGGTACCTACGTTCATCACCGCTGGCAACTCGACGCCTCGTTCAGGAGATCCCTCATCGATGAAAGAGAAGCGCCCCGCGTAGACGCCGGCGGCCGGCAGGATTTCGTTGTCGGGATCGACATTGGCGGTCGGAAATCCCAACGTGCGACCTCTCTGATCGCCCTGGACGATACGACCACGGATACTGTAGGCACGACCCAGCATCCGGCCGGCTTCCTCGACGCGCGACTCCGTCAACAACTTGCGAATTCGCGTCGAATTCACGTCGCTCTCTCCGATCGTAACTTCCGGGATGATCGTCACCGAGAAACCCAGCTTCGGTCCGAGTTCCGTCAGGAGTCCCATCGACCCTTCGCGATCGTGACCAAAGTGAAAATCGTACCCCACATAGACTTCCACCGGCTGAATTCGCTCGAACAAGATCTCGCGAATGAACTTTTCCGCGGTAGTCGCTGCAAACTTTGCGTCGAAATCTTCCACGATCAGAACGTCGATGCCGGCTTGCTCGAGTAACTCGACTTTCTGCTCGTGGGTCGTGAGCAGACGAGGAGATTGATCAGGCCTCAATACCCGGATCGGATGAGGGTTGAAGGTGTAGACGATGGCAGTGCCTCCGCTGGCTCGGGCTCGCGCCACGACGGTGTCCATGATCGCGCGATGGCCAACATGCAGCCCATCGAAGTTGCCAATCGTGACGATGGGTTTTTGCAAAGGGCGGTCCAGTGAACCGCTACCCGCAAAGTACTCCAATGCTAGACTCCCGTCGTGCGCACCCTTTCGCGCCACTTTCTCGCTAGCTACCTGAAACTCTTCGCCGCAATCCTCTTCTCATCCACGATCGCGATTACAGTGATCGAGATGATGCTCAATTTCGAATCCGTCCTCGAATATCGCGACGGCAGAATGGGAATAGCGACGTATCTTCTCCTTCGCATCCCATCCTACTACTTCCGCGATCTCATGCCGATCGCATGCTTCGCAGCGGTCTTCTGCTGCATCGGTTTTCCAGCGCGCTCCCACCAGATTACCGCGATCAAAAGCGGTGGCATCTCGCCACCGAGAACCGTGATTCCGCTGCTCTGCGCGGCCGCCGTCCTTTCGGGTTTTACGCTTCTCCTCAACGAATCGGTGGTGCTCCAGGCTTCGCGGGCCTGGTCGAAAGAGCAACATCCGGGAGGAGAGATCACCTTCCGCCAGGGTTCGTTCTGGTATCACCGGGGGAATGCCATCTATAGCGTCCAAGAGACCGATCGAGAAGCTCGGGTTCTCCACGGGGTCAGTGTCTATGAACTCAGCCCACAAGGCCGGCTGCTGCAGATCGTACGCGCGGAACGAGTCGAGCTGGGAGACGATCGCCAGTGGCGCTTTCTCGACGCGACCTCTCGAACCTTCGATCCCAGGCGCCCATCAGAGCCGCCCCGAATCGAGCGGCTTTCCGAGTGGAATCGCGACGTCGCCGCGGAAAGCGACCTGGTGATGCTCGAGGCTAGCGCTCAAATGCTATCGCTTCCAAGCCTGGCAGCCTACATCGACACCCAAGTGCGAGCCGGGCGAAACGCCACTCGCTACCTGACGCTCTACCACACGCGGCTATCGGGGCCGCTCGCGGTGCTTCTGTTCGCACTTCTCGCGGTGCCCTTGGGATTTTCGGTGGGGCAGTCACGCAGCTTCGCGGCATCGACGCTCTCCGGGATCATCACCCTGGCAACCTACTTCACCGCGCGCACCGCAGCTGAGACACTCGCTGGCAGGGGTTTACCGTGGGCAGCTGCTAGTCCCTGGGTGATCCTTGCGGCCTTCACCTGCTACGGGGTGTGGCAGCTCCACCGAATTCCGCGCTGACGATTCAACGCCCATCGATCGCGGCACCGCTATCGCCGAAGAACTGGAAGAATTCCGAGTCCGGAGACAGAATCAGGGTGGTCCCCTCGCCGATCGTCTTGCGATAGGCCTCGAGACTGCGAACGAAGGCATAGAACTCCGGAGCCTTGCCGTAGGCGGCCGCGTAGATCCGCGTCGACTCGGCGTCGCCTTCTCCGCGCGTAACATGGGCTTTACCTCTCGCCTTCGCAACGATCACCTTTGCGTCGCGGTCCGCCGCAGCCCTGATTTTTCGGGCTTCCTCTTCTCCCTCAGCGCGGAATTTGCGTGCCAGTCGCTCGCGGTCCGCCTTCATCCGCGCGTGAACGTTCTTCTCGATCGCGTCTGGAAGTTCTGTCCGGTTGATTCGAACATCCTTGACCGAGACTCCGGTGTCCGAAAAAGAATCGGCCACTCTCGCGCGAATTCCCTCCATGATCTCACTACGCTGATCGGTGAGCACCTCCGCGAGCGTGTGGCGCGCAACGATTTCTCTCACTCCCGCGCGCACGACCCTGTCCATTTGCTTCTCGACCTGCTGCATCCCACGCGGGAACGACGAGATGAACAAGGTGAGATCGTCGATCTTCCACATCGCGTAGTTGTCGACCACGATGCGCTCTTGGTCCTTCGTCAGAATCACATCCTGTTCGGTGTTCAGATAGAGCAACCGCCGCTCGTAGGTCTTTACCTCGTCGAGCAAAGGCACCCGCAACGACCAGCCGGGCTCCGTCTCATTGATGACCTCGCCAAACCTGAGGATGATCTGCTGGGTTCCCTCCTTGGTGATCACCACCGGACCAATCCCCCGGCTTCCGGCGGCTACGAAACCCGTCACCAGCAACAACAAACCGAAGATGACGATCAAGAGCCGCTTCACGGTGTGCCTCGCGAAGCACCACCCAGCGGAAGATGTGGTAGAACGCTCGCCGCGCCCGGCTCGATGATGACCTTCTCCACGCCGGGGAGTACGGCTTCCATGGTTTCCAGATAGAGCCGCTTTCGGGTCACTTCAGGAGCCGCCTGATAGGCGGCCAGCAGGGAGTTGAAGCGTTCCGCTTCGCCGCGTGATTCCGCGATCTTCGCCTCGCGATAGGCATGGGCGGATTCCATCAGCTCGATCGCTTCGGCGCGGGCACCGGGAAGCACTTCGTTTTCGTAAGCCCTCGCCTTGTTGATGGTCAGGTTTGCGTCCTGAGCAGCCGCTTTCACGTCGTCAAACGCCGCACGCACTTCTTCCGGCGGCCGGACCTGTTGCAGCTCCACCTGCATGACCTCGATTCCCATTGCGTAGGAATCGACAATATCCTGCAACAACCGCTCGCTCTCGATCTCGACCTCACCACGCCGCTCGGTGAGAACACCATCGACCGTCATCCTGCCGACCACCTCGCGCACCGCAGCCTGAGCCGCGTCACGCAGGGTCGAGACAATTTCCGCGACGCCATAGCGGGATTCGAAAGCGTTGCTGATGCGGTATTGCATGACGAAACCAAGATCGACGATGCTGTTATCCCCGGTCTGCATGGCGGCTTCATGTTTGGCAGTTTTTTCCTGCGCCGCCGAATCATCGCCCCGAATACCAAATTCCAGACGCATGATTTCCGAATCATTGATGATCTCGTGGATCTCGAAGGGCACCGGCACGTGCCAGCGCAATCCATCCCGCGACTCGGTTCGATCGTAGGCGCCCAGTCGCAGGATGATCGCCGCTTGACCGGGCTTGAGCTGATAGAATCCGAGATATTCGGCGCCCGAAAAACCGGTATACGCCCACCCTGCGCTGGCGGCGAGCAGCACCAACACCAGTACGGTGCTGGTCAGAAATCGGCGAACAGAGCGATTGACCCTCGCAGCGACCGAGGGCTCTTCGTCGTCTCGAGCCATCAATTACTCTCCGCCGCTGTCTTTCGGAGAACTCGGTGGATTCGACGCCAGGTTTTCGTAGAACGGGCGCAGGATGTCGATCGGAATCGGGAAGATCGTCGTCGAGTTGTTTTCGGTCGCGATCTCAGCCAGCGTCTGGAGATAGCGAAGCTGAAGCGCTGCGGGCTCTCTGCTGATCACGTGCGCCGCGTTCGCGAGTTGCTCAGCGGCCTGGAATTCGCCCTCGGCGTGAATCACCTTGGCGCGCTTCTCGCGCTCGGCTTCCGCTTGCTTGGCCATCGCGCGCTGCATGTCCGGCGGAAGGTCGATCTGCTTGACCTCTACCGCGCGAACCTTCACCCCCCAGGGTTCGGTCTGCAGGTCGATGATCTCCTGGAGTTTCTGATTGACGTCATCGCGCTCCGCGAGAAGCTCGTCAAGTTGGTGCTGGCCGCAGACACTACGAAGCGTCGTTTGTGCAAGTTGCGACGTCCCGTAGAGGTAGTTCTCGACCTGGATTACGCATTTTTCCGGGTGAAGCACGCGGAAATAGAGCACCGCGTTGACCTTCACGGAGACGTTGTCCCGCGTGATGACCTCCTGAGAAGGAACGTCCATGACGATTTCTCTGAGGCTAATCTTTACCATGCGGTCGACGCCCGGGATGATCCACTTGAAACCCGCGGTCTTGACGCCGACGTATCGCCCCAGTCGAAAGATCACCCCGCGCTCGTACTCGGTGATGATCCGAATGCCAAAGACGAAAAGCGCCGCAACCATCCCAATGACGATCAGCAGTCCCAGACCCATCAAACCCCTCCCTCTAGTTTTCCATCGACTCGATCAGTCGATTCTTTGCCATCGACTCGATCACCCGCCATCTGCCAACATCTCGATCAGCTAGTTTCATCCGGATTGGCTCTAGAACGCGAAGCCGCGCGGCGCACGAGAAGACTCATCCCTTCGACCGCGGTCACCTCCACGGGTTCTCCGCTCGCGATCTCCTGATCGCCTCTTGCAGTCCAGTATTCACCCCGAATGAAGACTTTCCCTTCCGGTGTGAGGGGTGTTCGCGCCTCGCCGATCAGGCCCAGGAGTTCATCCACACCCGCGGTCTGGGATCGAAAAATACTTCGAGTCACAAGGAGTACCACCGCCCCTCCGACGATTGCAAAACCCGTCACGAGCGGCACCAGTACCTCCCAAAAAGATACGGTGAGGTCGCTCACCTCCGGCATGTCGAAAATCATCGTTCCCCCAACGAGAACACAGATGATGCCCAGCGTAAATAGCACCCCAAATGACGTAACGAAGATTTCCAGTACGAGTAGAGCCATCCCCACGAGCATGATGAGCAACCCGATCCAGGAAAACGGCAGGATCTGGAACGCAAAGCCGGCGAGCACCAGACAAAACGCCCCGAGTATTCCTGGCACCAACATGCCGGGCTGTTGAAATTCGACGTAGAGGCCCAGCATCCCGGCCATCACCAGCAACATTGCGATGTCCGGACTGGCGAGGAAGTTGAAGAACTTCGTCATCCCCGTCATCTCGATGACCCGAACCTCCGCGCCATCAAGATCGAGGGTGACCAACTCCCCTTCCACCTCGACCTCCATCCCGTTGATCTGCACCAGGAGGTCGGCCCGGTCCTCCGCCACCAGGTCGATCACCCCGAGTTTCAGTGCTTCGTCCTGCGCGATCGCTTCGGCTTCTCGAACCGCACTGAGCGCCCACTCGACGTTGCGTTTTCGCTCGTTGGCGATCGACTCCATGAACGCCATGGTCATCTTCTCGGCCTTCTCCATCGACACGTCGGAGCGTTCGTCGTCCTCTTCTCGTGTGCCTCCCCCGCCCGATGCGCTGATCGGAGACGCCGCTCCAATGCTGGTACCCGGTGCCATCGCGGCAATGTGGCCAGCCAACGTGATGAACGTCCCGGCCGAGGCCGCCCAGGCTCCCTTCGGCGAAACGAATACGATCACCGGGACTTTGGCATTGAGCATCGCCTGAATGATGTCCTTCGTAGAACTGAGCAGGCCGCCCGGCGTATCGAGTTCGATGAGCAGCGCTTCGGCTCCGTCGGATTCGCTCTGCCGAATCGCGCCCTGGAGGTAGTCGGAAGACGCCGGGTTGATCGAGCCGTCGATCGTAATGACGTTGATGTGGCTCGCCGCCGCGCCGCCCGCAAACAGTGCGAGCAGCCCCAACGAGGCCGCCGCGGCCCGCAACGAGGAGACCCACCCGCGCAGCGTCATTCGTTTCCGCCTCTCGACTTCGCAACCCGGTCGAGCAGCTGCGAGGCCACGTCTCTTTTAGGCAGAGTCGGCAGCTCTTCGATCTGGCCGTCGGGCCAGACGAAGACCACGGCATTGTCGTCGGTGTCGAAGCCCGTAGCCTCACCGCTGATGTTGTTTGCGACCAGGAGATCGCAGCCCTTGCGGGCGATCTTCCGGCGCGCCGAGTCCACCAGATCGTGGCTCTCCGCCGCAAATCCGATCACGACGCGATCGCCCTTTCTCTGACACAGCTCCGCGAGAATGTCCGGGTTGCGGGTCAATTCGAGCGTCAAACCCGCGTCATCGGCGAGGTCTTCTTTTTTAATCTTCAGCTCGCTGCGCTGGGCGGCGCGAAAGTCAGCAACTGCCGCAGCCATGACGGTGATGGTTGCGCTGTCAAATTCGGCAAACATCGCATCGCGCAGTTCGAGAGCGGTTACAACGTCGATCCGGCGAACTCCTGGTGGCGTGACGAGTGACGTGGGGCCCGTTACCAGGACGACGGAAGCGCCGCGGCGCGCTGCCTCCGCTGCAACCGCATAACCCATCTTGCCCGACGACCGATTGCCCAGATACCGAACGGTGTCTATAGGTTCGCGCGTGCCACCGGCACTGACCAGAACCACCTCGCCTTCGAGGTCGCGGGATCCGAGCAACAACTCGGCCTCCGCAGCAACCGCTTCGGGCTGCGACATCCGCCCCGCGCCCTCCCAACCACATGCGAGTTCTCCGACTTCGGGGCCGATCGTGCGAATACCGCGTTGCCGGAGGATCTCCATGTTGCTGCGGGTGGCCGGGTGCTCCCACATGTTCACATTCATCGCGGGCGCTACGAGAATCGGCGCTCGCGTTGCGAGCAGCACCGCAGACACGAGATCATCCGCGAGTCCGCAGCTCAGCTTTGCGAGCGTGTTGGCGGTCGCTGGCGCCAGAATCACGAGCTCTGCCCAGTCCGCCAGAGAAATGTGGTCAATCTCTCCCTCCTGCGCGGCGTCGAACAGGTCCGTCCGCACCGAGTGGCCGGTGAGCGTCTGGAGAACCAGTGGAGCGACGAACTCCCGAGCTGCCGGTGTCATCGCACAGCGGACGGAAGCGCCCGCCCGGCGCAGGATCCGGATTAACTCCGGTACCTTGTACGCCGCGATACCACCAGTGACTGCGACCAGGATGCGCCGCTGTTCCATGGGCAAGGCCTTGGGATTTTCCTTTGTTGGATGCGAGGTTAACGGAACCCAGCCAAAGGAACAACGAACCGGGAGGGGGGCTTGGATCCGTGTCGGATGACGGATTCAACCAGAAGTCGCCTGCCCTAGCTTCTCGTGAAGCTTCTTGGCGACGACCGCAGGAACGAACGCGTCCACGGCCGGCCGAGCCGGACGAGTTCTTTGAGCCGAGAGGAACTGACGTAGAGGTATTTCTGGCTGGCCATCATGAATATGGTCTCGATTTCGGGATCGAGATGTTTGTTCATCAACGCCATCTCGAATTCGTACTCGAAGTCCGACATCGCCCTGAGGCCGCGGATGATGACCGTGGCTCCGATTTCCATCGCGAAGTCGACCGTCAAGGTATCAAAGGCGGTTACGTCGATTCTCGGTTCATCGCCGAACACGGATCGGAGCATCGCGAGTCGCTCGTCTTTGGTGAAGGTGTCTTCCTTCTCGATATTGAAGGCCACGGCGAGGACGAGTCGATCGAAGATTCCGAGCGCCCGCTCCACCACGTCCAAATGGCCGTTGGTGAGCGGGTCGAAGCTGGCGGGAAATAGGGCAACCCTTTCTCGACTCTCTCGATTGTCCATACGACCTTCCTGCCCTATTCGGCCTGCCCGGTAACGAACCGAGCCACGACCGTGTCGCCGTAGCGCCGCTCATCGACTGCAGACAGTCCTTCCACCTGCGGCGAAGGATGACGCCTGTCGCGCTCGAGCACCACCATAGCGCCCGGAGCCAGAACCGCGGCACCAACCAGGGCCTCGAAGGCCCGCGGCGGTTCTTCGGAGGCGTAGGGTGGATCGATCAGCACGAGGTCGAAGCACTCCTTCGCCGCCCGAGGCGACGCACGACCGCCGGCACATCTCCGGGAGCGACCGACGCGATCGGATCAATTTCGAGCGCTGCCAGATTCGCCCGCAACACCACCAAGGTCCGAGCCTCCCTCTCCACGAACGTCGCTTCCACCGCGCCGCGAGAGATCGCCTCGATTCCGAGCGCACCGCTCCCCGCGTAGAGGTCGAGCACGCGCACGCCTTCCAGATTTCCGAGGCGGCCGAAGAGGGCCTCGCGAACCCGGGCGGATGTCGGTCGAACCCCGCCCTGCGGAGCCCGAAAGCGTCGGCCCGACAAACGCCCTCCGACTACCCGAAGACGATGATCCGCGCCGCGCAAGCCAGGGTCTCGATCAACAAATGAATCGGCCAACACACAGAATTGACTCGAGGTTAGGGGAAACACCGATAACGGTCCCGCACCACGGGGTGAACCTAGGTAAAACCACTAGCATTGGTTTCCTTTTCCACGCACTCGCGATGATCCGCGAACGAAGGTACGAATCATTTTACCCGACGACCTCGTCAACCAGCCGTGTTGCTCGAATTTCAAT
>PVMK01137806.1_pt1 | contig 16158 bp, 15 predicted proteins | sample 1853481 | NCBI WGS metagenome assembly PVMK01 (sample SAMN08533507, study PRJNA380276) | Marine sediment metagenome, whole genome shotgun sequencing project.
CACCCTCGACCTCGCCATCTATGTGGAGGAGGAGGCCAAGGAGCGCTACGAGGACTTCGCCCAGCAAATGGAGGCTCACCACACACCTGAGGTGGCGGAGTTCTTCCGCTTCATGGCCGCCAACGAGGCCAAGCACGCCGAAAAGCTGAGCATAAAACGCACAAGCCTTTTTGGCGACGAGGCCCGCACCGCCGACACCTCAATTCTGTTCGACATCGAGGCACCCGAGTTCGACGCCGCCCGAGCCTTCATGTCGATTCGCGCGGCCCTCGATGTCGCCTTGGAGTCCGAGGTCAAGGCATACGACTTCTACCACAATGCCCTGCCCGAGATTTCCGACCCGGAGGTCAAAGAGCTGTTTGTCTACCTCCGCGAGGAAGAGGCGCGGCACCAGGAGCTGATCAAGGAGACCAGGGCGAAGGTTCCCAAGGATGACGGTTTCGACCCCGACGATTTCGTCGACGGCCCGGCCGCCCAGTAATCGACCAGCGCTCCCGAGAAACTGGCTGAACCCAAAGCCTCTGACGCTCCATCTATGGATATATCGTCCGTGGGCGCTCGACCGCATGCCAATCCCTAAGACCCGCGCTTGTGAGGAACTCCGAGTTCCTCACAAGCGCGGGTTTACACTGGAAGTGATGCGTTACGCCTCCGAACCCACCGCAGTCTCGAACTCACCGCCGGCTGGCGTACTACTCACAAACCTCGGCTCGCCGGCCGCACCATCTCCCCGCGCCGCTCGCGCCTACCTTCGGCAGTTTCTCTCCGATCCGCGGGTCGTGGAGCTGCCCCGGCTTCGGTGGTGGCTGCTCCGCAACCTCGTGATCCTGCCCTTCAGGCCGATCCGCACCGCGCGGGCCTATCGGAAGATTTGGGCCGACAACGGCTCGCCCCTCGTCGCCACCGGTCGCCATCAGGCCTCGGACCTCGAGTGGGAGCTCGGCAAGCGCATCGACCGGCCGATTCCGGTTTTCTGCGGAATGCGCTACGGGAAGCCGTCTCTCGCCGCCGCCCTCGGGGTCTTGAGACAACGCGGATGCCGCAGGATCCTGGTGTTGCCGCTGTACCCGCAGTACTCGGCGACAACCACCGCCTCCACGTTCGACAAGGTGTTTCGCGAACTCTCGACCTGGCGCCGGGTTCCCGAGATCCGAACCGTTGCCGGATACCATGATCACCCGGGATACATTGGCGCTCTGGCCTCCAGCATTCACAGTTCGTGGAGCGACGGAGGCAAGCCGATGAAGCTGCTCTTGAGCTTTCACGGCCTTCCCGAGCGCTACACGAAAGCCGGCGATCCGTACGAGGACCAGTGCCGAGCCACAGCAACCCTCCTCAAAGAGCGGCTCGAATACGATTCGAAATATGTGTTCACCTCGTTCCAGTCTCGCTTCGGACGTGAAAAGTGGATCGGCCCCAACACCGCCGATCTCCTCAAGGAGTGGGGCCGCCAAGGACTCAAAAACCTGGACGTCGTCTGCCCGGGATTCTCCGCGGACTGCCTCGAGACCCTGGAGGAGATCGACGTTGCCGGACGCAAGATCTTCACCACGGCCGGCGGCCATCGTTTCCGGTACGTTCCGGCTCTCAACCGCCGTCCGGAACACACCACAGCGCTCGCCGAAATCGTGATCGAGAATCTCGGTGGCTGGATCGTTTAGGTTAGTTGAGAGTTAAGAGTTGAGAGTTGAGAGTTAAGAGTTTAGGGCAAAGGGAGGGTGGCTGGGAGGCCTTAACTCTCAACTCTAAACTCTTAACTCTTAACTCGGGCATGGAAGCTTTGCCCCATATCCCCTGTTGTTCCTGACACCATGAAGATCATCATCTCCGGCGCCGGCGGGCTCATCGGATCCGCGATGACGCCCTTTCTCGAGGCAGCGGGCCACGAGGTGGTGCGGCTGGTTCGTCCACCGCAGGAGGCGGGTCCCTCAGAAGAGATCTGGGACCCCGCCTCCGGCCGGCTCGATCCGGCGGTCATCGACGGCGCCGACGCCGTGATCAACCTCAACGGCCGTTCGATCGCAGAGGGACGGTGGAGCACGGCGGTCAAGGACGATCTGCGCACCAGCCGGCTGGATGCCACCAACACCGTCGTCGAGGCGATATCCCGTGCCAACGAGCCCCCGCGAGTCCTGATCAACGCCTCGGCGGTGGGCTACTACGGTGACCGCGGCGATCAGGTCATCGACGAGGGGTCGTCACAGGGGGAAGGCTTTCTCGCCGAGCTCGCGCGCGACTGGGAGGCCGCCGCCCTCCCGGCCGGCTCGGACCGCACGCGGGTCGTGCTGCTACGTCTGGGGATGGTGGTGGCGCGGGGCGGCGCACTCGGCCGGATGCTGACACCGTTCAAACTGGGTCTCGGCGGGCCCATCGGATCCGGTCGTCAATATTGGCCGTGGATCGGCATCGACGACGTTGCCGGGGTCACGAAGCTGGTGCTCGAACATGATGAAATCATGGGGCCTGTGAACGTAGTGGCGTCGCAGGAGCTGCGCTGCTCGGAGTTTGCGCAGACTCTTGGGCGGGTGCTCCACCGACCGGCTTTCATGTCGATGCCGGCATTTGCCGCCCGCTTCGCTCTCGGTGAGATGGCCGAAGGCCTGCTGCTCGCCTCGGCGCGGGTCCAACCCAAGGTGCTCGAGAACGCCGGCTACGAATATCGCACCCCTTCGTTGGACAAAGCCATTCGGGCGGCGCTCGACGAAACGTTGTAACGTTTCAACGTTTAACGTTCAAACGTTGAGGTGGAATCGAAACGGCCAAGACCGAAAATTAGGTAGGATATCGACATGCGCACTGTGGAATCAATTCTCGACCTGATCGGCAAGACCCCCCTCCTTCGTCTCAAGGAGCTCGAGGACCCGGACGGAGGTGAGATCTGGGGCAAGCTCGAGAGCCTCAACCCGGGCTTCAAGGACATCTATGATCGCTTCCTGGAGGAGTCGTGAAGATAGCCACCAGCTGTGTCCACGCCGGACACGAGCCCGATGAAGCCACCGGCGCCGTCACCGTCCCGATCTACGCGACCTCGACCTACGCCTACCGGCGATTCGGCGAGCACCGCGGGTGGGAGTACTCGCGCACCGGCAACCCCACCAGATCGGCCCTCGAACGGGCGATGGCCGAGCTCGAGGGCGGCGCCGACGGCATCGCCTTCGCCTCAGGTCTCGCGGCGATCGACGCGATCACCGATCTGCTCGAACCGGGTGACCACATCGTTGCCGCCGATAATCTCTACGGCGGAACATACCGCCTCTTCACCACTATCACCGAGCGCCACGGGATCGACGTCATCTTTGTCAACGCGGCGGAAACCGCGGCCTTCGCCGACGCCTGTACCGATCGCACTCGGGTGATTTTCGTGGAAACCCCGACCAACCCGATGATGCAGCTCGCCGACCTCGCCGCCGTGGCGGCTGTTGCCCGCAAGCGCAACGCGCTCATGGTGGTCGACAACACATTCTTGACACCGGTGCTGCAGCGTCCGATCGACCTCGGCGCCGACCTCGTCGTCCACTCCACCACCAAGTATCTCAACGGACACTCGGACGGGGTCGGCGGCGTGATCGTCGCCCGTGATGCCGAGCTCGCAGAGCAGCTCCACACGGTGCAGAACAACGTCGGCGCCATCATGGGCCCGTTCGATGCCTACCTCGTGCTGCGCGGGACTCAAGACCCTGGCCGTACGCATGGCGGTCCACGAGGCCAACGGCCGCCGCCTCGCCGGCTTCCTTGCGGCCCGAAAGGACATCGGACCGGTCTACTACCCCGGTCTCGCCGGCCACCCGCAGCACCGGCTCGCGCGAACCCAGCAAACTGGTTTCGGCGGCATGATCTCCTTCGACCTCGGCTCGCTCGAAAAGGCGCGAGCCTTTTGCAACGCGGTCGAGATCTTCACCCTCGCCGAGTCTCTCGGCGGGGTCGAGTCGCTCCTCTGCCACCCGGCCACCATGACCCACGCCGCGGTGCCCGCCGAAGAGCGGGAGCGCCTCGGCATCGGCGACGGGCTGGTGAGGCTGTCGGTCGGCATCGAGGACGGCGCGGATCTCGAAGCTGACGTCGCTCTAGGTCTCGACACTGCCGCAGGCGTCTGATGCCGGAGGCCAGATACCAGATACCAGATTGCGGACAGAGAACCCGCGAATCCGGGCGGATTGGCGAATCTGGTATCTGGAATCCGGGATCTGGGATCTGAGCGGGCGACCTAGCCCGCCAGGGCTTCGACGGGAGTCAGACGTGCCGCACGAAGCGACGGATAGATCCCGGCGATGAGCCCGAGACTGATCGCGAAGACCACCGCCGGCATGACGGCAAACCCTGAGATCGGTAGACCGGCCTCGAAGAAGCCCCCGAGGGCCGCGCAGAGGACAACCGCGAGGAGAAACCCCATGAACGCGCCGACCGCCGACAGGAAGACCGCCTCGATCATAAACTGAACGAGGATGTCGCGGTCCTCGGCGCCGATGGATTTTCTCAGACCGATCTCAAACAACCGCTCGGCAAGTGAGATTTGGAGCACCGAGAAGATCCCGACGCCGCCGACAACCAACGAAATCGCGGAGATGGAGAAGAGGACGATCGTCCACGCTCCGAGCTGCTCGTCAATCTGTTCCTCAGCCTCGAGGATCTCCTGGGCGACGTTCTCCACCTCGAAGTCCTCGACCCTGTTGTGCTGCCGCCAGAGCCGGTTCTTGAGATGGGCAAAGAGCTGGGAGAGGTTGTCGGTGTCGGCGGCTTTCACCATCAACAAGGGGACGCGCTCGCCGCCGCCGAAGAGCCCCTGCATGGTGGTCAAGGGGATGGTAGCGCCCTCCATCTCGCGCCGGCTCCAACCGTCGTTGATCATCTCGTTGCCGACCCGCTCACCGACGCCGACGACCTCGAAGCGGTGGTGGCCGATCCGCACCCACTGTCCGACGGCATCGCGGCCGTCAAAGAGCTCCTCAGCTAGAAAATGACCGATGACGACGACTCGGCGCCTCCGTTTCACGTCGAGGTCGGAGATGTAGCGGCCGCTCTCGACCTTTCGGTCGAAGACCACCGCGTACTTGCTCGTCGTACCGGTTATCCGCACCGATTGACTGGCATCGCCCCACGCCACCACCTGCTGTGAAAATGATACCGGTGCGGCCGATGAAATCTGTTCGCTCGACTCGACTAACCCGGCCGCATCCTCGCGCCGCAGACCTTCCGACAAATGGGCTCGCTTCACGTCGAGGTTCGAGGTCGGCGTTTCGGTGCTCACGAAGAGCACGCCGCGCAGTCCGAGAGAATCGATACCGTTCCAGAGTTCCACCTTGACCGCCTCGATGAGGGTCACCATGAACACCACCGCAAAGGTGCCGAGAACAACGCCGACCAGGGTCAGGGAGGATCGCAGCTTGTGCGACCAGACCTCAGCAAATGTCGTGCGCAGGGCTTCTCCGATGACCATGTATCCCTCACTCGTATCTCAAGGCGACCACGGGGTCCAGCCGACCGGCCTTGACCGCCGGATACATCCCGAAAACGAATCCCACCAGGGACGCCGCGAGCAACGCCACCGTTACCATCAACGGGGTGACGACCATTTCCATTTGCATGACGTTCATGATCCCCCACGTGCCCACGATGCCCAGGGCGAGACCAACCCCCCCGCCACAGACCGTGACCACCATGGTCTCGATCAGAAACTGGGCGAATATCTGCCAACCGGTGGCGCCGAGGGCCTTTCTGACCCCAACCTCGCGCATTCTTTCGGTAAACGAGGCGAGCATGATATTGGCGACGACGATGCCGCCCACGAGCAGCGAGATGATGCCGCAGGCGAGGAAGGTGAGGTTGTAGATCATACCCTCCTGGTTGCCCTGATCGATGCGCTCCTTGCGGTCCCAGACCCCGAAGTCCTCGATGCCGTGGCGCGAACGCAGGAGCAGCTCGAGCGTCTTTCTCGCCTCTTCGTGCTCTTCGGGTGAGCTCAGACGCAGGTTGAGCTCGTCGATGCGTTCGGCGCCGGCTTCCTGGTGACGCTTCATGTACGAGGTAATGGGGACCACGACCAGGCGGTTGAGCCACTCATGGGCGTTGTAATCATCGCTTCGCTGCCAAAAAAACACCATCTCCTTGGTGACGCCGACCACCGTGTAGGCCTTGCCGTCGATGTTCAGGAGCTTGCCGACTGGATCTGCGGTGCCGAAGAGCTCCCGCGCTCGGGTCGATCCGAGAACGACCACTGCGGCTGCGGTCTCCATGTCGTGTGCGGTGATGTAGCGCCCACTGCCCATCGTGAGCTCGCGCATCTGCATGAACTCGGGCTCGATGGCGGTGATCCGGAATCTTTCCTCGGTCGCGCCCGCACGCACGCGGTGGCTGCGGGCGATCTCCGCCACCACAAGGTCGAAGCCGTCGATCGTGTCCCTGACGGCGGCCGCGTCGGAGAGCTTGAGTCCCGTCTTCGCCCGCTGGCGGGCGGTCATCTCGAGCTCGCCCGGCGGCTGATTGTAGACGCCCATGAGGAGGGTGCCGCCCGATTCGCGGAAGTACTGGTCCCTCCGCGCGTCCATGCTGGAGGTCATGCCCAAGGGTGGCCACAACCGAGGCCACGCCGAGGATCACCCCCAGGGTCTGCAGCAGCGTCCGCCCGAGGTGCTCGCGGATCTCGACCAAGCCCTCGCGGAGGAACTGGGTCGGATTCACGCCGCTGCCCGCTGCCCGTTTGGCAGGATCAGACCATCGACGAGGCGAATCGTCTCGCGGGCGCGAGCCGCGATGTTCGGATCATGGGTGACCATGATCAGAGTCTGGCCGCCGGCCCTCAGCTCGTCGAAGAGCTCGAGGATCTCGATCCCGGTCTGCTGGTCGAGGTTGCCGGTGGGCTCGTCGGCCATGATCACCGACGGTCTGCCGACAATGGCCCGGGCGATGGCGCCGCGCTGGCGCTGCCCACCGGAAAGCTCGTTCGGGCGATGGCGGGCGCGGTCGGCGAGACCCGACCTTGGCGAGTGCCTCGTACGCCAGCCGGCGCCGGTCCTTGCGACCCATGCCGCCGTAGAGCAGCGGCAGCTCGACGTTGCGCAACAGGCTCGCCTTGGGCAGCAGGTTGAAGTTCTGGAAGATGAAGCCGATCTTCTTGTTTCGGAGATGGGCGAGCCGGCGTCTCGAAAACGTCGATACCTCCTCACCGTCAAGCAGATATGAGCCCGATGTCGGCGAGTCGAGGAGACCCAGGATGTGCATGAGGGTGGACTTGCCGGAGCCCGACGGCCCATGACGGCAAGGTAGTCGCCGACGCCGACCTCGAGGTTGACGCCGCGCAGGGCCTCTACCGAGAGATCACCCTCACCGTAGACCTTGGTGATGCCCTCGAGCTTCATCAGCGTCTGCATCAGGACCTCTCCTCCTGCGGCTTCGACGGATCGGCAAGGGCCACCTCTTCGTCCTCCTCGAGGCCCTCGACGATTTCGACCTCGGTGGTTGACGCAATTCCCGTCACAACCTTGCGCTCCTCGAACCAGCGCCGCCACTCCTGGCGGGGGTCGTCACGCCACTTCTCTTCGTCACTCTTCAGCTCCTCGCCTTCAGAGTCCTCCTCGCCCTCGTCATCGTCCTCGGTTTCGGGCGATTTTCTTTGGTAGGGGCGTCTCGCGTTGGATGTAGACCATTTCTTCCTCGCCGCGTACAAACACGGACTCGATGGGCACAGTCAACACCTGTTCGCGGATCTCGCCGCGAATTTCGATGTTGGCGGTCATCCCGGTGCGGAGCTCGCGGCCGAGCTCTTTAAGGGCGATCTCGACATCGAAGACCTTGACCTGGTTGTCGAGCCGCGCGGCCGGCGCGATGCGATTGATCGTGCCCATGAAGAGAACCCGCGGATAGGCGTCGAGGGTGATCCGGGTCTCCTGACCGAGGTGGATCTTGCCGATATCGACCTCGTTGATGCCGGCTTTGACCTGCATCGTGCTGAGGTCGGCGACGGTGGAGATCACCGTGCCGGCGTTGAACGAACCGCTGCCGGTAACCGTCTCACCGAGCTCCACCGGCCGTTCGATGATCACCCCGTCCATCGGCGAGACGATGTTGACGACCTGGCGGGGATTGTCACCCACCGGGATGCCGGAGGCCTCGACCAGCCCGATCTTGTCACGCGCCTCGTTGCTCGCCTGCTGGGCCTGGCGGTAGCGGGTCTCCGCCTCGCGGTTGACCTCGACCGAGATGAGGCCGTTTTCGAAGAGCTTGCGCTTGGCATCGTAGTCCTGCTTGGCGTCCTCGAGGTCGATCGACGCGGCCTGGACCTGGTTGCGCACCGCAGCAGATTCTGGGCCTGATTGATGTCGGGCTCGATGCGGGCGATGAGCTGCCCCTTGCTGACGACATCACCGGCGCGCACCGGCAGGTCGACCACCCTCCCCGAGAGGTTGGACTTGATCTCCACCTTGACCTCGGGCTCTACGGTGCCAACCTCGCGCACCACGACCTGGACATCCTCGATGCTCGCCGCCAGGGTCGGGTATATCAGGACCCTTCTCGTCCTCGCCATTTCCATTGCCTTTGGTTCGTGCTGCGTACGCCACAGCCGCGGCTGCGATCACAACCACGGCGATGAGAATCAACCAACGTTTTCTTTTGGGGGGCCATGAACTCCTCCTCATCCACCATCAACGACTCGACTCGCTCTTAATTACGTCGTGGAGACTCAAAATGTTCACGGTTTTCAAATTGAGGAAAAATGAGCGCGTTCACCGGAGGTGCCTGGCATCCCGATATGACGTTGTCCTCAACGTCATGTCGGCGTGCCTGGCATCCTCCCGCGGCAGCGCCTCCCCGGAGCACAAGCACGGAGACGGGATATGGCCTGTGTAGAATGGCGGTCTGACCGGTGAAGGAGGCTGCGATGCGCGAGATGCTGAGCGCTGAAAATATCGACTACATGGAGCGGGCGCGCGAGGTGGCCGAGGAGTACGTGCGGCCACGGGCGGCCGAGCTCGACCGCACCGGAGAGTACGGCTGGGACATCCTCGAGGCGCTGAAATCGGCCGAGCTCACCGGGGTGTGGATCCCGAAGGAGTACGGCGGCAAGGGCGGCGGCGTGGTCGACCTGTGCTTGATCGTCGAGCAGATCTCACGGGCCTGCGGCGGCGTCGGCGTGTCCTACGCCGTCAACGCCCTCGGCTCGTTTCCGATCATCATCGGCGGCACCGACGAGCAGAAGGAGAAGTACCTGCCTCCGATAGCAGCCGGAGAATCCCTGATCGCGTTCGGTCTGTCCGAGAAGGCCTCCGGGCTCCGATGCCGGCAGCCTGCGCACGACCGCCGTTCAGGGACGGTGACCACTGGGTCCTGAACGGCCACAAGAAGTGGACTACCAACGGCGGCGTGGCCTCGGTCTTCACCATCTACGCCCTCACCGACCCGGACAGGGGGATGCGCGGCATCTCGGCCTTCATCGTCGAAAAGGACACCCCCGGCTTCACGGTCGGCAAACGCGAGGACACAATGGGCATCCGCACCGCATCGGTCAACGAGCTCGACTTCGTCGACTGCCGGGTGCCCGCCTCACAGCTCCTCGGCGACCGCGAGGGCGGCGGTTTCAGAAACGCCATGATGACCCTCGACCGCGCCCGCCCCGGGGTGGCCGCGCAGGCCCTCGGTCTCGCCCAGGGCGCCTTCGAATGGGCGCTGCGCTACACCTCGGAACGGCGTCAGTTCGGCCAGACCGTGATGTCGCACCAGGCGGTCCAGTTCATGCTCGCCGACATGGCAACCCAGATCGAGGCGGCACGGCAACTGGTCTATGCGTCGGCCCGGTTGATCGATTCCGGGCGCCAAAAACGTCAACAAGATGGCGGCCATGGGCAAGGTCTTCGCCACCGACACCGCGATGAAGGTGACTACAGACGCGGTCCAGCTCTTCGGCGGTTACGGATACTGCAAGGACTACCCGATCGAGAAGTACATGCGCGACGCCAAGATCACCCAGATCTACGAGGGCACCAACCAGGTCCAGCGCCTTGTCATCGGCCGTGCCCTGACGCGGGAGCTCAAGGAGCTCACCGGCCACCTCGACGTCGTCGTGGAACACTTTCCGGAGTACGACCCGGGAAGTTGAGAATTAAAAGTTGAGAGTTAAGAGTTTAGGCCGCAGCGATCACCCAGGAGTCCGCTGAACTCTCAACTCTTAACTCTCAACTCTTAACTCCTATCCTTCATCCAACGACCGGTGGTACTCGTGCTCCCACCTGTTCCACCACTCGGTTTCGATGCCGGCGCAGGTCTCGCCAAAGGCCGAGCAGATAACACACCCGTCGCCGCGGACGTGGTCGGGATCGTCAAGGGGCGGGAAGCGTTCGGTGAGCTGTTCCCCAATCTCGCGGGCCGCCTGCTCTTCGGCTGTCGGCTCCCTGCCCTCGAGCCGGGTCAGTCCGTTTCGGCGCAGACGCTTCCTCGCCTCCGGCAGGAGAACGCTCTCCTCCTTGTCCACGTGCTCCCACAGGTGGTGGGCGAAGCGCCGCGCGACATCGGCCGCCCGCTTGGGGTCTCCGCTTGCAGCTTCCAACGCGTCGACGAAGAGCACCGCCTCGCGATGATCCGCCGCGATCGCCGGCAGCGGCCCGCGGTCTTTCGGCACCTCAGCGCGATCTACAAGCGCTGGGAACAGCGTCTCTTCCTCTCGCTGATGGTGAAAACCGGCAACGAACACCCTGAAAAACCGGACGAAGTCGGCCACATCCGCAGGTTCGACACCGCTCGCCGCCGCCCGCTCGGAAAAACGGACCAGCGAGCCCGCCACGTCGTCCACCAGGCGGTGCTCCTGACCGAGCTCGTCGAGCAGCAGCATCAGTCCACCGCCGGCCGCACGACACCCGCGGCGCCGGGACCGCGTGGATCCTGAGCCGCCTCCAGGTTCCCGTCAACGATCCCCCGTACGGCGCTGACCTCTCCCAGTTCTTCGACCACGCGAAGCTCATGACCTCTGCGTTCGAGAGCGCGGGCGGTCTCGGGCGACAGCGCGTCTGGCTCGACGAAGAGCGTGTCTGGCATCCACTGGTGGTGGACCCGCGGGCGATCGACGGCAGCCTGCAGCGCATCCCCGTCCACGATCGAATTGAGCAACACCTGTGCCGTGGCTGTGGGGATCCGGGAGCCTCCGGGCGAACCGAGGACCAGGACCTGGCGCCCGCTCCACGCGACGGTGGGCGACATGGAGGAGAGCATCCGCTTGCCGGGCGCGACCGAGTTGGCCTCTCCTTGAACAAGCCCAAAGGAATTCGGGCGCCCCGGCGCCGCCGCAAAATCGTCCATCTCGTTGTTGAGGAGAAAGCCAGCCCCGGCTACCAGCACCCCGCAGCCGAAGCTGCGGTTGAGGGTAGTGGTCAGCGCCACCGCGTTGCCGTCGCCGTCCATCACCGACACATGAGTCGTCTCGGGGTGCTCCTCGGCGCGGTCGGCTGACCAGCGCCCGACCCGCTCCGATTTTGCCGCCTTGCCCAGTCGGATCTCCCCGGCGCGAAGATCGAGCCACGGACCGGAAAGCAGCTGCGCCGCGCTGGCGAGGCTGGTTCGCGGATCGCCGAGCAGGTAACGGTCGGCATAGGCGCGCCGCCAGACTTCGGCTAAGAGGTGGTTGCGATCGGCGCCGAACCGCCGCAACCGTGACCAGTCGAGGCGCTCGAGCATCCCGAGGGTCTGGCCGAGGATGATGCCGCCGGATGAAGGCAACGGCATCGACGCCACCTGCCATCCGTAGGCCGAGAAACGTACCGGTTCACGCCACACCGGCCTGTAGGCCGCCAAGTCGGCTGCGAGAAGCACACCACCGTAGCGACGTGAGGCGATTTCCACTGCGGCGGCGATCGGCCCCCCGGTGATCGCGGGTGCCCCGCGGGCGGCGTATGCTTCGAGGGTTGCCGCCAACTCCGGCAGCCGCACCACCGTCCCCGCCGCCGGAGGTCGACCCCCGGGGAGCCAGACGGCGGCGGTTTCTGGGAATTTCCGGAGGAGCTCCGCGCTCGCGGTCAGTGAGCCCTCGAGCCGCAGGGTCACAATAAAGCCGTCCCTGGCAAGTCCGACGGCCGGCGCCACCACCTCGTTCCAAGGAAGTCGACCGTGCTTGTGGTGTAATTCGAACAGCCCGGCGGGCGACCCAGGGACCCCAGCCGCCAGCGGTCCCACCAACGAGGCCTTCGGGCGCGGCGCGCCTTCCTTGTCCAGGTACATGTCGTGGGACGCCGCCGCAGGTGCGGTCTCCCGGAAGTCGAGTGCCCAGACCTCTTCACCGAAGCGAATGACCGCAAAACCGCCGCCGCCAAGGTTCCCCGCCGACGGATGAACCACCGCAAGGGCGAGAGCGGTGGCCACCGCGGCATCGGCGGCGTTGCCGCCGGCTCGCAGAACCTCGAGACCGACCTCGGTGGCGGCCGGCGCGGCGCTCGAAACCGCCCCGCCCTGCCCCCGCACCGCCGCCGGGTGGGCCGCATCGAGGGCGGCCGCGGGAAGTAACAACACGACTGCGAAGAGTGTCGCCATCCACCCTCGCCTCGTCATCAATACATCACGGCGCAACATCGTCCGAGTGAACTTCAGCTTCTGACAGACTCCTAGAGGTGCGGGTAGTTCAGAGTTGAGAGTTAAGAGTTGAGAGTTATCCATCACCCACCCAATCCCCGGCCGGGGGGAGGGGCGAGAACTCTCAACTCTCAACTCTCAACTCATAACTGAGCTTCTCCGATAACTGGAATCGGCTATCATGCCTCTTGCGCCACGTCTCGTGGTGCGCGGAGGTTCGATGACGTGGAACTACTCTAAGAAGACCACCGATCTCTTCATGGCGGCAGTGCAGGGGAAACCCGGCACCCACCTGGGCGAGATCGAGGATGCTGACGGCTTCGGTGAGCACGGGTCGATCGCGTGCGGCGACGCCCTCCGCTTTACCTTTCGCACCAACCGAGACACCGACGATCCTCTGAAGGACCGCATTTCTGAAGCTCGCTACCTGACCTTCGGCTGCACCTCGGCTATCGCCGCGTCAGAAGCCCTCTGTTGCATCATCGAGGAAGGAGATTTCACGCCGATCGAAGCCCTGAAAATCACCAATCAGGACATCGTCGACTATTTGGAAGGCCTCCCTCAGGCCAAGATCCACTGCTCGGTCATGGGTGCCGAGGCGCTCGAGGCGGCGGTCTTCAACTGGGCCCAGAAGCGCGGCGTTGACCTCACGTTGCTCGGCATCGATATCAGCCGCGACGAGCAGGAGGAGGGCCGGCTGGTGTGCACCTGCTTCGGCCTCACCGAGCCCTACATCGAACGCAAGATAGAAGAGCTCGAGCTCAAGACAATCACCGACATCGTCTACGCCATCAAGGCCGGCGGTGCCTGCATGTCCTGCCATCACACCCCGGGCGGTCTGCAGGACATCCTGAACAAGGTCTGGGGCAAGCAGCCCACGGCCTTCAAGGAGTTGCCGGTGTTGCCGATGGCGAGAGAGCCAATGGCGCAACCACCTCGCGAGATGTCGCCGTTTAAGTTCGCCAAACTGGTGCAGACAGTTCTCGACGAGAACGTGCGTCCGCAGCTCGCGAGAGACGGCGGCGACCTCGAGATCATCGACATCAAGGACCAGGTGGTTTACGTCGGCATGAAGGGCGCGTGCGCGGACTGCGTCGGCTCCACCCGCACCATCAAGATGATGGTGGAGCAGGCGCTGAAGGATCACGTGGACGAGAGGATCCGGGTCGTCGAGGTCTGAAGCGCCTTCTTTTCTTCCGTGTGCGCCTGGCGGGCGCCCACGGAACAAAAGAAAATAGGGAAAGTTTTGAAAAGGTTCAGTAGCCGGAGGTTTTGTGGCTATTATTTATCTGGATAACAACGCGACTACGCAGGTCGCTCCTGAGGTGGTGGAGGCGATCTCGCCGTTTCTGTCGGGCGAGTATTTCAACCCTAGCTCGATGTATGAGGCGGCTCGGGGACCGGCTGACGCCATTCTCGCGGCGCGCAAGACGGTCGCACGTTTGCTCGGCCACGCCAGGCCGTCCGAGGTCCTCTTTACCTCCTGCGCTACCGAGAGCAACAACACCGCCGTCTTCGGAACCATCGCCGCCAACCCGGAGCGCCGTCACGTCGTCACCACCGCGGTCGAGCACCCCGCGATTTTCGAGGTCTGTAAGGATCTCGAGCGGCGAGGATTCGAGGTCGACTTCATCCCGGTTGATACCCAGGGTCGTATCGACAAAGGGGAGTTCGTCCGCGCCCTCCGGCCCGACACCCTGCTGGTGTCGGTTATGCACGCCAACAACGAGACCGGGGTCATCTTCCCGGTCGATGAGTTGTCGCGGACCACCAAGGCGACCGATCCCTCTATCGTCTTTCACACCGACGCCCCCCAATCGGTCGGCAAGCTGCCGATCGACCTTCGCGGTTCATTCAAGCACGTCGACCTGCTCTCCTTCTCCGGCCACAAGCTGCACGCGCCCAAGGGCATCGGCGCCCTCTACATCCGCCGCGGCACCCGCTGCCGGCCCTTCCTGCTCGGCGGCCACCAGGGAGACGGGCGTCGCCGAGGCACCGAAAACGTGGCCTTCATCGCCGGCCTCGCACGGGCCCTCGAGCTCGCTGTGGAACACCGTGACCAGGACGAGCAGCGCATCCGCACCATGCGCGACCGTCTCCAGGACGAGCTTTCAGCCAGCATCCCCTACATCGAGGTCAACGGCGGCGACGCTCCGCGCCTCGACAACACCCTCAACATTGCTTGCCACTTTATCGAGGGCGAAGGCATCCTCTTCCAGCTCTCGGAGCACGGCATCTGCGCCTCCTCTGGCTCGGCCTGTACCTCGGGCTCGCTCGAACCGTCGCACGTCCTGCGCGCCATGAACGTCCCCTTCACCGCCGTCCACGGCTCGGTCCGCTTCAGCCTCAGCCGCTACACCACCGATGAAGAGATCGACACCGTCATCGAGGTCTTCCCCGAGATCGTCGCCAGCCTACGCCGGCTCTCACCCTACTGGGATACCGAACGCGACGCTCCGACTCCCGAAGCCTTAGAGATGCTCGAGCAAACCGAGATGCCGCACACCGGATAACGTTCAAACGTTCAACGTTCAACGTTCAAACGTTCCCGCCCGCCCACCCGGATAACCACAGAGACACAGAGGGCACAGAGAGACTCACAGAGTTTTTCTAAACTCGTCTCTGTGAAACTCCGTGTTCTCTGTGCCTCTGTGGTGGGCCGGTCACGATGGATCGGCTACAGTGTCGCGCATGAAACGACTGTTGGTTCTCTTCATCGCCCTGTCCATTCCGTGCCTGCTTATGGGTGCCGACGATTTCCCTGACGAGTGGCTGACAGTGGCCGAGAAGAGCGGCTTCCGCGCCACCTCGAGCTATGACGAGACCATGGCCTACCTGCACCGATTGGAGGCTGCGGCGCCCGAGTTGATCCGCGTTACCGACTTCGGCCGTTCGGCGCAGGGACGCCCTTTGCCGCTGGTGATTGTGTCCGCCGACGGTGCGTTCACGCCGCAGGCTGCGGCCGGCACCGGCAAGCCGGTTGTGCTCATGCAAAGCTGCATCCACGCCGGCGAGGTGGACGGCAAGGACGCAACCTTGATGATCCTGCGCGACCTAGCGCTCGGGCGGAGGCCTGATCTGACAAAGGACGTGATCATCCTTTTCGCACCGATCTACAACGCCGACGGCCACGAGCGGGTCTCGCCGTACAACCGCTCCAACCAGAATGGGCCGGTCGAGGGGATGGGCTACCGCGCGACCGCTGACGGCATCAACCTCAACCGCGACTTCCTGCGTCTGGCCAGCCCCGAGGCCAAAGCCATGGCGCGGCTGGTCGCGGCCTGGAACCCGCACCTGCACGTGGACAACCACGTCACAAACGGCTCCGACCACGCCTGGGTGCTGACCTGGTTGGTGGCCGAAGCGCCACAGCTCGATCCGGCGGTGGACGCCTGGGTCGACGAGCACCTGCCGAAGGCGCTGGCCGCGACCGCGGCGGCGGGCCATCCCAACGGACCCTACGTGAACCTGGTTTCCGGTTCCGACCCGACGGCGGGCATGCTCTGGGATGTGGCCCAGCCGCGCTACTCCTCCGGCTATTTCCCGCTCCGCAACCGGGCGTCGATCTTGATCGAGATGCACGCCCATAAGCCCTTCCGCGACCGCGTGTACGCC
>PVMK01124218.1_pt1 | contig 16145 bp, 21 predicted proteins | sample 1853481 | NCBI WGS metagenome assembly PVMK01 (sample SAMN08533507, study PRJNA380276) | Marine sediment metagenome, whole genome shotgun sequencing project.
TGGACCCGGGTGCGTCGCGGTATGCGTGGACGGTGGTGGTGCGGGTGAGCGGGTTGTTGGCGGCCGCCGCGATCTTGGTGGCGGGCGCGGCGTTCGCGACGGTCCCCGCAAGCCTGGTGATCGGTGATTTCTTTGATGATCCCGGAATCGTGACCGCTCAGAATCTCCTGCCCAGTCTCGGCTACCTGATGCTCGTCGCGGGCGCAGCGATCCCGGCCGCAGTGGTGATGGTTGGCTCGACCCGCCTCGGGTTGTTCTCCCAATGGTTTGCTTGGGTCACCCCGGTAGTAGCGGTACTGCTCATCGTGACCGCACCGATGGTTTCCGCTATGGCGTTGCTACCAATCTGGGCTGCGGTCGCCGCGGTTCTCCAGTCCCGCAACAGACAGACAACGACCTAACACCTCAACATCGGTCAAACCCGCATATCGGCACATTGGTCAGGCAGGACTGGCGGCTATCGGTTAGCCGGCCCTCGTTGTCGTCCCGGGCCTCGCCGCAGTCGTCGGAGGCGGCCTGCCTGGCCCGGTCCGTCTTCGGGCTGTTCCTTCGCTGGGGGAAGCCGGTGAGCGTCCTCGCCAGTGGTCGTCGCGTTCGAAGCGGTGACGGTGCCCTCGTAATCAGTCTCGGGCTCAGGCTCCGGCAGCCATTCCGAAAGGATGGCGTCAACTTCTGGGTCTCGTTCCCGATCCGCTCCGACCCGCGTTGCGGGCTGAGCACCGGCCCCCGACCCAGCAGCCAGACTCTCTCGGAGTTGCTCTGCGGTGGCGGCCAGGTCCTGGGAAGCGACGCTCATAGACTGCAAGATCGCGGTGTGGCTGCGCAAGTGATAGCCATACTCCGAAACCGCCAGCTTCAGTTCGTTCTGGCTGTCGAAGAAGGGCATGATCACGAAGAGGATGACGCCGGCCGCTAACCACAGCAGCCCGTAGGGGCTGAACAGGAAGGCGACGAGCTCGCCGGCTCCTGGGATCACCACCACCACCCGCTTGGTCACCGCAGAGGCCGGCACCGCAAACGGGTCCGGTTCTCCCAAGTTGTCTCCCTGGGTCCTGATGAGTCCGCCTTCGGTGACCTCGATCACCCGGTGGAGGACCTCTGCGGGATAGCCGCTCTCCTGCGCCTCAGCAGGGACCGGGACCGCGACCACGTCACCCGCTCGTGGGGAGCCTGCCACATGCCGCATCAGCACAATGGCGCCGGTGTCGATGGCCGGCTCCATGCTGGAGGACATGACGACGACTATCGGCGGCCAGGCCTGCAAGTAGAGGAAGCCGCCGAAGACCACGACCGCCACCACGGTCAGGAGTGCTCCGGCGATTCGGCGTCCGGTTCGCCGACCGCGTGCCCTCATCTGTTCCCGTCTCTGGCGTCTGGGAATGGTCATCACCCCCCAGAAGAGGGGACCGGCTTAGGCCGACCGGTTCAGCATTGCCACGAACACCGGCGCAGTGGGGGAGGAGCCGGGCGACGGCTTCCTGATGTAGGTGCCGGTCTCGTCGTTGGCCTTCGGGGTGATAGCCTCAATCCCGAAGCAGTAGGTTGAGCCAGAGGCGAGGCTCGGGAACACGGCCCAAGCATCTTCGGTCTCGACCACCATCACCGACGTGGCCGCAGGGCTTGCCCAGTCGGCCGGAATCGCACGGCACAGGTCTTGTCCACCTGCAGGAACTTCAGATTCAACACCGACCAGTCGGTGACGTTGTTGTTGAGGTACACGGCCACAAAGTAGGTCCCGGTCTGTGCTGTCAGGTTGACTTCGAACATCGGGGTGTCGGCATCGATCTTGCCCCAGGTTCCGGCGAATGAGATCGTCAGCGGCGGCGCCTCCGCAGTCACCAGGCCGGCGTACTGCGACGTCCCGGCAGCAGGGGGCGCGGTGCCGAAGATCTGGGTCGCGGTTGCGGTACTGCCGATCGCCGATGTCGAGGTGGCAAGGCCAACCGCCCACACCGCACCCATGATCAGACCAACGAGGCCGAAGGCCAACCAGGTCAGGGAACGACGCCGCCGACGCGACCGGGTTCCGGCTTTTAGGTCCATCTCGTCCGATGCGAGGTCGGGCGTGGCGATTTCAAGACTCATGTCTCATCCTTTTTGACCGGAATCGTTCCAACAACTGGCATCGGTTCCGGGCTCAGCAGCCTTGAGACCAAATCCGCAGAGAGGCAAGTGACTAGTGCGCTGTCGTGGGCGAACTCCGTAGGCGAAATGCAAACTCAACGGTACGTAATACGTAATACGTAATACGCAATACGTAATACGGCGAAGACTGAGCCTCTGGCTCAGTCTTCGCCTAGGAACTCGCCGATCTTGCTCTGTGCAGCCTCCATCACCTTGGTTTGAAGACCGCTGAGCGCTCTGGCCAGCGCCAGCTCCTCGCCGATGACCGGCATCGCCTGATCACCCGGGTTCCGCTTCGCTCTCCCTCTTGCTTCGAAGTGATCTCCCATCAGGTCGAGAACGGTGTGCACCGTTGTCGTGGCTTCGTCCTCTTCGATGTGCACTGCGATCGTGATGTCCTTCTCCATCCTCACCTCCTTTCTTTCGAGCATGGTCGAAGACCGACGGTCTGGCTAGGGCCTTTCGCTCCTTGGTACCGCCAGGCTGGCAACTGGTAACTGGGAACTCGATTCTTACAGCACTCCGCCGCTCAGATAGCCCCCCTTCCCGCCTTCGGCGGTACTCCCCCAACGGGGGGAGAAACACGACATGTGACTTGCGTCTTACGACTCGCGTCTCGGGTCTTGCGTCTTACGACTCGGAACTGGTAACTGGTAGCTGGCTACTCGCCACTTTGTCTCGGGGTGACGAGCCAGGCTGCGATTGCGGCGTAGCCGAGCGCGATCACCGTGATCCCGATAACGAACACGAGCAGCGTCTCGTCGTAGTCGGTGGCATCTGTGGTCTCGGCCAGGGCGAACAGCAAGCTCATGGGAGGCAATGCTACCGAGCTCCGGGTGCGGGCGGTTGAGTCGCGAGTCACGATTCCCCCACCATCCTCGTGACCCGCGACCCGTGAAGCTCTTCCCCAGTTGCAGAAGCCCCCATATGGGGGCTCCTGATTGAACCTCGGAAGGGGACCGATGCAGGTCTTGTGTGTGAACCACCCCGCATATTGGTACAACGTACCCCGCCGGCCATCCCACCGGTTCACCCCAGGATATCGACAAGCGAGGCCCCGACCTTGAACACTCTGCGTGTTTTAGTGCGTTCGACCTAGTTGATTTTTCGCTTGCTCTTAAGGGGTTTCGGCAAAGTAGCCGCAAATCAGCAGGTACTAGTTACTACCCGTTACCCGTTACCAGTTACCAATTACCAAGTTGCCAGTCACCAGTTGCGAGTTGGATCGATGTTGGCTGGGCACTGGTAACTGGAAGTGAGCGCAGCGAGCGAAGTCCCAACTCACGAAATGAACCACTGCACCGCTCGCACCACGACGTTTGGCTTTTCCAGAAACGGTGTATGCACGAGAAGGGCAGGGCAGTCGACGGCTTCGCTTATCCGGTCGGCGAGATCGGTCACGACGTGAAAGCGATGGGTAGGGGCGCCGAGGATCACCAGGTTGGCGCCGCGCGACAACTCGGTGAGCGTCGATACCAGATCCTCGGTAGGGCGGATGAGATCATCCCAGGGCACGGTCAGCGCCGCGCCCAGTCGCTCGTGGTAGTCGCGGATGGCATCGACCTGCGCGGGCGGCGCATCGGGTGCGATCAAATGTACGAAGCGAATCGTCGCATCCTCGTAGCGGGCGATGTGGTCTGCCATCCCGATCTTGACCGGGTCGTATGGGCCCGCCGGTGCCGAGCACCGAGATCGTGTCGATGTTCTCCACGACCCGATTGCGCAGGAACACCGAATCGCTCGTGAGGTGTTCGCGAAGCCACTGCAGATCCCGGGTGACCTCTCTCGTTGCCCGCAGATCCTGGGGCAGGTCGGCGATGAACAGGTCGACGCCCTCGTTCTCCACGTAGCGGTGGACCTCTCCACGCCGGTCCTCGTCGGTGTATTGAGCCACGGTGACCTCGATGCCAAGCCGGTCGGCCTCGGCCTGGTCCTCCTTGGTGGGGATGAGGTTGGCCATCGAGGTGTCGAAGTTGATCACGTGAATCTTGCCGCCTGGGGAGACGCTCAGCCGCAGTGCCAGCCGGAACAGCGTGTGCTGCCGAGCAGGTCGAGTCGGTCGCCTGATGAGAATGGCGATGTGCTGTCGCCCTCCGGAGGCGACCTGTGCGGCGGTCAACTCGGCTAGTCGATCATCTGCTCTCGCCCGGAGCGCGTCCCGTGCCGCCGACTCCTTGACCGCTCTCGACCTCCCGAACGCCCGATACCAGAGGATCCCGGCGACGATGAACAAGGCGGCCCCGGTGGTGGGCAGAACGCCCATCTGGGTGAGGAGCAGGATCGAGGCGATGATCCCGAAGACCTGCGGGACCGGGTACCAGGGCGAGTGAAACTTGGGTTGATACCAGTCGAGATCGGCTTCTCGGAACGCGATCAGCGCCAGATTGACAAAGGCGAATATGAGGAGCTGAAAGGCGGAGGCGAGCTTGGCGAGCTCCAACAAGGGAAGGGTGAGCACGAGAAGGATCATGACGCTGCCGGTGACGAGGATGGAGGCGAACGGTGCGTGGGACCGGGTTCCCACCTTGGCCAGAAAACCGGGGGCGAGGGAGTTGCGCGCCATGGCGAGGGGGTAGCGGGACGAGGAGATGATGCCGGCGTTCGCCATCGATACCAATGCGAGCACGGCGACACCGGCCACGACGTAGATACCAGCCGACCCGAGAAACTGCTGTGCCGCGGTCAGCAGCGGTGTCTCTGTGCTGGCGAGCTCATCGGCTGGGGTCACGCCGACCATCACCGCTACCACCGCCGGATACAGCACCATGGCGATGGCCACAGATGTCAGGATGCTGAGCGGGAGGTTCCGCCCGGGGCGCTTTACCTCTTCGGCGACGCTGGCCACCTGGGTCACCCCGATGTAGGAGACGAACACGAGACCGGTTGCAGATAGCAGGCCCTTGATGCCGCTGGGGAGGAAGGGGTCATAACGAGCCGATTCCGTGTCGGGGGCGCCGAGAAGCACAAAACCGGCGAGGAGTAGCAAGACGACGGTGACCAGGACGGCCTGGAACCCTGCGGTCTCTTTGACGCCAATCAGGTTGATGATGATCAGAATGATGGCGAGGAAAGCGGCAACCAGCCTCTCATCGTGCTCGAAGAAGAACTCGAGGTATGCGGACAGCCCGACGAGAGCGAATGACGCTTTGAACACGAGCGAGAGCCAGACGCCGAACCCGGCGATCGTTCCCATCAGCGGCCCCATCGCGCGATCGATATACAGGTACGTGCCGCCCGCCTCGGGCATGGCGGTCGCCATCTCCGACTGGGAGAGGGCAGCAGGAATCACCACCAGCCCGGCGAGGAAGAAGGCGAGGATGATGCCGGGTCCCGCGATTTTGAAGCCGAGGCCTGGGAGGACGAAGATCCCCGACCCGATCATCGCACCCACGGAGATCGTCAGCACCGCGTACAACCCGAGGCTCCGTTGCAGCGCGTCGGTGGCACCGGAGGGCGGTGTTGGCGGCGTCTTCGGGTTGGTCACCATGTTCAACCTACCGAATCGTTGGCGTCTAACCCCAACGGGCCTCAGGTGGCGAGGGTTCGCGGCTGGTTCCTTGCCGCCCTGCCCGCCTCGACGTCGACGAACGACAACACGATCCCTCCGATAACGAAGAACACGGCGAGGAACAGGATGGCCAGTCGTGACGAGCCGGTGGCGATCCCGACGGCGGCAAAGATCAGCGGTCCGAAGATCGCGGAAAACCGGGAGAATACTGAGTAGAAGCCGAAGAATTCTGCCGAGGCATCGTCCGGGATCATCGATGCATACAGCGAGCGCGACAACGCCTGGACCCCGCCGAGCACCAGGCCGGCGAGCGCTCCGAAGCCGAGGAAGCCGAGTGGCTGTTCTGCCGGCAGCAGGAAGGCGCCGAAGGCGACCAGGGTCCAACCCGCGATCGAAACCAGGATGGCCCGTTTCGTTCCCAGGACACCGGCCAACCAGCCGAATCCAAGCGCTCCAACAAAGGCAACGAGCTGGATGACCACAAACGCCCCCGCGATGACCTCCGCGCTGAGCGCGAGCGTCTCGGTGGCGTAGACGGGCGTGATCCTGATCGCCGTTGATACCCCGTCGTTGTAGAACAGGAACGCCAGCAGGAACAGGGCAAGCTGTTTGAACCCGAGCAGATTTCGAGTCGTATGCCATGTGCGCCGGAACCCGATCTTGACATACCCGGTGAGGCGGTCCCCGGCTTCTTCCGCGAGGACGGGGGCTGTCGGGGCGTCGTGCAGCCGGGAGAAGGCGAAGGTGGCAAAGCCGGCCCACCAGATACCAGCGGAGACGATCACGATCCTTTCCGCGGTCCCGTCGCTCCATCCGAGCTGGTCTGCGAAGAGCAGCAGGCCCACCGAGAGGATGAGGTGGAGGCCTCCTCCGGCATAGCCGAAGGCAAACCCCTTTGCCGAGACCTGATCGACGGTGTCCGGTGTCGTGATCTCGGGGAGGAACCCGTCGTACATGACGTTGCCTGCAGCGAAACCGATCTGGGCGACCAGCGCCAGCACAACGGCGAGCACCAGGTCACCTTCGCCGGGGATAGCGGTGAGCACGGCGAAGGCTGCCCCGATATATGCGAAGAACCGCAGCAGCCTCTTCTTGGCGCCGGTGTGGTCGGCGACAGCGCCGAGCACGGGCATGGCCAGGAACAGAAGCAGCGCCCCGACGCCGATGGCGATGGCGAAGAAGGCCTCGGCGCCGACCGCGACCCCGCCGATCGACACGCCGTCCGTGGGGAAGATGACGTCGCTGAACAGGATGGCGAATACCAGGCTGCCGGCGGTTATGTACGCCGAGTTCGCCCAGTCGTACATCGCCCATCCGAAGATGGTGCGTGAGTCGTTGCGGACGGTGGTCATCGTCAACAGAAACTAGCCGCGTCGTTATCGTCACCGTCCATGTCGTTCAACTTCGCGGATACCCCGATCCCGATTCGAATCGAGATCCAGGAAGCGATGCGAAAGGAGTGGGCGTTTCTTGCTGCCCCCGGTACCTGGTGGTCTGGCGAGGAGCGGGTCCAGCTTGCCGCCGAGGCACGACGGGCGATGGCGGGGGAGCGCTCCGGTGACGAACTCCCCGCTGCGGTGGCCGGGGTCGTGCGCACCGTCGCTGCCGAGTCGCCGCTGATCAGCGCCGAGTGGGTCGAAGGCCTTGCCGCCAAGGGCGTCGACATGCCGGCCTATGTGGAGATCATCGGCATGGTCGCTCGATTGTCGGCGGTTGACATGTTCCATCGCGCCCTCGGGCTACCGCTGGAGCCGCTGCCCGACCCCGAGCCGGGTGAGCCATCGCGGACTCCTCCGCCGACCGACCTCGTCGTTGGCAAGTCGTTTGTGCCGATGGCGCTCATGGTGAGCATTCCGCAGACCGTGTCGTTGGTTCCCCCAGAGACCGCTGCCTGGCAGGAGCTGTCTGACGCGATGTACATGACCCTCGGGGAGATGGGAAACTCGGACTTTCGCCAGGCGTTGCATCGCACCCAGATGGAGCTGGTGGCGGCGCGCACCTCGCAAATCAACGAGTGCTTCTACTGAGTACTGGCGCATGCATCGATGCTCAGTTGGAGCGCGCAGACAACAGGACGTACTTGGGATCCGAGGTCGATCACGGATCCGACGGTTGACCCACTGTTGGATGGGGGTCGCCAGCTCGTTGCCTTCGTCGATGCCGCCCACGGATCCGACGGCGAATCCCTCGTCGTCGCGCGAGCTGCGCTGCGCGAGGTGCTCGGCGATGCGGCGACAGTTGACGCCGCTGCCGTGATGGGAAACTTCAACCAGATGAACCGGCTCGCCGACGCCACCGGCATCCCGGTCGGCCCCGGGTCCATGCGCGCAAGCGAAGAGCTGCGGGCTGCGACGGGCATCGAGCGTTTCTACGCACACACGCCATGAGTTACCAGTTACCAGTTGCCAGTTGCCAGTTGCCAGTTGCCAGTTGCCAGTTGCCAGTTGCCAAGATTCTGGCTGGAAACTGGAAGCGAGCGCAGCGAGCGAACTGGCCACTGGTAACTCTTTCTTGACACCTAGTTATTCTTAGTATAGATTCGCTAGGTATGAGAGGGCAGGCGCTGAAAGGGCATCTCGACCTACTGCTGTTGGCGGTTCTCTCCGACGGTGCCAGGCACGGGTACGCCGTGATCGACGACCTCAGGGAGCGGAGCGACGACACGTTCGACCTCCCGGAGGGGACGGTGTATCCCGGCTTTGCATCGATTGGAGAAGGGCGGCTATCTGTCCAGCGAGTGGTCGGTGGTGCAAGGAAGAAGAAGGCGCACGTATCGGCTGACGGATAGGGGCCGGGGTGCGCTCGGCGAGCAGCGCCGTGCCTGGGGAGAGTTCTCAGATGCGGTGGCCAGTGTTCTGAAGGGATCCCCGTGGCCGAGTACGTCCTGATCGACGGCTACGTCGACACGCTGCGCACTCGGGTGCGGTGGCGTCGCGATGTGGACGATCTGGTGGCAGAAGTGGAGGATCACCTGTACTCGACCGTGGAGCGGTTCGAAGCCCGAGGAACCGACAGCCAGCTCGCTCAGCGCAAGACCCTGGATCGCTTCGGCGACCCCGACCTGATGGCAGACGCGTTCGCCTCCACACCACGAGGAGGAATCGCCGTGCCAACCAAATTCACCAAAACCGCAGGACTCGCCGCCCTTGTCGCCGCCGCACTATGGGTGGGCGCAATACTGTTCGCCGGGATCTACGCGTTGCTCGACACCGAGGCATTGCCCCCGTGGCTGGTCCTCGTTGGGTTCGTCGTCGGTGCGAGCGCGATGACCTTGATGGCCACCGCCGGGTTGCGCGAACGCCATGGAGGCTTCGGGGTGCTCGGCATGGCTGGTCTGATCATCCTCGGAATCGGCGTTGCCGCGACACTGATTATCGTTTGGGCTATTCCGTTCTGGATGACGGTGCAGGGGGTGGGATTGCTGTTCGTCGCCCTCGCCGTGCTGCCGCTGCGAGTTGCGCCCCGACTGCCGACCATCGCGTATGGCTCCGGCATGTTGCTCGGTGCAATCGCCTTTGGTGTCGCCAGAGCGCTAGAGGTCGGTTCGCCCGACCAGTGGGGCGACTACCCGATGGCCTATCTGATCGGGGGATCGGTTGGGTTCGCCATCACCGCTGCCGGCCTCCTCGGCATCGGTCTCTGGCTCCGCAGCGAGGAGCCCGCCAACATCGACACCGACATCCCAGACCAAGCCATCACCGCGTAACGATCAACGCCGCGCCCTCAGCAGCAAAGCCGGCCTCGGATGAGGCCGGCCGAGCTGCTTCTGAGTGGCAAGTCCCAGGTCACAAGTCAAAGAGATCCGGAGGGTGGCGCGACTGTGTTTTGCGCCCTCGGTCATCTCTCTTGTGTCTTGCGACTTGTGTCTTGTGACTCCTTCCTGAGCACCCGTTCCGCCTCGAAGCGAACCCGGAACTCGCCGTCATCGAGCGCCGTCTCGATCACACTGCGGCTTGGTCCGACGCCGATGGCGCCGATGGCCTTGACCGCCCTCCAACGGCTCCACGCATCGGGGTCATTCACCGCGGCCTTGTCGAATGCCGGCCGAAACTCCTCGTCGACGGTGTCACCGGCGACGTCGAGCGCGGTGCGTCGGACCAGCAGCGAACCGTCGGCGAGCCCTCGGTCGATCGCAGCGTTCCTCGAAGAGATATCACTTGACTCGGAGAGGATCGCAACCGCGATCCGACGCACGGTCGAGGACTCGTCATCGAGGGCAGCCTCCAGCCGCGTCCGATGGCTGTCGTCATCGGGGTCGAGCAGATGGAGCTCGTCAGCCACGGCGGAGGTGGTGTTTCCGGCCTCGGCGAGCAGCTCTGCCCGTGTCCGCTGCGGCGCCTCGATGGAGTCGTCGCCCCCGTACAGCTCGGTGACGAGCGCCAGGAGTGGCTCGAGGCGGTCCTCCCAAGACCGGTCGATGCCGACAGTGACGAAATCCCCGGCAACCATCACGTCGGTCACGTCGGGTTCGGCGAAGAGCCGGGTTAGCCGGGGATCCTCGATGGGGTCGCCCCTCCGGTACCACTCGCCGGGCGAAGGCGTGCCCCCAATGGCAAACCGGACCTTCCGGGGATGCGGCGTCGCCTCGGGTGTCACCGGCCCCTCGAAGGCACGGTCGAAGAGCGACTGCGCATTTCCGGAACCGCCGCTGGCGGTGAGGATGAACCGCCCATCCTGATACCCATAGCTCACGGTGATGCCTCCACCGAGGTCGTGCTCCCACCAGCCTTCGGCGACGTGCGGCGTCACCAGCGCAGCCAGGGCCGAGTCGTTCTCGTCCGTCCACGAGCCATCGGAGAAGAATCGTTTCAGCAGCGTCTTGAAGCCGGCGAGATCCTCGAACGGCAGTGCCATTGCGATGTCCTGAGTCAGATATGCGGATACCGTTGGCACAAGGTCCCTGGCTACGATCGCCGCCCTGGTTCGGTCGAGGTCGTCGGCATGGCGGTACATCTGTTGTCCATGCTGGCATGGGCGGCTGTGAATTGTGTCGTCACCAGTCCGAGAATCGCACTACTCTTCCCGGCGCTTAGGTACGTCTCTCGCTCGAGTGGCTTCGGCTGGTTCGATGTAGGTTGATGAACCCGGCCGAATGGCGGGCCAATGTGGCCTGTCGGAATGCCATAGGAGGCATAGCAAGTATGAACATCTTCGTAGGGAACCTTCCGTTCTCAGCGACGAGCGGCGAACTCGAGCAAATCTTCGGAGAGTATGGAGCGATCGACTCCGCCGCCGTGATCAACGATCGTGAGACCGGCCGCTCTCGCGGATTTGGCTTCGTCGAGATGCCCGATGCGGGAGAAGCAAAGAAGGCGATCGAGGAGCTCAACGGCTACGAGATCGACGGCCGCGCCCTCACCGTCAACGAGGCCAGGCCGCGCAGGTAGCAACCTCGATGGCACGAGGCGACGACACCTTTCGCACTCAGGGGACGATCGTCGAGACACTGCGGAACGCGGAGTTCCGGGTCGAGCTCGACTCCGGCCTCGAGATCATCGCTAGAGCATCGGGAAAGATGCGGCGTGGCCGAGGGATCCGGATCATTGCCGGAGACAAGGTCGAGGTCGAGGTGTCCGCGTACGACCCAACCAAGGGTCGCATCGTGTGGCGACATCGCTGAATGAGTCGCGAGTAGCAAGTAGCAAGAAAAACTGAGGGAGGGGTCGGGGCGCATGCCTCGGCCCTTTCGCATTTCGTCATGCGGCGGCTGAGGAGCGGGTCAGGCTGTTTGATACCATCCGCTCCTGCCGACAAAGGGAACCGATGAAGCTGTTCAGGATCCTGCTGGTGGTTGTCGTCGCCGCGCTTGGGGTAGCCGCGTTGCTCGTTGTCAGGCAGCGACAGAGGCTTGCCGCCATGTCCGACGATGAGATCCGCGCCATGCTGGAGGGCAAGCTCAGCGGCAAGGTGGACGACGAGCAACTCGTCCGGATCCAGGAGATGGTGATCGCCAGGGTGCGTAGCGGCCGATGGTCGTCGTCCTCCGCCGCGGCGATCACCGGTACCGTTTCCTACCGTGAGAGCGATCCGATGCCGCCGTCCGCCGTCGTCATCGTGACGCTGGCAGACACGTCAGTGACCGACGCCGCCGGTCAGATCGGCGCCCATGTGATCGAGCAGCCGAGGACCGTGCCTGTTGACTTCTCCGTCGGGTTCGACCCTGCGGACATCATCGACAATCATTCCTACACGGTCGAGGCAACGATCAGTTCGGGTGACGCGCTGCTGTGGACGACCGACACCGCGTATCCGGTGATCACCCGCGGAAACCCGCTGACCGCTGACTTGCTGCTTATCGCGGTGCCAAGTTCAGTAGAGCAGTAGCGAATTAGTAGAGCAGTAGCGAATTAGTAGAGCAGTAGCGAAGTAGCGCAGTAGCGAAGGCAGGCACTGATCTACTGATCTACTGATCTCAGGATGCGGAGGGCTTCGGCTGCGGTCTCGATGGACGGGATCGTGATCGGGTCGAGCACGAGCTGCACGTGGTCGGCGCCGGCGTCGGCATACAGCCGGAGCGTGGCACCGAGCTCCTCCGCACCGCCGGTGAAGGGCTCCGCGCTGGGTTGGCCGGGATTCCCGGGAGCGCGACCGGTGCCGTCGGCGAACTGCCAGTACACGGTCGTGGTCCGCTTCACATCGGCCGGATCTCGCCCAACCTCGCGGCATACGGTGTCGATCGTGGCGTTCTCTTTTGCGAACCCGTCCGGGGTATTGCCATACCAGGCATGCCATACGTTCCACAGATCCACGTGAGGAAGGGTGAGGCGGAGCATCTTCGGTCCGGTGGAGCCGATCATGAGCGGCGGGCCCCCGGGCCGTGGGCGCGGGACCAGCTCACAATTTCGCGCCGTGTAGTACTCGCCGTCGAAGTCGATGGCGCCGTGTCGCAGCAGGGTGCGGATGATGGTGAACGCCTCGCCGAAACGGCTCACCCTGTGGTCGTAGGGGAACCCGAACGCCAGGTACTCGGTCTCGTTCCAGCCTGCGCCCAGCCCGAGGATGAGGCGGCCGTCGGCGATCTCGTCGACCGTTGCCGCCTTCTTGGCCAGCATGGTCGGGTTGTGGAAGCTGGTCGCTGCGACCAGCGGCCCGAGGGTGACGCGCTCGGTGACTGCGGCGAGGGCCGCCAGGACAGACCACGCTTCCCAGGGCCCGGTGACGCCGGCGTCTGTGCGGTATAACAAATGATCGCCGACCCAGATCGAGTCGAAGCCCATTGCCTCTACGGCCAGCGCCATATCCCGCAGCTCGGGCCAGCTGACCTCGCGCTCGATTTCGGGTAGCTGGACCCCAACTGCGAGCGAGCGATCGACCATGACGATCGATCTTATCGACCGCTAGCGGTGCGCCGCCGCCAACAGGTCTCGCTCCGTTGTGTGTGGTTGGGGGCGACACCGAGGACCGAGCCCTCTGGAAGCTCGGTCCAGTCTTCGTCGGCGGTGATCGGCTCCGAGGCGATCACCACATACTTGCCTACCCCAAACTCAGGTACAGGGACGTGGGCGTGGTGCGCCCATCATTCCCGCGGCGACCAGAAGAAGGGGGATACCAACGATGCCGCCGACCACGGTGGCGGTGAGGAAGCCGCCCATGATCGCCAGGATGAATCCGACGGGGATCAACAGCCATCCGAGCTGGCGTCCACAGTTGCGAACGATGTCCATTGCGCTCTCCTCTCCTGAGAACCAACCGATGTTTGGCTGAGCCGGTGCCGGCAATGTCGCGTCGGGGACGGTTGGCCTCGCAACTGGCAACTGGCTACTTGCTACTTGCTACTTCCTATTTAGTACTGATCTCCAACACGTCTCCGTCCTCGACCACGTGGTCCTTGCCCACCTGCTGGCCGTCGTAGGCGTCCGAGCCCCAGATTCGGGCGTGGTGGAACGATGTCGCCAGGTCGCGATGGACGAGGCGTGCGACATCGCCGACCGTCGCTCCATGGCGTACGGCGTAGGGACGCTTCATGTCGGCGTCCTTGCCGGGCACCTTGGTGTACACCCTGACGATTTTGAGGTTTCTGAACAGCCATGGCCCGATCTCATCGAGCCCCACACCGGTTGTCGCAGAGACAGCGAGCGCGGCGAAGTGGATGTCTGCGAGCTCGCGACAAGCGTCGAGCTCGCCCTCCACATCGGCGACGAGGTCGATCTTGCTCACGACGAGCAGAGTTGGGATGTCGAGCGTGAAGGGATCGTCGTTCACTGACGGTCGGTCCGGATCCCACGAGGCGTTGAGCGTGACCCGTAACTCGCTGAGGGCCTCTCGCACCTCGATGAGGGCCTCGACGCAGCCGGGTTGGCTGAGATCGACCACGAGCATGACACCATCGGCGGACTGAAGGGTGTTCCCCATCCACGGGATCGGGTGCTGTTGTGAGATGGGGGGAAGATCGACGAGCTGGAGGTGGGCATCGTCGACGGTGAGCATGCCAGGCTCGGGGTACTGGGTGGTGAAGGGATAGGCGCCGACCTGGGTATGCGATCCGGTGAGAGCAGCGTGCAACGTCGACTTGCCCGTGTTCGGCGGGCCGACGATCGCCACTTGAGCCGCGCCGTCGGGATGGATGTAGGTTGCCGGGCCGGTCCTGGACCCCGCCTTGGAAGGGGCGGCGAGCTCCTTGCGGAGCTCCTTGATCTTGGTCTTGATATCCGCTCTGAGGTGTTCGGTCCCCTTGTGCTTCGGGATCGCCCTGTGCATGTCACCCAGCAGGTCGAGCCGCTCCTGGGGATCTGCGGCGCGCCGGTAGGCTGCTTCCGCTTTCTTGTACTCGGGCGTCAGGTTGGCCGGCATCGTCTTATTGTTGCGGATTGAGATGAGCGACGACGCGATCGGCGCCGATCAGAACGGATCGGGCGCGGACCTGAACGAAGACGTCGGCGACGACGTGGAGTGCCAGGTTCAGCGGGCGACGATCGGGATCTCCGTGGCGGCGCGGGCCGCATCGGCCAGTGCCCACGCCGCCTCGAACACCGGCTCGATCGGGTCGAGCTCGACATCGACGCTGCCGAAGACCTCCTGCTTCTCGCCGGCGAAGAACGTCACCGAGGTGTCGATCCCGTCAACACATCCGAGGCATTGACCTTCGGGGAGCCGGGCCCGCAGCGCGGCGAGATCGGTCATGACGACGGTCCGATGCAGGTCAACCACGAGATCGACGGCGATAGCGCCGGTGTCGACGAGTTCCGGTCCCGCGGGCCCGATACGATGGGTTTCAACGGTTCCGTCGCCGTACACGATGGTCCTGGCGCAGTTCGGACCAAGCTGAGCACACCCTCCACTCGATTCGATGACGATCACGATTTGGTCGCCGCCTGGATCGGGAATGGAGGTCGCACCACAGGCCGCCAGAAGGACGGTCATCATGATCATCAGTCGGTTCGGCATGAGGATGGGACGTTATGCGGTCGGTGTTGCGTTCCCGGGGGTCAGGAACACGATCGGGATCTCGCGGTCCGTCCTGGACTGATAGACGGCGTAGTCGGAGTAGGCGGAGACCATCCGCGGCCACCACTGGGCCCGCTCCTCGGGGTCAGCGGTACGGGCGGTGACCTGGAGCCGCTTGTCCAGAATCTGGAGCTCCGCCGCAGGCTCCGCCACCAGGTTCTGGTACCACTGTGGATGGTGGCGCCGCCCGCCGTAGGAGGCGATGACTACCACCGAGGCCCCGTCGCGGAGATAGAGCAGTGGCACGGTATGCCGTTTACCGGTGCGGCGTCCGGTTGTGGTCAACAGGCACATGTCGTTGCGCACCAACCGGCGACCGATGATGCCTCCCGTCACCCGGTATAGGCCCGTGTGGACGGCCGACAGGTATTTGACCGTGATGCTGTTCATGTCGGGTGCCTCGGCGTTGTCTCCCCTGGAGACGAGAGCCTATGTGGTGGCTGCCTAATAACCAGGATCCGAACGAGGCGGCGGCTACGCTGAGCCGACGTCTACGAGGGGAGTATCCATGGGTGATATCGATTGGCAGTACCTGTTATTCCGATTCGACGGAAGGATCAATCGAGCCAAGTTCTGGTCGGGCGTTGGGGCTCTCATCGTCGCATACATCGTGATCTTCGCCCTCTTCGCCATCGATTCGGGTGCATTGAGAGCGCTGCTCGGTCTTGCCTACATCGCCATGATCTGGCCCAGCCTCGCCATCTCCATCAAACGCTGGCACGACCGTGACAAATCGGGGTGGTGGGTGCTGATCGGATTCATCCCTCTCATCGGACCAATCTGGGCGTTGGTCGAGACCGGGTTCCTCGAGGGGACCGGTGGCCCGAACCAGTACGGACCCGACCCGCTGGGCGGCGGGATTGCCGACCGACCAGCCATGTAGGGCGCTGGTGAACGCCGCGCTCAAGAGGCTCGCAGGATGATCCGGTCTCATCAGTAGCGAATTAGTAGAGCAGTAGCCAAGTAGCGAATTAGTAGAGCAGTAGCCAAGTAGCGCAGTAGCGAAGGAAGACACTGATCTACTGATCTACTGATCTACTGATCTACTGATCTACTGATCTACTGATCT